>Ga0335397_10005968_pt1 | contig 15817 bp, 17 predicted proteins | sample MAT04_FD_205740 | JGI IMG/M metagenome (GOLD analysis project Ga0335397, IMG submission 205740) | Freshwater microbial communities from Lake Fryxell liftoff mats and glacier meltwater in Antarctica - MAT-04 (spades assembly) (version 2) ... | reverse complement strand
AGCAGTGCCCGGAGCAGGATCATCAGCACGATGAGAACGAGAACGAGAATGAGCGGGATCACGAGTTCCTGGTCGGCCCGGGTGGCCTCGGACACGTCGAGCGCCTGCGCGTCGAGTCCTCCCACGAGGGCGTCTGCCCCGTCGAGCGAGGACAGTTCGGTTCTGAGTGCGCGAACGGTGTCGAAGGCCGCTTCGGTCTCGGCGGCCGCAGAGAGCACGACGTCGACCTGGGTCACCGACCCGTCGCTCTCGCCGACCGTCGCCGCGTCGACCCCGTCGATGGAGGCGGCCGCCTCGGCCGCCTCGCTGGCGTAGTCGGCGTTCACGATCACGGCCGTGGGCGAGCCGCTGCCGGCGGAGAACGAGTCCGCGATGACCTGCTGGCCCCGCACCGCCTCGGGCGCCTGGATGAAGCGCTCCGTTTGCGCGAGTCCCGTCTGCACCTGCGTCGCCCCGAGAGCGAGGACGCCGAGAAAAAGAACACCGATCACCGCGACCGCCACGGGGCGCAGGGAGACAAACCGTCCCAGACGCCCCCAGACGCCGCGCGCCGACTTGTCCTCCGAGCCGTAGCGCGGCACGTAGGGCCAGAACAGGCCGCGACCGAACAGCACGAGCGTGGCGGGAAGCACGATGAGGGCGTAGAGCATGGCGATGACGATTCCGGTGGCGCAGGCGATACCGAGCGCGCGGTTTCCGGTGAGCTCCGCGAACAGGAGCGTGAGCAGGCTCAGCACCACCGTCGTTCCGCTCGCGATGATCGCGGGGCCGGCGCCGCGCAGGGCCTTCGCCATCGCTTCGCGGCGGTCCTCGATGAGCCGGAGTTCGTCCCGGTACCGCGCGATGAGCAGGAGCGCGTAGTTAGTGCCCGCGCCGAACACGAGCACCGACAGGATTCCCGTCACCGAGGGGTCGAGTGTGATGCCGATGAGGGAGGAGACGCGTGCCGCGGCGATTCCGGCGAGCGCATCCGCGGTTCCAATGACGACGAGGGGCACAATCCAGAGCCAGGGGCTGCGGTAGGTGACGATGAGCAGGATCGCCACGACGAGAACGGTCGTTAGGAGCAGGGTGAAGTCGGCGCCTTCAAACACGGCGCTGAGGTCGACCTCGAACCCCTCCGCTCCCGTGAGGAGGGCGGAGAGCCCGTCGGGGAGCGAGTCGTTGCCGATCTCGCGCATCTCGGCGGCGCGCTCGCTCTGACCCTCGATGCTGTCGGCGATGTCGAGCGGGACGACGATGATCGCGGCGGTGGTGTCCTCGGACACCGTCGGTGGCGGCACGAACCCGTCGCGCGCAAGGGTCGAGAGTGCGGCCGCGGCGTCGCCGATTGCCGCGAGGTCATTGTCGGTGAGGGGATCTCCGTCGCGGCCGTAGACGAGCAGCGCTGACGTGGAATCGGAGCTCGGCAGGGATTCCTGCAGCGCGCTCACCTGCACCGACTCCGACGTATCGGGAAGGCCGGGGCCTGGAGCCGTATCGGAGGTCGCCCCCGAGCCGAGTGCGAAGAGCGCGGCGGACCCGAGGAGGGCGACGACCAGCACGATCCACGACGTCGATCTGGCAGTGATGAACTTCGTCAGCCGACGCATGGGGCCCCTTTTAGCTAAACCACTTAATTACATGATTGCTTAGCTACTTTAGGCGTACGATAAGGGTCATGCAAGACGCACCCGCTTCCGCCCCCGGCCCGGTCGGCCGCGTTCGTGAGGCGAGCCTGCTGCTCCGGAAGATTCTCGATCTCACCGTCGACCTCGAGGCCGACATCGGCGCCGAGCTCGACGTCAATCGCCGCGACTTCGAGGCGATGCAGCACCTCGTCACGAGCGGCCCGTTGAGCCCCACCGAAATCGCCCGTCGACTCGCGGTGTCGACGGCGGCCGCGACCCTCATCGTCGACCGCCTCGCGGCAGTGGACCACGTGACGAGAACACCGCACCCGACCGACAGGCGCGGCATTCTCGTAGTGCCGAACCCGGCATCCATTGATCGCGCCATGGCCCGGATTCTGCCCCTCATCTCAGGCGTCGACCTGGTGCTCGATGAATTCTCCGCCGAGGAGCAGTCGGTGATCACGCGCTACCTGTCGCGGGTGGTCGGCGTCTACCGCGCGCAGCTTTCGCCCGGCGAGGGGTGACCGGCGCGGGTCCTGCCCTGCTCCGCACCCAGCAGGCCCATCCTCGCCACCCAGAGGGCTCACCCCGCCCACCAGCAGGCCCATCCCCGCCCTCCCAGCAGACTCATTGCCGGGCCCAGGCCGCCGGCCAGGCCGCGTCCCTGGCCGGCAGGAGGCTTGCTCCCGGCCCGCTAAGCCCGCTCCTTCCCTGCCCGCCAAGCCGGCTAGCTCCCCGCCCAGCCGGCGAGGTCACTCCCGGCCCAGCACCCACCCACGTTCGCGCGAAGCCGCTCGGCCCTCGAGACTGAGAAGGCCCAGCACGGACTGCACCTGCGGCACTCCGAGTCCGGCCCGTGCCGCAATGTCGCCGACCGATCTGGGCGACCGTGAGCTGAGAGCGTCGATCACCCTGGTGCGTTCGGCCGACTCTGTTGGCGCACCGGCGGCCCGCCGGTCGTCCCCGACACCGGTCCCCCCTGCGGCGGCGCCGGTCGGCGGCCGGGCGTGAAGTGGAGCCAGTTCCGCCATCTCGTCGGCGTCCGTGACGCAGACCGCGGCGAAATCCCGGATCAGCCGGTGGCAGCCGGCGGAGGCCGCGGAGGTGACCGGTCCCGGCACAGCGCCGAGCGGGCGGCCGAGCGCCGCAGCGTGGCCGGCAGTGTTGAGCGACCCCGACCGCCATCCGGCCTCGAGCACGATCGTCGCGAGACTCGCGGCCGCAATGAGCCTGTTGCGTTGCAGGAAGCGCCATTTCGTCGGAGGCGAGCCGCACGGCAGCTCCGATACCACCGCGCCGGCCTCAACTATGCGCGTGAGAAGGCCGTCGTGACCGCTCGGATAGAAGCGGTCGACCCCGCCGGCCAGGAACGCGACAGTCTCGCCCGAGCTCGCGAGCGCGGCCCGGTGCGCCATCCCGTCGATTCCGTAGGCGGCGCCCGACACGATCGTGTATCCGCGGTCGACGAGCCCGGCCGACGCCTCCATCGTGACGTGCTCGCCGTACCCGGTCGCCGCCCTGGCCCCGACGAGGGCGATCGAGCGGGCGGCGGTTGCGAGCGTCTCCGGGCGGCCACGGAGCCACAGCGCGAGGGGTGCATGGGCGCCGAGGTCATCGACGCCCGTCGGCCACACCGGGTCCCCCGGGATGAGCAGCCGCACGCCGTACCTGGACGCCTGGCGGAGCGCCACGAGCGCCGATTGCGAACCGATCCTCGGCCGCCAGCGCTCCTGCGCCTTTGCGAGATCGTCCGTCTCGATGCCGATGAGAGCCGGTTCGCCCCCCGAGTCGCGAATGGCCCCCAGTACGCGGTCGCCGGCCCACTGCTCGACGACCGTTGCGAGAGCGGTCACCGGTCCGAGCAACTCGACGAGAACGCCGGCGACCCTGTCGCCCGGTTCGGCCACCCCGGTCCAGGTGGCACGCGCGAACCTGTCGGCGATCTCGCCTGGTGTGAGGTCGTGCCGCGCGAGCCCCCGAATGAGCGGCGCGACGACGGCTTCCTTGAGTCCGAGAATGGTCATGGCGAGATTGCCTTTCTGAGATAGAGGGCCCGACCGAGATGGTCGGCGGTCGGCTGCGGCGCGCCCGCGAGGTCGGCGATCGTCCAGGCGAGACGCAGCACCCGGTCATAGCCGCGCATCGTGAGTCCCCCGCGTTCGAGTGCACGGTCGATCGACGCGGTCGTCGATGGACCGAGGCGCGCGCGCGGCCCCCTCAGCCACGGCCCAGGGACCTGCGAGTTCAGGGTCCACGGCGTCGCGGTCAACCGCTCCGCCGTCGCCGCCCTGGCCGCCACCACCCGGCCGCGCACGGTGGCGGTGTCGATGCGCTCCGACTCGGCGGCGACTCTCATCCTCGCGGAGGTGATGCGGGAGACCCGCAGCTGGATGTCGATGCGGTCGAGCAGGGGCCCCGACAGCCGCGCGAGGTAGCGACGGCGCGCGCTCGGCGCGCACACGCAGTCCGAGTCCCTCGCCCCGTACTGCCCGCACGGGCACGGATTGGCGGCAAGGACGAGCTGGAACCGGCCGGGGAAATGCGCCACCGAGTTGGCCCGATGAACGCTGATGAGGCCCGACTCGAGGGGCTGCCGGAGAGCGTCGAGCACGGTCCGCGCAAACTCGGGGGCCTCATCGAGAAAGAGCACGCCGTGGTTGGCCCTCGCGGCGGCACCGGGACGGATGACACCGCTGCCGCCCCCGACGATCGAGGCGGCCGACGCCGTGTGGTGGGGCGCCTCGAGCGGTGGGCGCGTCGCGAGCGATGCCCCGACCGGCAGGCCCCCGAGCGAGCGGACGCAACTGACCTCGAGCGCGGCATCCGGGCCGAGGTCGGGAAGGAGGCCCGGTAGTCGCGCGGCGAGCATGGTCTTGCCCGCGCCGGGTGGGCCGAGGAGGAACACGTGGTGGCCGCCGGCCGCAGCGATCTGCATCGCCTCGATCGCGTCATCATTGCCGATGACGTCGCTCAGGTCGAGGCTGTCGTCGACCGGTGCAGGCGCCGCCGCGCGCAGGATCGCGTCGACGGGCACCGGCGCGTACTCGCCGCCGTGCCAGATCGCTGCCTCGAGCAGCGACGCGACACCGACGACGCGCACGCCGGGGACGAGCGACGCCTCATCGGCGTTTCCAGCCGGGACCATGACGATCGTCGCCCCCGCTCGGGCTGCGGCGAGCACGCAGGGGAGGATCCCGTTGATGGGCCGCAACCGCCCGTCGAGTCCAAGCTCGCCGAGGTGCACGACACGGGCGACCGATTCAGGGCCCACCAGCGAGTCGGCAGCGAGGATCGCGAGCGCGATGGCGAGGTCGAATCCCGAGCCGTGCTTGGGAAGGGCGGCCGGCGACAGGTTCACGGTGACCTTGCGTGTTGGGAACTCGCACCCGGTGTTGGTGGCGGCCGCGCGCACACGGTCGCGCGCCTCGCCGAGCGCCGCGTCGGGCAGCCCGATGAGCACGAACCCGGGGAGGTTGCTCGAGATGTCGGCCTCGACCTCGACGATCGAGCCGGCGAGCCCGAGCAGTGCCACCGATGACGTGCGCCCGATCGGCATCAGGTGCCCGGCCGCATCAGAACACCCGTCGCAAGTGCTCGAGCTGCACGGGTCCCCCGGGCGGCGCGATGACCGCGATGGCGTCGACGCGGATGCTGCGGCGTGCGCCGGGATGCTCCCCGCACCACGCCGCAGCGAGGCGCCGAAGCCTCGCCAGTTTCTGCACCGTGATCGCCTCGAGCGGGTGCCCGTACGCGACGCTCGACCTGGTCTTGACCTCCACGAACACGGTCTCGTCCCCATCGAGCGCGACGACATCTATCTCGCCCTGCCTGCACCGCCAGTTGCGATCGAGGATGTCGTAGCCGGCGGCGACGAGGAACGCCGCCGCGAGTGCCTCGCCCTGCCTGCCGAGATCGTCTTTCGCCGCCATTGGTGCCTCCGACACCGACACTGCCCCATCCGGCATCTCCCCCGCTTGCCAGCGGGCGATCCTGGGGAGTCCGGGTTGCGGCGCGGCCTGCGAAGGACCGGTCGCGCGCTACGCGCCTCTTACCGCCCCTCGAAGTAGATCGGGTAGTGCGCGGCGCACCCGGGGTTGAAGTCCGCGGCGCACGCCGGGCAGGCCGCGGCTCCCCGGTACTGCCGGATCGTCAGCTCGGTGCGACACGCCCCGCAGAGCACGGCGGCCCTGTCCCAGTCGGCACGCGGCCACTGTCTCGCCGGGTGCGCCTCGCACTCCGCGTGGCACTGGAAGCACGGGTAATACCTCAGGCAGCAGGCAAACTTGATCGCTACGACGTCGAGCGTCGAACGATAGTGCACGCACCTGGTAGCCTCGTCGACGCTCGCTCCGTGGACACGGGGGCCGGGCCCGGCCGCGCCGGGCGGAACGGGGTCGCGCAGATTATTCGTCGAGGGCCAGTTCCTTCGGAAGCTCGAGCTCCTTGGCGGACAGCTCCTCGACGTTGACGTCCTTGAACGTCAGCACCCGGACGGACTTGACGAAGCGATCGGAGCGGTAGACATCCCAGACCCAGACGTCGTTCATTGTCAGCTCGAAGTAGAAGTCGTGCTCGGTGTCCTGGCGCACGAGCTCGACCTCGTTGGCCAGATAGAAACGCCGTTCGGTCTCGACGACGAAACGAAACTGGGAAACCACATCGCGGTACTCGCGGTAGAGGGCCAGCTCGACCTCGCGGTCGTAGTCTTCGAATTCGTCGTCGTCCATGCTGCGCCCATCCTACTCGCCCGCCACAGGAGGGCGTTTCAGCCAGCTATGGCGGTGCATCCCGGTCGCCCCGAGCTCGGCGATCGCCGCGAAGTGCCCGGCAGACCCGTATCCCTTGTTGCCGGACCAGTGGTATCCGGGAGTCCGGGCATCCGCGTCGATCATGATGCGGTCCCGATGCACCTTCGCGACGACGGAGGCCGCGGCGACTGACGCGCAGTCACGGTCGGCCTTGACGCGGAGCCGCACCGGAAGCGGGGTCGAAAGCGCCGGGTTGAGCCAGTCGAAGGCCCCGTCCAGCAGGATGATCGACTCGTGAATGTTGGCACCGCCGCCGTGCAGGACGGCGAGCGCGCGCTTGCCCGCGAGCCCGAGGGCGGCGGTGAGTCCGAGGGCGTCGACCTCGCTCGCGTCGGCCAGGCCCACGGCGCAGTGACGCGCCCAGGCGACCGTCAGCGGAGAGAGCGCCTCGCGGCGCTTCTCGCTGAGCAGCTTCGAGTCGCGAAGGCCGGGCGGAAACGGGCCGACCAGAAGGTCGACGACCGCGAGCCCGACCGCCACGGGGCCGGCGATCGCGCCGCGGCCTACCTCGTCGCAGCCGATGACGAAACGGTGACCCTCCTCGTGGAGGGCCGCTTCGTGCTCGAGGGTCGGATCGGTGACAGCGACGACCTTTCCTCCCGGGCTACTCGTCCCCGACGCCACGAAAGGTGTCGGGGTAGTTGTCAATGAAGGACCAGTGTTCGGACGGCCACGTGATCACGAACGCCCGCCCCACGACGTTGTCGACGGGCACGAAGCCGTTGCTCGGCGTATCGGTGTTGTACCTGGAGTCCTTGGAGCTGTACCGGTTGTCGCCCATGACCCAGAGCGACCCCTCGGGAACGGTGACCGAGAAGTCGTCTCCCGACACCTTCGACGCACCGGCGGGGAGGTTGAGGTACGGCTCGTCGAGCGGCGCCCCGTTGACCTCCATCTGGCCGACCGGGTTGCAGCACATGACGGTGTCACCCGGCAGGCCGATCACGCGCTTGATGAGGTGGTCGTTGCTGTCCGAGGCACTCAGGCCGATCATCGTGAGGAACCAGTCGACCGCTCCGACGACGGGATTCACGTCGGTTTCGACTAGCTGCGGCAGCCATCCGCCCGGATCCCGGAACACGACGACGTCGCCGCGCTTCAGTTCGACGACGTCGGGCACGAGCTGGTTGACGATGACGCGGTCGTTGACCTGTAGCGTGTTGGTCATCGAGCTGGACGGGATGTAGAACGAGCGGATCAGGAAGGTCTTGATACCGACGGAGATGACGATCGCCGCCACGAAAATCACGACGATGTCGCGCACGAACAGTTTGACGCTGCGCGCCCGGCGTTCGCGGTCCTGTGCCGTGCGCGGGGCGCGCGGCGACGGATCTGTCTGTTCCATTAAACCCCTGAGCTCCCCACCATGTTACGCGGTGGGGAGCTCGGGGAATCCTCTGGCTGACGCCGCGTGGTTAGCGCTTTTCCTTGATCTTGGCCTTCTTGCCACGCAGTTCGCGCAGGTAGTACAGCTTGGCGCGGCGCACGTCGCCGCGGGTCACGACCTCGATGTGGTCGATGACCGGGGAGTGGACCGGGAAGGTGCGCTCGACGCCGATCTGGAAGCTCACCTTGCGAACGCAGAAAGTCTCGCGGACGCTCTCACCCGAACGGCCGATGACGACTCCCTGGAAGACCTGGATTCGCGAACGCGTTCCTTCGACGATGTTGACGTGAACCTTGACGGTGTCGCCAGCGCGGAAGTCGGGAATGTCGTTGCGGAGTGATGCCGCGTCGACGTGGTCGAGGATATGCATGGTTGTTCGCTCTCTGTGACCGCCACAGGTCGATCACGGTCTGGGTAGTGCCGTAAAGGCGTGAAGTGTGCCGAAGGTGTGCTGGCCCCCCTGTGGCAGGGCGGTGCGAAAGGCACAATCGACAATTGTGTCACAGTCAGGCGCGCCGACGCCACTCGACGGTGTCGAGCTACCGGTCGGCAGGGTCGATGCGGATGACCTCGCCGTCACCGGGGAGGATTCGCGTCGCCTGGTACTCCCCCGCGGGGATCGCTGTGTAGTCGAGGCTCGCGAGCACCGTCTCGACACGCCGCTTGGCCGCCGTGATGAGCTGCCAGACCGCGATGCCGAAGACGGCGAGGGAAGCGAGCGCCAGAACCCCGCCGGTGAATCCGGCGCCGAGCTCCGACGCGACCGCGATGAAGACGCCGTAGACGATTGCGATGAGGTACCAGATTCCGAGGGAGATGACGTCGGTCCACGACAGGATTTTCGTCGACCTCACCGCCTTGCGTGCCCTCGTGACGCCGAGCACCACCAGCATCGAGACCGTGAGGGCGGGCCAGGAGAGAAAAACGAGGAGGTCCTGTGCGCCGAGGCCCGTGGGCGCGATCGCCCTGGCGATCATGATCCAACTGGGCAGCACGATGATCGCCGCGAGTTGGACCCAGTAGAAGGCCCGTCGTAACCACATGTGACCAGCGTACGCGCGCAACACGCAAGAATGGCTGGATGATTGAGCTTCGAACCCCCAACGAGATCGACGAGATGCGCGCAGCGGGAGGGTTCGTGGCCGAGGTGCTCACGGAGCTCGCTGCGGCGTCGGCGGTCGGCGTCAACCTGCTCGACCTCGATGCCCTCGCGCACCGGATGATTCGCGCCCGCGGAGCAGAGAGCTGCTACATCGACTACCACCCCTCGTTCGGCGCAATGCCGTTCGGCAAGGTGTTGTGCACCTCGGTGAACGATGCGGCGCTGCACGGGCTCCCTCACGACTATCATCTCGCCGACGGAGACCTGCTCAGCCTCGACTTCGCGGTGAGCGTCGACGGCTGGGTGGCCGATTCCGCGGTGTCGATCATCGTCGGCGCGCCGCGCGAGGAGGACGCGCGGCTCATCGCGGTCACCCAGGAGGCCCTGGATGCCGGGATCGCCGCGGCGGTGTCCGGCAATCGGATCGGTGACATCTCTGCGGCGATCGGCTCGGTCGGCCGGGCCGCCGGATTCACGATCAACACCGACTTCGGCGGGCACGGGGTCGGTCGCACGATGCACGGTGATCCGCACGTGCCAAACGACGGTCGGCCGGGCCGGGGGTTCCCGCTGCGCGCCGGGCTCGTATTCGCGATCGAGCCGTGGCTCATGCACACGAGCGACCGGGTATTCACCGATCCCGACGGGTGGACCCTGCGGAGCATGGACGGGTCGCGCGCCGCGCATGTCGAGCACACCGTGGCGATCACGGACGACGGGCCGCTCGTTCTGACCGCTCGCGCCTGACGGCGGCTACTCGACCGGCGGAAGAAGGTCGGGGCGCACGCGGCGGGTTCGCTCGAGCTGCTGTTCGCGCCGCCACGCCGCGATGGCTCCGTGGTTGCCGCTCAGCAGCACCGGGGGGACCTCGAGGCCGCGCCACTTCGCCGGCTTCGTGTAGCTCGGGTACTCGAGCAGGCCGTCGGAGTGGCTTTCCTCGACGAGGCTCGCCGGGTTGCCGACCACCCCGGGAATGAGGCGGCCGATGGCCTCGATCATCGCCATCGTGGCGATCTCGCCGCCGTTGAGCACGTAGTCGCCCATGCTCACCAACCTGACCCTCGCCCTGGTCGATGCGTAGTCGACTACTCGCTGGTCGATGCCCTCGTAGCGGCCGCAGCCGAAGACGAGCTGCCGCTCGGAAGAGAACTCCTGGGCGAGCGCCTGGGTGAACAGCTCTCCAGCGGGCGACGGGAAGACGACAAGCGGGTCGGTGGCGCCGCGCGCCTCGCTCGCATACAGGATGCTGTCGAGGGCGTCGCCCCACGGCTCCGGCCGCATGACCATGCCGGCGCCCCCGCCATAGGGGGTGTCGTCGACCGTGCGGTGGCGGTCGTAGGCGTAGTCCCGCAGGTCGTGCACGCCGAGCGAGATGCGGCCGGCCTTCCTCGCCCTGCCAAGCAGGGACACGTCGAGCACGGAGAAGAACTCCGGAAAGATCGAGACGATGTCGATACGCATCGCGTCCACCTAGCTGGTCGACTCCGACTCGGCGTCGCTCTCGGTGGTCGAGACGTCGTCGGGGAGCTCCACGTCGGGAAGCTCCTCCTCGGGCAGTTCCTCGAAGAGGCCGGGTGGCGGGGTCACCGTTACCGTGCCGGCCGTGACGTCGACGGCGGGCACGAATGCCTTCACAAACGGCACGAGCACCTCGCCCGACTCGGTCGCGACGAGCAGGAGGTCCTGGGCGGGGAAGTGGTCGACCCTGCTCACGCTGCCGACCCTGACGCCATCGCGGAGCACCGCGAGACCGACGAGCTGGTGGTCGTACCACGCGTCATCCTCTGCGGGCATTTCCGAGAGATCCTGGTTGACCCACAGGATCGCCTTGATGAGCGTCTCAGCTGCCGAACGGTCGGGAACGTCCTTGAAGAAGGCTACGGCGTGGCTGTTGTACCACTTGAGCTCGATGAGCTCGAGCGCCTTCCCATGCCACGCGGAGCTCGTGGGGACCTGCAGCTGGAACACGGAGCCCGGCGCGAACCTGCGCTCCGGGTCGTCGGTATACAGCTCGACCTTGATTGCGCCCTTGAGGCCGTGTGCCTTGGTGAGGCGTCCGACCCGGAGCTGCGTCTGGCCCGATGGGGTCTGGCCCGATGGGGTCTGGCTAGAAATCGGTGTCCACCACATCGACCCGCACGCGCTTGCCGTCGGCGATGGCCGAGACAAGGGTGCGGAGCGCCTTTGCGGTGCGGCCGGCGCGCCCGATCACGCGACCGAGGTCCTCGGGGTGCACGCGCACCTCGAGGACATCGCCGCGAGGGGAGTTCTTTTCGACAACCTGGACGTCGTCCGGGTGATCGACGATCCCCTTCACAAGATGCTCGAGCGCTCCGGCCAGCACTGGCTACGCCTTGTCGGCGTCGGTCGACGCGGCGGCGGCGTCGGCCTCGGATGCGGCGTCGTCGGCGGTCGCGTCGGCGACGGGCGCCTCGTCGGCCTTCGGTGCGGGCGCCTCAGCCTTCGGCTTGAGCACCGCCCTCTTCTTCTCGTCGGCCTGGAAGACGGCCTTCGGCTCGGCAACCTTGACGGTGCTCACGGCATCCTTGTCGCCCTTGAAGCGACCCCAGTCGCCGGTGAGCTTGAGGAGCGCCGCGACCTGCTCGGTCGGCTGCGCGCCGACTCCGAGCCAGTACTGCGCACGCTCGGTGTCGATCTGGATGACCGAAGGCTCCTGCGTGGGGTGGTAGATGCCGATCTCTTCGATGGCACGGCCGTCGCGCTTGGTGCGCGAGTCGGCAACGACGATGCGGTAGAACGGAGCGCGGATCTTGCCCATGCGCTTCAAACGAATCTTTACAGCCACAATTCTCCTGAGGTTTTCTAACGTGGTTGAACTGATGGCGTGAGCGTGGGGGCACACTCGACACGAGCTCTAAGGGAGTCCTTCGCCGCCTGATTAGAGGGTCGGGCGCGCGAGGACTCGACTGACCATTCTGTCAGAAAATTCGCCGCCACGGGAACACGGTTCCGGCGGCGTCCGCGGCCACCGCTGGCGGGTCGGCGCCCTCAGCCCGGAACCCGCTGGCGGCGGCGCGAGAGGGCGACCCCGACGAGGCACACCGCACCGCCGATCATCGCTGCCACGGTCGGCACCTCGGCGAAGACGAGGAACCCGAGCACCACGACGAGCGGCGGCACGACGTAGGTCGAGATGCCGAGCTGCCCGGCCGGCATCCGCTTCAGCGCATAGGCCCACGTGCTGAAGGCGAGGGCGGTCGGCACCGCGCCGAGATAGACGGCACCGACGAGGGCGGACGTCGGCGCCTCCCGCAGGCCGTCGGCCAGCTCCCCCGCGAACGGCAGGCAGGCGACCGCGCCGATCGAGCACCCGAGCCAGGTGACCTGGGCCGCCGGCAGGCGGCGGAGGGCGGGCTTCTGCAGCAGCACCCCCGCCGCGTAGGTCACCGCCGCGGCGAGGCTCCACAGCACACCGGATCCGTCGCCGAGACCGCCTCCGCCAGCTCCTGCGCCGATCGCCAGGACGCCGGCGAAGGCCACAGCAGCGCCGATCGAGAGCCACTTGCCGATGCCCTCGCCGAGGAATACGCCGGCACCGAGCGCGATGAGCAGGGGGCCGATGTTGACGATCATCGCCGTTGTGCCCGCGTCGAGACTCTTCTCGGCGATGTTGAGAGCGACGTTGTAGGCCCCGAACCAGGCGATGCCGAATCCGGCGATCAGAAGCCACTCCCGCCCGGTCGGCGCGACCCAGCGCCGCGCGATCAGCACGAGCCCGAGCAGTGCGGATCCGACGAGCAGCCGCGCGAGCGCCAGCGCTCCACCGGTGAAATGAGGGCCGACGGCGCGGATCACGATGAAGGCGCTCGCCCAGGCGAGAATCGTTACGAGGATCGCGACGAGCACGAGCGGGCGTGGGCCGGCGATCGCGGAGCCCTCCGGCGGGGCGGCGGGCGTGAACGTCATGACGCCAACGCTAGCGTCAGAGGCGGGTCCGTCCGGCGGGAATCGGACCAGGGGGCCGGGCGCGACTCTCAACGCTCGCCCCGAACCCGTTCGGGCGGTGCGAGGATAGTCGTGACTCGGCGCGCAGGCGCCCTGGCCGTCAATTCGGAAGGTGCAGCCGTGCGGATCGACTTCGCGAGATCAGAGCGCTCGACGCTCGGCATCGAATGGGAACTGGCCACCGTCGACCGGGCCACGGGCGAACTCGCGCCCGCGGCCCCGGACATCCTGCGGGGCGTCGAGCTGCCCCGCGGCGACAAAAACCCCCACGCCACCGCCGAGCTGCTGACGAACACGGTCGAGATCGTCACGGGGGTGCACCGGAGCGTCGCCGACGGCCTCGCCGACCTCTCCCGCACGATCGACGCCGTGCGGGCCGTCGCCGACCCGATGGGGGTGGACCTCATGTGCTCGGGAACCCACCCGTTCAGCCGGTGGCAGACGCAGCAGGTCACCGCAAAGCAACGCTACGAAAAGCTCATCGACCGCACCCAGTGGTGGGGGCGGCAGATGATGATCTGGGGCAACCACGTGCACGTCGGGATTGAGGATCGCGACAAGGTGCTTCCGATTATGAACGGCCTGCTCTCGTACTATCCGCACTTCCAGGCGTTGTCGGCGTCGAGCCCCTACTGGGCGGGCGAGTCGACCGGGTACGCCTCCAGCCGGGCGATGCTGTTCCAGCAGCTTCCGACGGCCGGTCTTCCGCCACAGTTCGGGGCCTGGGCGAACTACGAGTCCATGGTCGACGACATGCTCCACGTCGGGGTCATCGAGCACTACAACGAGCTGCGGTGGGACGTGCGGCCGTCAGCGCGCTGGGGCACCCTCGAGATGCGGGTGTTCGATGGCCTCGCGACCGCACAGGAGGTGGGCGCCATTGTGGCCCTCACCCAGTGCCTGGTCGAGGAGCTCTCGACCGCGCTCGACTCGGGCAAGGAGATCCCGACGATGCCGCCGTGGTACGTGCGCGAGAACAAGTGGCGCGCCGCACGCTACGGGATGGACGCCACCATCATTCGGGACGCCGCCGGCACCGAGAGGCCACTCGTCGAGGACCTCACCGAGCTGCTGCCGAGGCTTGCCCCAATCGCCGAGCGACTGGGATGCCTGTCGGAGCTCTACGACATCGAGGTCATCGTCGAACACGGCGCGAGCTACCAGCGACAGCTGAGGGTCGCCGGGGAGAACGCCGGCAGCCTCCAGGCGGTCGTCCGCTCCCTGGTTCGGGAGCTGCGCGACGGACTCGACTGAGAACCTGTCAGCGATCTCGGCGTGAGACGCCCGGGTACGGCAGCGCGGAGATTCGGCGGGCACCCAGCGCGAGCCAGGCCCCCGGGAGGTCAGCTCCTCGCGCCGCGCTCCCGCTTCACCATCTCCGCACACTTCTCGCCGATCATCATCGTCGTGATGTTCGGGTTGACGGTCGTGAGCTCGGGCATGACCGACGCGTCGGCGACGCGCAGCCCCGTCACCCCCTTGACCCGCAGCTCGGGGTCGAGCGGGGACATGGCGTCCTCGACTGCGCCCATCCGCACCGTGCCGGCCGGGTGGTAGACGGTGTTGTGGGTTGCGGTGATGTACCCGGCAATCTGCTCGTCCGTCTGCACGTCGGCGCCGGGATACAGCTCGGTGCCCGCCCACTCCGCCATGGCGGGCTGGGCCACGATCTCCCTCGCCTTGCGGATGCCCGCGATCATGACTCGCATGTCATGGGGGTCGGTGAAATAGCGCGGATCAACCATCGGCTTGTCGCGGTAGTCCGTGCTGCGCAGCTTGACGGTTCCGCGCGAACGGGCGTGGGTGACGTTCGGGGTGAGGCAGAAACCGTTCTCGGTGGTGGGGTAACCCTGCCGCAGCGTGTGCATGTCGAAGGGCACGCTGCCGTAGTGGAACATGAGGTCGGGGCGGTCGAGGCCCTCCTCGGTTGCCGCGAAGATGCCGATCTCCCACCACTGGGTGGACGTTTCGGGCATCGGCTTCATCGCCTCCCACTGGATGACGCCCTCCGGGTGGTCCTGCAGGTGCTCGCCGACGCCGGGGGAATCCGCCCGCACCTCGATCCCGTGCTCGAGCAGCTGCTCGGCCGGGCCGATCCCGGAGAGCATCAGGAGCTTGGGAGAGTCGATGGCGCCAGCCGAGAGGATGACCTCGGATCGCGCGGTGAGCGCGATGTTACGGCCGGATGCCGCCTCGACGACGTCGACGCCCGTGCACCGATTCTGCTCGTCGAAGCGCAGTTCGCGCGCGCGCATCCCGGTCAGGAGCGTGAAGTTCTCCCGTTGCATGATCGGGTGGATGTACGACACCGACGACGAGGCGCGCGTGCCGTCGGCCTGCCGGTTGATCTGGAAGAGACCCGCTCCGTTGACGACGGTGCGGCCGGTGTTGAATCGGGTGCGGGGGATGCCCGTCTGCTCGCACGCGTCGAGCAGTGCGATCCCGCACGGGTCGTTCGCCGGGATGTTCATGATGTGGACGGGGCCCTCGTGGCCGTGGTGCTCGTCCTGGTCCTCGTTGGTCTCGAGCCGCTGGAAGACCGGGAAGACGCTCGCGGCGTCCCAGCCCACTGCGCCGTGCTTGCCCGCCCAGTCGTCGAGGTCCTCGCCCGGCGCCCAGAAGGCGATGCACGAGTTGTGGCTCGAGCATCCGCCCATCACCTTTGCGCGGGCGTGGCGCATAAACGAATTGCCGTTTTCCTGCGGCTCGATGGGATAGTCCCAGTCGTACCCCGATTCGAGCAGCTCCATCCACCTGTCGAGCCTCAGGATGGCGTCGAGCCCGCGGTCGTCCGGGCCGGCCTCGACGAGCGCTACCGTGACGTTGGGGTCCTCGCTCAGGCGGGACGCGACGGCGGCTCCGGCCGACCCCCCTCCGATGACGAGGTAGTCGAATTCGGTCGTGGCGAGTGTCTCAGAAGTGATGGGGTGCCTTTCGTGGG
>Ga0335397_10005967_pt1 | contig 15819 bp, 14 predicted proteins | sample MAT04_FD_205740 | JGI IMG/M metagenome (GOLD analysis project Ga0335397, IMG submission 205740) | Freshwater microbial communities from Lake Fryxell liftoff mats and glacier meltwater in Antarctica - MAT-04 (spades assembly) (version 2) ... | reverse complement strand
TGGTCATGAATCCGGAGTAGCAGGCATCGGCAATAACCATAATCTGTTTTGCCGACATGAGGTTCATGATGCCGGTTATCCGGTCGGTGGGAATCCAGTTGACGTCATCATCCAAAGAAGAATCCACCGGCAGCCAAAACCCTGGCGAGTTCTTTTCTTCAAGTGTTCCATGACCGGCATAATAGATAAGTAAATTATCTTTTTCGGTGAGTTTTTTGCGAAAATCATTTCATCGGACTTGCCGTTGTGATCGGTCGCGACAATTTGCACCTTCATCTCGTCGGCGCTGACCGGAAAAACCGCTCTGAATTTGCCATCCCCTTTAAATTCCGTTTCCCGACCATTGATCTTTAAATACTGCAGTCCGGCTGGGGACCAGACCTGGCCGCTGATTGCCCGTTGCGAAAGGCCTTTATCGACAGAGGCGACGACAATCCCCATGGTGCGCAACAGCTGCGGATCAAAAACCTCAATTTTCGGCCCCGGCAAATTTGCCATCTTTTCGTTCAAGCCCGCCAAGGTCGTCTTGAATTGTTTTTCATCATTCTGTTGTTTTTTAAGCTGCCCGGAGAGCTCGGCGGCAAGGTGTTTCTGTTCTGAGAGTTGCTGCTCCTTTTCTTTCAGGCCACGTTCCAGGTCGCCGAGTTTTTTTTCCAAATCAGAGGCGACAGCCACTTTTCGGGCAGCCAACTGCTGGGCGATCTTCTTCACTTCCTCCTGCTTCCCAACTATTTCCTGCTGCTGGACGGCAATAGCGCCGTTGCGTTTATCGAGTTCCTTGCGCACTGAGGCAAGGGCGGTCTCCGCCACCCCCATCTCTTTTTTCAAACGCTGCAGCTCAGCGATCTGTGCGCCATTTTGCGCCTTCAACTCGGCGAGTTCAGCCCTTTCCCGGGCCGTCAATTGCTGTTGCTGCTGAACAACCTCTTGAATATGAGCGCCGGAGGCCTTGCTGTACCAGCTGACCGCCTGATTCATATCGGCGCCAATGCCCAATCCGTTTTCATATAGATAGCCAAGGTTTACCTGGGCTCTTTTATTGCCGCTCGCCGCGGCCTTTTCAAACCACTGAGCGGCAGATCGTATCGCGGCTTATCCGCTGGCGATTTCATATATATCTCACCGACATACACCGCGGCCAGCGGATCTCCGGCCTCCGCCTCGACCATCCAGACAGCCAGGGCCTCCTTATAATTGGCCCGATCATAGGCAACATATTCGCCACCGCGAATCTCGCAATCACCGGCCGTGGTTTTCAATGGCCGCCTCGGACTGGCATAGACCATGGTGCCGAGCTTACGTACCTGCCCCGGAAGAAGGCAGTCAACTTCGAGGTAGGCATCGCCACTCTGCAAAGAACCCCCGTGAGGCAGGGAAGGAGAAGAAACAGGTACGCTTGTTTGACAACCGACAAGAGCGGCCAGCAATGGAAACGAGAGAGACAGGAGCGAAAACAGACCTAACGGCTTTTTCATATCCCCCCCATTATGCGTAGACTTACAAAACGAGCCAGCCTGAACACAAGATCGATAGATCAATTACACCACATCGTGGCATAAAGATGTTGTAATTCATGGCAGCAGAAAATCAATGGGCCATCGGCTCAAGGACAAAATGTACGATGCTCGGCACTGCGACTTCGGCAAGAATTTCCGCCATCCTCAGATCTATCGGTCCTTTTCCGGGTGGACGAGAAGACACGTGTCTATTTTCTGGCAACTTTGCTATACTGGAGACTTGAGTAAGACAGCCTCCTAGAGGTTTACATACGTGTCGAGCGGAAGATGCAAGACTCTCCGGCAAAAAACAGCAATAAAGGAAACAACTGAGTGGCAACCTACGTCGACCACAACTATTTCAAGGAACTGGCTCACGCCATTCCCGCCGATATTTGTCGCCAGGATCGTTGCAGCTACGATCCGGCCGGCAAGATCTACACTTTGCAACTTTGGGGCGATGAGTATATCATCGACTGGACCGAAGGCAAGATTGAACGAAGCGGCTTAACCATGCCGCCACCCCATACATTCTTTTATCTGTTCGTCATCTATTACCTGCTCCTGCCACAGGATATTCAACCCAGCGGGGAGTGGATCTCGGAAAAGGATTTGCCGGGTGGCACCACCTTTTTCCGCGGGCCGCATCTTTTGCCGACAAATCTTATCAGCGACCGATTCGCCAATGATCTGCAGGGATTTTGCGAACGTAGCGAGAAACTGGGTGGCACACCGCTCAAGCTTGCCGATGCAGCTTTCTCTTTCACAATAACCAGGGATATTCAGATAGCGGTATTGTATTGGACCGGCGATGAGGAGTTTCCCGCCGAGGCAAAAATTCTTTATGACAAATCAATTGCCGAGCCCCTGCCTCTGGATATTGTCTTTGCCTTGGCGTTTGAGGTGTGCACTCGCATCGGTGCGGCGGAACCTCTGTAGACGAAACATGGCTGTTGCCGGCCCTCTTTTGTACATGGCTACCCCGAGCTGCAGCCGCAATCGCAGGAACCACCGCAGCCGCCATGCCCGGTTGCTTTAGCCAGTGCCTGAACCACTTCCCGGTTATCGGCATCGACCACCGCCATCACCGTCATATGTAAAGAAAGGGAAGGAGGCAGGAGGTGCAAGCCAAGAAGTTGCCGGATTGGCCCAAGAAAACGACCAAAGAACTGCGGTGCTTCATCTGCGGTAACGGTCAATATCACATGTTCTCCCACGCATTTATCAACGAGGACCATCTCAAAAGGCGCCGGACCCTCAGCACCAATCCCGTAGATAAACCCAAAAACCACCGGGGTGGCGGTCAAACTGTGCTTCCCCGGCTCGCTACCTGCCAAAATGGCAAGACTTACCTTTTTCAATTGCTGTATAGTCGTTGTCAAAGGATCCTCCATGGATATTTTACCATTTCTTAAATTAGCCCAATTCTGCGAGATAGTGTTGCAGTTTGCCCGATTTCCTGGAACAGTGTCGAGAAGAACTTTCTATTGCTCGGCACTGACGCAAAAAAGGAGAAAAAATGAAAGACGAAGAAGCAAAAATTGCCGCCATCAGCATTGAGACCATCAAACCGGAGAAAATTTGGGGTGGTTTTATCATCGATATCCTAAAAAAATGGCTCGGCTTTAACCAGCTGACCTACGGAACCAAAAAAAAGTTTTAAGCCGTTAAGCAAAAATAACTCGGACATATTCTCCCCAAAAGCGGCATAAGGAGCCGCAACAAAATGGTGTAAATGTTCAAGTTATTTCGTAACGGCTCCTAAACAAAACCGGCATGACGCCGGAGAGCCACTTCGACTACACCTCCGGCTTATACCATCTGAGTCGCAGGGCATTACTGACGACCGAGACGGAGCTGAGGGCCATGGCCGCCCCACCGATCATCGGGTTGAGTGTCGGCCCGCCGAAGATGGCCAGTACTCCGGCCGCGACCGGAATTCCCACCACATTATAGGCAAAGGCCCAGAAAAGATTTTGGCGAATATTGCCAAGCGTTGCCCGGCTGAGGCCGATGGCCCGGCATACCCCCGAAAGGTGGCCGGTCATCAATACTATATCGGCCGATTCGACGGCAATATCGATACCCGTCCCCATGGCGATACCGACGTCTGCCCGGGCTAAGGCAGGTGCATCGTTTATACCGTCTCCAACCATGGCGACAATTTTTCCTTCCTGCTGCAGCCTGATGATTTCCTCCTCTTTCTTATCCGGCAATACTCCAGCCACGACCCTGTCAATCCCGGCCTGCTTTGCCACCGCCAGGGCAGTTTTTGCATTGTCCCCGGTGAGCATCACTACCTCTATCCCCATCTCCCCGAGACGCCTGACGGTATCAACAGCCTCCGGTTTCAGAGGATCAGCAATGGTTATAAGGGCGGCCAGCATTCCATCTACCGCGAGAAAGAGCACCGTTTTACCCTGCTCCGAACGTTCGTCGGCATCGCCCTCAATTTTTTCGGTCAATCTACCAATCTGTTTTTCCCGAAAAACCTCCCGATTGCCAAACAACACCTGATATTTCGCATCAGCAATAGACACCACCGCCTCAATTCCTCGACCGGGAAGAGCGACAAAGGATTCCACCTTCGAAACACTACACCCACGGGTCTCAGCCGCCCGGAGAATCGCCTCGGCCAATGGATGCTCGGAACGGCTTTCCGCCGCTGCGGCAAGACTGAGGAGCATTTGCTCATCATAGGCAGCCGCGGGGATAATCTCGATTACCTCAGGCCTGCCGACGGTGAGAGTTCCGGTTTTGTCAAATACCACGCAGCTGATTTTTTCCGCAAGTTCCAAGACTTCGCCGGTTTTCACCAGAACACCGAGTTGGGCGCCGCGACCGGTGCCGACCATAATCGAGGTAGGCGTTGCCAGCCCCATGGCACACGGACAGGCAATGACCAGGACTGCAATAAAGATGCGCAGGGAAAAACTGAAATCGGCACCGCCGATAAAAAACCAGCTCAAACCGGCAAGAGTGGCGATAAGCATGACGGTCGGGACAAAATAAAGACTGATTCGATCGGCGAGATTGGCTATCGGGGCCTTGGTCCCCTGTGCTTCCTGCACCAGACGGACTATCCGGGCAAGCATGGTATCACCGCCGACTTTTCCGGCAATCATGGTCAACGCCCCGTTTTTGTTGAGCGTTCCGCCATAGAGGGTGTCACCCTTTTTCTTCCGAACCGGCATGCTCTCACCGGTGAGCATCGATTCGTCAACCGCCGACTCACCATCAAGCACTACACCATCCACGGCAATCCGTTCCCCTGGTCGAATCAGGATATGGTCATCAACCCGGATTTCCGCAACCGGAACTTGTCTCTGACCATTTTCGTCCACCACAGTGGCATTGTCGGGAGCGAGTTGGAGAAGCTGCCTGATTGCATCGGTGGTTCGAGCCTTTGACCGGGCCTCCAGGTATTTTCCCAATGACACCAAAGCAAGCAGCATCGCCGCCGACTCGAAATAAAGATCATGGGCTCGACCGATCGGATCGATCCCCAGGCCGATCTCAACAAGGTTCCAGGTTGAATAAATACATGCCGCACCGGTACCGATGGCAATAAGGGAATCCATATTCGGTATCCCCCTAAAAAGCGCTGGAATGCCACTTGTGTAGAAATTCCTGCCAAGATAAAGAACCGGCAACAAAAGAAAAAACTGCAGAAGAGTGTGGCTAAGGGGTGCGTGTTGCGGATCGAGAAATCGCGGCAATGGAATACCGAGCATATGCGCCATCGACAGACCCATGATGCAAAGAGCCAGAAGAAAGGAAGGCAGCAAACGCTGTTGCATGGCCGCAAGCTTTTTTGTCTCTTCTTTACCGGCTTGGCCCTGATCGGATGCATCTTCGCCACTCTCTGCTTTAAAACCGAGATCACCTATCACCTCGGCAATGGTCAAGATCGACACTAAAGCCGGGTCAAAGTCGATTTTTGCCTTTTCCGTTGCCAGATTCACGGAACAGCTTTTCACCCCTTCCAGGTTGCCCACAACCTTCTCGATGCGCGTCGAACAGGCGGCGCAATGCATGCCTTGAATCTTCGCCAGATACGTTTGTTCTGCCATAGTAATACGAGATTTTTTCAAATAAAATATTTCAGGTTGCAACCGTCAACCATATCAGACGCGAATGTGCAGCGTCACGTCAGTCTTTCCAGGGTAAGCATTAGAGCTCGGGAAAGCAAATCCAGCCCTGAGCCCTGCATGAGAGTATTCTGAAAAATTCGTAATTTGTATTCGCATACCCTTGCTGCATTCCTTATACTTACAACCACCACAAGGTCGCTGTCACAAACAATGTCATTGAGGAGCTTACCGTATGAATACGGCAAATATTCCATCGCGCCGTCGCAAAAAACAGCGGAATGGTTATGGTCGTTTTGTGTATAAAACGCCGAGTGTTATTCTCAGTTTCTGCGTCTGTCTTAAAAATGTTTTCTCTGTGACATGGATGTTTTCAAAAAAGACGGAGCAAAACTCTCCCTAAAATTTCACCCCGCTACTCGGGATAAGGAACAATCAATGGATACCCTGAAAATTAAAGGCATGAGTTGTAAGCACTGTGTGGGTGCCGTGGAAAAGGCCCTGGAAAAAATCCCGGGCTTGTCGCAAATCGCTGTTAATCTTGAGGCAGGCGAGGTTACTTTTGCCAACAATGGCGTCGAGAGGCAGCAAATCCGTGCCGCCATCAGCAAGATTGGCTTTGAACCGGGAGCGTAGGATCCGGAAGTTTTTTTTGCTCACCCATATGATGAGTGCCGAGCAGGGGGATTGCCGATAAATCGCATGTCTCTTTTTGGCCCGGAAGGTGAATGAACCACATATTCGTTCTTCACCCATAAACCTGGCATTGGTTGGGCGCTACCCTTCCAATGCCATTTTCTTTTTCAGTTGCAGCACATAGACACTCCTTTTCAGCTGGTTCCCAAAACCTGGCGGACCATTTCACGCAACCCTTGCGACCCATAGGGTTTGGGGAGGAATGAATGGGGTTGCCTGGATGAGCCTGCATGAGCCCGGGTCAAGTCGCAGCCACTTGTTAAGATCACCGGGATGTCGGGTGCCAGTTGACGCAGGGCTCTGAGCGTCTCCCAACCGTCCATTCGCGGCATTACCAGATCGCACATGACGAAGCGGATAGTATTCCGGTGTTGTCGAAACAGCTCCATCGCCTCGATCCCATCCTTTGCTTCAAGCACGCAAAAACCCAGGCGCTCGAGGATTCTTTTCGCCAAAGCCCGAATCGTCGGATCGTCATCAACTAGCAGCACCAAGCCACCTACTACAATTTCCAAAGCAATTTGGGCCCGACGCTGCTCTTCCTTTTGTAATTGCAGTTCAATTTGGTCCATGCTCAGCTCAAACCTTGAATTTCGCCACCAGACCCGCCAGTTGCGTGGCGAGTGCCGATAAACCCTGGGCATTGATCTCAACCTGGTTGCTGCCCGCTCCGACCTGGCTCGATTGAGTGTTGATGTCGGCGATGTCACGGGTGATGTCGGACACGGCGATGGTACTCTGGGCGACATTTTCGTTGACCTCGGTAATACCCTGAGCCGCCTGGGCAATATTGGTGGAGATCTCGTTGGTTGCGGTGGCTTGCTCTTCTACTGCAGTGGCAATGCCGTTTATGATATTATTGATCTCGTCAATTATCTCGGAGATCCTGGCAATATCGCCGATGGTCGTGGTCGTGGTATCCTGCATGTCTTCGATCTGACGTTTGATATCGATGGTGGCAGCGGCGGTCAGTTTGGCCAGTTCCTTTATTTCGCTGGCGACGACGGCAAAACCCTTGCCGGCTTCCCCAGCCCTTGCCGCCTCGATGGTGGCGTTCAGGGCGAGCAGGTTGGTTTGCTCGGATATCTCGGTGATGGTCTCGGTTACCCTGCCTACCTTTTTCGCCGATTCGCCGAGGGCACTCATTTTCTCTGAGGTCAGTTGCGACTGCTTGACCGCGCCCTCGGTGATGGACCGGGCCTTCTCAGCATTCTGGCCGATTTCGTTGACCGTTGCCGACATCTCTTCAGTTGCCGTGGCAACAAGCTGAACGTTATTGGTCGATTGCTCCATGGCTGCCGAGACTGACAGGATATTGGTACTCATCTCCTCTGCTGCTGAGGCCACCATGGCAGATTTGTCGGAAGTTTCTCCGGCATTGGCTGAGAGTTGTTTTGATACTGCCGCCATCTCCGTTGAGGAAGTTGATAGGGTATTCACACCACCGACGATTTCCTTGATCATCAGGCCCACCTGTTCGGCCATGGAATTCAGAGACTTGCCCATGGCCCCGATCTCATCCTTCTGGTTTATATCCAATCTGGCGGTAAAGTCACCACGGGCCATAGCCTCGGTCAATGCTGTTGTTTTTGCCATAGGTCCGGTAATGCCACCAACAATCAAGCGACCAAAGCCGCTTCCCAGCAATACTCCGGCAAGGAGTACGGTGATGGAGATTATGGTAGCTTTGCTATATGTTTTATTGCTTGAATCAAACTCTTCTTGTGCCACTTTCAATTGAACGTCCACGAGTTCGCTGAATTTGCCGGAAATAGGATCGATTGCCGGATAGAGTTCGGAGATTGTGAATTTTACCAAAGCCTCACTATCTTCCTTGGCTAAGATAGCGGATAATTTGGTGACCGAAAGTTCTGCATTTTTCATCAAGGGTTTGGCCTCTTCGACGAGCTTCTTCTCCTCAGCCACTAGAGTAGTTGCCAAATATTCTTTCCATTTTTTCTCAATGTTCCTGACGGCCTCATTGACATTCTTTCGCCCTTCATCCCAGGTGCTGTTGCCGTTGCGAATTTTGTGTGAGGTGTCAACAATATTGACCGCATAGAGATCGGCAATCATCTTCAAATCTTTAAGTGGTACAACGCGGTCTTTATATACTGTATCAAGCCCGGTGTTTGCCACCCTTGCGGCCTGTAGGCCAAGTAAGCCAATGGCAATCATCAGCACCGAAAAAAAACATATAAGGCCATAAAGTCTTGTGCCTATTTTAAAATTCTTTAACATACTCTTCTCCTTCTAGTTATTGTGGTTAACAGTCAATTCCTGTTGCGAATTCAGGTGGCTTTCTCTTTGCGGCACAGCTGCGAGATCCACGTCCCTCCTCATGGCGGGCAGCTTGACGGTGATGACGGTGCCTTGTCCCTCCTGGCTGCTTATGCGCAGTTGGCCTTTATGGTGCTCAACCATTTCCTTGACGACTTGCAGTCCGATACCGGAGCCGTTTTTTTTAGTTGTCTTTGCCGAGGTGAAAAACTCGTTGATTGAGGCTTCGGGGACTCCGCATCCGCTATCGGCGAAATGCACCGCTATCCATCCGGCAGGTCTGTCGGCTTCAACCGTCACAGTGAGAAACTTCTGGGCCGATCCATCCATTGCTTCAATAGCGTTCAAAATGAGGTTTTTAAAGATCTGCTGCAGGCCGAAACGGTCACCGGGTATCTGCAGGTAGCCATCTGCTAACGTCGTTTTAAAAGTTGCCTCCTTTTGACCAATCAGGCCGTCAACGATATCCAGGCATTCAAGAGTCACCTCATTTTGACCAAGCAAACCCTCAAACATGTCCAGGCATTCGTTCAGCAATTCTTTCAGTTCCAGCTTTGCCGACGTGTTTTTCAACTGTTCAGTCCTGCCTTGGGTCAGAATTTTTTTGTTAATCTCCTGAATGTTGCTGGTGGCCTTGATGATTGCTTCCAAGTTGTGTTTTACGTCTTTGGAATTATTGATATTGTGCTTAGCCATCTCAACATTTCCGATGATCGCACAAAGTGGATTATTAATTTGGTGAACGATATGCGCAAGAGTTTCAGTACTCGCACGGGTATTGCCAATGCGCTCTGTTTGCTCCTTGATTCTGGCTATTTCAGTTAAGAGCTGCTCAAAGGTAAAGGGCTTTTCGATGCAGCCGCTGCATTGATGCTGCATGGCTTCGATCAGCAGGTCCTTTCTCCCGTAGGCGGTCATCAAAAGGACGGGGATAAATAGCCCTTCCTTTCGCACTTCCTTCAGCAGGTCCAGGCCGTTCATATTGGCCATCAGGTAATCTGTAATGATCAAATCAAAGGGCAAAGGGTCAGCCTTTATAGAAGCCAGAGCTTCTTCAGCGCTGAGAGCGGTAACAATTGCATGGCCCTCGGTTCGCAAGCCGATTTTGATGCCTTTGAGCTGCATGATCTCATCATCAACGACTAAAATTTTCAATATGCACTCCTTTTCTTGCTGTATCTTTTGTGAGCCTTGAGTTCCATGTTCAGCCAATGGATTCCCGGCGGTTATTATTGCTTCCCAGTTGCTGAAAGTTCCAAAGCGGGAAAATATAATCTCAGCCGAATACTCTTCGTCTTCGGTCTTCGGATACATAGCAATTGAAGGGCCAGATTGGTTGATGCCGGAAAATAATTTTGAAGATCTTGCTATTTCAAGAAGTTAGGGCAATTTTTTTTGCGGCTTGAATGAGAAGCCTGGCAAGCTATAAAGGCTAACTGCCAGGCAGTAATTGCAGGTTTTGAAAAATGATATATATTTTCAGCTAGATAGGCAGATATGCAATTTAGGAACAGTTCATTTTCTGCCTAGTCCGTAGGTATCGATCTTCCGGCGCAGGGTATTCAGGCAAATTCCCAACCGTTTGGCCGAATGGGTGAGGTTGCCTTTGGTGTCATGCAGGGCGTTCCGGATAAGTTCTTTTTCCATTTCGGCTATTGAAACGATCGGTCCTTTGGGCCTGCTCGACACTTCTGGGGCATGGCCACCGACCAGCTGCCGGCTGGAAATATCGGCCGGAAGAGTGCTGACGGTAATCGCCCCGCCCTGGGCAAGATTCAAGGCGGCCTGGATGATTGCCCGAAGCTCGCGGATATTCCCGGGATAGTCATAGGCCATAAGCATCGCCATGACCTCATCAGGCACCTCGGGCCGCTTGCCCGGGGCGCATAATTCATCGAGAAAACTGTCGATCAAAACAGGAATATCTTCTTTTCTCTCGCGCAGCGGCGGCAGGTGTAATTGTGCGCCCCTCAGCCGATAGTAGAGATCTTTTCTGAACTGACCGTCGGCCATCAAAACCTGCAGTTCAGCATTGGTCGCCGCCACAAAGCGGACGTTGGCCGAACGCGGCTTATTCGTCCCCAGGGTGATGAACTCTTTCTCCTGCAGGACACGCAGCAACTTGCCCTGCAAACCCATCGGCAAGGTGCCGATTTCATCGAGGAAAAGAGTGCCGCCCCAGGTGACCTCCAAAAACCCGGCGTTGCCGCTGTGGGCATCGGTAAATGCCCCTTTGACATGACCGAAGAATGCCGAATCAAAGAGGTTTTCCGACAGCGATCCCATATTGATGGCGGTAAACGGACCGGCTGCCCTGGAGTTGGCGGCATGAATGGCTCGCGCCAGAAGCTCCTTACCGGTGCCGGTCTCTCCCGAGATAAGAACCGGCATCTCACTGCGGGCATGCAGTTCGGCTTCCCGCAGGATGCTGAACATCTTTCTGGATCTGCTGATGATCGGGCGAAATGCCGGATGGCTCGTTGGTTTACTGGGTTTTGTTGCCTTGCTCAGTTCGACCAGATCGAGCAGGTGTTTTTTTTCACAGGCATGACCGACGATCCGAATAAAATCTTCGGCACTGATCGGTTTGACCAGATAATCGTAGGCCCCTTTTTTTAAAGCTTCAATGGCGAGACGAGCCTCATCTCGTGCGGTGACCATGATACATTCGGTAAACGGACTGACGCTTTTGATTAGCGACAGCACTTCCATGCCGCTTAAGCCCGGCATGGTGATATCGATCATAGCGACGTCAAAGGGTCCACCCTGGTGCAGGAGTTCAGCCACCGTCAGCGGGTCGCTGACCAGAGTTATCTTCTTATAACCGGCGGTGATCAGCGCCCTTTTGACACTTTTCAGAAACTCCTTCTCGTCATCGATAACCAATATGATGCTGTCCATAGATTCTTCCGCCCCCATTGACCATTTCGGTCGGCACTATTTGCAAAGTAGCCGTATCGTGAAGGTTGTACCTTCGCCGAGGCGGCTCTGTACGTCAATACTCCCACCCGCTTTATCGATCAGATTTTGACAGACATACAATCCCAGCCCCGTCCCAAACCCGGGAGCTTTGGTGGTAAAGAATGGATCAAAGAGCTTGACCAGATTTTTTTCCTCTATGCCGCTGCCATTATCTTCAACCTCGATAACCAGATGTTTGAAATCCTCGTCTTCCACCTTGGCTCGCAGCATAACCCATGAATCTTTTTTATCCGCCGCCTGGGCGGCGTTGATCAGCAAATTGACAATCGCCTGCTCCAACCGCCCTTGCTCGAAAAATGCATGCGGCAGACCAGGCTGAAGATCGACGTCAAGACGTTTAACAGTATCCTTCAACTGCACCCGGGCATAGCGAATCGCTTGGTTTATCGCAACTTGCGAATCGAACCAGCCGATTTTCTCTTTGTCATCCGGAGAGGAAAATCCCTTCAGTTCAGAGACGATGGTTTTAATCCTTTCCGAACCGTTTTCAATGGCATCGGCAAGCTCGCCCAGGTCTTTTTCAAACTCCTCAAAGGACATGCCGAAGAAGAGAGAGGTGGAATCGCTATGGCTGGCGGCATGCTCTTTGATAATGGGTAAAATTGCCTCAAGATAATAGCGTCGCAGGACAGGAACATTGAACATGATGAAGTTGTTGGGATTATTGATCTCGTGGGCGACTCCCGCCGTCAGCACGCCAATGGAGGCCAGCTTTTCCGAGCGTATCAAGGCCTTCTCCATCATTCGCGCCTTGGTAATATCGGTGACGCGGATGACTGCCCCCGAGTCTTCCGGTTTTTCAGAGAAAATGGGGAAAATGGTAACTGACTCGAATTTTTCCGGGTCCATATAGCCTTCGCGAAAAAAAGTAACTTCTTCATTCCCGGCTACGGCAACGGGTATTGGGCAAGTGGGGCATCGGTCTCCCTTGCGGTTCAGGGCCTCGCAACTCGTCCTTCCTATAGCATCCGCCGGTGACAACAAATTATAATACCTGACCGCTGCCATATTGACCATTTTCAAGGTCATGTCTTTTGCCACCATGATGAGTGGCTCGGAAATGCCGTCAAAAACCGCCTGCAGCCTTTTCTTGCTTTGTAGAATCTGCGCTTCCGCCAGTTTTCTTTTAGTGATATCACGGTTGCTGCCGCGATTACCGAGGTATTTTCCGTCCTCAGCGAAAACGGGCTGAAAGAGGTGCTCAATCCAGCGCACCTGTCCATCCGGGCGGAGAACGCGAAAGACAAGCACTTCGGTCGGTAAATCTCTATTGATGGTATTCGGGAGGGCCAGATATCGGGGCAGATCTTCCGGGTGGAGGATCTGCAATATCAGCTCGGGATTGGATTGAAATTCTCCAGCGGAATGACCGGTTATTCGTTCACATGCCGGTGAGACATAGATGTATTCGCCTTGTGGACCAACCCAGAACTCCCAGTCGTAGTTGTTGTCTGCTACTATCCGGTATTTTTCCTCAGACACCCGCAGGGCTTCACTCGCCGCTTTGGCACGCGCCTCGGCGTGCAAGAGGTCGAGGGCTGAGGAAAGGTTGCTGACGAGCTGTTCCAGGAGGGCGACCCGTTCCTCGGTGAAAAACCCTGGCAAAGGTGCATACAGCGACAAGGCGCCGATGCAGCGCTTCCCTTCGCGGATGGGGATTTTTACTGAAGAGCGCAAGCCGTGGGCAAGGGCCTGTTCCCGCCAGTGGGTGCAGGCAGGGTCGATTGCAAAATCATCATTAATTATCGTACGATTGGTGCGGATGCAGGTACCGGTCGGCCCTTGCCCGGAAACCAGCGTTCCATCATTGGTGATGGTGATTCCTTTGAGGTAGCGTGTCGCAGGCCCGGCGGCGCTCATGATGTTCACCTGTCCTTCGCTGTCTAAGAAACCGGCCCAAGCCAGGTTGAAATGCCCGGATTCCACCGCCACCTCGCAGACCGAATGGATGACGCTTTCCCGGTCTCTGCCAAACAAAAGAACTATCGAACTGGTGCTCAGGATAGCGTGTATATCGCTTTGAATTTCAAGCGATTCTTCGGCGCGCAGGCGTTCTTTAATCTCCAACATTAAGAGTTCGTTGGCCGCGGAGAGATCTCGTGTTTTTTCGGCCACGCGTACCTCCAGCATGTCATGGGCCTCTTGAAGGCGTATTTTATGCTGCTTCAACGCTTCTTCCGCCTGCCTGCGCAGCAAAGCCTCACCGATACTGTTGGCCATTGTCTCGAGGATCTCGACCACCTCAAGGCTGAACGCGTCCTTTTTGCGGTGGTTCAGTTGCAGGAGGCCGACAATCTGTTGTTTTTCCCGGATCGGCACCAGGGTCACCGACATAAAGCCATGGTGGATGCAGTGGTTGCGGTGATGGAGTCGTGGCTCGGCATCAACCGGAAGCTTGAGAAGCGGCAGGGAATCGTTGGTCCAGAAGCTTCCGCCCGGAGTACACAGCGGATGGGCCGGGTCGGTCTTTCCGGCAATAACCATGCCGCAGGTGCATTCCAGCTTGACCTTGCCGTCCGGTCCTCGGCAGATGGCGCCTTCCTTGTCGCGGTCGACCAGGCTGTTTTCGCTGCGGAGAAAATCGCCGGAGAAACCGCGTTGCGCCAAATAGGGGAAGTCCTCTCCGTGTTGCAGCCGTATTCCCACGGCGTCACAGCCAGTCGCGTGTTGAATGGCGCTAAGAATATTCTCTATCGCATCCTTAAAATCGGAGGTGGTGCTGAGAATCTCAAACACCTTGCCGGCAAGACAGCGGTACAGCCGCAGTCGCTGACGCTCGGTAACATCCCGGAAGGTCAGCACTGTTCCGACGATGATGCCCTTTTCGCCGTGGATCGGTGCGGCGCTGCCATCGACCGGCATTTGGGTGCTATCGCGACCAATGACACTGCACCCCTCAAAGAAATTAATGGTTCGACCTTCCCCAAGAACGGCAGCCTGCAGTTGCTCTTCAATGGGCAAAGCCATAACGCCATCGGCCTGAAGGCGCAGCACCTCATGAAGCCTTTTGCCCATGGCCTCTGCTGTGGTCCAGCCCGTGTACTGTTCCGCCCTGAGATTCATCAGGGTCACCCGGCAGGCGTTGTCAGTAGTAATTATGGCCTCCCCGGTACTCTTCAGGACGGTGGCAAGCCAGCGCTGCGTTTCTTTCAGTTGGCGATTTTTTTCATGCCTGGCGAGCGCTACCTGGATGCCGATATGCAGTTCATGCGGCCCGATGGGCTTCAGGAGGTATCCATCAGGTGTGATGTTTTTTACCCGGTCAATGATCTCATCTTCTGAGTGGGCGATGAGGAAAACCACCGGGATGTCGAGCACGTCGGCTATTTTTTCAGCCGTCTCTACGCCGTCGATTTCGCCAGCCAGGTGGATGTCCATGAGTACCAGATCCGGTCCTGCCGCGACTATGCTTTTCAGGGTTTCCGCACCCGAGGCAAAGATCCCCACCACCGCATACCCCAGCATTTCCAGATCCCTGCTGATCTGCAGGGCGAGGACCCCTTCATCTTCAACAACGAGTATCCTGGTAGTTGTCATGGTTGTTGCCCCCGGTCTTTTTTCGTAAAGCACATGCTGACCCTTGTCCCTTGCCCGACAGCGCCGCCCGACTGAAACTGCACTGTCCCGCGGAGTTGCCTTGCGAGGACGGAGATCAATTCGGATCACAATTATTTCGGATTGAACAGATTTCTATTTTACCAATTTATGTTGCAACTGGAAAATTTTGATCTTGTGAATTATGCTGGTGCCGCAACGAAAGGTTTGCAATTTGCAAAAGAGTCACTTCACCAGGTTATAAAACATGGCATGTACAAAGTTCAGGTGATCCAGTAGTTTTCCGCAATACCTCCAATGAAAAAAGGCTGGACGATGGCAAAACCACCTCCAGCCCACAAACAAGGTATCCAAGCTGCTAAAACTCAGGTGCCGATCTTATCGTAGTACATTTTCAGATCGTAATTGAGAAAATGGTCAATTTTGGTGAGGCTCCTGCCGTAACCGCTCCACAAATCGTTGACGGTCAAACCGATGAGATTTTGTCGGGCTTTGAATTCCATCTTGCGCCAGAGATTTCGCCGATAATCATTGTCGAGAACTACCAGACCGGCGGAGTTGGCCAGAGATTTCTTCATCAGCCGGCGAAAGGCAATCTTGCTATAGCCGAAGAAACCGAGGAACAGCGTCACCAAAGCCAGAGCACCTGGAACAATCAGTGTGGACGGCTCAATCGCCCCGCTTTTCAGCGAGGCAAGAAGGGTAGTGTCCGGGAAGGA
>Ga0335397_10005966_pt1 | contig 15822 bp, 12 predicted proteins | sample MAT04_FD_205740 | JGI IMG/M metagenome (GOLD analysis project Ga0335397, IMG submission 205740) | Freshwater microbial communities from Lake Fryxell liftoff mats and glacier meltwater in Antarctica - MAT-04 (spades assembly) (version 2) ... | reverse complement strand
CCGCCCTTGAGGGCCAGGTACTTGGTGATGGCCGCGGTCAGCGACGTCTTGCCATGGTCGATGTGCCCGATGGTGCCCACGTTGACGTGGGGCTTGGTGCGCTCGAACTTCTTCTTGGCCATCGTGGGCTGCTCCCCTGCTTGATTGACTGTCTCGGCTCGTGGGAAATCGTTGGGTGGTGATGCCCCGTCAAGGGCTTGGGTCAGGCTCCGCGGGAGCGCTGCTCCAGTTCGTCTGCCAGGTTGCGCGGCAACTCCGCGTAATGCGCGAACTCCATGGAGGAGCTCGCTCGACCCTGCGTCATGCTCCGCAGGTCCGTGACGTACCCGAACATCGAGGACAGCGGCACGAGCGCCCGCACGACCTGCGTGCCGGAGCGGTTCTCCATGCCCTCGATATGACCGCGGCGGGAGTTGAGGTCGCCGATGACGTCGCCCATGAACTCCTCGGGCATCGTCACCTCCACCTTCATGATGGGCTCCAGGATCGTCGGATCGGCCTTGCCGACGGCGTCCTTGAGGGCCATCGATCCGGCGATCTTGAACGCCATCTCCGAAGAGTCGACTTCGTGGAATGAACCGTCGTGGAGCGTCGCCTTGACGTCCACCATGGGCACGTTCGCATAGGGCCCGCTCTCGAGGGCCTCCTTGATGCCCGCATCCACCGACTTGATGTATTCGCGGGGGATGGTGCCACCCACGATCTTGTCGATGAACTCGTAGCCCTTGCCCTGCTCGTTGGGCTCCAGCTTGATGACCGCGTGGCCGTACTGGCCGCGACCACCCGTCTGGCGGATGAACCGACCGTTGCCGGCTGCTGCTCGACGGACCGTCGCACGGTAGGCCACGGTGGGCTTGCCGATGTTCGCGGCCACGTGGAACTCGCGCGTCATGCGGTCGACTAGGACGTCCAGGTGCAGCTCACCCATGCCCGCGATGAGGGTCTCGCCCGACTCGGGGTTGGTCTTGACGCGGAACGTGGGGTCCTCTTCCGAGAGACGCTGGAGCGCGACCGCGAGCTTGTCCTGGTCGGCCTTCGTCTTGGGCTCGACCTTGACCTCGATGACCGGCTCGGGGAACGTCATGGACTCCAGGATCACGGGATGCTCGGGATCGGTCAGGGTGTCACCCGTGAAGGTGTCCTTGAGGCCGACCGCGGCGGCGATGTCACCGGCGTAGACCTCGTCGATCTCCTCCCGGTGGTTCGCGTGCATCTGGACCAGGCGGCCGATGCGCTCCTTCTTGCCCTTGGTGGCATTGAGCACGTACGAGCCGGCCCTGAGGGTGCCCGAGTAGACCCGGAAGAACGCCAGCTTGCCCACGAACGGGTCCGCTGCGATCTTGAAGGCAAGGGCCGAGAACGGCGCGTCGTCCCGCACCTCGCGCGGCAGCTCTTCTCCGCTGCGCGGGTCGATGCCGGTCAGCGCCGGCACGTCCAGGGGCGAGGGCAGGTACGCGATGACCGCGTCCAGCATCAGTTGGATGCCCTTGTTCTTGAGTGCCGAGCCGGTGAGCACCGGGATGATGCGGGTGCTCAGGGTGCCGGCGCGCAGGCCGCGCCTGATCTCCTCGACGGTGAACTCTTCCCCATCGAGGTACTTCTGGGTCAGCTCGTCGTCCATCTCGGCGACCGCCTCGATGAGTGTGGTGCGGTGCTTCTGGGCCTCTGCCAAGAGCTCATCCGGGATGTCGATGACATCGATCTGCTTGCCCAGGTCGTCCCGGTAGTAGACAGCCTTCATCTCGACCAGGTCGATGACTCCCTTGAAGGTGTCCTCCTGGCCGATGGGGATCTGGACCGGGACCGCGTTGGCACCCAGTCGCTCCTTGATGGAGTCGACACCTCGCCAGAAGTCGGCGCCGGTCCGATCGAGCTTGTTGATGAAGCAGAAGCGCGGCACGCCATAGCGGTCAGCCTGGCGCCAGACCGTCTCGGACTGGGGCTCCACGCCCGCGACACCATCGAACACGACGACGGCCCCGTCCAGCACTCGCAGGCTACGCTCGACTTCCACGGTGAAGTCCACGTGCCCGGGCGTATCGATGATATTGAGACGATGATCAGCCCAGAACGCCGTCGTGGCAGCCGCGGTGATGGTGATGCCGCGTTCCTGCTCCTGGGGCATCCAGTCCATCGTCGCGGCGCCCTCATGCACCTCGCCGATCTTGTAGATCTTCTTGGTGTAGAACAGGATGCGCTCGGTGACCGTGGTCTTGCCCGCGTCGATATGCGCGATGATGCCGATATTGCGCGTTCGAGCGAGCGAGACGTCACGTGCCACGGTTACGAGTTCCCTGTCCTACCACTTGAAATGGCTGAAGGCCTTGTTGGCCTCTGCCATCTTGTGCGTGTCTTCGCGCCGCTTGACGGCAGCGCCCAATCCGTTCATGGCGTCCACGAACTCGAAGGCCAGCTTCTCGCTCATCGACTTGCCATTGCGCTTGCGTGCTGACTGGACGAGCCAGCGCACACCCAGCGACATGCGTCGGTCGCCGCGGATCTCCACGGGGACCTGATAGGTCGCGCCGCCGACCCGTCGGGGCTTGACTTCGATGATGGGCGTCGCGTTCCGGAGCGCCTGCTCCAGCACTTCGAGGCCGGGCCGGTGCGAGGAGGCCTCGGCACGTGCCAGTGCCTGGCGGAGGATGCGCTCAGCGAGACCCTTCTTGCCGTTCTTCATCAGCTTGACCACGAAACGGTCCGTGGTCCGGGTGAGGGTGGGCGCGTACTTCGCCTTGCGCGGGGTTCCGGTTCGACGGGGCATCTACTTGGGCCTCTTGGCGCCGTACAGGGAACGGCTCTGCTTGCGGTCACGGACTCCGGCGGCATCCAGCGTGCCCCGGATGATGTGGTACTTGACCGACGGCAGGTCCTTGACCCGGCCGCCACGCACGAGCACGACAGAGTGCTCCTGCAGGTTGTGACCGATACCCGGGATGTAGGCCGTGACCTCCATCTGGTTCGACAGTCGTACGCGGGCGATCTTGCGCAGTGCAGAGTTCGGCTTCTTGGGCGTCATGGTGCGCACCTGGAGGCACACGCCGCGCTTCTGCGGGGCGCCCGGGATGGGCTCCTGCTTCTGGCGGAGGCTGTTCCAGTTCCTGCGCATCGCGGGCGCCTTGACCTTCTTCTGCTTTGGCTGCCTGCCCTTGCGGACGAGCTGGCTGATGGTCGGCACGAACGCTGACTCCTCGGTGCGGTCGTCTGTGGTCCCGGCGGCACGGCGCGGTCGCCGGTCACCGTGTCCGGTCGTGGGCCGCAGCGCGACACACGATGGACTGGTCATCTATCTACTGGTAGTGGCCGGGGATCCGGTCGACGAGGTCGTCCAGTCCGGTCGAACAAGTGGCGGCCTGCGGGTGTGGCGGGCCACGCTCACCTGGACGCGCGCAGCCTTTCGGCCACGAACGGGGAGTGTATCAGCGAGTCCCTGCCGCGTCAAACCCCGAACGTCGATGGCCCCGATCGGTTGGGACCGGGGCCATCGAACTGGGTCTCACGTTCCCGGGCTCGCGCCGGGACGGGCGACTACGCGTCGCTGCCGAGCAACGGGTCGATGCTCGGCACATCGTCCTTGTCCGACTCGTCCTCGACACCCGGGTCCTCGAGGAACGGATTGACCTCGGTGACGGCAGGCGCCGCCTCGGCTGGACCGCCCAGGTTGACCTCGAAGTCCACGACGCTCTCGATCGGGTCGGACCCGTCCACGAACGGATTGAACTCGTCCCCGAAGCCCTCCGGCAGCTCGCCACCCGCGAGTGCCTCGGCGGCCTCGCGGCGCTCTGCTTCTCGACGTGCCGCGACGTTCGCCGGCGCGCCCGAACCCGCGGGGATGAGCTTGCCGATGATGACGTTCTCCTTGAGGCCCACGAGTCGGTCCTTGGCGCCATTGATGGCGGCCTCGGTCAGCACCCGGGTGGTCTCCTGGAAGGACGCGGCAGCGAGGAAGCTGCTGGTATTGAGGGATGCCTTGGTGACGCCCAGCAGCACGGTCTCCGCGGTGGCCGGCTCGCCACCCTCCGCGAGGACCTTGTTGTTGATCTCCTCGAACTCGAAACGATCGATGAGCTCGAACGGCAGCTGCTCGGTATCTCCCGGCTGGTCGATACGCACCTTGCGCATCATCTGCCGGACGATGATCTCGATGTGCTTGTCGTTGATGGTCACGCCCTGGCTGCGGTACACGCGCTGGACCTCCTTGACGAGGTAGCGCTGGACCGCCTCCCGACCGCGGGTCTCGAGATACTCCTGGGGATTGATGGGACCATCCGTGATGGCGTCACCGGCCCGGATCTCCTGGCCGTTCTCGACCAGCAGCTTGGCGTTGTGGGGGATGGCGTACTCACGCTCCACCACGTCTTCGCTGCGCACGCTGAGACCCTGCTCGGTGCGGACCATCAGGCCTCGCTCCGGTGCCCGGACCTCATCGGTCGCGGCATCCTGCTCACGGCGCGCCAGCACCTGGTTGATCTCGACGAGATCCCCCTCGGCGACCAGCAGCTCGTGATCGGCGGAGATGCGCAGCGGCACATCGAACGCTTCCCGGCTGGTGACCTTCACCCGGCGTCCGCCGTTGTCGGTCTGGATGATCTCGACGACGCCGTCGATATGGCTGATCTCGGCCTTGCCCTTGGGCATGCGGGCCTCGAACAGCTCCTCGACGCGCGGCAGACCGGCCGTGATGTCCATGCCGCCGGCCACGCCGCCGGTATGGAAGGTGCGCATCGTCAGCTGCGTCCCGGGCTCTCCGATGGACTGGGCCGCGATGATGCCCACCGCCTCGCCGATGCCGACGCGCTGGCCGGTGGCCAGGTTGCGGCCGTAGCAGGTGCGGCACACGCCGTACCGTGACTGGCAGGTGAGCGGCGAGCGAACGAGCACCTCCGCGACACCGGCCTGGTCGATGGCCAGGGCGAGTGCCTCGTCGATCTCCTGGTCGCGCTCCACGATGGGCGCGTCCTTCTTCTTCGCCTTGGGGGCGAACACCGGACCGGCAGCGAACCGTCCGACGATGCGCCGGCGGAATGCGTCGGGCTCACTGCCCGCGAACTCCTCCGTCTCACGTCGGGTGATCCAGCCGCCCTCCCCTGTGCCGCAATCGTCATCACGGGTGATGACGTCCTGCGCCACGTCCACCAGGCGTCGGGTCAGGTAACCCGAGTCTGCGGTTCGAAGGGCGGTGTCCGCGAGACCCTTGCGGGCGCCGTGGGTGGAGATGAAGTACTCCAGGACGGTCATGCCTTCCTTGAAGTTGGAACGCACGGGCACGTCGATGATGCGACCGGTGGGGTCGGCCATCAGGCCGCGCATGCCGCCCAGCTGACCGATGTTGCCCTTGTTGCCGCGGGCGCCGGAGCTGGTCATCATCCACACGGAGCCACCCGAGACCGACGACGGCTCGCCGTGCTCGTCCTTGGCGCCAGGCTCCATCATCTTTGCCATGTCATCCGACACCTGGGCAGTCGTCGACTGCCAGATGGCCACGACCTGGGTGTAGCGCTCGTCATCGGTGATCAGGCCCCGCTGGAACTGCTCATCGATGCGCTTGATCTGCTCCTCTGCCTTGGCCAGCATCGCGGCCTTGTTGGGCGGCACGGGGATGTCGCTGACTGCGATGGTGATGCCGCCGCGGGTGGCGTACTTGAAGCCGATGCTCTTGATGCCGTCGACCAGGAGCGCGGTCTCATCCGAGCCGAGCATCGAGTAGCAGCGCGAGACGATCTCACGCAGCCGAGTCCGATTCATGGTCTCGTTGGTGAACCGAAGGCGGTCGGGCAGGACCTGATTGAACAGGAGGCGACCGACCGTGGTCACGACCTCACGCTCGACCAGCTGCTCCGACGCCTCGTCCCACGTCCGCGCGGGCACCTGCACACGGGTGTGCAGGCCCAGCTTGGCCACGTGGTGGTTGGGCATGTTGTCAACGGCGGTGCGGGTGTCGATGCGCCCGACCTCGTAGGCCAGCAGGGCATCCTGCTCGTCCGAGAACGTGATGGGCTCGATGCCCGCCAGGTCCTCGCGCTCCAGGGTCAGGTAGTAGCAGCCCAGGATCATGTCCTGGGTGGGCGCCACGACGGGGCCGCCGTCAGAGGGCGACAGCAGGTTGGCGGTCGACAGCATCATCCGGCGCGCCTCTTCCTGGGCGGCCTTGGACAGCGGCACGTGGACCGCCATCTGGTCACCGTCGAAGTCGGCGTTGAAGGCGAAGCAAACGAGCGGGTGGATCTGGATGGCCGAGCCTTCGACCAGCACCGGCATGAATGCCTGGATGCCCAGTCGATGGAGCGTGGGGGCGCGGTTGAGGAGCACCGGATGGTCCTTGATGACCTCCTCCAGGACGTCCCAGACCTCGGGCCGGACGCGCTCCACGATGCGCTTGGCACTCTTGATGTTGTGGGCGAAGCCCTTCTCCACGAGCTGGCGCATGACGAACGGCTTGAACAGCTCGAGCGCCATCTTCTTGGGCAGGCCGCACTGATGCAGCTTGAGCTCCGGACCGACCACGATGACCGAGCGGCCGGAGTAGTCGACGCGCTTGCCCAGCAGGTTCTGGCGGAAGCGTCCCTGCTTGCCCTTGAGCATGTCCGACAGGCTCTTCAGCCGATGGTTGCCAGTGCCCGCGATGGCGCGGCCACGGCGGCCGTTGTCGATGAGCGCGTCGCACGCCTCCTGGAGCATCCGCTTCTCGTTGCGGATGATGATCTCCGGGGCGCCCAGCTCCAGCAGCCGCTTGAGCCGATTGTTGCGGTTGATGACGCGGCGATACAGGTCGTTGAGGTCGGATGTCGCGAAGCGGCCACCGTCGAGCTGCACCATCGGGCGCAGGTCCGGCGGGATGACCGGCAACACCGAGAGGATCATCCACTCGGGACGCGTGCCACTCCGGCGGAACGCCTCGATGAGCCGCAGCCGCTTGATGGCCTTCTTGCGACGCATCCCGGACGTGGTCCGGACCTCGCTGTGCAGGTGCCGCGCGAGCGGCTCCATGTCCATCTTGAGCACGCGCTCACGGACCGCCTCCGCACCCATGCCGGCTGCGAACAGCCGGGGGGCGCCGCGGACGCCGCTGCCGTACTTGCGATCGAGCTCCCGGAAGTTCCAGCCGTCGAGGGACGACTCGGACAGCAGATCGCCGGCCTTGAGCTTGGTGATCTCGTCCTTGGCCTTGCGGATCTCCTCCTTGAGGCCCTCCGCTTCGGCGCGCAGCCGCTCCTTCTCGGTCTCCAGCTCGGCGTCGAGCTGCAGCTTCAGGTCCGAGATCTGCTGGCGGACGGATGCCTCCTCGGCAGCCTCCCGCTCCTGGATCTCCGTGTTGACGCGCTCGACCTCGTCCTGGGCAGCCTTGCGCAGGGCGGCCACGGTCTTCTTGTCCGCCGTCTCGCCCTCGGCCACGATGACCTGGTCACCGAACAGGATGGCCGACTCGGCAGCCTTGGAGCCAAGGGCCGTGATGGCGGCCTCCGCGGCCTGCTGTGCCTCGACGAGCTGGGACGTGCGCGAGCCACGCTCTTCCTCGCGTTCCCGCTTGAAGGTCTTGAGTCCTTCGTTCAGCTCATCCGACTGGCGATTCAGTTCCGAACGCAGTTGGTCCTCGCGCTCCGCGAGTGCCTTGCCGCCCTTGCCGCGACCCTCAGCCTCCTCGTCCAGCACCTGCAGCAGGCGCGCACGAGCGTCCTCGTCGACCCACGTCACGAGGTACTTGGCGAAATAGAGGACCGCTTCGAGGTTGCGGGGGCTGATGTCGAGCAGGATGCCCAGCCGGCTGGGGGTGCCCTTGAAGTACCAGATGTGGCTGACCGGGCTGGCCAACTGGATATGGCCCATCCGCTCGCGGCGCACCTTGGCGCGGGTCACTTCGACGCCGCACTTGTCGCAGATGATGCCCTTGTAGCGGATACGCTTGTACTTGCCGCAGTAGCACTCCCAGTCGCGCGACGGGCCAAAGATGCGCTCGTCGAACAGACCGTCCTTCTCGGGGCGGAGGGTGCGGTAGTTGATGGTCTCGGGCTTGGTCACCTCGCCCTTCGACCAATCCCGGATCTGCTCGGGGCTGGCGAGCGAGATACGGATGGCGTTGAAGTTGTTGACCTCGAGCATGGTCCTCCTTCGTGCGCCGTGCGGACACGGCACACAGGGGCGATGAGCCGGCCGGCGCCGGCTCCGTTTCAGACGGGATCAGACCCGACGGTTCAGTCCTCGAACCCGGCAAGGTTGATGCCGCCCAGGTCAGGCAGCGGATACGCCGAGGCGTCCTCGGCGAAGTGGATCTCCTCCTCGTTCTCGTTGAGGATCTCCACGTTGAGGCCCAGGGACTGGAGCTCCTTGATGAGCACCTTGAATGATTCGGGGACGCCAGGTGCCTGGATGTCCTCGCCCTTGACGATGGCTTCGTATGTCTGGACCCGCCCCATGACGTCGTCCGACTTCACGGTCAACAGCTCCTGGAGGATGTTGGCGGCGCCGTAGGCCTCGAGGGCCCACACCTCCATCTCGCCGAACCGCTGGCCACCGAACTGGGCCTTGCCACCCAGCGGCTGCTGGGTGATGAGGCTGTAGGGTCCGGTCGACCGCGCGTGGATCTTGTCCTCCACCAAGTGGTGGAGCTTCAGCATGTAGATATAGCCGACGGTGATCTCGCGCTCGAACGGCTCGCCGGAGCGACCGTCACGCAACTCGACCTTGCCCGTCTCGGGCAGGCCCACGTCACGCAGCTCCTGCTTGATCTGCTCCTCGGTCGCGCCATCGAACACCGCGGTCGCGGCCCGGACACTCACGCCCGTCTGGTCGCTCTTCTCGTGGAGCGCCCAGCCGAGGTGGGTCTCCAGGATCTGGCCGATGTTCATACGGCTGGGCACGCCCAGGGGGTTGAGGATGATGTCCACGGGTGTGCCGTCCGGCAGGAACGGCATGTCTTCCTGGGGCAGGATCTTGGCCACGACACCCTTGTTGCCGTGGCGGCCGGCCATCTTGTCACCGACCGAGATCTTGCGCTTGGCCGCGACGCTCACCCGGATCAACCGGTTGACGCCCGGCAGCAGCTCGTGGCCTTCCTCGCGACTGAACTCGCGGATGTCCACGATCTTGCCTCGCTCGCCGTGCGGCAGTCGCAGGCTGGAGTCCTTCACTTCGCGTGCCTTCTCACCGAAGATCGCCCGCAGCAGGCGCTCCTCGGCGGTCAGCTCGGTCTCGCCCTTGGGCGTGATCTTGCCGACCAGGATGTCGCCCGGCTGGACCTCAGCGCCGACATACACGATGCCGTCCTCGTCGAGGTCCTTGAGCGACTCCTCGCCGACGTTCGGGATGTCACGTGTGATCTCCTCGGGGCCCAGCTTGGTGTCCCGGGATTCCAGCTCGTGCTTCTCGATATGGATGCTGGTGAACAGGTCCTCGCGGACGAGCCGGTCGGAGAGGACGATGGCGTCCTCGTAGTTGCCACCTTCCCAGCTCATGAACGCGACCAGGATGTTCTGGCCGAGGGCCAGCTCGCCGTGGTCGGTGGAGCTGCTGTCAGCCAGCACCTCCCCTGCCGCGATGCGCATCCCGACGTCCACGATAGGTCGCTGGTTGATACACGTGCCCTGGTTGGAGCGCACGAACTTCTCGAGTCGATAGGTGTCCAGCTCACCGGGCGTACCCGCGTCGGGCTCGACCAGGATCTGCTCTGCGGTCACGGAGAGCACGATGCCGGCACGGCGGGCGATGAGCACCTGGCCGGAGTCCTGCGCAGCGCGAGCCTCCATGCCGGTGCCCACGATGGGCGCCTGGGGACGCAGCAGCGGCACTGCCTGCCGCTGCATGTTGGAACCCATCAGGGCGCGGTTGGCGTCGTCGTGCTCCAGGAACGGGATGAGCGCGGTGGCCACCGAGACGACCTGCTTGGGACTCACGTCCATGAACTCGATCTGCTGCGGACGTGCCTCCGGGAACTGGTCCCGATGACGTGCCGGCACGAGATCTGCCGTGAAGTGACCCTCTGCGTCCAGGGCGGCGTTCGCCTGGGCGACGTAGCGCTCCTCCTCGTCATACGCGGCGAGATACACGATCTCGTCCGTCACACGGGGTCGGATGGGGAAGGCGCTGGCCTTCTGCTTCTTGAGCTCCGCCACGGCATCCGCGGTGAACAGCTTGCCCTTCTTGAGCACGACCTCACCACCCTTGGTCGCCACATCGGCGTCCGCGGTCTCGCTCGTGATGTCTGGCTCATTCCAGGCGACGCTTCGCTTGACCTTGCGGTACGGCGTCTCGATGAAGCCGTACTCGTTGATCCGGCCGTACGTCGCGAGTGAGCCGATGAGGCCGATGTTCGGGCCTTCTGGGGTTTCGATGGGGCAGATGCGGCCGTAGTGGCTGTGGTGCACGTCGCGCACGTCCATGCCGGCGCGCTCCCGCGACAGACCGCCGGGGCCCAGCGCGGACAGTCGACGCTTGCTGGTCAGCTCTGCGAGCGGGTTGGTCTGGTCCATGAACTGGGACAGCTGGCTGCCGCCGAAGAATTCCTTCATGGCAGCCACGACCGGCCGGATGTTGATGAGTGCATTCGGGGTGGCCTTGTCCACCTCCTGGATGGTCATCCGCTCCTTGACCACGCGCTCCATGCGCAGCAGGCCCACCCGGAACGCGTTCTGGATCAGCTCCCCGTTGGCGCGGATGCGGCGGTTGCCGAGGTGGTCGATGTCGTCCGCCTGGCCGGTCCCGTTGTTGAGCTCGATGAGCTGGCCAACGATGGCCGCGATGTCCTCGCGACTGATGGTCCGCTGCGTGCTCGACAACTCGATGCCCATGCGCTCGGCGATGGGGCCCAGCTTCTTGTTGAACTTGTAGCGGCCGACACGGCCGAGGTCGTAGCGCCGGAAGTTGAAGAACAGGCTCTCGACCAGCTTCTCGGCGTTGTCACCCGTTGGCGGGTCGCCCGGTCGAAGCTTCTTGTAGACGTCGATGAGCGCTTCCTGGCGGGTGCTGGTGCTGTCCTTCTCGAGCGTCGAGGCGATGTAGGGCACATCCCCGGTGTCGACCTTGGAGAAGAGGCCGACCATCTCCTCGTTGGACTCGTAGCCGACGGCACGCAGCAGCTTGGTCGCTTCCAGCTTGCGCTTGCGGTCCACCTTGACGTACAGCAGGTGGCGGGCGGCGGTCTCGAACTCCAGCCAGGCTCCCCGGTTCGGGATGACCTTGGCGCTGTAGAAGTTGCGACCAGTGGCCGGGTCCTCGACCGCGGTGTAGTAGACGCCAGGTGAACGGACCAGCTGGCTGACCACGACGCGCTCGGCGCCGTTGATGATGAACGTGCCCTGACCCGTCATGGTCTGGAAGTCGCCCATGTAGACCCGCTGCTCCTGGATCTCACCCGTCTCCTTGATGCGCAGCTCCACGTTCACGTAGAGCGGCTTGGAGTAGGTCAGGTCACGGGTGCGGCACTCCAGCTCGGAGTACTTGGGCTCACCGAATTCGTATGCCTTGAAATGGAGCTCCATCACCTTGCCGGTGAAGTCCTGGATGGGGCTGATCTCGTCGAACAGCTCGCGCAACCCGTGATCGATGAACCAGCGGAACGAATCCCGCTGCAGCTCGATCAGATCGGGGATCGGCAGGACTTCCGGGATCCGGCTGTATCGCTTCCGTTCGGGGATGACGGTCGCGTGGCGCCGGGCGGCATCAGTGAGGGACAGCATGGGTCAGCTCCTGGCGGGGAGTAGGGACGCGGGGAACAAGCACGGAAAAGTGGGCAGAACGCGGCGCAGGGGCACACTGCGGGCAGGGACAGAGGAAAAGGGGACCACGCTCACCGACTGGAGATAGTATCCGGGGCAGCCCGATCTGTCAACCGGAGCCACGTGGCAGAACGCGGAAGGGTACCCCACATCGGGCCGTCTGACCAGCCCACTGCGACACGCAGCCGAGGCGATGCGCAGCCGGGAACGCGAGAGGCCCGCCCCGGTCACCCGGGACGGGCCTCTCGGCGAGGTCGACTGGTGGTCGACTACTTGATCTCGACCTTGGCGCCCTGCTCCTCGAGAGCGGCCTTGATCTTGTCGGCCTCCTCCTTGGAGATGGCCTCCTTGACCGGCTTGGGGGCCGCGTCGACGAGGTCCTTGGCCTCCTTGAGGCCGAGGCCGGTCAGCTCACGCACGACCTTGATGACCGGGATCTTGTTGGGCCCGATCTCGGTCAGCACGGCGCTGAACTCGGTCTGCTCCTCGACGACCACAGCGGCAGCTGCGGCAGCGGGCGCGGCTGCGGCGGCGGCCGGAGCGGCCGCCGTGACGCCATAGCGCTCCTCGAACTTCTTGATGAAATCAGACAGCTCGAGGACGGTCATGCCGTCGATGGACTCGAGGATCTGCTCCTGGGTGAGTGTCGCCATGGGAAGGTTCTCCTTGTCGGTCGGTAGGTGTGTGTCGACTCGTCAGCGCCCTGGGCTCGAGCCAGTCAGCGCGACGGTCGTGGGGCGTGGCTCAGGCGGCCTCGCGCTGGTCCCGGACCTGCGAGAGCGCATAACCCAGGTTGCGCAGCGGCGCGGACAACAGCCCGGCCATGGTGCTCAGCGGCGACGCGAAGCCACCGGCCAGCTGGCCGAGGAGCACGTCACGCGCGGGCAGCGTGGCAAGACGCGTGACCGCGTCAAAGTCGATGGTGGTGCCGCCGATGGCGCCCCCCCGGATGACCACGTTGCGGAACGGTCGAAGTGCCTCCAGGACGCCCTTTGCGAGAGCGGCCTCATCGGCACCTCCAAGCGCGACGGCGCTGGGACCCGACAGCAGCGGCATGAACTCCGAGCGACCCGCCTGCTCAGCAGCGATCTTGCCCAGCCGGTTCTTGACGATCCGATAGCTGATGCCCTTGCCGCGGAGTTCGCCGCGGATCCGGCTCAGGTCTGCGACCGAGAGGCCTCGATGATCGGCAACGATCGCGGACGGGCTCGCGGCGAATGCCGCCGCTAGCTCTGCGACCGCGGCCTGCTTGGCCTCGGTTGGCATGTGTGACTCCTTTCCTGTCGGGCGCCGGTCAGGCGGCGATCCCTGCTGCGTGTCCCGCGCAGGGACCTGCCGTGGCTGCGTCGCAGCACGACCCGGGTGGAGACCCGGTCGGTCTTGCCTGCCTCGGCGTGCCCGTCGGCGTCCCCCGGCGGGTGCCGGGTCCGGTCGACGATTTCGGTCCGGTCCGTCGGACGGGTGTCCCCGCTCGGCGGCGTGGGCTCCCCGGAGGGGACCCTCGGACGCAGCGCTGTCTGTGGCGGAACGTTCTGTGGTGTGGACCGTCGGCGATCAGCCGACGGATGGATCGCGGGGCGGGCGCCCCGCTGCCGTCAGGCGACTGCCTTGGCCAGCACGGCCGGGACATCCACTCGGATGCCGGGGCCCATGGCGGAGGCGACCGTCAGGCTCTTGAAATACTGGCCCTTGGCGGCACTTGGCCGCGCGCGGCTCACCGCGTCGACCAGCGAGGCCAGGTTCTCGATGAGCAGCTGGGGCTCGAAGCTGGCGCGACCGAAGGCGACATGGATGATGGCGCCCTTGTCCACCTTGAACTCGACACGACCGGCTTTGACCTCGCGGACCGCACGGTCCATGTCGAAGGTGATGGTGCCCGACTTGGGGTTTGGCATGAGTCCCCGGCGGCCCAGGATGCGGCCGAGCTTGCCCACCATGCCCATCATGTCGGGCGTCGCCAGCGCGACATCGAACTCCAGCCAGCCGGCCTCGATGCGCTTCACCAGGTCCTCGCCACCGACCTCGTCGGCGCCGGCCTTGAGGGCCTCCTGGCCCTTGTCGCCCTGGGCGAACACGAGCACTCGGATGGTCTTGCCCACGCCGTGCGGCAGGACGACCGTGCCGCGGACCATCTGGTCCGCGTGGCGCGGGTCGACGCCGAGACGGATATGCGCCTCGACGGTCGCGTCGAAGCCGACCCTGGCAGTCTCCTTGAGCAGGTCTATGGCCGCGTCGGGCGCGTAGACCTGTTCCCGATCGACGAGCAGTGCGAGTTCTCGATATCGCTTGCCGTGCTGCGGCATGTGCATTCCTCCGTGCGGTCCGGTTGGACCTCCCCCTGGGACGCGGGGTGAACGCGCCAGCGGAGCCTGTGGCTCCTGGTCAAGGTCGATGCGCTGGCTGTATCGACCGAAGGGTGACTACCCGGTGATCTCGATGCCCATCGAGCGGGCGGTACCCTCGACGGTCCGTGCGGCGGCGTCCAGGTCGATGGCGTTGAGGTCGGCCAGCTTGACCTGGGCGATCTCCCGCAACTGGGCACGCGTGATGGAGCCCACCACGGTCCGGCTGGTGGTCGCAGAACCCTTGTCCAGGCCCGCTGCCTTGCGCAGCATGTCCGCCGACGGCGGGGTCTTGAGGATGAACGTGAAGCTTCGGTCCTCGAAGATGGTGATCTGCGCCGGGATCACCTGGCCGCTCTGGGCGGCGGTCTTCTCGTTGTATGACTTGGTGAACTCCACCAGGTTGATGCCGTGGGGTCCGAGCACGGTGCCCACAGGCGGAGCGGGCGTCGCCTTGCCAGCGGGCAGCTGGAGCGTCACCACGGTCCTGATCTTCTTGGCCACTTGTCGGTCCTGTCTTTCGCTGTTCTACCGCGCGCTGATGAGGGTCGTGCCGGCGGTAGTCGGCTCGACCCGAGGGATCAGAGCTTCTCGATCTGGAGGAAGTCGAGCTCCACGGGCGTCTCGCGGCCGAAGATGCTGACCAGCACCTTGACCTTGTTGCGCTCGGGATTGACCTCGTCGACCGTGCCGATGAACTCGGCGAACGGGCCATCAGTGACACGCACGCTCTGGCCCTTCTGGAATGCCACGCGGTACCGCGGCGTCTCCACGCCCATCTGGCGCAGGATCTGCTTGACTTCGTGCTCCTCAAGCGGGATGGGCTCGTTCCGGCTGCCCGGGATGTTGCCGCCACCGACGAAGCTGGTCACGCCAGGGGTGTTGCGGACGACGAACCACGAGTCCGGATCGAGGACCATCTCCACCAGCACATAGCCGGGATAGACCTTCTTCTGGACGGTGACGCGCTGGCCACCACGGATCTCGATCTCGTCTTCCTCGGGGACCAGGACCTGGAAGATCTTGTCGTCCATGCCCATCGACTCGATGCGATGCTCGAGGTTGGTCTTGACCTTCTTCTCGTAGCCCGAGTAGGTATGGATGACATACCAGCGCTTCTCAGGCAGCTTCTGGGTCAGGTGATCGAGGAAGTCGCTCACGTGACACTCACCAGCAGCTCGAGCGCCTGGCCCCACAGGAAGTCGAAGAAGCTGATGAACACACCGATTCCCGCGCTGATGACGAACACCAGCACGGTCAGGTTGCGCACCTGTTCACGCGTCGGCCAGACGACCTTCTTCAGTTCTGAGTGCGACTCTTGGATATAGAGTCGGATCCGCTCGATCACGGTCCTCCCGAACCTATGCTGTCAACACCGGAAGTGGCAGGGGCGATAGGACTCGAACCTACAACCGCTGGTTTTGGAGACCAGTGCTCTGCCAATTGAGCTACACCCCTGTGGATCGCCGCCGCTACTTGGCCTCGCGGTGGATGGTATGGCGCCGGTCGCGCGGACAGTATTTGCGGAGCTCGATCCGACCGGGATCGTTCTTCTTGTTCTTCTCGGTCGTGTACGTCCGCTCGCGGCACTCGGTGCACGCCAGCTGGATGACCGGCCGGTTCGTTACCCTCGCCACGGCGCTATTACTCCAGGATCTCGGTGATGGCCCCGGCGCCCACGGTATGGCCACCTTCGCGGATGGCGAAGCGCTGGGCCGTCTCGAGGGCGATGGGGGTGATGAGCTCGACGGTCATCTCGACGTTGTCGCCGG
>Ga0335397_10005965_pt1 | contig 15824 bp, 17 predicted proteins | sample MAT04_FD_205740 | JGI IMG/M metagenome (GOLD analysis project Ga0335397, IMG submission 205740) | Freshwater microbial communities from Lake Fryxell liftoff mats and glacier meltwater in Antarctica - MAT-04 (spades assembly) (version 2) ... | reverse complement strand
GCCCGGTGCCGCCCGCTTCAATCCCACGCATTTTGTGCCAGGTGTAGCTTTGAATGCCCAGCGGCTCAAACAGGTGCTGTCTGGCAAATTGGCTCAGTTTTTGGCCGGTGGTCTGTTCGAGAATTGTCGCCAGCAGTTGGCTGGCGCCGGTGTTATAGCTAAAGGTTCTCCCCGGTTCGGCAGCCATGGGACGGTCCAGCACAAACTGCACCGGGTCTGCACTGGCCCACATGCCCCGCACCGGGTTTTCACGGCTGGCGTAGCTGATTGTGGCTTCGGGCCAGTTCAGACCACTGGTCATGTTCAGCAGGTTGCGTACTGTGATGGCCTGTTTACGGGCATCCAGGTTGTTCACCGTGCGTTTCGGAAAGAAATCGAGCACCGCCTGGTCGATGCTTTTCAACTGGCCGTTTTGCAGGGCAATCCCCGCCAGCAGCGCGGTGACGCTTTTGGTGCAGGACTGCATATCTTGCGCGGTGGTCGCCTGGTAGGGGTAAGGGTTCACTTCCAGCACCAGGTAGCCGCGCCGGATGACCAGCAGGCTGTGCAGATTCAGGTTTTGTATGGGGAGCAGGTCGAGCAGGCTCAGCAAGCGGGTCGAATCCATGCCCACCTGTTCGGGGGCGGCGCTGGCCCAACCGCGGGTGGGCCAGGGTGCCCACGCGATTTCGTCGCTGGCTGTGGCTGTGGGCGTTGGGCTGGTGGCTGTGGGCAGGGGCGCCGTGGGTATGGCGGGGGCAGGCTCATCCGGCCGAGGGCCGCAGCTTGCCGCCATCAGACATAACCCAACCCAAACCCATAAGATTTTTTTCATGCGCCCTCAGCGATCGAGGCGGGCCGAAAGCTCCACGCGGCCGGGCTGCCGCGCTGCGCAATAAGTTTTTTCATGGGGTGGGGCGTACCGGGCTGCCTTCGAGTGAGATATCGTCACAGTAAACCGGCGACAGGTTGCCCGCCGCGTCGCGATATTGTACGTTGATCCACCAGCCCACCCAGTTGATGGTCAGGCGGGCCGGATAAGATTTGACCTCCTGGAACGGCTCCCAGGGGGCATTCAGCGCGGGCTCATTTTTCTGGCAGCCGCCGCCGGTTTGCACGCGCATTTCGGTCACTTTTGCAGCCGGGCTGGCAGCTTTGAAGGTTACTGGCAATGAGATTGTGCTGCCGGCCGTGCCCCCGGCGCAGCAGCGCCCTTCGGCGATCAGCACTGAGCCGGTCAGCGGGGCGCTGGCGCGGGTGGCAGCGATGGCCGTGAGCAGCGGCGCGGGCAATTTTTCCAGTCGGGTGGTGGGCAGCACCACGCCGGAAACGCTCAGCACCACACTGCCGGGCAGCGCGAAGATTGGGGCCTGTTTGGCGTCGCGGAACTCAGCCACCAGCCGCAAGTTGCGCGGGCCCAGCCAATCCACCCTCAATTCGCTGTTCATGCTTTTTTGATAGGGCAGCCATTCACCGAAGGTGCAGCCGCGCTCGTCTGGCGCCAGGCAGGTGCGCATCTGCGCCACGGGGGCGTTCACCCACGCCACCATGCCGGTGCCAGATATACTGCCGTCGGCCCGCCGGGTGATGGTGTGGATCTCCGGCTCAAAGATCTGCTCCAACACAACCATGGAGCCGGTTTCTACCTCCGGCGCGCTGTGGGTGTCGCCGCGCACGCGCAACGCGATGCGCACACCTTTTTGAATCTCAGGAATGGGGGTCGGGCTGGCCCCCGCCGTGGGGGTGGGCGTGGCAGGCCGTGGCGTTAAAATACGCCCGGGCTCATCTGCCGCTGGCGAGCAGCCCGAAAAAAGGATGACCAAGAGTAGAAAAGACAACCACTTTTGCATGGTTTTTATCCTGCATTCCCATCATACCACTATATTTTCATCACATTCTTATGCCAGGATTAGACCATTGGCTATGCCACCGCTCTGGTTCCTGTTTTATTGAGGCGCATCTTCAAATCGATAGACGTCAAAATCGCTCAGCGGGCGGTAGCCGATCTTTTGATAAATACTGTTTGAGGTGGGGTTGGCCAGATCGGTGAAGAGTGCGGTGAATTTTTTGCCGCCATCCAGCAGCAGTTGGCTGAGCGCAGCCGTGAGCGCGCTGGCATAGCCCCTGCCGCGGAACTGTGGCGGGGTGTATACCGGCCCAATGCAGTAGCCGTTGGGGGTGGGCCGAGTCCGTCCCGCCAGTGCCACCGGCTGGCTGGTTTCCCACACATAATAGTCTTGCTCCCTAATCTTCACCTCTACCGCTTCCAGCGCATCATCCAGCGTATGCGCTTTGAACGGCATGGCTTCCTGCGAGAAACTCAACAGCCAGCTCGCCAGCAGGTTCAGGTCCCCTGGCCCAGCCAGGCGCATTTGCCCGGCGGGCTGCGGTGGTGGCGTCACTCGGCGCAGTTCGTATAATCGTTCGTGCAATCCCAACACATAGGCCTGCCCGCACAGGCGCTGCCAGGCCTGGGCAAACGCCAGGGCGGCAGCGCTGGGGCCCAGCACGCCGGGAACCGGCCAGTTGTGCTGGCGCAGGTCGCGCGCCAACAGATCAAAGGCCGCAGCGGCGGCCGCGTCATTGTGGACAAGCACCACCACATTGAACGGCGGGGTCATCAGGGCGGCGGCCAGCAGCTCATCCTTTTGCTGCACCACGGCAAAATAAGGCGGCGTTTTGGGCCATTTGGGAAAACGCTGCATGCGCAGTGCCAGGCCGTACATCAGGTTGTTGGCGGCTTCATTGGCCTGCAGTGCGGGCTCGGCTACATTTAGAAATTCCGCGGCGCTTTGGAAGGTATTTAAAATCAATGCGACCTCGCTTGAAAGTCTTTCCAGCCGCTCTGGCTCACTGCGGGCTTTTGCCGATGACCCCATTGACCCAGCGGTGGGCGCGGTGGAACCAGGCAGACGGCTCGCGGTACATAAAAATGCATTCGCCGGTAATCACGGAAAGGCCATTCTGCTGGCAGAACTGCACGGCTGCCGCTGATTCGGCGCCCTGCTGCAGCCAGATGTGGCGAATGCCGGCCTGGGCCGCGTCTCGCACCAACTGCTCGGTTTGGGCCGGCGGTGTCACGATCACCAGGCCTTCAATCCCACCGGGCAGTGCCGCCAGGTTGGGGTAGCAGCGCGCGCCGTCGATGATTTCGGCATTCGGGTTGACCGGGTAAACGGTGATGCTTTTATCTTTCAAATCGCGGTAGACCGCGTAGCCAAACTTTTTGGTGTCGCGCGATGCCCCGGCCACTGCCAGCACTTTTAAGGCCAGAAATTGATCAATCGCAGCTTTTGTGGTCATAACTTCCTCCTGAAGCATATTACGGCCGGCCGCGCTCCCCCCCCCGCGACCCGCCTGTGTGCTTGATTCTATCGCATGAATCAAAAGGCGGGGTGTTTTAACGGGGTATAATCCCTCTATCTTGCCGCAGGAGTGCTTTATGACCGAACTGATTTATCAAACCGACAGCTACTGCCAGGCTTTTGAGGCCGTGGTCACCGCAGTGGATGAAGCCAACCGCGCCGTGCTGCTGGATCGCACGGCCTTTTATCCGGGTGGCGGCGGGCAGCCCTACGACCTGGGCTTGCTGCGCTTTGCCGGCAGCCAGGTGGCGCTGGAGCGCCCGCGCAAAGGCCCGGAGGGCGTGTGGCATGTGCTGGCGGCTGGAGCGGCCCTGCCCACGCCGGGCGCAGCCGTGCAGGGCCAGTTGGATTGGGCGCGCCGCTACCACCTGATGCGCACACATACGGCTATGCACATTCTGTGCGGGGTGGTTTTTCGCGATTTCGGTGCGCTGGTGACCGGCGGTGAAATGGAGCCGCTGCGGGGCCGCATGGATTTTGAGTTCGAGACGCTCAGCAAAGAACTGGTAGGCGTGATTGAGGCGGCAGTCAACCTGGAAGTGGCCGCGGCGCGCGCCGTGCGCGTGCAGATCTTGCCGCGCGAGACGGCTTTTGCCATCCCCGACCTGATCCGCACCAAAATCAACCTGCTTCCGCCGGGCATACCTGAGGTGCGCACGATTGAACTGGTGGGTTTGGACCTGCAGGCCGACGGTGGCACGCATGTGCACAACACGGCCGAGGTTGGCCGCATGCGCGTGGTCGATTACAAGAGCAAAGGCAAAATCAACAAACGTATTTATGTGGAACTGGCGAGCTGAATCAGCCTTGGGCGGTCTTGATTTTTGGGTACCAATCGCTTCCAAACGATCCTAATTCAGCCATAATCAGTTTCAGCGGTGTTCCCGTTGAATGTTTTTACGGCCAATCGGGCCGACCGGGTTCTCGCTGGGGTTATGCGTTGTCATCGCCATAGGCGAAGAGGTTGCTGATCGATAGACCGGAGTGGTTCATCTGAATCGCGTCGCCGAGCAGTGAGGCCACCGAGAGAATGTGCAGCTTGGGGTGGCGTTGTTCGGGAGGTATATAGACGGTATCGGTGGTGACGATCTCGGTGATCTCCGGAATGCGCGTCAGCCGCTCGAGGCCACCGCGCACAAAGACGCCGTGGGTGCAAACCACCCAGACTTCCTCGATCCCCGCCCGGATCAGGTGGAAGACGATCTCCTCGATGGAACCACCGGTGGCGATTTCGTCATCATATACCAGGGCGCGGCGGCAGCCGCTGACCTGGTCGCCGATGATGCCGTTGATGCGCACCTGGGTGTCTGAGATGCGCTCCTTGTTGCCCGCTGCCACCGGCAGGCCCAGTTCCTTGGCGAAGCGCGCCGCCGACTTGGCCTGGCCCATATCCGGAGAGATGACGATGGTGTCGCGCAGGTCGCGGCCTTGAAAGTACTTTTTAAGCACGGGGCGGCTGGTGAGCGGGTCGGTTGGCATGCTGAAAAAGCCGTGCACCTGGGGCGAGTGCAGCATGATGGTCATGACATGGGTGGCCCCGGCGGTCTGCAACAGGTCCGCGATCAGGCGGGCTGTGATAGAAATGCGCGGGGCATCTTTCTTGTCTGAACGGGCAAAGGAGAAATAGGGGATCACGGCGTGAACTTCCTTGGCCGCGGAAGAACGCGCGATGTCGAGCATCATCAGCAGTTCGACCAGGTGATCGTTGACGGGCGAGGTGAGCGATTGGACGATGAAGACTTCCCGTCCGCGCACGGTGGCGCCGAGCTGGATGTAGAGGTTGTCGTTGCTGAAGCGCGAAATGTGGGTATCGACGAGGGGCACATCCAGGTAACTGCACAGGTCGGCGGCGAGCGGGCGATTGGAACTGCCGCTGAAAAAGCGCACGGTTTCGGGATCCATTTTGGTAAGAAGGCTCATTTTTCCTCCGGATAAGACGCGATCGACCGTCTGTGCCGGCCTCTGCTGCGTTGATTAATCAATGCGGCCCGCGGCGGCGGCCTGGTTGGGCGTGTGCAGGTCGGGAATTATTTGCGGGGCCGCGGGGTTCTTGCGCTTGATTATCCGTCAAAATGGGTGGAAAGGGAATAGCTGGGCCGCGCCGGGTTGGCGGAATATTATATAATGGGCGGTATGTCTTTTCTGCTGATTGCGGCGGTTCTGGCGGTTTTATTTCTCACCGGTCTGATTAAAGCGGTGCTGGGCTTTGGCGAATCTCTGGTCACCATGCCCTTGCTTACCCTGCTGGTGGGGGTGCAGGTGGCGTCGCCGCTGCTGGCGCTGGTGGTTACCACCCTCACCACCCTGATGCTGCTGCAATCGTGGCAGCAGGTAGACGTGCGCAGCTCCTGGCGGGTGATGCTGGCAGCCGTGGTGGGCATTCCTTTTGGGCTGTGGGGGCTGCGCGCCCTGCCCGCCGATTGGATTACGCTGGCCCTGGGGCTGGTGCTGGTGGCGGTGGGGGCCTTTAACCTGCTGCGGCGCAAGCCGGCCTGGGTGCCCGGGCCGCGCTGGGGCTACCTGTTTGGCTTTTTTTCCGGGGTGCTGGGCAGCGCATTCTACGTGGGCGGGCCGCCGGTGGTTATTTACGGCACGCTGCGCCGCCTGCCGCCCCAGGAGTTTCGCGCCACCTTGCAGGGCTATTTCACCCCTTTGAATGCCTTTATTTTACTGGGCCATGCCCTGTCTGGGCTGTGGACCGTGCAGGTATTGCAGTTATACGGGCTGGCGCTGCCCCTGGCGCTGCTGGCGCTATGGCTGGGCACGCGCCTGCAGCGCGCCATTCCCGCCGGCAGTTTTGAGCGCGCGGTTTACCTGGTGCTGCTGGTACTGGGAGTGGTGATGCTGGGTCAGGCGGTCATCTGACCCCTGCGCCGGTTTCTCTGGGGCTCAGCGCTTTTACCAGCCGCGCCGCCACCAGTTGCACCGTTTGCAGCCCCAGGGCATCTTCATCGGCGCGGCCCACCACGGCCGCGCCGGAATGGCTGAAGCGCGGGCCATCGGCCACGGCGGCCATATCCTGCTGTAAAAAGTAGGTGTGCATGCACTGCAGAGTCAGTTCCTGCCCGCCGTTGCGAAAACCGCCGCAGGCAATGCCCGCGCCCACCTTGCCGCTCATCTCAAACTGCCCGCGCACGCGCAGCGCCACGCTGCGGTCCATCATTACCTTCATCTGCCCGCTGACCAGCCCCATATACACGGGTGAGGCCAGCAGCAGCCCGTCGCAGCGCCGCATGGCGGCATAAATGGGGGCCATGTCATCCTCATGCACGCATGCACCGCGGCGGCAGCCCCAGCAGCCGTCGCAGAAATGGATTTGTTTGCCTGCCAGGCTGATGCTCTCGGTTTCGGCGCCCAACTGTTCGCACACCTGCAGCCCGTAGCGCAGCGCAAAGGCAGTGCTGCCCTGCTCGTGCGGGCTGCCATTGATGCCTAATATTTTCATACTTCAATATCCTAAGGTTTTGTCGACCACATTGCGCAGCGGCTGGCCGTCGCGGTAGCGCTGCAGGTTGTCTAAAAAAATGGCGGCGGCGCGCTCAAAATAGCGCGGCGTGTACCCGGAATAATGCCCGGTCAGAATCACGTGATCCATCTCCCACAGCGGCGAATCGGGCGGCAGCGGCTCGGGGTCCACCACATCCAGCCCGGCTCCGGCGATCCAGCCTTCGCGCAGGGCGCGCACCAGCGCCGCGGTCTGCACGGTGGCGCCGCGCCCGATGTTGATCAGGTAAGCGCCGGGTTTCATGGCGCGCAGTTCGGTTTCGCCGATCATGCCGTGCGTTGCGTGGGTCAGCGGTACGGTCAGCACCACAAAATCGGCCTGGGGCAGCACGTCCAACAACTGTCCCGGCGCAAACATGGCTTCCACGCCATCGGCGGGCTGCTCCGGGCTGCGCCGAACGCCCCACACGCGCATGCCCAGCGCGCCGGCCAACCGCGCCGTGCGCTGGCCGATGGCGCCCACCCCCACCAGCAGCAGGGTTTTGCCTTCCAGCTCAAAAATGTCTGCGCGCGGCGCGCTCTGCCAGGCGTGCCGCTGCTGCAAGCGCCCGGCGGCGTTCAGCCCGCGCGCAAAGGCCAGCAGCAGCGCCAGGATATGCTCGCTGATGGGCACGGCGTGCACCCCGGAGGAATTGATCAGCGTCCAATCCTGCGCGGCGGCTGCCGGAGTGTGCATCAGCCAATCGACCCCGGCGCCCCAGGTCTGAAACCAGCGCAGGTTGGGGGCCCGCAGCAGCAGGTCGTGCGGCATATCGCCCACGGCAATTTCGATCTCAGCCAGGTGCGCTTCCATTTCACTGCGCTGGTCGGTCAGCAGCACCTGGTGGTCGGGCAGCAGCGCCCGCACCTGGTCGGGTAGGGTGGCGGCGAATTCTCCGAGTGGAAAGGGTTTGAAAGCAAGCAAGATGGTTTTCAAGATGGGTTACCTCGCTGAAAATTATACCCTGCCCAGGCGTCTGAACCATGATTGCAAGGATTAACGAACCCGCTTCCGGTGCGGCAGTTTGATGTTGCGGGTGAATTCAACCCCCCGGCCTTTCCCCGTGAAGCGGTTTGCGGGTGGACTACCCAGCCCCCAGCACGGAACGGAAACGAAGCTGACCGCCGCCAGCAGCATCGAAAACAGGCTGAGGGCGAGTGGGTCGCGGTAGGTGTGCACACTGAATCGCGAAAACACCGGGATGCCGTAGCGAATGACCTTGATATTGAGAAACGGCATGCTGAAGCCGAAGCGGCATCATTATTTTGTTCAGATCTTAATCTCACCACGATCGGGTTCGACATACGCAGACCACTGCTCCAGATCCTGGTCGACCTGTTTCAGATCGACCAGCCGCATGCCAACCACCTGCCAGTTCTTCCCCGCCGGCTTCTGGCTCTGTACGTCTTTCTGGTAAGCCAGCGCCACCCGTAGCGAACCGGGTCTTCCTTTTGCGCTTTCAGTGATCCCCGGTCTTTCAGAGTTTCTGCTTCCTCTCGCTCATTGGGTGTGCAATCCAAAGCATGCACTTCATAACCGCCAAGCTCTTCGCTGCTTGTTGGTTGGTGTTTAATTAGCGCCTGGAGGAGAAAGTCAAAGTTGAATTCACCGTGTCGCAAAGTGTCAAAGATGGAGCTGAATTTCTGCCAAAACGGAATTTCTTCACTGAGTGCGACCGGGGATTCTACATGACCAGCGACTGTCAGCGCATCGATCAGATCCATCAGTGCATCGGCGCGCTTCACCATACTTTGGTATACTATTTCTCGGAATTGTTAGATTTGCATTTTCTTTGCCGATTATGCTTTTACCAGCAATTCCATTTTTTTAAGGTTCTGTTTTTTGTCCTGCTTTTTTTCGGAACTCTAAAGTCAAGTCTATTATTATGACGATGATTCCGATGAAACCCAATAAATCCTTCATCCGGCGGCTCCTGGATTTCTCCTTTCAGTTCTTTTCGCCGGTTATTTTATCAATTTCACCTATAATTTAGGTATCAACCATCGACATTGGACGCACCCACAATCTCTGGCAGTATATGTCCAAGCGCGAAAAGGAGAAGAGATAATCATCATGGTCAATCCAAAAGGATTACGCAACCGTTCATTTATTTTGCAAGAAGGCAGCCTGGTGATGGTTTACAGCAGCCAAAACCAGATCCTCTTACAATTGCGCCGCGAGATACCCACAGAAACCGATGTTCTCCAACCTTCATTCAAAGTGGCTGTTTCTTTGACGGCGGCGGAAGCACTGGGGCTGGCGTCCGAATTACTTCAGGCAGCTTCCAGCCAGCTAGAAAAAAAGAAACAAAATTGGTCAAACCATCCGATTCATCATCCTGATTATCCCATCCAGGCACATCCTTGCAATATTATCGACTCCGAAACTACCTGGAACTATCTTTAAAGCCGCCCTTAATAAATAGCGATGCTATAATAATTGTGTTATCTGTAATAATCTCGAAGCTCTGGCGGGGAGGCAAATTATGGTCGAGGCGGGTGATTTCTGGACTGCCGAAGAAGTAGCGGTTTACTTGCGCTTACCGCAGTCAACCGTGTATAAGCTCGCTCAAGACAAGATACTCCCCGGTTTTAAGGTTGGAAAGCACTGGCGTTTTCGGCGAGAAGCCATCCTTGATTGGATTAAGACCAGAGAAAACACCCTCGATGAATCTAAATCTGATCTTTCTGCAGGATAAATCAAGAACATATTAGGATTATCTATGCATGCTTCTGAAACAAATTTTCGACCTATTATTGAAGGCGCAAAGCAATATGTTGTGCCCTTGTTTCAACGTCCGTATAGTTGGGATAAAAAAGAATGGGATGTCCTTTGGACCGATCTAACGGATCTTTGCGAATACCCGGAACCAAGGAGCCATTTCTTCGGTTCGGTAGTCACGATGCCGACCACTTCCGTACCTGAGGGAGTGGCGAAATTTATGTTAATCGATGGCCAGCAGCGAATTACAACGATCTTTATACTTCTGGCTGTTATCCGCGACATTGCCGGAAATAACGACTTGCAAAATCTGGCCGCAGAAATCACTCAAACACTATTAGTCAATCCTTTCCGGGGTGGAATTGATCATATTAAGCTCTTACCAACCCAAACAGATCGCGATTCATTTAAGAAGCTGATCCTTGAAGGTTCTGATGGGCAAGGTCAAATTGCCCGTTGTTACCAGTTTTTTGAGCGAAAAATCCGACAAGAAAATATCGATGTTCAGGTTTTAACGAATATCATCACCGGACGTTTATCCGTTGTTAGCATTGTTCTGGGCCAAGATGATAACCCGCACCTGGTTTTTGAAAGCTTGAATGCCAAGGGACGTCCCTTGACTCAAGCGGACCTCATTCGAAATTATTTCTTCATGCGGATGCATGTGGATCAACAAGAAGAGATCCATGCCAGGTTTTGGCATCCGATGCAGGTCGCATTGGGGGATGATTTAACAGAGTGCATCCGTCATTATCTGATGCGAAATGGATTGATGGTCAAGCAGAGTGATGTGTACTTCACACTTAAAGATCGGGTTGGACAAACGGATGCTTTGGCAGCCTTGCAAGATATTGCGTTATTCGCAGGCTATTATGAAAAATTGCTTCAACCGGAAAAAGAAGGTAATGGCAGATTACAAGCAGCTCTGAAACGGATTAACCGGCTTGAAGTAACTACCGCTTATCCATTTCTGCTGAATTGTTACCACGATTATTGCCAGGGTAGATTAGTGGTTGATGATTTCATAAAAATATTGCAAATTATTGAGAACTTCATCCTTCGCAGGTTTATCTGCAACATACCCACCAACGAGTTAAACAAAATATTTCCTCAACTATATGATCAAGCTGTCTTGCGCAGTCCAGGCTGCTTACCAGACGGGGTGCGCACAGTCCTTCAAACGCGGGGCTATCCAAAAGATGTTGAGTTTCGTGCTCGCTTGGTTGAGTCCAAATTGTACGGTGCTGGTGATCGCACAACCAAAACTAAATTAATTCTCGAAACCATCGAATCATCGTTTGGGCATCATGAGCTTGTTCCCTTTGATTCTCTGACGATTGAGCATATCATGCCTCAAACAATTACAGATTGGTGGCAAGCTCATTTAGGCGAGGAATGGCAGGCTGACCACGAGCTTTATCTTCACACTTTCGGAAACTTGACACTTACAGCTTATAACGCTGAGTTATCCAACGATCCGTTTCCAAACAAAAAAATCCGCTTTGCAACAAGTCATATTGACCTGAATCGTTATTTTGAGCCAATTGCCACCTGGAACCGGGATGCCATTGAAACTCGTTCCAAAGTTCTTGCTGAAAAGGCCTTGAATATCTGGTCTTATTTTGGAGATGAACAGGTAGTGCCAGCGCCGGTAGATGCGGTAACTGGAAGAATTCCCAGAACACTAACGATCTTGGACCAAATAAGTGCAGTGACTTCTTGGCGTGATGTATTAACCCAAACCATGGCCACTTTAGCTGAACTTGAGCCTGAGGCCTTTGAAACTCTGGCGCACGAATATCCGCGATTAATCAGCCCGGACCCAAATCGTTTTCGCCGCAAAAGGCAATTGTCGAACGGTTATTATATTGAAGTAAATCTCTCAGCAAAGGATATATATCGTTTCTGTACACAAGCCATTGAATCAATTGGTTTGTCCGCTCAAGATTGGGTTGTACAGGTGGAATAAGATAGCTATGCCCCGCTCAGAAGCCGATACTCGCCGCGAATTAATCGATCCAAAGCTGAATGACTGTCCATTCGCTGAAAATATTTTGACATTGCTCAATTATTGGCCAAACGAGTGTAAACATCAACGGATAGGGTAATGTTGTCAAACATTTTTGGCAATCTTTCTGTGGTGGGTGCAGAATCCAGAAGTGGGTGCGTTTTCGCTTGCAAAAAACATAAATATGTGCCGAAAGGGTTTTCGCCAACCGCTATTTCGGAGTGACCTGATATACTTTAGCCATGATCGAGGTTACTTCTTCCGTAAAGATCGACGAAAGCGAGATCCAGCTCGACTTCATCCGTGCGTCTGGCCCGGGTGGCCAGAACGTGAATAAAGTCTCCAGCGCTTGCCAACTGCGCTGGGACGTGCGTGCCACGCCCGCCCTCGCGCCGGAGGTCAAAGAGCGCCTGGTGCGGCTGGCCGGCAGCCGCGTGACCGCGGATGGCCTGCTGCTGATCGAGGCCAAACGCTACCGCACCCAGGAGCAAAACCGCCTGGACGCCCTCGCCCGCCTGGTGGCGCTGGTGCAGCAGGCCCTGATGGAGCCCAAACTCCGCCGCAAAACCCGCCCCAGCCGCACCTCCAGCGCGGCGCGGGTGGATTCGAAGGTGAAGCGCGGGGAGACCAAGCGCATACGGAAATATAAGCCGGAGGAGTGGGAATAGCTCCTAATCCATCGGCAGCCGTTCCCTCAAATACGGATTGAGGAACTCTGCGCGCACGAACGGTTTGAAGGCTTCAAACTGGTAGTTCCGGCGCACAAATTCGGCATCCATAAAGTTGATTTTGCCCCAATGCGCTTTAAACGGGATGCCGCACTGCTGCAAATATTCCCACAGCCCCTTGAGGTGCGCCCGCATCTGCTGCTGCTCCGGCTGGCCGCCGATGACTTCAGTCAAGTACATAAAATTAAATTTCACAATATGGTCCAGCCCCGGCCAATTCCAGGCAGACATATAGTAGGGGTCGGTCTGGGTCAGCTCGATCTCGATCGGCAGGTTAGTCCAACCGTGCTGCTCGAAATAAGTGCGGCAGCAGGCCAGCACCCGCACCAGGTCGGCCGGGTTGAAGCCCCATTCTGCCATGGCCACGTGCAGCGGCGAATAGCGGTCAACCGGCAGCATATTGCGCAGCGGCCCGCGCGCCACCACCTCGCCGTAGGTCAGCGTCAGCACCTTGTACAGCAGCCGCATCGGGTTGTCTAACAGCGGCCCGGCGGACCCAAATTTATCCAGAAGATTATAGACGGCCACCAGCACGTTCTGGGCCTGGTCCACCGGGTAATCGCCCTCCGCGGGGGCGGTCGCGATCTGCTTTGCCGTCCATACCAGCCCTTCGTCCGTGTCCGGGATCCAGTCGATGCGCCAGAAATCGTAGCTTTGCGAAGTTTTATGCATATCGCTCAGCATATCCTTCATCTTCATGATCTTTTGCACGGTTTCAAAATAAATTTGATCGACCAGAGAGAATTGCACCCGGGTCAGAATGCCGATGGCGCCCAGGGAACACACCACCGCCAAAAACTCCGGGTCCGCGCGCTCGACCCGTTTTTCGACCACCGCCCCGCTCTGCGCGTCGCTGCCGAGGTATTCGATCCAGTTAACCTGCTCATAAATGGTGTGGTGGGGCGTTGCCGGGGCGGTATTGGTAGAAATGATCCCCGCCAGCGTCTGCCGGTCGGTTCCACCGGTGGCGGTGATCGTTTTGCCATGCTGGCTCAACGCCTGCAAAAATTCGTGGAAATGCCAGTTGGCCGAAACGGTCACTACGGAATGATCCGCGTTGAATTCCATCGTGCGCGGCAGGTCTTCCACATCCACAATCACATCGTTGGCGCAAATGTCGGAACAGGAGTGCAGCCCGCCCAGCACGCGCAAGCTGTGGGATTTAAATGGACCGCTCTGTACCGCCTGCAAAAAACCTTTGAGCTCCTCCAGGCTTTGCGGGCGCAGGTAGAGCCTGGGTTGGAAGGAAACAATGTGCGACCAATCGTGGATCGTGGGCCCTTCGAAATACGCTTCGCGCTTATTAGCCAGCACGGTAGTAACTGCCATCGCTTCCCTCCGCCGAATAATTTTATTTATTGTACATCGAAATTATGATAATATGCCCGCCTCCTTTTACACATATTCCGTAAAGAACGCCTTGACGCGCTCCCACGAATCCGCCGCCGCGGCGGCAGCGTAGCTGGCCGGGTTGGTATCGTTAAAAAACGAGTGTTTGGCGCCCTCATAAATTTTGATATCGTTGGCAATCCCATCGCGCTCGAGTTCCACTTTGAGGGCGCGGCCGGCGGCGGCGGTGAAATCTTTGGCCGGGTACGAGCCCACCACCGGGCAGGCGCGCGCTACTGCGTCCAGCGGGTTGGGGTTCATGCCATAATACGGCGCAATCGCCTTCAGGCGGTCATCGGCGCAGGCCAGGCCGATGGCCAACCCGCCGCCCAGGCAGTAACCCACCGCACCCAGGCGCGCAGGGTTCACCTCCGGCTGCTGCGCCAGGTAGTCCAGCGCGGCGCGCAGGTCGCGGATGCCGCCATGCCCGGTGGAATTGCTGCGCATGCCCATGAACAGGCTGAACATGCATACCACCTGGTTGCGCCCGGAAAACAGGTCCACCGCCAGCGCGGCATAGCCCTCGGCCGCGAAACGCCGGGCGATATCCCGGATGTGCTCATTCAGGCCCCAGGCCTCGTGGATCACCAATACCCCCGGAAAGGGCCCGCTCCCATCCGGTCGCGTGAAATATGCGCCCAGGCTGCGGCTGCCGGCGTTAAATGAAACGGTCTGTGTAAACATGCCACCCTCTTATTGTGTAATATGATTACAATTATCCTATTACACTGCGCCGCTTTCGTCAAGCCGCTGTAGCGGCGCATTTCAGTTTCGTGGCGAAACCCCTCCCCGCCATCCCCCCCGGAGGGGGACGCGAAGCGCGGCGGGGAGCAGAGAAAATCGAGAGTTTTTGCACCCATGGGGTGTAAAAACTCTCCAAATTTCTTGCTTTCTCCCTCCCCCGCTGGCTGGGGAGGGCTGGGGTGGGGGTTCTTTCCGTGAAACGATTCGAAACCCGGCGGAAAAATGGGTATAATCACCGCACAGTACGGTTCATTTTGCAGGAGGAGCTATGAAATATCGCATTTTAGGCAGCACCGGGATCAAGGTTTCGGTGGTAGGGGTGGGCACCTGGCAGTACGGCGGCGAGTGGGGCATGCGCTTTACCCAGGAAATGGCCAACCCAATTCTGGGCCGCGCCAAAGAGTTGGGGATTAACCTGCTCGACACCGCCGAATGTTACGGCGATCATTACTCCGAGGGGCTGGTGGGCCAGTATCTGCGCGGCCAGCGCCACGAGTGGGTGGTTGCCACCAAGTTCGGCCACAAGTTCCATGGTAATTTCGACCGCACCGATCATTGGGATGCCGCCGGTGTGCTGGCATCGGTGGAAGATTCGCTGCGTGCGCTCCAGACCGATTATATCGACCTGCTGCAGTTCCATTCTGGCAGCGATGATGTTTTCGACAACGCACCCATGTGGGCTGCCCTGCAGGGGTTGGTGCAGTCCGGCAAGGTGCGCCACCTGGGCATTTCCATCGGCAGCAACGCCAATGTGTACCAGACCCGCCGCGCCGCGCAGGTGCGGGCCGAGGCGATTCAGGTGATTTACAACCGTATCGACCGCGTGCCCGAGGCCGAGGTGTTCCCGGCCTGCCAGGCGCAGAACCTGGGCGTGCTGGCGCGCGTGCCGCTGGCCAGCGGCCTGTTGAGCGGCAAATACCGCCCCGGCACCACCTTTACCGACCCAGACGATATCCGTTCCAAGCGCGACCCGGCCATGGTCGAAGAACGTCTGCGCCAGGTGGCGGAGATCGGCCGCGACGAAGTGCCCGCCGGGGTGCCCATGGCGGCCTGGGCGCTGGCCTGGTGTTTGCAGCATCCCGCCGTCACCTGTGTCATTCCGGGCTGCAAATCGGTGGAGCAGGTGGAATTTAACGCCGCCGCGGCCGATCTGCCGCTGGTGCGCGCCGATCATCCGCAGGCGGCTTAAGGGCAACCCCTCCCCCGGCCGCCTGTAAGGGCCGGACAGGCGCTGAAAACGCCACCCCAAAATCGGGGTGCGAAGCGCTGCCCCTAACCCCCATAGGCGGTAACATAAGGCCAATTTCGTGATTAGCGACACAAACCCATCCCTCCCCGGCCCTCCCTTCCCCGCAGGGAAGGGAGAGAGAAAAACATAATGGTTCTTTTTGCCAGCAAAAGCTGGC
>Ga0335397_10005964_pt1 | contig 15826 bp, 16 predicted proteins | sample MAT04_FD_205740 | JGI IMG/M metagenome (GOLD analysis project Ga0335397, IMG submission 205740) | Freshwater microbial communities from Lake Fryxell liftoff mats and glacier meltwater in Antarctica - MAT-04 (spades assembly) (version 2) ... | reverse complement strand
CGGGTGCCGCCAGCCAGCGACGCGCATGGGAGCCCCGGTGTAGGCGAGCATGCGGAATCGGGGCAACGCGGTGCCCGGCGCTTCGCCCGCTTCGAGGTCGATGTGGGCCTGTGCGGTCAGGTTCAACTGGGCATTCTCAGGCGGCACGGCGGCCGGCCGGTTGGTCTTCGGCATCGGGGTTCTCCTCGGGAATCGGGGATGGGGGGGCTGGGCCTGTGGAGGCCAACGTCAGCCCGAGTTCGGACATCAACGCCAGTTCCTTGGCCCGCTGGCGCAGGGCGTCTTCCCAGTCTTTGCCCTGGCGGGCGTATTCGCTGGCGAGCGTGGTGGTGTGGTTGGCGAGCCGCGTGGCCTGGGCGTTGGCTTCCTTGGCCGGGTCGACATGCTCCTGGCCGTCCCAGAACCAGGTGTGCTCGAGTGTGATGATCGGCCCGAGGTCCGCGGGCAAGAGGCCGGGGATCAGAGCCGCCTCATCGAACCAGGCCGCCAGCAGGCGGTCGAGGATCAGATCTTCGAGATGGGACTGCTCGACGCGGATCGCCTTGAAGTAGGTCTGATGATCCAGGCGGCCGGACGCATAGTTGTACGAGGACGAATTTCCCGCCGCGACGTTGAACGGCATATTCAGGCAGCGGGCGATCTCATTGAGGATCTCGCGCTTGAACTCGGCGTATCCAGTCGAAGGTTGCTCGGCACGCAATTGTTCCATGCGCCAGCCGCCGGGCATCGTCACGAGCGCCCGCTTCTCGAGTTCGATCGGCTCGAACGGTTCCGCCGCATCCGCTTCGCCACTCGCGGGCGCATCGGTGTAAAGGATCCCCGCGAAGTCGGCGGCCGTCTCGGCGGCGGCGAGCACCGCGAGCGTGAACCGCCGGAGTTGAGCGAACAGCGGCAGCGCCGGCGTGATGTCCGGAATGCCGCGAGCTTGGCCGGGTCGGTCGACGCGGTACCAGTGCAGGATCGATTCGGCCGGGATGCGGTCGAACGCCAGGGCCCTGCGATAGGTGCTGGCACCGGGATGTTCTTTCAGCACGTGGTACTCGACCGGATTGCCCGTCGAGTCGAAGAGGATGCCGTCGACCGGAACATCCAGGCGTGGATCGGGCGTGGTCACCTGATCGGCTTCGATCAGCCGAAGATCGAGTTGCACCTCGAGCGGCAACTTCGGGTTGCTGGTCAGCAAGGCAAAAGACTCGCCATCCGTGGCGCGGGCACCCCGCATCGTGCGGAGCTTTTCGGCGAGGCGGATGGCCGTCGTCCAGCGGGCGAACTCCCGCTCGATCCGACGGTTGGCCTCGGGGCTCTCGGTGAGCATCTGCAAGCGCGGGCCGGTGCCGACCACATCGTGGGCCAGCGTCAGCACCATGCCGCGGGCATAACTGTTGTTGGATACCTCGTAACGGGCACGGTTCCGCAGGATGCGGCGGACCTCGGCGCTGTTGGCCGAGTTCGCGGACAGCCCGTCGGCGGCTGCCCAGTGTCGGCGGTTGTCGTCGTTCGTCACCGCCGCGTCGTAGCGAGCCCGCACGATCCGCTTCGGAACGCTCCGTACGGATCGCCGGTTCGAACCGGTTGCCAGATTGGTGAGCCAGCGGAACATTCAATCGGCCCCCGGGGGAACGATCTTGTTGAAACGCAGCCCGCGCTTCTTCGACTTGGCGGCCTCCTTCGAGGCGAGGAATTTCGCCGCCTCGATCTGGTCGGGCAGCGGGTGCTGCTCGACCGAACCGGCGTCGCCGGAAGCCTTCGCTGGCCCCTTCGCGTTCTGTTCGATGGTGTCGTCGAGATCGTCTGGCATCGCGGTTCGCCATTTCGGGAAAACAAGCCCCCTATTGAGGGGCCTACCGCGACCCGGCTCCAAACGTCAGAAAAAATGTTCCAGATTTTTGCAGTTCGACTCTGTCGTGGTTCCAATCCGCATGCCGATCGATTCGGACTTTCCGCTCGCAACCAGCTTGCCTCCCTTGGTGGCAAGTGTTACATTTCGTATGGACTAGTTAATTATCCCATACGTTATGTAACACGATGCAAACTCAAAAGGCGGCAGTGCTGAAACTGATCCGACGGCGAGGAACTCTGCGAGCACGCGACCTGGCGGACTCGAAGATTCCCCGTTCAGTCCTGCGCCGGATGGTTGCCGATGGGGTTCTCGCGAACCCCGAGCGTGGTCTGTATGTCCTAGCCGATGCGGAACCGAGCCAGCATCAAAGCCTGATCGAAGCCAATATTCGCGTTCCGCACGGCGTGGCCTGCCTGCTGTCGGCGCTGCAATTCCACGGACTGACGACGCAGGCACCGTTCGAAGTCTGGATGGCCATCGGGGAAAGCGCACGCAGGCCGGCGGTGACGAATCCCCCCCTACGGATCGTGCGGTTCTCGGGGGCGGCCCTGACGATGGGAGTTGAAGAGCACGTCGTGGATGGGGTGAAGATTCGCGTGTACTCGCCCGCCAAGACCGTGGCCGACTGCTTCAAATACCGCAACAAGATCGGCCTCGATGTATCGCTCGAAGCCCTGCGAGACTGTTGGCGGCAGAAGCGGGCCACGATGGATGATCTGCACCGTGCCGCAGTGGTCTGCCGAGTCGCCCGCGTGATTCAACCGTATCTGGAGTCGCTGACATGAACGACCGGCCGAAGAACCTGGCGAAGTCTGTGCGGGATCGGCTGATGAATCACGCGCGGTCCCGGGGGGAGGAGTTTCAGTTCGTCCTGACCCGGTTTGCTCTGGAGCGTCTGCTGTATCGGATCACGCAGTCGGCCCATCGACAGGTCTTCGTTCTGAAAGGAGCCATGCTCTTCTCCCTCTGGACAAAGGAAACGCATCGTCCGACGAAGGATCTCGACCTGCTCGGATTCGGCGAGCCGGCAATCAGTCGCTTTCAGGATATCTTTCGTGAGGTTTGCGTTGTCGATGTCGAAGCCGACGGTTTGGTGTTTCATCCCGATTCCGTGCAGGCGGCGAAGATCAAGGAAGATCAGGATTATGAAGGTATCCGCGTCACCTTCTTCGCCACGCTGGAACGCGCCCGCATTCCGCTCCAGATCGACATCGGCTTCGGGGATACGATCACGCCCGGTGCGGTCTCGGTGGACTATCCAACTATCCTCGAATTTCCGGCACCGGCGCTGCGTGCCTACCCGCGGGAAACCGTCGTTGCCGAAAAATACCAGGCGATGGTGATGCTGGGGATCGCCAACAGCCGGATGAAGGACTTCTACGATCTCTGGGTGATGGCGAAGACAATGGACTTCGACGGCCAGTCACTGTCATCGGCCATCCGGGCGACATTCGAACATCGCAAGACCGCGATACCCGCAGAGACCACACTGGCTCTGACCGCAACATTCACCGAAGATGCCGGCAAACAAACCCAGTGGCGAGCATTCGTGAGAAAGAGCAAACTGCAGGGTGCGGGCGTGGAGCTTCCCGATGTCGCAATACTGCTGCAGTCGTTTCTGATGCCGCCTTCGCAGTCAATGACTCAGGGTTCCGGTTTCACAGATCGCTGGCAGAACGGTGGTCCTTGGAAGTAGAACTTCATTTCTGTGACTTTCGCTGCATCTCCCGAAAACTCACCCGTCCCCGTTTTGCCGGTTCACGACCATCCGTACCCGGCAACACAGCGCCTTGGATCGACGCCGCGACGGCACAGCCGACGAGGCCGTCGAGCCAGTGGTTGTCGCTGCGTTCGGGGCGCATCTTCCATTCATCCACGGTGCGACCGCGACCTTCAGTTTTCACGCGGTACTCGGCGGTGAGATGCTCGGCGAAGAGCCGATGCGTTTCCGCGGCATCGCCGAAGAGCGACAAGCAACTGCGATCCCCCATCGCCACGGCCAGGCGGGCGTGGACGAAGCTCTTCCAGAAGTTCGTGTCAAAGAGCACGTGCCGCACGGCACGCTTGCCCTGCACGTTCGGCATCCGCCAGTTGAAGCCAACCCGGTCACCGGGTCGTTTCTTGTAATCGTTGAACGGCTGGCTCGATGCGCCGACGAACCGTCCGTGCGAGGGGAGCACGATCCCGGCATGGGTAGATTGCCGGCAGAACTGGTAGACCACGTCGGTCGAAGAACCCCAGTTGGCGTCGATCAGGCAGCGTTCGACCCGAAGGTCGGCCCCATCATCCCGCCGCCAAGCCCGGCCGAGCAGATCGGTGGTGAGCCGTTCGAGACCGGCGTAGATGCTCCCTTCCAAGCCACCGGAGGCCATGACCGTGGCCAATGTCAGCCGTGCGTCGCGGAGGGTGAAGTAATTCCGCTTCTGATCGGGGAACGTGCCGTAATCGAGCACATACCCGGTGAAGTCATCCTCCCAGCCGGCCACCATCCAGAAGAGCACGTTGGCTTGCACGTCGATGAACGCCGTGACGTGATTGCACCCCACAGCCACTTCGCCCCGGTCCATGCGGTTGAACTTGCCCGCGATCTGATCGGCGGTGAGTTCATCGTCACTGGCGGTCTCCGCGGGCAAGGGTTCGTTCTGGTACTCGGCGAAGAACGCGGCCTCGTCCTGGAGTTTCAGGTTCATCGCGTGCTGGATGGCACTCAACTCATCGTGGTTGAACCGCTCGGTCCAGGCGATGATCGCGCCCAAGTCCATCGCTTCCCGGTGCGTGCGGTAGAACTCCGTGGCTTCGTCACCGCCGTGACCCGCACGCAAACTCTCGGCCCGCACCTCGGCGTAGCGTTGCCAGAGCTTCTCATCCGTGGGGAACGAGTAGACCATCTTCGTCCGTTCGCCATTCCACTCCGGATGCTTGTCACGGCTGAGAATGGTGTCGGCCATATCTCCGGGACGGATCACCGTGCAGGGCATGATCCCGGAGATCTTCTGTCCCGGCCCACCCAAGCCCAGCACCGCGCCGGCGAGCACACTCTCCCGCGTAGCGCACTGCGAGAGCGAGCGGGCACTCTCGTCGGTTTGGGGATCATCAAGAACCACCAGGGTCGGCCGCACGGTCTTGCCGTCAGCCCGTTTGTACTTCATCCCCCGGATGCGTCCGGTGATCCCGGCCACTTTGATAATCGCACCCGACGCCATGCTCTCCGCAATCGACGGCAGCACGATCTCGCGGGCCGTCCAGCCGATGTGTGTGCGTTCCCCCTTGTAGAGTTGGCCATTGCAGCGATTGGCGATGCCGTCGAGGCACTGGATCGGGTAGACGACCTCCGGATAGTCTTCGAGCAGCAGATCGTTGCCATCCAATTCCATCTTGATGGCGTCGAGCATGTCCATCGCGTGACCTTCGTCCGAGCCGATCAGGCAGACGAACTCCCGGTGCCCGTTCAGCACCGCCCAGATGCAGGCACATTCCGAGATCGTGGATTTGCCTGAACCGCGTGGCATGGCCATCGCGAACAATCCGCCTCGCAGCACCGCTTGCTCGATCTTGGCAATGACCTTCAGGTGATCCGGCGACCACGGCAGGTGGAACGTCAACGGGAAGTAACTGTCGCAGAAGTACCGGAAGTCGGACGCCGCCTGCGCCTTGCGTTCCGGGTTCTTGACCAGCGGCAGGTCGCCGATGTCCCGACCCGCCAGCGACAACGCGATGTTCCGAGCGCGGGCGCGATCCTTCACCGTCTCGTAAGGATCGCCGCTCGCCTCCGGTCGAGGTGTATGGCGGACGCTCACCAGCCACGCCACGTAACGCAGCAGATCGATGTGCCGGGCGTCGCCGATGCGCAACCCGGCGCGCGTGCGATGGCGGTGCAACTGCCGCTCGCTCAGCACCTCGCCCAGCGGCGTGGAGTTGAGCAATCGGCACAGTTCGCTCGGCCGCAATCGCCGCGGGTCACTCGCCACGGGCCATCTCCTTCACGAGCCAGGCGGCGTAATGCACGAGGTTGATCGTGCCGTTCGGATTGGTCGGCGCGCCGGCCGCCACGTCCGCTTCCACCATCGCGGTCGTCACCGGGTTCGTGCCAGCGCGGGAGAGCAATCGCGCCATCTGGGCGAGGGTGAGCGAGTTCGGATTGATTTGTTCTTCGGCCACGCAGAATCTCCCGGAATCCTCTCAAAAAGCAGCGTTTTCCGCTTCCATGCTCGCGGCACCGGCTCTAACTGTGTCATCGCGTAACTGTACACGCGAACATCACACCGGAGCCAACCCATGCCGACCACCGCCGAACCCGCCGCCACCCCCACCGACCCGACCGCCGAACACCTCACCTTCGGAGTCGAGATCGAAACCGTCGCCCCCGACAACGCCACCGCCGCCGGCCTGCGGATCGGATCGTACCGCCACGGGATTCAGGTGCCGTACCTGCCCACCGGATGGACCGCCGAAAGCGACGGCTCGATTGACGCGAGCGGCGGCGGCCGGGCCTGCGAGATTGTCAGCCCGGTCCTTCGCGGAACGGAGGGCCTCGCCCAGGTGGTTCAGGTTCTCGAAGCGCTCAACGCCCACGGGCACCGGGTCAACGCCTCGACCGGGGTTCACGTTCACATCGGCTGGAAACGCGAATGGTCGAGCGACGCGCTGGCCAGGCTGGTGACGATTGTCGCCTACGTCGAGAAGGGCCTGTACGCGATCACCGGCACCAAGGCCCGCGAACGGGGACGGTACTGCGGCGGGGTTCGCCGCTACGGGAGCCAAGAGCAGGCCAAGAACCGGGTTGAACAGGGCCGCTACCACGCCCTCAACCTGACGAACCTCGCCCACGGAACCAAGGACACGGTGGAGTTCCGGGTCTTCTCCGGCTCGCTTTCGCCGGTGAAGGTGGTCGGCTGGATTCAGGTCTGCCTCGGGTTGGTGCAACGGGCCTTGGCCGCGAAGCGGATGCCGAGTTTCAGCCCGAAGCCCTTGAGCGGCGGCTGGAAGAAGGCGGGCGAAGGCCAGAGCGAAGCCGAACGCCTGATGGGCTACCTCGCCTGGGGTGCCGGGTACGCCCGCCTGCACGGCGGCCGCTCCTTCGGCTGGCTCGGTACCGCCTTCGACCAAGACGCGATCAAGACCGAGTTCCGCCGCCTCGCCAAGAAGTACGACGCCCAAATCTGAACCACCCCGCGAACCACCACCAACACCACGGAGATCACCATGTGCGGATTGTTTGGCTTCATCTCGAAGAACCACGGGCGGCCCGACCTGGGCCGCCTGCGGGCCATCGCTCTCGAAACGCAACAGCGCGGAGCCCACGCTTTCGGGTTGGCGTGGATCGACCCCGATGGCCGGTTGCACGCCTTCAAACGCCCCGGCCCGATCAGCGCGTACCTGCACGAACTCGAACGCTGCCGCGATGCTCGCGTGCTGGTGGGCCATTGCCGCTACGCCACGCACGGGCATCCGGCGGTGAACGACAACAACCACCCGCACCGCGTCGGCCGCGGCTGGCTCGTCCACAACGGTGTCGTTCGCAATCACCGGCAGATCGCCGAGCGCTACGGGTTGGCGACCACTACCGACTGCGACAGCGAGGTGCTCGGTCTGCTGATGGCGAAGATTCCCGGAGCGCTGACGCGGCGGGCGGCGATCACGGTCGACGCCGCCGAGGGGCCGCTGGCGGTCATGAGCCTTTGGGCCAAACCGGCCCGGTTGCTCTTGGTACGGCGGGGGAACCCGCTCTGGGTCGGCGAGACGCAGGCGAGCGCCTACTTCGGAAGCCTGCCCGGCGAACTCCCCGGCCAACCGGTGCCGATCCCCGAGGGCTACGCCATCGTCCATACGCTCGGGTCTCCGGGGAGCGTCGCGGTCGGCCACCTCCGCGGCGATGAAGAACTTCTCGAATTCGCCTGAAAAAGCAGCCTTCTGCGCTTCCATTGCTGCGCCACCGGCTCTAACTGTGTGATCGCGGCGATGATCATCGAACCACCAATAGGAGACACGAACATGGAACGCCCCAAGACCACGAAGCCGAAGCTGAACGCCGAGGCCGCCTACGAGAACGCCCACCTGGTCGCCCGCGACTTGGTCGACCGCATCGGCGAATTGCTGATGGACATGCCCGCCCCGGGCAACGACGCCCACCCGATTCACTGGGGCCACGTCGGCGACATCAACCACGTCAACACGCTGCTGCTCGAGGTGGTGACCTTCCTCGACCGCAAGGCGAAGTAGAAGCCGAAACCCGCAACACGCGGGTCGCGGTGGGTGGTACCCGCCGCCTGATGATGGCAGCCAACCCCCATCCCAAGGAGTTTGATCATGGCGAAGACCACGAAGAAGACGACCAAGAAGACCGCCCAGGCGAACGCACGATCCGCCAAGGCCCGCGAAGCCATACCTGTACTGCCGCCGTACGCCGGCTTCGAGCCGTACGATGTGGTGCAGGTCAGCGAGAACGAAACGACCTGGACCGACTTCGAAACCATCCGCACCGAAGCGGAAGGCGATCAAGCCCTCAAGATGTGCGAACTCACCGGAGCCCGCCTCTACCGAATCGTTTCCGGGGACAAGCAGACGGTGAAGGTTGAACCGTCCGCCTCGAAGACCAAGCCCAAGGCACCGAAGAGTCAGAAGAAGGCCACATCCGAGGCCAAACCCGCGACTGAGACGAAAGCCGCGACGCCGAAGAAGTTGAGTGCCTTGGACGCGGCGGCGAAGGTGCTGGCGGACACGGGTGAGCCGATGAACGCCAAGCAGATGATCGAAGCGATGACGACACAGGGCTTTTGGAAAAGCCCCGGCGGCAAGACGCCACACGCCACGCTCTACAGCGCCATCCTGCGGGAGATCTCCACCAAGGCCGCCGAGGCCCGGTTCCAGAAGACCTCCAAAGGTCACTTCGCGGCGAAAGCGTAATGAGCCGATTCCGACCGGTTCGCCCGAGGCCCCCATGCGGGGCCTCGTTGCGTTGGCACATTGGAATCTCAACAATTCCAGCCGATTCGCAGCGAACTGCTCCTCCCTCGAGCGCGACGACCCGTAATCGTGTGCTGGCGTCGGCGCGGTGCCGCCGCGAACGATCTTTGACAATGGGAGAACGATCATGACGACCCCGATTTGTTTGGCGTGCCGGGCGAACCCGAGCACCACGATCACCGAAGACGGTTGGACCCCGCTGTGCGGACAATGTTGTGCCCAGGTGGGAGCGCCGCTCACGATTGGCCAGCGAGCGGTCTGCCACATCGGCTCGATCCAGGGCACCGTAATGCGGTTCGATGAATCGGTGTGGGCCGAATCCGGTCTGGCCGAAATCGACCACACCGACGGCACCACCGGTTGGTACCCGCTCGCGGAACTCGCCCCGGGTTCCTGATGCCACCGGCTCGCCACAGGTTTGCCACGTTTGGCCCCCGTTCGCGGGGGCCATTCTCGTTGGCGGCGTGGCTACGCTGGCATTCGGGTCGCCCCGTCGGCCAACGTGGGCAAACCGGTGGCATCCACTTCGAGGAACCGCACCGGCTTGCCCAACTCCCGGGCGATCCGCAGTTCCGCCCGCACCCCGATGGACTGATCCCAACCATCGAGCATGAGCACTGCCACCTCATCACATCGCTCGAGAATCGCCCGGTCGATCCGTTCCCACGTCTCCCACGTTCCCGCCAGCCCGAACGCCACCAAGGGGTGGGAGTGGACGATGGGTGAGAACACCACTTGCCCAGCGCGAATGAGGGCTGCCGTGGCCCGGCACGCGGCCTGGTAGCGTTGCTCGCGGACGCTCGGGTTGGCGTGCGAGTACGGTGAAGCCAGGTAGATCATGCCGCGGCCTCCTTGCTGACACGTTCAGCCTTCTTCCCGGTGAACTTCTCGTAGCGCTCGACGATCACGTCGCAATACGGGGGATCGAGTTCCATGAGGTACGCCTTGCGGTTGGCCTGCTCGGCCGCGATCAGCGTGCTGCCCGAGCCACCGAAGAGGTCGAGGACGTTCTCGCCTTCACGCGATGAGAACTGCATCGCCCGCGTCGCCAGTTCCACCGGCTTCTCGGTGAGGTGGATCATCGATTGCGGGTTGACCTTCTTGACCTGCCACAGGTCGCGGGCGTTGTTGGGGCCGAGGAAGAGATGGCCCGCGCCTTCCTTCCACCCGTAGAAGGCGAGTTCGAAAGCCCCCATAAAATCCTTCCGGGTCAAAACGGGATGCTGCTTGTCCCAGACGATCCCCTGCGAGAAGTACAGCCCGTGCTTCTTCAGGTACGGCGGATAGTTGCCGAGGTTGGCGTAGCCGCCCCAGATGTAGAAACCCCGGCCCGGCACCAGCACGCGGGCCATGTTGCCGAACCAGGCGTCGAGCAACACGTCAAACGCCTCGTCGGTGACGAAGTCGTTGGCGAGCGGCCGATCCTTCGGACGCATCTTCTTCGTGGTCGGCTTGGATTTGGTTTTGTCGCGGGCGAGGTCGAAGCCCTGGTGGTGCATACCGCCGGCATCGGCCGAGTCGATGGCACCCTTCTTGGTCGCCGGGAACGACGACAATCCTGCCGCGATGGCGTTGTTGCTCCGGGGCTCGACCTTCACGTTGTACGGCGGGTCGGTGTTCACCAGATGGATGACCTGGCCACCGAGCAAGCGATCCACATCCGCGGGCGAACTCGAATCCCCGCAGAGCAGACGGTGATTGCCTAGGATCCAAAGGTCGCCGATCTGAGTGATCGCGGCGTCGGGCGGGGCCGGCACGTCGTCGGGATCGCAGAGCCCATCCGTCAACGTCGGGTCGAGCAGCTTCGCTAGTTCATCAGGATCGAAGCCGAGCAGGCCGAGGTCGTAGTTGGCTTCCTTCAGCCCGGCCAGTTCGATCGGCAGCAGGTCGTAATCCCAGGTCGCGAGCGACGCGGTCTGGTTGTCGGCGATGCGGTAGGCGCGGATCTGCTCGTGCGACAGATCCTTCGCCACATGCACCGGCACCTGCTCAAGGTGTAGCTTCACCGCCGCCTTGTAGCGGGTGTGCCCGCAGACGATGACGCCGTCACCGTCGACGACGATCGGCTGGCGGAAGCCGAACTCGACGAGGCTCTTGGCCACGGCGTCGACAGCCTCGTCATTCTGCCGCGGGTTGCCGGGATACGGCTTCACATCCGCGATGTTCCACAGTTCGATTTTCATGATGCAACCTCCGTGAGGAAAGAATCCGGACAAGCGAAACAAACTCTGTCCTGCTTTGCCGCTGTTCCCGCGGGCCGCAAAAACTGCAAAAACTGCGGGAAGTACCTAATCGAGTGAGGTGCGACTAACGAACGGGCGTTAGCGGCACCTAACGGAGAAGCGAAGCCTAAGGGGATAGAAGAGAGAGAAGAGAGTAATTGCTGTAATTGCAGTTCTTGCTCACGCACGCGATTTTCCTTCTCTCATCGCGCATGAGAGTAAGAACTGCAATTACCGCAATTACTCCCCCGTTCTTCATTCCGCTCTCCTGTGAAGGCCGACGCAAAAACGTCAAAAACGACAATTACGCTCCCGGCCCCGCAACCACGGCCGGTTGGAGCCGATAGCCGGCGGTCGGACGTCCGCCTTTGCGACCGGGCGCGACGACCTGGTAGTCGATGAGCCGCTGCTGCAGGAGAGTGTCGCGGACTTCCTCATGTTCGCGGTTCGACCACGGCAGCTTTCGGTTGACGCGCCAGAACGGCATCCATTCGTCACCGTGCTGCCGCTGCCATTGCTCGAGAACCTCGAGCAGCCGTTTCCGCTTGCCGTCGAATTCGCTCTCGGTGGCAAAATGCTTCGCCATGTAGAGCATCCGCTTGGTCTGGTGTTCGACGAACGCTCCGGCCCAGATCGCTCCGTCGGCTGTGATCACCGGATTGAGACGGTTCGCGCTGCAGGCGTGGATCAACGCCAAGCGCCGGGCCTTCTCGTAAACGCGGGCCCAGATCGCCATGCCGGCGGGATCGTTGCCTTGTTCGCACGCCGCATACTCGGCGTCGGCCCGTTCGCGGAGTTCGCGGAACACCGCGACGGCTTCGTCGGTGTGGGGCACGCGGGTGGGCACGGGATGCCACTCGGCGAGGTTGCCCGCCCCGCTGCCCGGTTGAAAGTCGGCCCACCATCGAGCAGTTTCCAGGATCGATTCCGGGATCGGCCGCTCGGTGTCGTCGCGGCCGACGCCGCGTTTGCGGCATTCGAGGATCAGGAGTCGGGCCAGGAAGCCGTTGGTCATCAGCCGGGCCGACAGCGATTCGTAAAAGTGTTTCGGCACGGCAGTGCCGAATAGGCACAGGCACGGCTGATCGATCACCGAGCGTTCCTGGTTCGCTTTGGCCCGCATCACATAAATGCTGGCGGCACTCGAGTACATCTGCAGCAGCATCGACACGATCTGTTCGTGCCGGGCGTCCTTGGCTTGGCCGACGCGAGTGAGCAGGCCGTCGATCTCATCGACCTGAAAGAGCGTCGCCGGCTGCACGAACAGACGATCTTCGATCCCTTCGCCGCTCGCGAAGCTGGTGCCGAGGCAATCAGCGAGGCCGGCGTCGTAGAGGATCCGGGCATTCACCGTGCGGGCGTGATCCTTGCCGACACCCGAGTTCGCCAGGCTCAGCACGTAAAGGTTGGTGCGATTGTTCATCGCATCGCGGACCTTCCGGCCGGCGAGCAGTGCCTGCAGCGTCAGCGCCCCGGCGAACGCCAGCACCGGCTCCGGGTACGGTGCGGTGTCGAGCGTGTACTCCATCACCTCGTCCACGAAACCCGGCACGCGGAGCAGTTCGTCGGGGATCGGCCCCGGGTCGGGTAGGCCGAGGTCATCCTCTTCCGCCGCCTCCGCATACATCTGATCCCAATGGTTCTCGGCCATCGCGACCGCGACACCGTCGGGGTCGTAGCGGGCCACGCTGGCCGCGATCCGGACGACCTCGCGCTCGGCCAGGGGCGGCACGCAGCGCTGGTTGCTCTGGTGCAATGCCGCCGCGATTTCGGCCGCGCCCATCCCCACCCGGCGCATGGCACCCGCCAGGCGCGCGAGGGTGGCGTTGCGTTGGCCCGCCGGGATGGCGTTGGCGTCCGTATCCCCGGCCTCGCCGGCCGCGTCACGGGCCACCGTGGGCGAACTCGTGGCCACCCTGTCGAGGTCGGCCGCCAGCCAGGTCGGCGGTTCGGGCAAGCGTTCCTTGGATTCGTCGATGCCGAGTTCCGGAGCCCACGCATACGCACCGTCCTCGGTCAACGACGGAGCGGCCACGATGTAGCCGCCGTCGGTGCGGATATCGATTCCCGGCGCGAGCACACCCACGGAGCATTTCCACTCCCTAGCTTCGGGACGGCGATAGACGTGATGCCGACCACCGCGGGGCGTGAAAGCAATCGCACCGGCCCCGGCGAGATCGGCGGCCCGTTCCGGATCGCCGGGCCAAGGATTATTGGCACCGTCGATGTCGACGACCAATAGCCCGGCGGCGTTGATGCCGATGTTGGCGAGCGGGTGCTTCGCCCACCAACGGCGGATCTGCTCTGGATCCACGCTGGCGTCATGAAAGCCATGCTCGGTGAGCGGCTTCTTGGTGCCACGGATGCACGGGAAGACCGGATAACCGAGTTCGGCGTATCCGAGTGCGGTCGTCAGCAGTTCGGCAGGCGTCAGAATGGGATTTCCTCCTCGGCGGCGACGGCGTTCAAGCCGAAGGGGAAGTCACTCGCATCGTCCGCCAGCGGATCATCACCAGTACTGACGTGTTCCGAATCCGGGATCGGCCCAAGTTCGCATTCGGTGATCCGGCTGAACTCTTCACCAGTCACGCTGCGAACGGTGATCGACTTCGTGAGTGCCAGCCCACCGTTGTTGGCAATGTCCACGGCTTCCTGGGCTGTGGCCGGCACCGGGTCATGCGACCGCTTCTTCCACCAGGCGACCGCCTTCTGCCTGGCGAAGCCTTCGTGTTCAAGGCAGACCCATTCCGACTGGTACTGGTGCCAGCCGATCTTGTAATCGACCCGCAGACTCTTGGGCACATCGTCGCCCGCCCCGCGCTTGGTGTGGACGCTGTAGAAGACATCCTGCACCGAATGCTTTTCAACCGTTACCTGGCCCGACAAGATGCCGGCCTCGCTTGCTTTGGCTTCGTGCTTCGACCGCTCCGGCGGTGGGAACTCGAAGCCGCACTCGGGGCATTTCGAGTATCCCGCCGCCACGACCGTATGGCACTCCGGGCACTCCTTGGCCGGAGCCTGGCCAGTACCCGCGTCGCGTTCGCGGATGCGAATCTGATCGACCGGGCCGTGCCGTAGCACGTTGCCGCCGAAGTCGAGCACGAGGCAGTTGCTCTTCGACGAATGCAGCCGGAAGCCACGACCGACCATCTGGTAGTAAAGCCCCGGCGAGAGCGTCGGCCGCACCAGCGCCACGCAGTCGATGTGCGGCGCGTCGAAGCCGGTCGTCAGCACGTTGACGTTACAGAGGTACTTGAGTCCGCAGGCCTTGAACCGGGCCAGGATCGCATCCCGTTCCTTCGTCGGGGTGTCGCCGGTGACGAATCCGCACTCGATCCCATGCCGGGTTTTCAGCGTCTCGACGATGTGCTCACCGTGCTTCACCCCGCTGGCGAAGATGAGCATTGCGTTGCGGTTCGCGGTGTGGGCGACGATCTCGCCACAAGCGGCTTCGACCAGGTGCGCCTGATCCATCAGGTCTTCGACTTCGCCGGCGATGAATTCCCCGCCACGAATGTGGAGAGAATCCACGTTGGGTTTGTGGATCCCGGCCTTGGTGACGAGCGGGCAGAGATACCCCTGCACGATCAATTCGCGGACACCAACCTCGTAGCAGACATGGTTCAAAAACCCGTCCGGCGTACAGATCGATCCTGACTTCAGCCGGAACGGCGTCGCCGTGAAACCGACGATCCGCAGGTTCGGATTCACCATCTTGGCATCGGCAAGGAACTGCCGATACATGCCGTCGCCATCGGGCGGAATCATGTGGGCTTCATCGATCACCACCAGGTCGAATGGATCGAACTCGCAGGCACGCGTGTAAATCGACTGAATTCCGGCCACGATCACCGGGGCCTGCGTCTCGCGACGTTTGAGCCCTGCAGAGTAAACGCCGAAGCGAACCTCCGGACAGATGGCGTTCAGTTTGTCCGCCGCCTGCTCCAGGAGTTCCTTCACGTGCGCGAGGATCAGCACACGGCCCTTCCACAGGCTCACCGCGTCCTGGCAGATCGACGCGATCACGGGCGTCTTGCCGCCGGCGGTCGGGATCACCATGCAGGGATTGTCATCCCGTATGCGGAGGTGATCGTAGACTGCCGACTTCGCATCGTGTTGGTAAGGCCGGAGCGAGATCATTCCCATCCTCGAAAATCTCAGGACGCGGTTCGGAGCAGTTCGCCGTTGCAGAATTTACGGCCGCGCTGGGCCTCGAGTTCTTCGTCGCTGATGGCGATCCGGGCGTTCGCCCGCTGGCATGCCGGGCACATGCGATTGGCCGGTCCGCTCGAATCAAACGCCTTGCTGCATTTGAGGCAGCTTCGGGTCTTCCCTGGCGTCACTGGCGGCGGCAACTCCGCGGGCTGGGAGGTGAACGGCATCACCTGCACGCGGACTTTTCCACCGGGGATTTTGTCGCAGCGGGTGATCGTCAGCTTGTCGATCTGCGAATCGTCGAAGTACGCACCGCCATTCCCCATCGAATCGAGGAGAATCTTGTGCAGGTTGTCCAGGTCACGCCGGCGGGCGTCCGGCGGGTGAACCTCAATGGCGACCGCCAGCGGGCCGAGGATCGGTCGTACACTCCGCATCGCCAGGACGAGCTTGACGGCGCGGCGATACTCTCGGCCTTCACGGCTCAAGACCGTGCGATTGCGATAGTGCCGCCACAGATGATTCACGCTGGGCGGATAGGGTAATTCCAGATCCATGACGTTTCCTCATGATGGTTCCGATCATCGTTTCCAAGGCGGTGTGCCGTTGGCCGAGGGAGCGGACGATGAACCCACGGCCGGTGCGG
>Ga0335397_10005961_pt1 | contig 15827 bp, 13 predicted proteins | sample MAT04_FD_205740 | JGI IMG/M metagenome (GOLD analysis project Ga0335397, IMG submission 205740) | Freshwater microbial communities from Lake Fryxell liftoff mats and glacier meltwater in Antarctica - MAT-04 (spades assembly) (version 2) ... | reverse complement strand
TCGGCGGACTGACTTCCAGCTTCTTGCAGACTTCCTCCACGCTCTGGCCTCCGGCCAGCAGCGTGGCCGCCTCGCGCAGCTTTTTGATGATCTCTTCGGGTGTGTTCGGCAAATTTTTGATTCGAGCCTCTCGCGCTCTGGTCTGCTCTCCGGCGCGGCCTGCGCGAGTCGGGAAGCTAGGCCGCCTTCGGCGGCCTGCCCCTTTTCACCCATTCGAATAGATTCCTTCCGGGTAGTGGCCTGCGTCCGCGCGAGGGAGATCAGCCAACCCGTGAAATCGTCGAACGTGTAGTAGAGCGCCACTTGCGCGCCTTCAATCGGGGCCATCGGCAAAAACCAGACCGTCGAACCTTCCGCGATGGGAAAGCCGATTTCGGGATTCTGCGCGAGCAACCATTCCGCGCCGGCCACGAAATCGTCGGCGGTTTCAACGTCGCCAATGAGTTCCGCGAGGTCTTTCTCGAAATGATGCTCGCGGATGACGCTACGCGGCGGCTTTGCCATTCCGCGCGAGACACTGCCGGGCGAGTGATTCCAATTCCCGCCCCTTGCGACGCTCCGCCGCTGTCGGCTCGCGGAAATCCACGAGCGCAACGCCTCTCGGCGCTTTGCCCTTGGCGGCTGCGATGATCGCTTTTGCGGTGGCGCGCTTGGCGGCTGCGGAGTTCATAACGTGGGAAGCGGCTCCCGACGTGCCAACCCGTCAACCAAGCGCGCAGACATCGGCGAACATCAAAAACCGTCCCTGAAATCGGCGGACTTGTTCTGACTATTGTTCTGAAAACGGCCTTTGAAAGTCATGTTTTCGTCTTAAGCCCCTGTAAATCAGGAAGAAAGCGGGTAGCGGGAATCGAACCCGCATGGCCAGTTTGGAAGACTGGAACTTTACCACTAAGCTATACCCGCGAACGACGTGGACGAATTTGCCCGTGAGACCCGAATTGACAAGCGCTTTTTCCAGTGACTCTTCCTCCGCTTGCCAGCCCGCGCGCCGACCACGTAATCTCCCTCCGTCCCCCCCAACCCATGAGCCTGCTCCCCCGCATCCTTCTCTTCCTCGGCCTGGCCTGGCTCGCCTTCGTCCTCTTCCACGAGGCGCGGATCGTGAATCAGCAACCTGAAGTCGATGCCGGCAAAGTCGTTCTGCTCTTCGGCGGGGTGGTGCTCGTCGGCGGCGCAGCCGGGGTGCTTTTCGTCCTCACGGTCATGCCGGCCATCGGCGACGCGATCGGCAATCTTTTCTTCCAGCCCAACGAGGCGATCACCAAAAATCCGCATGGCGACGCCCAGGCGGCGCTCGCCCGCGGTGAATACGCCGAGGCCATCGAGCAATATCGGCAGGTGCTGGAACGCGAGCCGAATGACACCCTGGCCTACAGTGAAATCGCCAAGATTTCCTGCGATCATCTCGCTGATCCCGCCACCGCCGCCGCCACGCTCGAACAGGCGCTGCAAAGCGAGTGGACGCCGGACGATGCCGCCTTTCTCAGCGCCCGGCTGGTCGATGTTTATTGGGAACATCAGCGCGACGCCGCCAGCGCCCGCGCGATGCTTCTGCAAATCATCGGATCCATGCCCGGCAGCCGCCACGCCGCCAACGCCCAGCATCGCCTGCGCGAGATCGAGCAGCAGATCGCTCTCGAAGGATAGGATACGTCACGCCCGGTCCACTGGCAGCAACTTGCCCGTCCGCGAAATCCGCCGGCGTCCGCCGCCCCACCAAACGCGGCGCGTCCCCCAACTGAGCGCCCAGCAGGCCGTTTCAACGAGGCTGGCCAGAAACGCCGCCGGCACGAGACGGGAAATGGGCAACGCCAGTTCTGCCGCGGCGCGGCGGGCGGTCAGGCAACGGCTCCCGAAAACGCCGGCGAACAAGGCCCACGCCCAAATTTCCGTCGGGCGCACACACGCGAGCAGCCAGCTCGTGGTCACGCCTTGGGTGAGGAACGCACCCGCAAATCCCGCGGGGCTGGCCACACGATACGTCACCGCCACCCTGCGCTGATGCCGCCAGTATTCGCGCCATGAAAGTGCGTCGCTCTCCAGCGTCACGACCTGCGCGCTCAAGCGGATCGTTCTCCCCGCCGCCGCCAGCGCCTGGCCGAGGCGGTTGTCTTCCGCGAGATCGTCCGCAAAAGCGCGCCAGCCTCCGACCGCCTGCACATCGCCGCGGCGCAATCCGGTGCAAGCGCCGAGCGTCAAACGCACCCGGCCAAACGCCCGCACCACGGCCAGCCCCGGCCAGAGCGCGAGCAGCACGGCAGCGGCGTCGAGACGCTGCGGCCAGGTCGTGATGTTGCTGAAACGATAACCCGCGGTGAGCACATCGCACTGCATCCACTCGCGCCGAAACGCCGCCAGAAAATCCGCCTCGGCCACCGCTTCGCTGTCGCTCAGAATCCAGTGCTCATGCCGGGCGAGCGGCGCCATGAGGAGCAGCTTGGCGATCTTCGGATTCAAGGCGCCGCCCGGGGCGCACGGCACCACGGCGATCTCCAGATTCGGATGTGAGCGATGCAGTTCTTCCGCGGTCGCCAGTTCCGCCGAACCGGCTTCCGCTCCGATGATGAATTGATCCCCCGGTCGCATCGCGCGGGCGAGCGCGACCAGCTTGGCGGAAAGGTGCGGCACGCCCGCCTTGAGCGGCCGGAAGAAAGTCACCGGCGGTAATTCCACCTCGCTCCCCACCGCCGCCACGGCCTCATCCAGCCACCGCCTGAGCCGATCCTGGGCGATCCAAAAATAGATCGCGCTGGTCACCGCCGGCACGGCCAGCAGCGCGGTGATCACGCTGAGCGCATTCATGCGCGGCGGTGGGATGCGATCATCGGCCTTGGCGTCATCGGGGAGAAAAACGCAGGATGCAAAAGCCGCCCGCGTTTTGAAACAACTCATCCTCACCGCCGACGACTTCGGCCGCAGCCCGGAGATCAACGCCGCCATCGAGCGCGCCCATCGCGCGGGCTTCCTGACCCAGGCCAGCCTCATGGTCAATGAACCCGCCGTGGCCGATGCGGTGGCCATCGCGCGGCGCAATCCCGCGCTCCGCGTCGGTCTGCACCTCGCGCTCTGCGCCGGGCGCGCGGCGCGGGTGTCGGCACTCTCCGACGCGCACGGCCAATTCGGCGCGTCGCCGGCCCGCGCCGGGTGGCGCTATTATTTGGAGTCGAAGCTCGCGTTCGATTTGCGCCGGGAAATTCACGCGCAGTTCGAGCGCTTTGGCGCGCTCGGTTTCGCACCGACTTATTGGGACGGCCACGCGCATCTCCACCTGCACCCGACCATTCTCGCGCTCACCGTGCCGGGCGCCGCCGGGCACGGCTTCCGTTTCATCCGCCTCGTCCGCGAACCCGGCCCGCCCGCCCTGGTGCCGGCGATCTTCCATCTGCTCAGCCGGGCCGCGCTGCCTTTGCTGGAGCAGCACCGCATCGCTTTTGCCGATCGCGTCTTCGGCCTGCGCGATACCGGACGCATGACCACCGCGCGAATCGCGGCGCTGTTGCAAAAGCTGCCCGCAGGGGTGAGCGAACTTTATTTTCATCCCGGCGCCGAACCGGAGGAACCCGACTACGCGGCGCTCGTTCCGCGGCTCGCCGCGCAGGGCATCACCCTGCGCCCGGCCGGTGAGCGGTGATGGCATTTTGTGTGGAGGCGGCTCGGTCCGAAGGACGTGCCGCCTTTTGCGGCCGTGACACCGCCCACGCGGCACGTCCCGCGAGGCGAGGACAACCGGAGCGAAACGGTGATCGCCGAAGGCAAAGCCGCCTCGACAAAATATCAAGCCACCGCCAGCCGCGCACTGACCTCGCGCTGCCCAGCGCAGACCACCTCCACCTGCGGCGCGCCGAGCGCATCGAGCCGCGCGCGCACCGTGCCCACGGCGAGTGCGGGACTGTTGCAATCGCGGCTCAGATGCCCGAGCACCGCGCGCCGCAACCGCCCCTCGAGCAAGTCCGCGAGCACGTTGGCCGCTGCGGCGTTCGAGAGATGGCCGTGGCGCGACATGATCCGCTGCTTCACCGACCACGGTCGTTTTGTGCAATTTTGCAGCAGCTTTTCGTCGTGATTCGTCTCGATGAGCAGCGTCTGCGCGGCCCGCACCCGCTCCTGCGCGAGCTTCGTCGCCACGCCGAGATCGGTCAGCACGCCGAGCGCGTCCGCGCCGTGATGGAGCACGAAGCCGCACGGATCGACCGCATCATGCGGCACCGGGAAAGTCTGCACGGTGATGTCCTTGATCGTGAATTCGCTCCCCGTAACAAAGAGCCGCCAATCGCGCCGCGCTTCCGGCGCGGCGCTTTGCAGGACTTCGGCGGTGAGCCGGTTGCAGTAGATCGGCGTGGCGAATTGTTTGCACCAGACGTGGAGCGCGCCGGAGTGGTCGCCATGCTCGTGCGTGAGCAGGATGCCGTCGATCTCCAGCGGGTTCACGCCGCATTGCGCGAGGCGCAGACTGATCTGCCGGGCGCTGAGTCCGCCATCGATGAGCAGCCGCGTCTGCGGCGTCTCGACGAGCGCGCAATTCCCCGCGCTACCACTGCCGAGGATCGTGACGGAAAACATCGCGGGATTAAACGCCACGCCTTCCTTGCGGGCAAACAGAAACCCGGCAAGCTCGCGGCGAAATGACACTCTCCCGGCCTTCGTCCTCGCCACGGCCCATCTGCTGCCCGCGGCTCCGCACTGGACGATGAGCGCCGCCGGCGCTGGGTGCCGTTCGTCTTGGGCACGCCAGTCGTCGTCCGGGCGGGCTGGCCGCTTTTCGTGCGTGGCGTGGTGAGCGATTCGGTGCGGCCGCGTTCTTCGACCCGGCCGCGCGGAATCGTTCTGGCCGGGACAGGCTCTGCTCGACGACGCCCGCCAACCGTGGAATATCCACCGTCACCCTTCGCATCCTGTCGCTCTCGTCGCCCCGGCCCCGCGTCCTCGCGCTCGGCGGGCAGAAACTGGAGATCGACGAGAGCGGATTAACAAATGACCACGCTAACCATCTGGACCAACGCCCAATTCGCCGACGCCCCGCGCGCCCAACTGCTCGAAGGGGTCGGGTCGCATCGGCTGATTTTTTCGACGCAACTCTCAGCCTCGAATCTGGTCAAAGCCGCGCCCGATCCGGCGCTGCTGGGAGCCGACGTCGCGTTCGGCCAGCCTGATCCGGACCTCACGCTGCAAAGCACGCGGCTCCGCTGGATTCAACTGACCACCGCGGGCTATACGCGGTACGACGTTCCGGCATTTCGCGCGGGTTTCGGCGGGCGCGGCGGACAGCTCACGAACAGCTCCGGCGTCTATGACGAGCCCTGCGCCGAGCAGGTGCTCGCCTTCATGCTCGCGCAGGCGCGGCAACTCCCCGCGTCGCACGAAAGCCAGCGCACCGATCACGGGTGGCCGCATCTCGCGCGGCGCGCGCGCTGCCGCTTGCTCCTCGGGCAGAACGTCGTGCTGCTCGGCTTTGGCGCGATCGGCCGGCGGCTGGCGGAAATGCTCGCGCCCTTCGGGATGAACGTGACCGCCGTGCGGCGGAAACCGGCGGGCGATGAAAACGTGCGGGTCGTCACTGAGGAGCAACTGGGCGCGGCGCTCGCCAGTGCGGATCACGTCGTCAATATCCTGCCGGAAAACCCGGCCACCCTCGGCTTGGTGAACACCGCCCGCCTCGCCGCGCTGAAACCCGGCGCGACCTTTTACAATGTCGGTCGCGGCACCACGGTCGATCAGGACGCGCTGCTCGCCGCCCTGGTTTCCGGCCATCTCGCCGCCGCGTGGCTCGACGTCACCGACCCCGAACCGCTGCCGCCCGAACATCCGCTCTGGACCGCGCCGAATTGTTTCATCACCCCGCACACCGCCGGTGGACATGACGACGAGTCACAGCGGCTGGTCCGCCATTTTCTCGCCAATCTGCGCCGCTTCGAGAGCAGCGGCGAATTGCTGGACCGGGTGATCTGATCGCCGTGCAGCTCGCGATCATCGGCGGCGGACCGGCGGGCCTGCGGGCAGCGGAAGTGGCCGCGACCGGAGGCGCATCGGTCACGCTCTTCGAGGCCAGGGCGTCGGTCGGGCGAAAGTTTCTCGTCGCCGGCAAAGGCGGCTTGAACCTGACCCACGCGGAACCGCGCGAGAAGTTCGCCACGCGCTATTCCGCACCTGCGGATTTGTGGCCGGAGCTGCTGGCTGATTTCGACGGGGACGCCTTGCGCGCGTGGGCCGGCGGGTTGGACGTGGAGACGTTTGCCGCCACGACCGGACGCGTCTATCCGCGCGCGCTCAAGGCCGCTCCCCTGCTCCGCCGCTGGGTCCAGCGGCTGCGCGAGCTGGGCGTTCAGTTTGCCATGCATCACCGCTGGATCGGGCTGCGGCCCGGCGCACGCTGGCAGGTGGATTTTCGAGTCGGCGACGAAACCCGGACCGTCGAAGCGGACGCGGTGATCCTCGCACTCGGCGGCGGCTCCTGGCCGGAGACGGGCTCCGACGGGGCATGGACCAGCGCGCTAGCGTCGCTCGGGGTCGGCATCGCGCCGCTGCAACCGGCGAACTGCGGCTGGGAGCTTCCATGGCCCGCGGCGGTGCTCGCCGCCGCGGAAGGCGCGCCGTTGAAAAGCATCGCCGTGCGCGTCGGCGCGGTGGAGGCCAAAGGCGAGCTGCTGATCACGCGCTACGGCTTGGAAGGCGGGGCGCTTTATCAGCTCGGCCCGGAGCTGCGCGCGCTGGCGGAGCCGGAGCTGAGCCTCGACTTCAAACCCGCGAACACCGTCGCGCAGCTCGTCGCGAAGATGGGTCCGATCCGGCGCAATTTCTTCGCCGAGGCCAGAGACCGCTGGCGCCTGGGCGCAGCGCCCGCCGCCATCCTCACGCACTGCACCGCCGCCGAGTCCTGCACTTCCGCCGAGGCGCTCGCCGCATTGATCAAAAACTGCCCGCTCCGACTCACCGGCCCCCGGCCGCTGGCCGAAGCGATCTCCTCCGCGGGCGGGGTGCGCTGGGACGGACTCAACCGCCACCTCATGCTCACCAGCCAGCCCGGCATTTTCCTCGCCGGCGAGATGATCGACTGGGAAGCGCCCACCGGCGGTTACCTGCTCCAAGGCTGCTTCGCCACCGGCACCCGCGCGGCCCGCGGGGCGCTCGATTGGTGCGCCGGCTATCCCGCTTTGCGCCGGTAGCAGGCGACCTGCGGCTGGTAAAACATGGCGTAGAACGAGACCAACTCGTCGAGTTTCATCAGCACCCAGGGCTGCATGGGAGAGCGACCGTTTTTCGTATAGACGATGTCGTCGGCGAGATAGACGCAGGAGTGGATGGCGTTGCCGGAATTGCCGTCCATGAAAAAGAGCACGTCGCCGTAGCGGTAGGCTTCCGCGGCGGAGGTGCGGGTGTAGTTCTCAAGGGTGTAGGCGGTGGCCATCGTGGGATCGGCCAGCCGCTCGAGCGGGTCGAAATTGGCGAAGTTCAGCGATGTCCAATGGCAGTCCGGGTAGTAGCCGGTTCGGCCGTGATTCGGGCTCGGGAATGTGTAGAGCAGGCTGCGCACGCTGGGGGGCAGGAGGTGGATGACATCGACGATATTGCCCTCCGAAATCTGGGAAACGGATTCGAGAAATGGCAGGACATCCTTCGAGCGGCCATGGCCGCCCCAGTAGTCGCCGATTTTGATGATGTCTGAATCCGGGCCGAGCCGGAGCTTGACGATCAGCGTCGGCGTCCGGCTCAGGGCCTTGCGAATCTTCAGCCGGTCCTCCTCGCTCTGGACCATGCGGAGGACCATCGGCTGATCGGCGAAGACGAGATTTTTCCCGCGCTGATAAACGGTCTTTTCGATCGCGGCCAGGACGTCCTCCGGCAGATTCGCGCGTTGCAACCAGGCGCGCACGTCGTGCCCGGAAATGACATCCGGCTCGTGGTGAAATGAATTCTCCTCCCAGCGGCCTAAAATCTGGTAGATCGCGCCGCGCGCTTCCGGCGGCAGACCGAGCACCGCCTCGCGACTGGGCAGGACGGTGAGGATTTTTTCCTCGCGGCGCCATTTCGTGCGGTCGAGCAACTCCGCCTGAATTTCCGCGGGCAGCTTCACGGACTGGAAGAGCTTCGCCACCTGATCCTCCGTGTATCCCACAAATTTCCAGGCGGTCTCGTAACTCGGCAGGTCCATGCTCTTCAGCGTGGCGATGGAGGCCTCGAGATAGACCGTGAAATAATCGAGATCGCCCCACGGCCCTGACCGCGCCCGGAAGACCGGTGGAGATGACAGTTCGAGCCTGGCCTGGTCGGTGGCCAGCCGCCGATTCGCGGTTGCGCGATCCGCGCGCCCCGGTCCGCGAGCGGCCTCGGCACGGGTGGGCAACTGCATCACCCCGCCAGCCTCGGATCCGCTCTCTGCCCAAACGGGGAAAACCAGGCCCAGGAGCAGCAGCGCGGGTGAAATGAGCCGGCGAACACCGGGGAAATTGCGGAACAAAGAGGAGTCGGACGGAACGGGCATTGAAGGGAGCGCGCACGCTACGGTGGATTGATTGCAAGGCAAGCGGCGCACGGCGATTTGAGCGAATCCCGTGCCGGTGCCGGCCTGAATCTTCTCGCCGATCACGACGAAAGGCGCCGGCCTCACGGCGACGCAGGTTACCGGGGGAATTGCTCGAAGGCAGCCGGATAAAATGGCGCTTCGCGTCGAGAGGCGGTTCAGTCCTTCTGCCGGAGCAGCGCCGCGCGCGCCGTGGCGAGTTCCTTCTTCTTGGATTCATCGACTTCGGGGAAGGCGAGATTCAGCGAGGAAAGCGCGTCGATCACCGCGGAAGCCACGACTAAGCGCGAGTACCATTTATTGTCGGCCGGCACCACATACCAGGGCGCGTGCCGGGTGGCGGTGTGGCGGATCGTGTCTTCATACGCCGCTTGATATGCGTCCCAATGTTCCCGCTCCTGGACATCGGCGAGGGAAAATTTCCAATGCTTCTCCGGCTCCTCGAGGCGACTCAGGAAGCGCTTTTTCTGCTCCTCTTTGGAGACATGGAGAAAGAATTTCCGAATGAGCACGCCGTTGCGGCTGAGGTAGCGCTCGTAGGCGTTGATGTCCTCGAAGCGCTCCTTCCAAATCTCTTTCGTGATGAGTTCGGGCGGCAACTTCGCGCCGCGCAGATACTCCGGATGGACGCGCACGACCAGCGTCTCCTCGTAATAGCTGCGATTGAAAATTCCGATCCGTCCGCGCTCCGGCAACAGGCAGGTCGTTCGCCAGAGAAAGTCGTGATCCAGTTCGAGCGTCGTCGGGGCCTTGAACGATGACACCTGGCAACCCTGCGGATTCACGCCCGACATAACGTGCTTGATCGTCCCATCCTTGCCCGCCGCATCCATCGCCTGAAAGACGAGCAGCACCGCCCATTTGTCCTGCGCGTAGAGCTTTTCCTGCATGCTGGAAAGCGTTTGCACGCCCTCCGCGAGCAATTGCCCAGCCTGCTCCTTCGATTTCACCTTCCACGTATCCGCGGGGTCCACGTCCTTGAGGCGGAACTTTTTCCCGTCGTCAATGCGGTAGCGGCTGGCGAATTCACCAGCGATTTTCTTGGAATTTTTGATGGCCATAGAGGGGGAGAAAAACGGCGCGAAGCCGGAACGAACCCGCCCGATGCCGGCGACGCGGAGTGGCGAGCAGATTCAAAAGCCGGCACCCTTCGGAGGGGACCAGTGGGGGGGGGTGCAGAGCCAGGGCTCCGACGGTTGCGTCAGGAACCTCTGCGAGTCGGAAGGGGCTTGGGCTTTTCCTTCTTCGGCTTTTTGACTTCTTTTTTGTGACTGTTGTTACCTTTGGCCATGACGGGTGGTGGGTTTGGTTTTGCTGATTCGGTTTTTCCTACCGGCTTTTGACAGGGATGTCTCGCAATTTGCAACGATGCTCGCGAAGCTCTGCGAACTATGGGCGATAAATCACCGAAAGCGACGAACAAACAGGCCGCGCAGAAACAGGCAAAGGCGAACGTCAACACGCAGAAAAAGAACCACGCCGCCGCTGCCAAGCAGGCGGTCAAGGCGAAGAAATAGCCGAAAGCGAGTCGGTCAACCCGGAAGGCCGGTGACGCAATCCTCCAAAGGAGTCTTTTCTCGAGGCGGAGAACTTCCTCCGGCTTTTGCTCCACCCCTTCGGATTAAGGAGTGGAGCGGGTGACGCGACTCGAACGCGCGACATCTTCCTTGGCAAGGAAGTGCTCTACCAACTGAGCTACACCCGCAGCGGAGAGGCGGAAAATAGAAATCCACGGACAGGATGCAAGAATTTTTTGGCCAAAGTTGCGTTTCGCCCGACCGGACAGCGAACCGATCGGCAGCACGTTGTCATTCCCGGACGAAGGCGGGAAATTGCGCCGGAGCCCGGACTGCTTTTCGTCCGCGAGTGGCATTTCCGGGGGGGGATGACTCTCGGGGAAAGCGTTTGACGGGAACGAGGGTTGCTATAACGTCCGCGCCGTCTAATCGCGGCTTGTGCGGGGATGTATTCCGCGCAATTCAGGGAGGCGCCAGGGCCATATGCTCAGTCCAAAAAAAGAAAGCTTAATTAAGGCACAGGAAGATGACGCCGCAGGGTCGGTGTCCAAGACTGGTCTTCTCGACCAGCCAGCTTCCAGCGACACTTTTGCCGAAGCGCTTCGCCGGCGCGACAAGGCCCTGCCTGATCGACTGGTGGTCGCGACCCTGATTTGCGATACGATCGTCATCATTTATGGGCTGATCTTCAGCTTTTGGTTACGCTTTGAGACGCCGTTGAGAGAAGTGGGCATTCCCACTTCTCCACGGCTGGCGGATTACTCGGGGTATATCGCCTTCGGGGCCTTCGCGCTGATCCTCATGTTAACCAGCTTCGGGGTTTACGAGCGCAATGCCTTGTTGCGGTACCGGTTCGTGTCACTGCAAAGCCTCAAGGCCTGCTTTTGGTGGGCCGCCGCTTTCCTGTCGCTCTCCTTGGTCCTCCGATTTTCGCCGCCGATTTCCCGCCTGTTCATCGTCTTTACCAGTGTGCTGACCCCATGCGCTGTCCTCGGCTGGAGGTGGCTGCTGCATCGCTACCTGGCCCGCTCCTTCGTCGCGGTGAATTTGCGGCAGCGGATTCTCTTCGTGGGATGGAACAAGGATGCCGAACGCCTCGCCAAGGAGTTTGCCCAGGACCCCGTCTCCGCCTATCAGGTCGTGGGTTTCATCGGATCGAAAGGCGCGCGTTTTCGGCGGACCCACCACGCCGGAATATTGGGGCAATATGAAGACCTCCTGCAGGTGTTGCGCACCAAGGCAATCGATATGGTTATCCTCACGGACGTGGCCGGGATCAAAGGAGACATCGTGCGGCTCGCGAACACCTGTGAGCGCGAAATGGTCGATTTCAAGGTCGTGCCGTCGTACTTCCAGATTCTCGTTTCCGGGCTCCATCTCGAGACGGTGAGCGGCGTGCCGATTTTGGGGGTCTCACGGCTGCCGCTGGATCGCTCGGTCAACATCTTCATCAAGCGCCTGCTCGATGTCGTGGGGTCGCTCGTCGGCCTGATGCTCGCCCTGCCCATCATGGCGGTTTTTGGCGGGATTGTTTATGGGGAGTCTCCCGGGCCAATTCTTTACCGCCAGCGCCGCATCGGTCGAAGCGGGATCGAGTTCGACATCCTCAAGATTCGCAGCATGCGGCTCGATGCGGAAACCCCTGGGGAAGTGGGTTGGACGACCAAAGACGACCCTCGCCGGTTGCGGATCGGCGCCCTGATGCGGCGGCTGAACATCGATGAGGTGCCGCAATTCTGGAACGTCCTCAAGGGGGAGATGAGCCTCGTCGGGCCGCGCCCCGAACGGCCCGAGCTGATTCGCAATTTCAAGCACGAGATCCCGCACTACAACGCGCGCCACAACGCCAAACCCGGCATCACCGGTTGGGCGCAGGTCAACGGCCTGCGTGGAGACACCGATCTCAACGAGCGCATCAAGTGCGACCTGTGGTATCTCGAGAACTGGAGTGTTCTCCTCGATTTCCAAATCATGTTCATGACTTTCGTGAAAAATAAGAACGCGGCCTGAAGACCACCCCGTGGAAATATCAACCCATGCACGCAAAATTTCCCCGATGAATCCACGCCCACCATCGACCAGCGAACCTCCCACGGAGATCGACCTCGTAGGCTTCTACTACACACTTCGCAGTCAAGTGTGGGTCGTGCTGGGCTGCATGGCCGCGTGTTTGTCGCTTGGATTGCTCTACCTGTGGTGGACGCCCAAAATTTACGAGGGTCAGGCGGTCATCCAGGTGGGGCAGTCAGAGCGGAGGGTCGTAAAAATTGATGGCATCGACAGCGAGAACCTGGAAAGTGTCGAAGCGCTCAAGACGCTCGAACAGAACCTGAGCAACTGGACCCTCCTGGCGCGCGTGGTTCGCAATCCCAAACTCGGCCTGACGGGCGAAGCCCTCGGCTTAAAGATGCGCGACGGGCAGCCCGCCGACGAGGGCGCGTTGATTTATAAGCTGGCCCAAGGCATGTCAGTCAGCCTGGTCCGGGGAACGCGGCTCATTAGCATCAAGGCCCAGGCGATCGATCCGCGGGTGGCCGGCGTCCTGCCCAATGTCATCATCGAGGAATATCGGGAGCAGGTCTTCGAGACGCATGGGGAGATTACCCGCCAGGCCAACAATTTCCTGATGGGCGAAGTAAAGCGCCTGAACACCAAGCTTCAGGCTTCCAAGGAAGCGTTGCAGGAGTATCGCGAGAAAACCAAGGCGGTCTCCCTCGAAGAATCGCGCAACATCACCGACGCCCGGTTGCGCGAACTCAATGCCAAAGTCACCGAAGCCAAAACGGCGCGGCTCCGCCTGGAGTCCGATTATTCGCAAGTGCGTGGACTGACCGGCAAAGGACCCGACCTGCTGCTCAATGTCGCCAGCATCGCGAGCGCCCCGATCGTGCTCGATCAAAAAAGGAATCTCACGGCGCAGGAAGCCGAATTGGCCAATCTCAGCCAGCGCTACAAATCGAAACACCCGAAGTACATTCAGGCGCAGAGCCGGCTGGAGGAACTCCGCGCGGGCCTGGATCGGGCGATCAAGATCGCGGCCGACGGTCTGGCTACTTCCGTGGAGTCGGCGCGCGTGACCGAACAGAAATTTGAGGACGCCCTGCGGGAGCAGGAAGTGAAATCTCTCGAACTCGGCCGGCTCGCGATCGACTACGAAACCATGTCGCGGGCCGTCGAATCGGATACGACACTCTACCAATCCGTGCTCACGCGCCTCAATGAAACCGACGTCACCAAGAACATCGGTCCCGAGACGGTGCGCGTGATTTCTCCTTCCTCCCAACCGGCCGCTCCGGCCAAACCACGCAAAAAGTTGGTCCTGGCACTCGCCCTGATGGCGGGCGGGATGGTCGGCGGCGGATTCGCCGTCGGACGCGTGGCCGTGGACAGGTCGCTCCACACGGTTGACGAGGCGGAGAAATTTCTCAACCTGCCGGCGCTCGGGTCTGTTCCGCGCGATTCGACGCCTGTTAAAAGTGAGGAAAACCTGCCGGTGTTGCGTGAACCGCATGGGGCCGCGGCCGAAAACTTCCGCACCCTGCGCACGTCGCTAGCCTTGCTCGCTCCCCCCACTGAGCGGCGGTCCTTCCTCTTCACCAGTGCGGTTCCGGGCGAAGGAAAGAGTTTCTGCGCCTCCAACTACGCCATCGCGCTCGCACAACAGGGACTGCGCACGCTCTTGATCGATGCGGACATGCGGCTCCCGGCGCTCGAACGCCTTTTCTTCGACGCCCAGCCACCGCACGCTGGCGTAGCCGATGTCCTGCTGGATCGGGTTTCGCTCGGTGAAGCTGCGCGGGCCGCGCGGCAACCAAAGCTCTTCGTACTGACCGCGGGGTTCCGTCCGAAACAGCCGGCGGAATTGCTCGCCGGCCCGCGTTTCGGGGAGATGCTTCGTCTGGCGACTGAGCACTACGACCGGGTGGTCATCGACACCGCGCCCGTCAATGCCGTGAGCGACACCCTCCTGCTCGTCCGGGCGGTGGATGCGGTCGTCCTCGTCTTGCATGCGGCGCGCACGCCGCGCAAGGCCGCCGCCCGCGCACATTTGAAACTGGCCGACGCCGGCGCCGCGCTGGCGGGTTTGGTCCTCAACCAACTTCCGCCGGCGGGCGGGCGGGACTACTATTACCACTACTCGTCAGGCAGCTACGGCGAAGGGGTTTACGGCGCTCCCGAGCGGCCGGGCTGAGCGGATCACGGCAATCCGTTATGGGGAGAGACCGCGGACCCGTTTCAGCCCAATCGACCGTAAATAAAATCGGGCTTCTGGTAGGCCGGGTTCGCGGCAGAAACACCGAAGCCAATTTCCAGCATCAGACGTGGCTGATCGCGGCACACCGTACCGGTGTGAAAGACAAAGGGATCCTCGGCGAAGCCCAGCCCTTTCTCTCCGGTGATTGTGAGGAATTCCTTCCGGGAGTAGAAGCGCTCGAGTTGCGGCGTCGGACGCCCGGTGGTGAGGCTAAACTGATCCTGCAAACGGCGACGGCGATGGCTTCCTCGAATGTATTGATGCGGCCCCGCGCCTTCATTAGCCGGTGTTAGGTAGAAGAAAAATTTCAGCGTGCGCCATCCGTCGATGTCGAAATGATAGCAATTCTGCGCCGCCATGTGCAGATCCCCCTCCGAGATGCGCTCCGCCGGAAAGCTCCACCAAAGCCGGGTGCGGATGAGAATGGCCCTCTGCCCCAAATAGGCGGAAGCGATGCTTTTGAGTGCTTCGTCCCGCCGAAGCTTCATCACCGCCGGGCAACGTTCGACCGTTTCAAAATAAAACGCCGCGAGGATGTCCGCTTCCCGCTCCTTATTCGCATCGCGGTAGTTGCGAGGTAAAAATCCTTTTTTCGGTTCCTTTTTTGTAAAGCAGGGGTTCACCTCGGCGAAGGCGGCGATTTCTTCGATCACCGGCTCCGGCAGCCGCAAACCTTGGTAAACTCCATCCTCAATGAGGCTCGAAACCGCCCGTTGAAGATCCAACTCCGGGAAGGCGGTGTGATTGACGTTTTCCGGCTTTTTGTGTCCCGCGGATGAAATGAGTCGCTCCAAGCCGCGCGCTGCATTGATGCGGGAGAAGGCAAACATCACAGCCCAAAGGGGCTGTTCCCGCATCAGAGGCCAGTAGGCGGGAGCGCGCGCTTGTACGCGCTCCATCAGCGAAGCTTTTCTCATGGCCGAGAATGAATCATAAATGGATCAAAAACGAGAGACAATTCTTCGTAAACTAATGATCGGCACCGCCACGAGAGCGGTCCGCGGGACCGAGGTGACTGAAAGAGCAGTCGCGGAACGTCTTGCGGTCTTTCCGATACCCAGCGACCAGGCGCGCATAGCCGGTTTCCACGGAGAACTGTTCGACCGCTACCGCTCGGTGGTTAGGCAGAGTGCTGTCGGAAGTCGATCGCCGATGCCACGCAAGGATGGCAGCGGCAAGCGCCTCCGGATTTTCCGGCGGAGTCCAATAGATGCGATCGAGTCCATAGTGGGCGAAATCCTGATTGCCCGGCGCCTGGCTGAGGATGAGCGGCAGGCCGCTGGCCATCGACTCAATCGCCGCGAAGGACATTCCTTCGTACCGCGAGGCGAGCACAAAACCATCGAGCATGCGGTAAAAGGTGGCGGTGTCGGCGAGATAGGGAAGGCGCAGGCACCGCCCGGCAAGCCCCTGCGCGGCGAGCAGCGCATCCACTTCCGGCTCCAGTTCGCCTTTTCCCAGATGAACGAAGACCAGATTCGGCACAGATGGCAGAACCTTGAAGAGGGCGGAGTAGGTCGTGAGAGGGTCTTTTTGG
>Ga0335397_10005959_pt1 | contig 15830 bp, 11 predicted proteins | sample MAT04_FD_205740 | JGI IMG/M metagenome (GOLD analysis project Ga0335397, IMG submission 205740) | Freshwater microbial communities from Lake Fryxell liftoff mats and glacier meltwater in Antarctica - MAT-04 (spades assembly) (version 2) ... | reverse complement strand
GGCGACAACGTGAAGATGACGGTGACTCTGATCGCACCTGTTGCGATGGAAGAGAAGCTGCGCTTCGCAATTCGTGAGGGCGGTCGCACCGTCGGTGCTGGCGTCGTCTCGAAAATTTTGAAGTAATGACCACGACGCAGAGCCGATTGCATCAGCTCTGCGTCAAATTTTTAGGGGCGTAGCTTAGTGGTAAAGCTACGGTTTCCAAAACCGTCGATGGGGGTTCGATTCCCTCCGCCCCTGCCACTTTTGATTTGCAAAAAAGTGGTGCCGTCCCCGAAAGTCAACTACGCAACGAGTTGCAAGCGCAGTTGGAAATAAAGCGATCAAGCATGAACGATACGACAAAAAACTGGGCCATCTTTCTCGCCGCTGGCGCGTGTGTGGCTGCGGGCGTTTACGGTTTCTACCGATTCGCTGAATCGGCATTGGCGCTACGCATGCTGATGGTGATTGCGGGTCTGGCTGCGGGCGCTGGCGTGGCTTACGCCTCGGTACCGGGCAAAGAATTTGTGCAATTCGCACGCGAGTCGATTGATGAAGGCAAAAAAGTTGCCTGGCCGACTCGCAAAGAGACCATCCAGATGACGATGATCGTGTTTGCCTTTGCGGTCGTTATGGCGATCTTCCTGTTCGGCGTTGACACGGCCATCGGGGCCTTCATTGCGTGGCTCACGTCACGCAACTAAACGTTTCCGATACGCAATACACGCCGTTTCACTCAAAGGACACCATGGACATCACGCAACTCACGGATAGCGACGCACCCGTAGCTGAAGTCGCTGCCAAGCCAAAGCGCTGGTACGTCGTGCACGCGTTTTCTGGCTTTGAGAAAACGGTGCAGCGCGCTCTCGTTGAGCGTATAGCGCGCTCCGAGTTCTCGTCGCAGTTCGGTCAGGTCATGGTGCCGGTCGAAGAAGTGGTCGAAATCAAAAACGGCCAAAAGTCCATGTCAGAGCGCAAGTTTTTCCCCGGCTATGTGCTGGTTGAAATGGATATGACCGACGAGTCGTGGCATCTGGTGAAAAGCACGCCGAAAGTTACGGGCTTCATCGGTGGCACGGCAACGCGCCCGGCCCCGATTTCGCAGAAAGAAGTCGACACCATCATTAATCAGGTGCAAACCGGTGGCGAGAAGCCCAAGCACAAAGTGCTGTTTGAGGTGGGCGAAGCGGTACGCGTCAAGGACGGTCCGTTCGCTGATTTCATGGGCAATGTGGAAGACGTGAACTACGAGAAATCGAGGCTGCACGTATCGGTCATGATTTTTGGTCGTGCAACGCCAGTCGAGCTTGAATTCGGCCAGGTAGAAAAAGCATAAGTTGTAGTTGTCGACGCGAGTCGGCAGCTACTTTTTAACGGGGAGAGCGTCGTAACCAACCGGCGCTCGTTTGCACCCAAAACAAGGAGCCATCATGGCAAAGAAAATAGTCGGCTTTATCAAGCTGCAAGTCCCAGCAGGAAAGGCGAATCCGTCGCCCCCAATTGGCCCGGCCCTAGGCCAGCGTGGTCTCAATATCATGGAATTCTGCAAAGCGTTTAACGCGCAGACTCAGGGGTTGGAGCCCGGCATGCCGATTCCGGTGACGATCACCGCATTCGCAGACAAGAGCTTCACCTTCGTCATGGGTACGCCACCAGCGACCTATCTGATCAAGAAAGAATCGAAAGTCACTAAAGGCTCGCCTACGCCACACACCACGAAGGTCGGCTCGCTGACCCGTGCTCAAGCTGAGGCCATTGCTAAAGTGAAAATGCCAAACCTTACCGCTGGCGACATGGACGCCGCAGTGCGCACCATCGCAGGCAGCGCCCGCTCAATGGGTATCACCGTCGAAGGAGTGAAGTAATCATGGCCAAAATGACGAAACGCGCCAAGGCGCTTGAAGGCAAAGTTGACGGCAACAAGTTCTACCCCGTTGTTGATGCGCTCACGCTGGCCAAAGCCACCGCGACTGCCAAATTCAATGAGTCGATTGACGTTGCGATTAATCTCGGTATCGATGCCAAAAAATCTGATCAAACCGTTCGCGGTTCTGTCGTGATGCCTTCCGGCACCGGCAAGACCGTTCGTGTTGCTGTGTTCGCACAGGGCGCGAAGGCAGAAGAGGCAAAAGCGGCCGGTGCTGACGTGGTCGGTTTCGAAGATCTCGCTGAGCGCGTCAAAGGCGGCTTCATGGAATTCGACGTCGTTATCGCATCGCCGGACGCAATGCGCGTTGTCGGTACGCTCGGTCAAGTGTTGGGCCCGCGTGGCCTGATGCCAAACCCGAAAGTCGGCACCGTGAGTGCAGATGTGGCCACTGCGGTCAAGAACGCTAAAGCCGGTCAGGTGCAGTACCGCACCGACAAGGCCGGTATCGTGCACGCAACATTGGGCCGTGCCTCGTTTGAGTTGGCTGCGCTTGAGATCAACTTGCGCGCGCTCGTTGAGGCGCTGCAAAAGGCGAAGCCTGCTTCGTCCAAAGGCGTGTATTTGCGAAAAATTAGCGTGTCCAGCACGATGGGTTCCGGCGTCCGTGTGGATACCGGTGCTTTTGGTGTTTCACAAACCGCGCAGTAACCGTAGTTTTACGAGCAGCGGTATTTAACCGCTGCTTGAAGAGATTGGTGGGCCAGCACATTCATTTGTGAGTTTGCTGGGCCATCCAAGACCGCTGGCGAGCCTTGATTTCAAGGCGCTTAATCGAGCGTTCACTTCACCGTGAACACGGCCAACGCAGATGGTGATCCCGCTGTAGAAAAATTTGTGTGTAGTGTCAAAACAGGGACTGCGCAGGGATTGGATGCGGCAAGGTCGCTGAAACCCTCCCGTCACGGTCAAAACGATTGTGATGGGTTTGATAGGAGATTAACTTGAGTCTAAATCGCACTGAAAAAGCCGCGGTCATCGACGAAGTCAGAGCCCAAGTCATTGAAGCTCAGACCTTGGTTGTGGCTGAGTATCGCGGCACGACGGTTAAGGATATGACCAAACTGCGCGCGTCTGCTCGTGCGCAGGGCGTTTACCTGCATGTGTTGAAAAACTCGCTTGCACGTCGCGCAGTGGTCGGGACGCCGTTTGAAGTGGTTGCTGGACACATGTCCGGCCCGCTGATTTACGGTTTTTCCACCGACGCCGTAGCCGCCGCCAAAGTCATCAGCGACTTCGCCAAAACCAACGACAAGCTCGTGGTCAAAGCGGGCGCGTTTGATGGCAAATTGCTCGATCAGGCAGGCGTTGCGTCGCTCGCCTCGATCCCCAGCAAGGAGGTATTGTTGGCTCAAATTGCTGGTCTGTTGATGTCGCCGGTATCGCGTTTTGCGCGCGTGTTGGCTGCCGTATCCGAGAAGCGGGCAGGCCCAGCGGAAGCTGCCGCCCCAGCAGCTGAAGCCGCTGCTGCTGAACCAGCCGCTGCTTAAATCCATTCGCACATTCAAATTAACTAATTAAAGACTTAGGAGCCAAAACATGGCATTCAACAAAGACGACTTCCTCGCCGCACTCGACACGATGTCGGTGATGGATCTGAACGATCTCGTTAAAGCGATCGAAGAGAAATTTGGCGTATCGGCAGCTGCGATGTCAGCACCGGCTGCTGGCGGTGGCGCCGCTGCTGCTGTAGTCGAAGAGAAGCTTGAGTTCGACCTCGTGTTGACTGAAATCGGCGCGAACAAAGTAAGCGTTATTAAAGCGGTTCGCGAAATCACCGGTCTGGGCCTCAAAGAAGCCAAAGATCTGGTTGACGGCGCGCCTAAGACAGTTAAAGAAGCGATGCCAAAAGCTGACGCTGAAGCCGCCAAGAAGAAGATCGAAGACGCAGGTGCAAAGGCCGAAATCAAGTAATTTCGGTTGGGTACAAGGGGCCGGAGAGGTTGAAAAACCTCGCTGGCCCCTAGCCATTTGTAGAGATTGTTCCCGTTTGATTGCTTTTGCGCCTTGGCATATGCAGTCAAACGAGAGCCTTCTCCAGCTCCCGCAACCGCGCGAATCCATTGTTTTGAATTCGCCCCGGTCGCGCCTCTCGCTTCCACAGTTGAGGAACATATGACGTACGCCTTCGCCGAAAAAAAACGAATCCGCAAAAGCTTTGGATCACGCACCAATGTTTTGCCGGTGCCTTATCTTCTGCACACCCAGCTCGCTTCCTACAACGAGTATCTGCAAGAAGGGGTTAGCCAGCCGAACCGGAAAAATGTCGGCCTTGAGTCCGCGTTCACATCGATTTTCCCGATCTCCAGCCACAATGGTTTCGCCAAGCTGGAATACGTGCACTACACACTCGCTACGCCACCATTTGACGTCGTCGAATGCCAACAGCGCGGACTAACCTTTGCATCGCCGGTGCGCGCCAAAGTCCGCCTGATTATTTATGATCGTGAAGCGGCTAAAGATACGGTGAAAGAGATCAAGGAGTCTGAGGTTTACATGGGCGAAATGCCGCTCATGACTGAGAACGGCTCGTTCGTAATCAATGGCACCGAGCGCGTCATCGTGTCCCAGTTGCACCGTTCTCCTGGCGTGTTTTTCGAGCACGACAAGGGCAAAACGCACAGCTCCGGCAAACTTCTGTTCTCGGCGAGGGTGATTCCCTATCGCGGCTCATGGCTCGATTTTGAATTCGATCCGAAGGACTTCCTGTATTTCCGTATTGATCGACGTCGCAAGATGCCGGTGACGATTCTGTTGAAAGCCTTGGGCTTGACGGAAGAGGAAATCCTCGCGCGCTATTTCAAATTTGACGATCTGTACTTTACCCCGAAGGGTAACGAACTCGCGTTTGTGCCGGAGCGCGTAAAGGGAGAGATTGCTCGTTTCGATATCACCACGCCTGACGGCACGGTTGTCGTTGCCAAGGACAAGCGCGTAACTGCGAAACACATCCGCGACCTGCAGAACGCCAAGGTTGAGCGCCTCTCGTTGCCGACGGATGAGGTCTACGGACGCATCGTCGCGACGAACGTCATCGACAAAGAAACCGGTGAAGTCGTTCTCAAGGCTAACGAAGAGTTGACCGAAGATTCGTTGAAGAAGCTGGTCGAAGCTGGCATCAGCCAAATACGCACGCTCTACATCAATGAGCTGGATGAGGGGCCGTGGATTTCGATGACACTGCGCACCGACGACGTGCCAGATCGCACGACCGCGCGGGTAGCAATCTATCGCATGATGCGTCCTGGCGAGCCGCCTACGGCCGAAGCGGTTGAAGCGTTGTTCACGCGTCTATTCTTCAATCCGGATACGTATGATTTGTCACGAGTTGGCCGCATGAAGTTCAATCGCCGGGTTGGCCGCGACGAGATCGAAGGCCCAATGGTGTTGACACACGAAGACATCTTCGACACCGTTCGGATCATTCTCGATCTGCGAAACGGTCGCGGTCAGGTCGATGACATCGATCACCTCGGTAATCGCCGAGTACGTAGCGTTGGTGAACTCGCTGAGAACCAGTTCCGTAGCGGGCTGGCGCGTGTTGAGCGTGCGGTGAAAGAGCGTCTTGGCCAGGCTGAGAGTGAAAATCTGATGCCGCATGACTTGATCAATGCGAAGCCGATTTCGGCTGCGATCAAGGAGTTCTTCGGCTCCAGCCAACTCTCACAGTTTATGGATCAAACCAATCCATTGTCAGAGATTACGCATAAACGTCGTGTGTCTGCGCTCGGGCCAGGCGGTTTGACGCGCGAGCGTGCCGGCTTTGAAGTTCGGGACGTACACCCGACGCACTACGGTCGCGTGTGCCCAATCGAAACGCCAGAGGGCCCGAACATCGGCCTGATCAACTCGCTTGCGCTGTTTGCTCGCGTGAATGATTACGGCTTCATCGAAACTCCTTACCGCAAGGTAGTGGATGGCTCGGTCACCAGCGAAATCACCTATCTCTCCGCCATCGAAGAAAGCAACTACGTGATCGCTCAAGCGAACTCGGAGCTTGACGACAAAGGCCGCTTGACCGGTGAATTCGTGTCTTGTCGTATTAAGGGCGAGTCGACGCTGATGCCAGCGTCGGAAGTGACCTACATGGACGTCGCGCCTTCACAGATCGTCTCCGTGGCTGCGTCGTTGATTCCGTTTCTGGAACACGATGATGCGAACCGCGCATTGATGGGCTCGAACATGCAGCGTCAAGCCGTGCCTTGCTTGCGTCCTGAGAAGCCATTCGTCGGTACGGGTGTAGAACGGACCGCTGCGATTGACTCTGGCACTGTCGTTACTGCGAAACGCGGCGGCAAGGTGGACTACGTTGATGCGTCGCGTGTGGTGATTCGTGTGAACGATTCCGAGGCCGCGTCTAGCGACGCGGGTGTGGACATCTACAACCTCGTCAAGTACACGCGGTCCAACCAAAACACCAATATCAACCAGCGTCCGCTGGTGAAGGTGGGTGACAATATTGTTAAGGGTGACGTGATCGCCGATGGCGCGTCGACTGACAAAGGCGAACTTGCACTCGGTCAGAACATGTTCGTCGCGTTCATGCCATGGAACGGCTACAACTACGAAGATTCAATCCTGATTTCCGAACGTGTTGTGGCGCAAGACCGCTACACCTCGATTCACATTGAAGAGTTGACGGTTGTCGCGCGCGACACCAAGCTCGGTTCCGAAGAGATTACGCGTGATATTTCGAGCCTTGGTGAAACGCAGCTGACGCGTCTCGATGAATCGGGCATTGTCTACATCGGCGCTGAAGTCGAAGCGGGTGACGTGCTGGTGGGCAAAGTCACGCCAAAAGGCGAAACCACGCTTACGCCGGAAGAGAAATTGCTTCGTGCTATCTTCGGTGAGAAAGCCAGCGACGTGAAAGACACGTCACTGCGCGTTCAGTCCGGTATTGCTGGAACCGTGATCGACGTCAAAGTTTTCACACGTGAGGGTATCGAGCGCGACAAACGCGCACAGCTCATCATCGACGAAGATTTGCGTGGTTTCAAGAAAGATCTCGCAGATCAATTGCGCATTGTCGAGAACGACGCGTTTGAGCGCCTTGAGCGGTTGCTGACTGGCAAGGTTGCCAGCGGTGGTCCGAAGAAACTTGCCAAAGGCACGAAGCTTGACAAAGAGTATTTGACCTCAGTCGGTCGTTACGACTGGTTCGACCTTCGGCTGGCGGATGATGATGTGGCGCGTCAACTTGAGGCGGTCAAAGATAGTCTGACTGCGACTCGCGTGAATTTCGACTCAGCGTTCGAGCAAAAAAAGCGCAAGCTGACGCAGGGCGACGAACTGCCCGCTGGCGTGCTCAAGATGGTCAAGGTATACGTCGCTGTTAAGCGTCGTCTACAGCCGGGTGACAAGATGGCTGGTCGTCACGGCAACAAGGGCGTGGTTTCGAAGATCGTGCCGGTGGAAGACATGCCACACATGGCGGACGGCACGACGGTTGACGTGGTGTTGAATCCGCTGGGCGTGCCATCACGGATGAACGTCGGTCAGATTCTTGAGGTTCACCTGGGCTGGGCAGCAAAAGGCATTGGCAACAAAATTGATGCCATGCTTAAACAGCAAACGAATGTGAAGGAAATTCGCGGCTTTGTTGAAGGCATCTACCATGATGTGGGTGCCAAGCAGGATATTTCGTCGTTCAACGACGGCGAGATCACCGAGTTGGCAACCAACTTGCGCCACGGTCTACCGTTCGCGACACCGGTGTTCGACGGTGCCAACGAGGGCGAAATCAAGAGCATGTTGAAGCTAGCCGATTTGCCGCAGTCTGGTCAGATCACGCTGTACGACGGACGAACTGGCGAGGCGTTTGATCGCCCGGTTACGGTCGGTTACATGCATGTGTTGAAGCTCCACCACTTGGTCGATGACAAAATGCACGCCCGTTCTACCGGCCCTTACAGTCTGGTGACGCAGCAACCACTTGGCGGGAAAGCCCAGTTCGGTGGTCAGCGTTTCGGGGAGATGGAGGTGTGGGCACTTGAGGCATACGGCGCGGCGTACACGCTGCAAGAGATGCTGACCGTCAAGTCCGATGACGTCAACGGTCGTACCAAGGTGTACGAAAACATCGTGAAGGGCGAGCACAAGATCGAAGCCGGCATGCCGGAATCGTTCAACGTGCTGGTCAAGGAAATCAGGTCGCTCGGTATTGATATCGACCTGGTCCGTAAGTAACTCCAAGCCAAAGGGAAATTCATGAACGCCTTGTTAGACCTGTTCAAACAGACGACCCCGAACGAAGAGTTCGACGCCATCAAAATCGGCCTTGCCTCGCCCGAGCGTATTCGCTCGTGGTCGTTTGGCGAGGTCAAAAAACCTGAGACGATTAACTACCGCACGTTCAAACCTGAGCGTGACGGTTTGTTCTGCGCCAAGATTTTCGGGCCAATCAAAGATTACGAATGCCTCTGCGGCAAGTACAAGCGCCTCAAACATCGCGGCGTGATCTGCGAAAAGTGCGGCGTTGAAGTCACTCTGACCAAAGTGCGCCGCGAACGCATGGGCCACATCGAACTGGCCTCGCCAGTTGCACATATCTGGTTCCTGAAATCCCTGCCATCGCGTTTGGGCATGGTGCTCGACATGACGTTGCGCGATATCGAACGCGTACTGTATTTCGAAGCATTCGTGGTCGTTGATCCAGGCTTGACGCCACTTCAGCGCGGTCAACTGTTGACCGAGGATGACTACATCGCGAAAACTGAAGAGTTTGGTGATGATTTTCGAGCGTTGATGGGCGCGGAAGCGGTTCGCGAACTGCTGGGTTCGATCCATGTCGTAGAAGACTGCGGGCGCCTGCGCACCGAGTTAGGCGCAACGTCATCTGAAGCCAAGATCAAGAAGATTTCGAAGCGCCTGAAAGTGCTCGAAGCGTTTCAGAAGTCAGGCATCAAACCTGACTGGATGGTGCTTGAAGTGTTGCCAGTACTGCCGCCAGAACTACGTCCTCTCGTTCCGCTGGATGGCGGTCGTTTCGCGACCTCCGATCTGAACGATCTCTATCGCCGCGTGATCAACCGTAACAATCGCCTCAAGCGTTTGCTCGAACTAAAAGCACCGGACATCATCGTGCGCAACGAAAAGCGCATGTTGCAAGAGTCAGTGGACTCGTTGCTCGACAACGGTCGTCGCGGCAAAGCCATGACCGGCGCGAACAAGCGTCCTCTCAAATCGCTCGCTGACATGATCAAGGGTAAGTCGGGTCGCTTCCGTCAGAACTTGCTCGGTAAGCGCGTTGACTACTCGGGTCGTTCCGTGATCGTGGTCGGCCCGCAGCTCAAACTGCATCAGTGCGGTCTGCCGAAGAAAATGGCGCTTGAACTGTTCAAGCCCTTCATCTTCAATCGCCTCGAACAAATGGGCGAAGCGAAAACCATCAAGGAGGCCAAGCGCCGCGTCGAGAGTGAAGATCCGCTGGTCTGGGACTTGCTCGAAGAAGTTATTCGTGAGCATCCAGTATTGCTGAACCGTGCGCCGACCTTGCATCGTCTTGGCATTCAGGCGTTCGAGCCCGTCCTGATTGAAGGCAAGGCAATTCAGTTGCATCCGCTCGTCTGTACGGCGTTCAACGCCGACTTCGACGGTGATCAGATGGCCGTGCACGTGCCGTTGTCGCTTGAGGCTCAGGCCGAAGCGCGCACCTTGATGCTGGCATCGAACAACGTGTTGCTGCCTTCAAACGGCGATCCTTGTATCGTGCCGTCGCAAGACATCGTGCTGGGTCTGTACTACGCGACTCGCGAAAAGATCAACGCTCGCGGCGAAGGCATGATGTTCGCCGACGTACTCGAAGTTTCGCGTGCCTACGAAACGCGCATGGTCGAATTGCACGCCAAAGTAATGGTGCGTATTCGTCAAGTCACTTTCGGCCCGAATGGCGAAAAGATCGACCAGATCAAGCGTGAAGACACGACAGTTGGTCGGGCGCTGCTCTCTGACATCCTGCCTGAAGGCTTGCCGTTCTCGGTCATCAACAAGCCGCTGAAGAAAAAGGAAATTTCCAAGCTCATCAACGCCAGTTTCCGTCGCTGTGGCCTTCGCGCCACGGTGGTGTTCGCTGATAAATTGATGCAAGCGGGCTTCCGTCTGGCAACGCGCGCAGGCTTCTCGTTTGCGGCGGACGACATGCTCATTCCGCCTGAGAAGCAGGGCATCATTGTTAACGCGGAAGCTCAAGTTAAAGAGATTCAGCAGCAGTACGCTTCTGGCCTCGTGACCTCCGGTGAACGCTACAACAAAGTAGTCGACATCTGGGGCGCAGCCGGTGACGATATCGCTCGCGCCATGATGACGCGCCTGGGTTCCGAAATGGTCACCGACCGTGACGGTAAACAGGTACGTCAGGACTCGTTCAACTCCATCTACATGATGGCGGATTCCGGCGCGCGTGGCTCGGCGGCACAGATTCGTCAGCTTGCCGGTATGCGTGGTTTGATGGCGAAGCCGGATGGCTCCATTATCGAGACCCCTATCACCGCGAACTTCCGTGAAGGTCTCAACGTTCTTCAGTACTTCATCTCCACGCACGGCGCTCGTAAGGGCTTGGCGGATACGGCGTTGAAGACGGCGAACTCCGGCTACCTTACACGTCGTCTGGTTGACGTAACGCAGGATCTCGTGGTCACCGAGCACGATTGCGGAACGACAGAGGGCATGGTCATGAAGGCCGTAGTCTCTGGCGGCGAAGTGATCGAATCGTTACGCGACCGGATCCTCGGCCGTACCACGATTGGCGATGTGATGCATCCCGAGACAGGCAAAGTCGTTGTTGAATCAAACTTCACCCTCACCGAAGATGAAGTTGACTTGATCGAAAGCCTCGGCATCGACGAAGTCAAGACTCGCTCGCCACTGACCTGCTCCACGCGTCACGGTTTGTGTGCCAAGTGCTACGGCCGCGATCTGGGTCGTGGTCAATTGGTCAGCGCCGGTGAAGCGGTTGGCGTTATCGCCGCGCAATCCATCGGTGAACCGGGCACACAGCTCACCATGCGTACGTTCCATATCGGTGGCGCGGCATCGCGTACCGCTGCGGCAAGCACCGTGGAAACGAAGTCGGCCGGTACCGCAAACTTCGCTGGCGCAATGCGCTACGTGAAAAATGCAGGTGGCGACAAGATTGTTATCGCTCGCTCAGCCGAAGTCGTGATTTCTGACGGCAGCCGTGAGCGTGAGCGCCACAAAGTGCCGTATGGCGCTAAGCTCCTTGTTGAGGATGGCAAGGTCGTTAAGGCGGGCGTAATTTTGGCCGAATGGGATGCGACAGCGCGTCCGATTTTGACTGAATTCCAGGGCCGCGTTAAGTTTGAAAATGTTCAGGAAGGCCTGACTGTTGCCAAGCAGACCGATGACGTAACGGGAATTTCCACTTTGGTGGTGATTGATGCGAAGCGTCGCGTTGGTTCGCAGTCCAAAGGTGTTCGTCCTCAGTTGAAACTGGTCGATGCCAAGGGCAATGAAATCAAGCCTGCCGGTTCCGACACACCGTTGACGATCACTTTCCAGATCGGATCGATCATTTTGGTCAAGGATGGACAGGAAGTCGCCCCGGGAGACATGCTCGCGCGGATGCCAATGGAAACGTCAAAGACGCGCGACATCACGGGCGGCTTGCCGCGCGTGGCGGAGTTGTTCGAGGCACGTTCGCCGAAAGATGCTGGCATGCTGGCTGAAGTCACGGGCACCGTTTCCTTCGGTAAAGACACCAAGGGCAAGCAACGTCTTGTCATTAAGGACATGGACGGCGTTTCGCACGAATTCCTGATCCCGAAAGAGAAGGCCGTCATGGCCATCGACGGACAAGTCGTCAATAAGGGCGAGGCCATTGTTGACGGCCCGGCCGATCCGCACGACATCCTGCGCTTGTTAGGTGTGGAAGCACTCACCAAGTACGTGATCGACGAAGTGCAAGAGGTTTATCGTTTGCAAGGTGTGAAGATCAATGACAAACACATCGAGGTGATCGTTCGCCAGATGTTGCGTCGTGTGACCATCTCCCAAGCGGGAGATACCAAATACATTCTGGGCGAGCAGGTTGAGCGCGCGGAATTGTTTGCGGAAAATGATCGTGTCAAAGCTGCGGATAAGGCTCCCGCTCAGTACGATCACATCCTGCTCGGCATCACCAAGGCGTCGTTGTCTACGGACTCCTTCATCTCGGCTGCATCGTTCCAGGAAACTACCCGCGTTTTGACCGAAGCAGCCATCATGGGCAAACGGGACAATCTGCGTGGCCTGAAGGAAAACGTTATCGTTGGACGATTGATTCCTGCGGGTACAGGCTTGGCTTACCACCGTCTGCGTCAGCAGAATTTAGCGGCCGATCTCATTGATACGTCAATCTTGACGAGCGATGAGCCGGAAGTCGCAGACGTTGTAACAGCAAGTGCAGCCTAAACGGGCGTAGTAGGGACCGGCGAGATCGCCGCTCCGTTAATGACGGGTTTAGAGCGAGTTTTCGAACTCGGCTCTTGACGAAAAAATCGACAGCGGTCTATAATCGCGGTTCTCTAAAAGCTTGGTTGCCAACAGTAGCAGCCAAGTTCAACAAAAAAACGAAGGCTAAATATGCCAACCATCAATCAGCTAGTGCGCCAGGGGCGCACCCCGGTCGTTGTTAAAAGCAAAAGTCCGGCGCTCGAAAAAGGCCCGCAAAAGCGCGGCGTGTGCACCCGCGTGTACACGACAACTCCGAAAAAGCCAAACTCAGCCTTGCGTAAAGTCGCCAAAGTGCGCTTGACCAACGGTTTTGAGGTGATTTCATACATCGGCGGCGAAGGCCACAATCTGCAAGAGCACTCAGTGGTGCTGATTCGCGGTGGTCGCGTTAAGGATCTTCCGGGTGTGCGCTACCACATGGTGCGCGGCTCGCTCGATACCGCTGGCGTTAAAGATCGCAAGCAATCGCGTTCGAAATACGGCGCGAAAGCTCCGAAAAAAGCCTAATTTTTTCATCGAGCCGCCGCAGCCAAGAGTTGCTCGGCCCACCAAGCGCGGATAAAGCACAAAAGCAACGCGCTTCTTATTTTTTTGAGGATGGTTTAAATGCCCCGCCGTCGTGAAGTCCCCAAACGCGACATCCTGCCAGACCCCAAGTTTGGCAATGTCGAAATCTCCAAATTTATGAACGTCATCATGACTGCGGGTAAAAAAGCAGTCGCAGAGCGCATCGTGTACGGCGCGCTAGACATCATCAGCAAAAAAGGCGGCAAAGATCCGCTTGACGTGTTTTCTACCGCGCTTGGCAATGCCAAGCCAATGGTTGAAGTGAAAAGCCGCCGTGTCGGCGGTGCTAACTTCCAGGTGCCAGTCGAGGTTCGTCCGTCCCGTCGTTCCGCGCTTTCGATGCGCTGGATCCGTGATGCGGCGCGTAAGCGTGGCGAAAAATCCATGGGCGCTCGCCTTGCCAATGAATTGCTGGAAGCCGCTGAAGGTCGCGGTGGTGCTGTGAAGAAGCGTGAAGAAGTTCACCGTATGGCTGAAGCCAACAAGGCGTTCTCGCACTTCCGCTTCTAATTTACCTTTTTGATTTTTGGCTGATCCCGCCACGAGCGGGGTTACGCCTTTGGTGACCGTTATGCCACGTATTACTCCTATTAATCGCTATCGCAATATCGGAATTTCCGCGCACATTGATGCGGGCAAGACCACGACCACTGAGCGCATCCTTTTCTACACCGGTGTCTCGCACAAAATCGGCGAAGTCCACGATGGCGCAGCCACGATGGACTGGATGGAGCAAGAGCGCGAGCGCGGCATTACGATCACCTCGGCGGCGACGACCTGCTTCTGGAAGGGGATGGACAAATCATTCCCTGAACACCGAATCAACATCATCGATACGCCAGGCCACGTTGACTTCACGATTGAAGTAGAGCGTTCGATGCGAGTGCTTGACGGCGCGTGCATGGTGTATTGCGCTGTCGGCGGTGTGCAGCCACAATCAGAAACCGTTTGGCGTCAGGCTAACAAGTACAAAGTGCCGCGTCTCGCGTTCGTCAACAAGATGGATCGTACGGGCGCTGACTTTTTCAAGGTTTATGACCAGATGCGTGGTCGCCTTAAGGCGAATCCTGTGGTCATGCAGGTGCCGATTGGCGCAGAAGAGAATTTTCAGGGTGTGATCGATCTGGTTCGGATGAAAGCGATTTACTGGGACGAAGCGTCACAGGGCATGAAGTTCGAGGCGCGTGATATCCCGGCTGAGCTTCAGGCGACCGCCGAAGAATGGCGCAGCAAGATGGTTGAGACTGCGGCTGAGGCTAACGAGGACTTGATGAACAAGTACCTTGAAACGGGCAACTTGAGCGAAGCCGACATCAAAGCAGGTATCCGCCTGCGTACGATCGCCAGCGAAATCGTGCCTATGTTGTGCGGGTCCGCCTTCAAGAACAAAGGCGTTCAGGCCATGTTGGACGCGGTCATTGAGTACATGCCTGCGCCTACGGACATTCCGCCAGTCAAGGGGATGGACGACGACGACAAGCCGACGGTTCGCCGTGCGGATGACGACGAGAAATTCTCGGCGCTTGCGTTCAAAATCATGACGGATCCGTATGTCGGTCAGCTCATCTTCTTCCGTGTCTACTCTGGCGTGGTGAAGTCGGGCGACACGATTTACAACCCGATCAAGGGCAAGCGCGAGCGTATCGGCCGCCTGCTGCAGATGCACGCCAACGAACGCCAGGAGCTCGAAGAAGTGCGCGCCGGCGACATCGCCGCTGCGGTAGGTTTGAAAGAGGCAACGACAGGGGACACGTTGTGCGATCCGTCTGCCTTGATCACCCTTGAGCGCATGATTTTCCCTGAGCCTGTGATTTCTCAGGCCGTCGAGCCAAAAACCAAGGCCGACCAGGAGAAAATGGGGATGGCTCTGGGTCGTTTGGCCAAGGAAGACCCTTCTTTCCGTGTTCGTACGGATGAAGAATCGGGTCAGACCATCATCGCCGGTATGGGCGAGCTACATCTTGAGATCCTCGTTGATCGCATGAAGCGCGAATTCGGTGTTGAGGCAAGCGTTGGCAAGCCTCAGGTGGCCTATCGCGAAACGATTCGCAAACTTGCCGAAATTGAAGGCAAGTTCGTCAAGCAGTCCGGTGGTCGCGGCCAGTATGGTCACGTTTGGCTCAAAGTTGAGCCGAATGAGCCAGGCAAAGGCTTTGAATTTATCGACGCCATCAAAGGCGGTGTTGTTCCTCGCGAGTACATCCCTGCGGTCAATAAAGGCGTAGTCGAAACGCTCACCAATGGTGTGGTTGCAGGCTTCCCAGTGGTTGATGTCAAGGTCACATTGTTCGACGGTTCGTATCACGAAGTTGACTCGAATGAAAACGCGTTTAAGATGGCCGCTTCGATTGCGTTCAAGGACGGTATGCGTAAAGCAAACCCGGTTCTGCTTGAACCAATGATGGCCGTTGAAGTGGAAACGCCCGAAGACTACGCCGGTACGGTGATGGGCGACTTGTCGTCACGCCGCGGCATGGTGCAGGGGATGGACGACATTCTTGGTGGCAAGATTATCAAGGCCGAAGTTCCGCTGTCCGAGATGTTTGGTTACTCGACTTCGTTGCGCTCAGCCACACAGGGCCGCGCAACGTACACGATGGAATTCAAGCACTACACTGAAGCGCCGAGAAACGTAGCCGAGGCGGTAACCAAGGCTAAAGCGGGTTAACTAGTTAGCGTGGGCCGAAGCTCACATTTGAGTCGCCGACCGTAGCGACGACAGAACAGCCGCCGACCGTAGCGGCTAAATGAAATTCAAATATAAGGAAACTAAATCATGGCAAAAAGCAAGTTTGAGCGAACGAAGCCTCACGTAAACGTGGGCACGATTGGCCACGTTGATCACGGCAAGACCACCTTGACCGCAGCGATCACGACTGTGCTCGCCCGCAAGTTTGGC
>Ga0335397_10005956_pt1 | contig 15839 bp, 13 predicted proteins | sample MAT04_FD_205740 | JGI IMG/M metagenome (GOLD analysis project Ga0335397, IMG submission 205740) | Freshwater microbial communities from Lake Fryxell liftoff mats and glacier meltwater in Antarctica - MAT-04 (spades assembly) (version 2) ... | reverse complement strand
ATGGCAGCATCGTGCCCACCGCCGCGATCCCCATGCGCCTCTCACGCACCCCGGGGTCCGTCCGCCTGCCACCACCCCGCCTGGGTGAACACACACGTGAGATCATGGAACAGATCGGGTTCTACCCGGGCGACGCCAGTCCATAGATCCGGCGCCCGGCACCCTCGGACAGGTCGGCCGCGACGGCGATCGCATCGTCGAGCGAGAAGTAGCGCTCTGACACCAGCTCTCCAAGGGCCTTGGATGTTGCCCACCGGAAGGCGAGCAGCGATCCGTAGGTCTCCTCGATGGATTGACAATCGCCGCCCCAGCTGATCCTGCCCAGCTGCGGCACGACCTGCACCCACTCCTTGATGACCTGCACGCTGACAGCGCTCGACAGCTGCGGCAGCCAGGTGAGGTTGAGCCGCACGTTGGGGTGCTGGTGCGCGAGCGCCCCGCTCTCGCGGGTCCATGGGTAGCCACCGTGGAACAGGTCGAAGATGACCTCGGGGTACTGGACCAGCAACGGGTCAAGCGATATCGGGTTGGATCCATGGAGCCGGCCCATGCCAGTGTGGACCTGGACGACGAGCCCGTGGTCACGGGCCCGGTCCAGCCAGAACCGGACAAGATGGTCCGAAAAGGCATCACGATCTGCGGGCGCCAGCCGGTCCGGGTGCTGGCCCATGGCCCGGGCCGCAGCCGCACGGTCACCGGGTCCCACGGCGAGTGGCCGGTCATATGCCCACGCGAACTTGAGGGAACGAGCACCCGCGGCGACATTCCTGGCGAGCAGCACGTCGATGAGGTGCTCCAGGTCATCGAGTGTGGTGACGTCGATATCGAACTCGGCGGCCCAGTCACGCACCAGGTTGTTGGTGTCGTGATCCCACGCATCGGGGTGGAAGGCTACCAGGCTGGAGTCGACACGCAGCGACGGGATGAGGCGGGCGTCTTCGCTCGACCATTGCCCAGGATGCCAGAATGGATCCCAGATGACCGACGTGATACCCGCCCGGTCGAGGCCGTCAGCCAGCCACCCGGCCGTGCCATAGCGGACGGGCAACAGGTCGGACAGCTGTTCCCACGTCTCCGCGTCGAGTTCCGCGCGGGGCAGGTCGTAGAGATCCGCCAGGCCACGCATGAGCCACCGGTAGTAGGACGCAGCCCGCAGGTGCGGCACGATGGGTGCCACGTCCGACCACGTGGCACCGTCAAGCGCGACCTCGAGGTTGGGCCCGACGCCATTCGGGCTGCCGTCGCTGACGCGGAGGTTGCGCACCAGGTAGCTCCGACGCAGGAGCCTGCCGACCGTCATGGGCAGCTGCAGCGCGTCCCCGGGACGGAGGTGCTCATGGGTGTCCACGACCCCCATCCCGGCCATGGCTGTCCAGATGTCCGCGGCCGGCGACGCCTCGAATGGCGACTCGCCAGCCCAGGCCCGTGCACCAGGTCCGTTCATGTGATCTCCTCCACCCAGTAGGGCGACCGCCGGTCAAGGAAGGCACGCAGTCCTTCCTGACCCTCATCCGAGATGCGGGCAGCCGCGCTCCGACGCGCCATCTCCCCGCGCGCTTCGTCGGTTGACAGGTGTCGAATGTCCCGGATGAGCGCCTTGGTGGCGCGTGCGGCACCCGGGGCCGCGGCCAGGAGGTCCCGGACCGCACCATCGACGGCCGTATCCAGCCCGTCCAGGCCCGTGGCGATCTCGTGGACGAGTCCCACCCGCAGCGCCGTCGGGGCGTCGAATCGTCTGCCGACGGGCAACAGCGCGCGCGCCTGGCCATCGCCGATACGCCTGACCACCACGGGCGCGACGACTGCCGGCAGGATCCCCAGGCGTGTCTCCGTCAGCCCGAACCGCGTGCTGGCCTCCGCGATGACCAGGTCGGCAACGGCAAGCAGGCCCACGCCGCCCCCGAACGCGGAGCCCTGCACCCGGGCGATGAGCGGCACCGGACATCGGTCGATGCTCGCGTACATCGATGCCAGGAGGTCCGCTTCCCGGAGGTTGGCCAGCTCGTCCAGGTCCAGGCTCGCCCGCATCCAGCCGATATCCGCCCCGGCACAGAACGACGCGCCTTCGGCTGCCAGCACGACGCCCCGGAGCGCTGTCGGCGACTCGCCCAGGAACTCGCCGAAGATGGCGGACAGCTCGGCCACGGTCCGAGCGTCGAGCGCGTTGTGCACCTCGGGCCGCTGGAGGATCACCCACGCGACCGCCCCGCCCGGTCCACGCCGTTCGACGCGGACCCGCGCCGGATCCGAGGGCTGGTCTGCCGCTACCATCGGCGCACACTCCCTACGCAAGCGTTTGCGCCAGCGTACAGTACTGGCCTATGGGTCGTGAGTGGACATGGCCGTTCGTGGAGGGTGGGACGTTGTATCGCAGCGTGGTCGCAGTCGGAGCACATCCGGATGACGTCGAGGGTGGCTGTGGCGGGACGCTGCTCAAGCTGGCCGACGCTGGCGTCCGCATCACCATCGTGAACATCACGAACGGCGACAAGGGGTCGACCGTGCCGGGCCAGGACCCGGTGGCCGTGACGGCGATCCGGGATGCCGAGTCACGTGCTGCCGCAACTCTCCTGGGCGCGGAGTATGTCTGCCTCGGCGCAGAGGACCAGTTCCTCTTCGACACCCGGGACCTCCGTCTGGAACTGGCAAAGGTGATCGGCCGGGTCGGCGCCGACCTGGTGCTGGCCTCGCCGCCATCGGACTACCAGGCGGACCACACGCTCACGGGGCAGCTCGCGCTCGAGGCGTGTCACCTCGCCGCCTTGCCACAGGTGCTTGTTGGCCTGCCGGTCGTGGAACGGGATCCCGCCATGTACTACTACGACACCACGCTGGGCGTCGACTTCCAGCCCACCTTCTACGTGGATGTCACGGATGTCATGGAGCGCAAGCTCGCCCTGGTCGCCTGCCACGCCAGCCAGTCCGCCGAGTCGACCTCGGGCCATGGCTGGTCCCTCCAGGAAGCCGGCACGACCAAGGCGCGCCTGCGCGGCATGCAGTCCGGTGTCCGATATGCCGAGGGCTTCGCGCCCTGCCTCCGATGGCCCCGCGTGCGTGCCCTGAGCACGTTCCCCTGGTAGCTTCCGATGCGTCAACCGTAGAACCGTTGGTCTGACCGGCCGGCCTCGTACGCGGCGCGTCGCTCGTCCGTGCCCGGATCATCGGAGGTCTCGGGCGACGGCGCGTCCCACCAGACCTCCGAGTCGGGCAGGAATCGCTGACGCTCGATCTCGACCACGATGAGACAGGGCCGGGGCTCCGATCGCGCCTCGCGTAACGCCTGCCGCAGGGATGCCTCGTCGTCGGCCCGCCACGCGCGCGCCCCGAACGCGGCCCCCACACCCGCGAGGTCGAGCGCGAGGTCGTCGCCATCGAGCTGGCCACTATCCTGGTCCCGGGTCCGGAACTCGTTGCCGAATGAGGTGCCCACGCGGAACAGCTGGAGGCGCCGGATGACCTGGTAACCATGGTTGTCCGCGATGACGACGGTGATCTTGAGGCCTTCCTGGATGGCACTGACGATATCGCTCGGGCTCATCACGAACGTGCCATCACCGACGAACGCGATCACCTCGCCCTCGGGCCCAGCTGCCATCCGGGCACCGATGGCGGCCGGGATCTCGTGACCCATGCACGAGTACCCGAACTCGAGCTGCGCGCTGCGGCCACCCGTCGCATCCCACTGTTTGAGCAGGTCGCCGACCGGTGAGCCGGCGGCCGCGACGATGATGTCGCCCCGCTGAGCCCCCTCCCCCAGCACACGGATGAGTCGACCCTGCGTCATCAGCCCGTCGGCGGGTGCGACATGCTGGGCGAGCTGGCCCGCCCATGCCTCACTCCGGTTGCGGACGTCCGCCACGTAGCCGGGATCCGGGCGGATACCAGCCTTGCGTCCTGCATCAGTGAGGGCGATGAGGGTCTCGCGCGCATCCGCGACCACCGCCAGCGCACCCAGCTTGGTCGCGTCATGCGCGGCCACGTTGATGCCCACGAACCGGACCGCCGACGCCTGGAAGAGGCTCCTGGACGCCGTGATGAAGTCTCCCAGACGGGTCCCGATGCAGATGACCAGGTCTGCCTCACGCAGCACCGCGTTGGCCGCGGGGTTGCCTTCGACGCCCACACCGCCCAGGCCCAGTTCAGATGCTTCCAGCAGGGCACCCTTGCCCGCGAACGTCTCCGCCACGGGGATGCCAAACGCGTCCGAGAACTCGCGTAGCTCCGCCCAGGCCTCCGAGAAGTGGATACCCCCGCCGGCGATGATGGCGGGGCGCTGCGCGCCCGCCAGAAGGCGCACGACATGGGCAACGGCGGCCGGGTCGGCGAGGGCGCGCCGGATCGGCCAGGCCCGCGGTTCGAAGAACCGTGTCGGGAAGTCGAACGCCTCTGTCTGGACGTCCTGGGGCAGGCTGACGGTCACGGCGCCGGTCTCCGCCGGATCGGTCAGGATGCGCATCGCTTCCGGCAGTGCGGTGAGCAGCTGCTCGGGTCGGCTGATGCGGTCGAAGAAGCGGCTGACCGGCCGGAAGCAGTCATTGACGCTCAGGTCCGCGTCGATGGGGTGCTCCAGCTGTTGCAGCACATTGCCCTGACGGCGCGACGCGTAGGTATCGGCAGGCAGCAGCAACACCGGCAGCCGGTTGACCGACGCGGTCGCGGCGCCTGTGAGCATGTTCGTGGAACCGGGTCCGATGGACGAGGCACAGGCGAGCGTCGAACGCCGGCGACGCTGGCGGGCATAGCCGATGGCGGTGTGGACCATCGACTGCTCGTTGCGACCCTGATAGAACGGCATCACATCCCTGGCCGCCTGGAGAGCCTGGCCCAGACCCGTCACGTTGCCGTGCCCAAAGATGCCGTAGACACCCGCGATGAGCCGCTCCTGCTGGTCGTCGCGCTCGCTGGATTGGACCGCCAGGTAACGCACGAGCGCCTGGGCCATCGTCAGCCGGACGGTCGCCTGCGAGCCGCTCATCCGTCCAGCCCGTGGAACACGACCGTCTTCGTCTCGGTCAGCTCGTGCACCAGGGAGCGGGGACCCTCCCGACCGAAGCCGCTGGCTCGCCGGCCACCGTAGGGCATCAGGTCCGCCCGCCACAGCGGGCTGGAGTTGACCATCACCATGCCCGTGTCCACCGCCCGCGAGAAGCGGAAGGCTTCGTGCAACCGGCTCGTGAACACCGCGGCACTCAGGCCGTAGCCCCCGGCGTTCGCCTCCGCGATGGCGTCCTCGACATCGTCGAAGGCCATGACTGCGACCGCGGGACCAAAGAGCTCCTCGCGCGAGATGCGCATGCCCCCCACGACACCGGTCACGACCGCGGGCGTCAGTACGGCACCGTCGCGCTCGCCACCGGTGGCGAGCGTCGCACCGTCACGCACCGCTTCTGCGATACAGCCCTGCACCCGGGTCGCTTCCCGAGCGTCGATCATCGCGCCGAGCCGGGTGCCGGGCGTCAGTGGGTCGCCCACCGGGATGGCCTGGACCAGACCCAGGAGCGCGTCCAGGTAGTCGCCCTGGATGGTCCGGTCGACGACCACCCGCTGGACCGAGATGCACACCTGGCCGGCATTGATGTAGCCACCGGTCGCCGTCGCCGCGGCAGCAAGTGCCACGTCGGCGTCCGCGAGCACGATCATGGGACAGTTCGACCCAAGCTCCAGCAGCAGTCGCTTGGGTCCGGCCAGCCGGGACAAGCGGTCGCCGGTCGCAGCGCTCCCGGTGAAGCTCACGAGCCGCACCCGTGGATCGGCCACGAGTGGCCCTGCCACGTCCGGTCCGGGGCCTGTCAGGCACTGCAGGGCCCGTGGCGGCAGGCCGGCCTCCAGCAGGATGGCGCATAACGCGAGGGCCGTGAGCGGCGTCGCCGATGCCGGCTTGAGGATGACCGCGTTGCCGGAGGCCAAAGCCGGCCCCAGCTTGTGGACCACCAGCAGCATCGGGTAGTTGAAGGGCGTGATGGCCACGATGAGGCCAAGGGGCACCTGGAAGGTCATGCCCACCTTCCCCTCCCCGCCCTTCGCGGCGTCGATGGGCAGGGTTTCGCCACGCAGCTGGGTGCCCTCGAAGGCGCATAGCCGGAGCAGCTCCGGGATACGGGCCACCTCACCGGTGGCCTCGGACAGCGGCTTGCCCTCTTCGCGGGTCAGGATGCGGGCCAGCTCATCCACGCGGCTCGCGATGAGGTCGGCGGCACGGCCCAGGATCGCTGCCCGCTCATGGGCTGGCAGCGCCGCCATCTGGCGGGCGCCGTCGACGCCCGCCACGATCGCCGTCTCGATGTCATCAGCGGTCGCGATGGGCACCGTGTCCACGATGTCGTCCCGAAACGGATCACGGACCTCGAGCCGCGCCCGATCATCGGACACGACTCGGCCGTCGATGAGCATTCCCGCCACGTCAACCTCCCATCGGGCGCGTCGGGGTCGTCCCGCGGACCGATACAGCGCCGTCAACGCCCAGCACTTCCGGGTTGACGATGTTCCGGGGTGACTCGCCCCGCAGGCATCGGAGCACATCCTCGAGTGCTGTGCGCCACAACCGCTCCCGGGATGCGACGGTCGCGGCCGCGACATGGGGCGAGACGACGATGTCGTCGCGGCCCAGCAGCGGCGAGTCCGGCGGCAGCGGTTCCTCCCGGAAGACATCCAGGCCGGCACCCCCAAGGCGTCCACCATCGAGCGCCTCCAGCAGGGCCACCTCGTCCAACAGGCCACCGCGAGCCGCATTGATGACGATGGCACCCGGACGCATCAGGGAGATGGCGCGCCGGTCGACCAGCCCCGCGGTCGCCGTGGTCAGTGGCGCATGGATGGTGATGACATCGCTGGTCTGGAGCAGCTCATCCAGGGAGCCTGCGGCGCGTACGCCCGCGAGCGCGCGGTGCTCTGGCGTGGCGAACGGATCCCAGGCCAGGACGACCATGCCCAGCGCGCGTGCGACGTTGGCGACACGGGAGCCGATGCGCCCCAAGCCGATGATGCCCAGGGTCAGGCCGTCGAGTTCGACCGCGTCGTGGTCATTGAAGATGTCCCATGCTCCCGAGCGCAGGCTGTTGTCGCAGGTCTTGAGTCGCTTCGCCACTGCGAGCATCAGGGCCAGCGTGTGTTCCGCCGTCGAGATGGTCGGCCCGTCGGGCACATTGCAGATGGCGATACCGCGCTGGGTCGCCTCCTCGACGGCGACGTTGTCCAGGCCCGCGCCGGTCCGCGCGATGACCCGCAGTCGAGGTGCCCGGTCCAGGAGCGCGCCGTCGTAGCGCACGCGCACGGATGCGATGACGGCATCCGCAGCCTCGATGCCGAGCAGGGGATCCGAGCCGGCCACGGACCACGCGCCGAGCGTGCGGTCGTCCGGCTCCAGGAGTGACCGCAAGCCGTCCGGAAAGCGACGCTCGGTCCAGATGGTGCTGCCCATGACGGGCTTAGAGGTAGCCGCTGCGGGACTGGTCATCGTGCACCTCCTGCCGCTGATCCCGGGCACCCCGAAGACTCTCGCTGGCCGCCTGGCGCAACAGACGCACGTCCGATGCCACGGCCAGCATCTGGTAGCCCAGCCCGCGCCACGCGACGGCCAGTGCGTCCGAGGGGCAGAAGATGCCCGCCACGACCCCGTGGGCACGTGCGCGGTCGGCGATCCGGGTGAGCTGCCCCAGGAAGGCCGGGTCGGCCACATCGCGAGCGCCCATCGAGATGCGCAGGTCGGCTGGCCCCACGAACACCACGTTCACGCCGGGGACGCTCAGGATCTCGTCCAGGGCATCGAGCGCGGTCACGGTCTCGACCATCACGGCGCAGATGATGTCGCCATTGACCTGGTCCGTCGGCGATTCGCCGCTCCGCAGTGCGGCGCGTGTCGGGCCATACGACCGACTGCCGGCGGGTGCGTAGCGACACGCACGGACCGCGGCGGATGCTTCCGCGGCGGACTCGATCATGGGCACGATGACCCCGACCGCGCCCAGGTCGAGCGCGCGCATGATGGCCTCGGGCGCGTTCCAGGGCACGCGCAGGAAGGTGGGCGTGCCGGTTACCGACAGCGCCTGCATCATGGGCACGACCGTGTCGGGGCCTGCCAGACCATGCTGCAGGTCGATGCACGCCCAGTCATAGCCAACGCTGCCCATGATCTCGGCCGCGAACGAGTCGGGGATGGAGCACCATGCGCCATAGGTCGAGCCGCCGGCCGACCAGGCACCTCGCAGGATCGCTGAAGCCTCGGCCAAGGTCGTCATCGGCCGACCGCTGTGGCCAGGCCGAACGGCTCCGCGGTGGCGTCGGCGGTGGCGACGCCGGCCTCAGCAGCCGCCGCGTTCCCAGCAGCCGTCCCGGTCTCGGCGCCCTCAGAGGCGCCCCCCGCGGCTTGGGCAGCCGCGGCGACACGGCGCTGGATACCCTGATGGTGGGCGCTGACGGCCCGTCGAAGCTGCGCCACATCCCCCGCCTCGACGGCATCCACGATCGCGACGTGGAGCGCGAAGGTCTCGACCGGATCGAGGGGCTCGGCCACGAGCGCCCGCGCCCGGGCTTCGTAGAACACCCGCCAGAAGGCATCGAGGACTTTGCCCACCAGAGGCATCGAGTCGTTCTGGTACAGGGCCGCGTGGAACGATCGGTCTACCTGTGCTGGGTACTCGCCCCGAAGCGCCACTCCGTGCCACACATCAAGGATGCGGTGGAGGTCCGATAGCTGCGCTGGCGTCACCGCACCGAGCACCCGTTCGACCATACCCGTCTCGATGACCGAGCGGATGTCCAGGATCTCCCGCAATGCACCGACATCGAAGAGCATGCCGAAGGCCATCTGGTCCAGCACCGCGTCCAGACTGAACTCACGGACGAACAGGCCGGAACCGGGCCGCGCTTCCACGATACCGACGCTCTCGAGTGCCTTGACCGCCTCCCGGACCGAGTTGCGGCTGACGCCCAGGGTCCGTGCGAGCTGACCTTCGGGCGGCAGCGGGTCGCCCGCGTGCAACCGTCGATCGACGATGTAGTCCTTGAGCGCCACCTGGACGGCGTGGTGGATCAGCTCGCGCCGGGGGATGGGTGCCAGATCACTCATGAGACCCGCCTTCCACTCTTGTCCGAGTCGATACCTGACCAGTTGTAGGATAACCCTACCATTCGACAGGTTCGAGTGATAACGTGCGGTCACGCGGCCCGCTCCGCGCCACAGTCAGAGGAGGATGACATGATTCGGAGTCGTTTCCTGACGGCAGGCTTGACGGTGGCGTTGATCGCTGCTGCCGCTGCCGCGCCCATCGCAGCGCAGGAGCCATCACCGCAGCGCGGTGGCGAGGTGAACCTGTCGCAGTTCGAGGACGCAGATACGCTCGATCCGACCTTCGCGGGCACCGCCGGGGCGCGCGTGGTGTTCATCAACATGTGCGAGAAGCTGTACGACCTGGATGCCGATGGCGCCCTCGTGCCCCAGCTCGCGACCGCACTGCCGACCGTGTCCGAGGATGGCCTGACCGTGACCATCCCGGTGCGCGAAGGCGTGACCTTCAACGACGGCACACCGTTCGATGCGGCCGCGGTGGTCAAGAGCCTGGAACGACACCGTACCGCTGAAGGCTCACGACGCACGAGCGAGTTGAGCAGCATCACCGCTAGCGCCGCACCCGACGCGACCACCGTCGTCCTGACGCTTGCGCGGCCCGACGCCGCCTTGACCGCATCCCTCAGCGATCGTGCGGGCATGATCATGTCGCCCACGCAGCTCGACCTGCTGGGCGCCGACTTTGGCAACGCACCCGTATGCGTCGGGCCGTTCAAGTTCGTCGACCGGGTGGTGGGCGACCACACGACCCTGGAGCGCTCGGAGGACTACTACGACGCTGAGCACGTGTATCTGGACAAGGTCATCTACCGGCCCATCGCGGACGAGACCGTTCGCACCGCGAACCTGCGCGCCGGCGACCTCCAACTCGTGGACCGCGTGGCGACCACGGACGTGGCAGCCCTCAAGGACGACCCCGAGTTCGTGGTCGTGGCGCGCACGTCCAATGCCTACACCGCCATGACCGTCAACATCGCGAATGCGAACGGCATCGCGGGTGAGCCGGGCGTCGTCGACGACCCGCTCGCCAATGACCAGCTGCGCAAGGCGTTCGACCTGGCCATCGATCGGGACCAGATCAACCAACTCGTCTACAGCGGTCTCCAGGTCGCTGGCTGCGGTCCCATCTCGCCCGCCAATCCCTACCACGACGGTGTCGCGTGCCCCGCTCGCGACCTCGAGGGCGCCAAGGCGCTCGTCACTGCATCCGGCGTGGCCACGCCCATCCGGGTCGAGCTCCAGGTGGCCAGCTCACCCGTGAACGTGCGTCTCGGGGAGCTGCTGCAGTCGCAGGTCGCGGAGGCTGGCTTCGAACTGGCGGTGCTGCCGCTGGACAACGCCACCGCCTTCCAGAACCAGAACGATGGCGCCTTCGACATCATGCTCACGCCCTGGTCCGGACGCGTCGATCCGGATGCCAACATCTATCGGTTCCACTACTCGACCGGGACGGACAACTTTCCCAAGGCGGTCGATCCGGAGCTCGATGCACTGCTCGACGAGGCACGCTCGGTGAACGACGTCGAGGCCCGCAAGGCCCTGTACGCCCAGATCGTGGAGCGAGTCAAGGAGCGACGGTCCGTCATCTACCTGCAGCACCAGGTCCTGTACTCGGCACACACGAGCGCGCTGCAGGGCTTCGAGCTCTTCGTCGACGGCATGCCCCGCCTCAAGTCGGTGTCCCTCAGCCAGAGCTGATCGGGCGGTCACGGGTCCGAGGGTTTCATGAGCCGGTACTTCCTGCGCCGCGCTGGTGAATCCCTCATCGCCCTGTGGCTGGCCACCATCGTTGTCTTCATCGGTGTCCGGAGCCTGCCCGGAGACCCGGCCATCGCCATGTCGGGCGAAGGCCGGGAGCCGGCGGCCAATGCCCTCATCCGGCAACGCTACGGGCTCGACGAACCCCTCCCCATCCAGTACCTGCGCTGGATCTCGATCACCATTACGGGTGACCTGGGCACGTCCATCCGCACCGGCCAGCCGGTGACCGCGGAGATCCTGAGCCGCATCCCGACGACGCTCGAGCTGGCCGGGCTGGCCGGCCTGTTCGCGATCTGCTTTGGCCTGCCGCTGGGCATCGCCGCGGCGGTCCGGCGTGGCACGCGCCTGGACTATCTCGCGGGCAGCGTCGGCCTCATCGGCCTGTCCATCCCGACGTTCTGGCTGGGCATCGTGCTCATCCTCATCTTCGCCGTGTGGCTGGAGGTACTGCCAGCGTCGGGCTACGTGCCCTTCCTGGAGGATCCCATCCAGAACCTGGAGCGCATGATCCTGCCCGTCATCGTGCTCGGATCGGCTCTCGGCGCGGTGCTGTTGCGCCAGGTGCGTTCGGGCATGATCGGATCGCTGGGCTCTGACTATGTGCGCACCGCCCGGGCAAAGGGCCTGACGGAACGCCAGGTCGTGGTCGGCCACGCGCTTCGCAACAGCCTCATCACGGTGGTCACGATCCTGGGCCTGGAGCTGGGAGCATTGATCTCCGGGTCCGTGGTGACCGAGTCGATCTTCCTCATCCCGGGCTTCGGGCGCTTGATCATCGAGGCGGTCAGCCGGCGTGACTATCCCGTCATCCAGGGCGTGGCGCTCTTCAGCGCGGTGGCCTACATCGCCATCAACTTCGGGGTCGACCTGCTGTATTCGTACCTCAACCCCAAGGTGCGTATGGGATCCACGGCACAGTGACCCTGGTCACCGCCGACCCGGCGACCTTCCAGGGTAAGGGCGTCGCCCGACGGCTCATGAGTCGGCCACCTACGGCGATCGGTTGCATCGTGGCCCTGACCATCATCGTGGTGGCCATCGCGGCGCCCATCGTGGCGCCCTACGCGCCGGCCGCCAACGACTTCGACGCCATCCTGTCGCCACCCACGTTCGCCCACCCCATGGGCACCGATGAGTTGGGACGCGACACGCTGTCGCGGGCCATCTGGGGCGCCCGGGCGTCGATGCTTGCGGGCATCCTGGCGACCCTCCTGGCGGTCGTCGTGGCGGTGCCCATCGGCCTCATCTCGGGCTTCTATCGCGGGCGCATCGATGGCCTCACGATGCGCGCCACGGACGCGATGCTGGCCTTCCCGTTCCTCATCGTCGCGGTGCTGCTGACCGCGATCCTGGGTCCCTCGCTCCAGAACGCCGCGCTCGCCATCGGGCTGGTCCAGATCCCCAAGCTGATACGCATCACACGGGGCGAGGTGCTGGGTCTGCGGGAGGAAAGCTTTGTACAGGCGGCCATCGCCGACGGCGCACCGGACCGCAGCGTCATCTTCCGCCACATCCTGCCCAACACCCTCAATGTGCTGCTGGTCCAGGCGACCGTCGTGCTGCCGTTCGCCATCCTCGCGGAAGCGACCCTCTCGTTCCTGGGTCTGGGAGTCCAGCCACCGACGCCGTCATGGGGGGTGATGCTCACGGCCGCGCAGCCATATCTGGGCACCGCGCCATGGCTGGCCATCGCGCCGGGCATGGCCATCCTGCTCACGACACTATCCTTCAACCTGGTTGGCGACGGCCTGCGCGACGTCCTTGATCCACGGCTCGACCGATGAGCCCGGTGCTCGACGTCCGGGATGTCTCGGTGCGCATCCGGGTACCCAGCGGTCATCACGTCCAGGCGGTCGACCGAGTGTCCTTCAGCGTCGAGCCCGGCGAGACGCTGGCCATCGTTGGTGAATCCGGCTGCGGCAAGACCATGCTCGCGATGGCGGTCCTGGGTCTGCTGCCATCCGGTGGTGAGATCACGAACGGCGAGGTGCTTCTGGACGGCGAGGACCTTCGCACGGCGACGCCCAGCCGTCTCCGTGACATCCGGGGACGAACCATCGGCGCGGTCTTCCAGGAACCCATGGCGGCGCTCGACCCGGTGCTCACGATCGGTCGTCAGATCGCGGAGGTCATCCAGCGTCACGAAGGGCTGTCGAAGGATGCGGCTCGCGGTCGGGCACTGGAGCTGATGTCGCTGGTGGGCATCCCAGACCCTGCGTCCCGCATCGACCAGTATCCCCACCAGTTCTCGGGGGGCATGGCCCAGCGGGTCGTCATCGCGATGGCCATCGCCTGTCGGCCGCGAGTGCTTTTGGCCGACGAGCCCACGACCGCTCTGGACGTCACCATCCAGGCGGCAGTGCTGCGGGTCATCGACTCACTCAAGCACCAGCTGGACATGGCGGTCGTGCTCATCACCCACGATCTGGGCGTGGTCGCGGACGTCGCCGACCGGGTCATGGTCATGTACGCCGGCCGGGTGGTGGAGGAAGCGGATGTCCTGGACACCTTCGCGGCGCCCCAGCATCAGTACACGCGTGGCCTCATGGGCGCCATCCGGCATCCCACCCGGACCCCGCCGCGCTCGCGGCTGACCGAGATCCCGGGCATGGTGCCGACGTTGCTGGCCCCCGCCCAGGCCTGCGCGTTCGCACCCCGCTGCCCGCTCGCCGACGATCGCTGCCGGGCAGAGCTGCCCCTCCTGGGACCCATCCGGGACCATCACGCCGTGGCCTGCTTCCACCCCGGCGTGCCGGCATGACCCACGACCCGATCGACATCGGTGCTCCGTCGACGACTGCGGTGCCCGAGGCGGTGCTCGAGATCGTGGACCTGGAGATGCACTACTCGGTCGGCGGTGGAGTCCTGGGCAAGCGCTCCGTGGTGCGTGCCGTGGACGGTGTGTCACTGACCCTACGGCGAGGTGAGACGGGCGCGCTCGTGGGCGAGAGTGGCAGCGGCAAGTCGACCGTGGGCAAGTGCATCATCCGACTGGTCGAGCCGACGAGTGGCCGGGTCTCATTCCTGGGACGCGACACCACCCACCTATCGCGGCATGCCCTGCGGCCATTGCGGCGAGATATGCACGTGGTGTTCCAGGACCCCTATCTCTCACTCAACCCGCGGATGACCATCGGTCAGATCGTCGCTGGCCCGCTGGTCCATAACGGTCTGCTCCGACGTGGCGACCGTCGCGCCCAGGTGGGCGAGCTGCTCGACCGCGTCGGGTTGCGACCGGAACTCCAGGACCGATACCCCCACAGCCTGTCGGGCGGCCAGCGCCAACGCGTCGCCATCGCACGTGCCCTCAGCTGCCGTCCTGCGTTACTCGTCGCGGACGAGCCCATCTCGGCGCTCGATGCATCGGTGCAGGCGAGCACCCTCAACCTGCTGCTGGAACTCCAGGCGGAGATGGGCTTTGCCTGTCTGTTCATCACCCACGACCTGTCGGCCGCGGAGTTCATGGCCGACTGGATCGCGGTCATGTACCTTGGGCGCATCGTCGAGATCGGCTCGCGGGAGCAGATCTTTGGCCAGCCACGGCACCCGTATACGCAGGCACTCCTGTCCGCGGTGCCCTACCCTGACCCAGTCATCCAGCGGACGCGACGGGCCATCGTGATCGTGGGTGACCCACCCAGTCCTATCGACCCGCCCAGTGGTTGCCGCTTCCACACCCGCTGCCCCATCGCGATCGACCGATGCAGCGAGGTGGAACCGGAGTTGGTGGACCCGGCGGACGCGGGTCACCTGGCACGTTGCCATCTCGTCGGGCCGCAGGGCGAACCGCCGGTCGTGCCCGTCGGGCAACCACGGCAACACGCATGGGGGGATCGCACGTGAAGACCACACGCCCAGAACTCCGGGGTGACTTCGGGATGGTGTCGAGCACCCAGTGGCTCGCCACTGGGACTGGCATGTCCGTGCTGGAGCGCGGCGGCAACGCGTTTGATGCCGCGGTCGCCGCAGGTCTGGTGCTGCAGGTAGTCGAGCCGCACCTGTGCGGGCCCGGCGGCGAGGTCCCCATCGTCGCCTGGTCGGCGACGACCCGCATGCCGTTCGTCATCTCGGGTCAAGGGCCCGCGCCCCAGTCGGCGACCATCGAGCGATTCCGGTCGATGGGCTTCACGCAAATACCCGGCACGGGCGTGCTTGGGGCGTGCGTCCCGGGTGCCTTTGGTGGCTGGATGCGCCTGCTTCGCGACTACGGCACATGGAATGTCGGCTCCGTCATGGAGTATGCCATCGGGTATGCGCAGCGCGGCTTCCCGACCCCGCCCAGGATGGCCCAGACCATCGACGCCATCGCGGGCACGTTCGAGGAACATTGGCCGACCTCGGCCGCGCATTACCTGGGCCGGGATCGGCCGGTCGCCGAGGCGATCACTACCAATCGGGATCTGGCCGCGACGTACGCCGCCATCGTCCGGGAAGCCGAGCTCGCCGGGCCAGACAGAGAACGACAGGTCGAGGCAGCCACCAGGGCGTTCTATCAGGGCTTCGTCGCTGCCGCGATCGATCGCTTCGGCCGTGATACCCACGCGGACGCGACAGGTCGTCAGACCACGGCATTGCTCACCGGTGCTGACATGGCCAACTGGAGCGCCGGCGTCGAGGCACCCACGGTCCTGGGCTACCGCGGCAGGACGGTATGCAAGACGGGTCCCTGGGGCCAGGGCCCCGTGTTGCTCCAGCAACTCGCGATCCTTGAGGGCTTCGACCTGGGATCCATGGGCCATCTCTCCGTGGACTGGATACACACGATCGTCGAGACGGCCAAGCTCGCGTTCGCGGACCGCGATGCGTGGTATGGCGACCCACGCTTCACAGACCCGCCCATGGAAGACCTGCTCAGCCGCGCATACGCGGCTGAGCGACGGGGGCTGGTCGGCGAGACCGCCGATAGCACGCTTCGGCCAGGGAGTCCCGGAGGCCGCGAGCCGCATCTCCCGTCGTCATGGGACGGTCCGGTCAGCGGCGCGGCACGTCCGGGAGCGGGAGAGCCGGGATCCCA
>Ga0335397_10005955_pt1 | contig 15841 bp, 12 predicted proteins | sample MAT04_FD_205740 | JGI IMG/M metagenome (GOLD analysis project Ga0335397, IMG submission 205740) | Freshwater microbial communities from Lake Fryxell liftoff mats and glacier meltwater in Antarctica - MAT-04 (spades assembly) (version 2) ... | reverse complement strand
TCGTGCCGTCGCCAGCACAGGCCTCGCAGCGGCCCCCGGCCACGTTGAACGAGAACCGACCGGGTTGGTAACCACGGATCTTGGCCTCCGGCGACTGGGCCAGGAGCTTTCGGACGTGATCGAACACCCCGGTGTAGGTGGCGGGGTTGGAACGGGGTGTGCGCCCGATGGGCGACTGGTCGATCGAGATCAACTTGTCGATCGACTCCCACCCGTCGACCGCGGTGTGACGACCGGGAGGTGTTTTGGAGTGGTAGATCCGCTGCATCAGCGAGCGCAGGAGGATGTCGTTGATGAGCGTGGACTTCCCGGACCCGGAGACGCCGGTGATGGCCACGAACAGGCCCAGCGGAATCGTGGCATCGATGCCCTGGAGGTTGTGCTCCCGAGCACCCCGGATGACAAGCCGTTCCTCGCCTCGCGGCCGCCGTATCTGCGGAACCTCGATCTTTCGTTTCCCCGACAGATACTGACCGGTGACGGACGCCTTCGAACGCAGCAGGCCCTTGACGGAGCCTTCAAACACCACCGCTCCGCCGTGTTCACCGGCGCCGGGGCCGATGTCGACCACATGGTCGGCGGCCCGGATCGTGTCTTCGTCGTGCTCCACGACCAGCACGGTGTTGCCGATGTCGCGAAGCCGTTCGAGTGTCTCGATGAGGCGGTGGTTGTCTCGTTGATGGAGGCCGATCGACGGTTCATCGAGCACATAGAGCACGCCCACGAGCCCGCTTCCGATCTGGGACGCCAGCCGGATGCGCTGGGCCTCGCCCCCTGCCAGCGTGGCAGCCGACCTGCTGAGCGAGAGGTAATCGAGCCCCACGTCGAGAAGGAACTGCAGTCGGGCGTTCACTTCGCGAACCACACGGTCGGCGATCATGGTTTGGCGGTCGTCGAGCTCAAGGGCGGACATTGCGGCGGCGGCGTCGCGGATGGAGAGTCCACAGAGGTCGGCGATGGTGTGGCTGCCCAGCGTGACGGCCAGCGCCAGCGGATTGAGCCGGGCGCCCTCGCATGTGGCACAGCTCACCTCGCGCATGTAGCCCTCGATCTGTTCGCGCTGGTTGTCGCTCTCCGATTCGCTGTGGCGGCGCTGGAGCCACGGGATGACGCCTTCGTACTTGGCCGAGTACTGGCGCGATCGGCCGTAGCGGTTGCGGTACTTCACGAGTACCTGCTTGCCGACCAGGCCGTAGAGCAGCAATTTCTGTTGTTTCTTGGGCAGGTTGCCAAACGGCTCGTCGTGGGCGATCTCGTGGGCTTCGCACACGCTCTCCAGCAACTTGTGAAAGTACTTGGCGTGCCCGCTGGCCCACGGCGCCAGCGCGCCGTCGGCAACGGAAAGCTCCGGATTCGGAACCACCAGATCCGGATCGACCTCGAAACGGGTGCCGAGCCCGTCGCAAGCCGGACAGGCGCCGTAGGGCGAATTGAACGAGAAGTTGCGAGGCGCCAGGGGTTCGTAGCTCTTGCCGCAGGTGAGACAGGCCTGGTGCTGGCTGAACGTGAGCCGATCGAACGCCAGCTCTTCGCCGTCTTTCGGTACGAGCTGGATCTCCGCGATGCCGTCGGCCAGGCGCAGCGCCGTCTCCAGCGAATCCGTGAGCCGACGCTCCACGCCTTTCTTGCGGATGAGCCGGTCGACCACCACTTCGATGGTGTGCATTTCGTAGCGGGCCAGATCAATCTTGTCGGTGAGATCGTGCACGACGCCATCGACTCGGGCTCGGGCGAACCCTTGCGTGGCGAGGTCGGTGAGGAGGGTTTCATACGTGCCCTTGCGTCCCCGCACGACGGGTGCCAACACCTCGAAGCGACTGCCCTCGGGAAGGTCCATGACGCGGTCGACGATCTGTTGCGGTGTCTGCCGAGTGATCAAGGTGCCGTCGTCGGGACAATGGGCCACCCCGGCGCGAGCGAAGAGCAGGCGGAGGTAGTCGTAGATCTCGGTGACGGTGCCAACGGTGGATCGTGGGTTGCGCGAGGCGCTCTTCTGGTCGATCGAGATGGCGGGAGAGAGCCCTTCGATGAAGTCGACATCGGGCTTCTCGGGCTGCCCGAGGAACTGCCGGGCGTACGCCGACAGTGACTCCACGTAGCGACGTTGGCCCTCGGCGTAGATGGTGTCGAACGCCAGGCTGCTCTTCCCGGAGCCAGAGAGCCCCGTGAACACGATGAGTGAGTCGCGGGGCAGTTCGAGGGACAGATTGCGGAGGTTGTGCTCGCGTGCGCCGCGAATCACGATCTTGTCGACCATGGCCGGAGCCTAGCGTTACACCCAACCATACGAACGCATGTATGCCCTAAGGCCGGGCAGACCGCACGTACGACGTGACCCGGAAGTCGCAGTTGGGAAGGAACGCAACGGCTTCGGTGGATACCGCCTGCCAGCCAGGGAACGACGGCACGGGCGACTCCACGCCCGGGCATTGCGCTACCACCGCGAAAGAAGTGAGCCCCAAGCCCTCGGCGACACGAATGGCACCGGGAAGTTCGTCGCGCGCCACCACGGTCAGCCATCGACGCTCCGGGTAAGTGGCGGCGAACTCGCGCGGGGGGAATCCGTCGGGCGAGATCAGCACCGGTTCGGGCCGGGCGAGCAGCAGTTCGCCGGCGTCGGCTACTGCATGGGTTCGGAGCACCATCCAGGCGGCGCCGAACGCCGCGACGGCCAGGGAGAATCCAAGCAGGGTGACGCGGACGAACGGCATCAGCGCCGGGAGGCGTGTGGCGCCGATGGCGACAAGGGCCAGCGTGGTGGTGAGGAAATAGCGGCCTCCCCATTGCGGCAGCGCTCCCCCCGGGAGTTGGAACGCGAAGACGATCGGCAGTGGGACGAGCGCAAGCAACGTCGCGTCGCGCGCCACCGGTGGTCGCCAACCTCGTGCGAGTGCAACGGCGGCAACGGGGGCGGCGGCCAACGCCCCTGGCACGAACCCTGGTCCCGAGGCGAACCGGAGCACGTAGCAATAACCAACCACCACGAGGAGCCCGATGCACACTCGCTGCCGGCGGGGGTCGCTCCCCCATCGGCCGAGCACCACCAACGCGGTGGCGAAAGCTAGCGCCAGAACGAGGAGGCCGGAGTCGAAGCTGGGGAATGGCGACACTGCGGTGACAAACGATTCCAACGCCCGCCGGGCAAGGTTCGAACCGGCGTCGCCCACGAAACCCGATGCTCGGCCGGCCCGAAAGCTCGTTCCCACAACCCAACGCTCGAGGAGGTCGTTGGCGAGGGCAGGCACCGCGAAGCCCACGCCACACGCCAACCCGATGCGGGTGGCCCGAGCGCGTTGCCGGCCATGCCAAAGGAGCCCCTGCACCGTGAGGAACATGGCGGCGGCATAGACCACCGCCTCGGTGCGCATGCTGAACGCCACGCCGAGGGCGGCGCCCCCGGCGAAGCTCCACACCCAGGGACCACGCAAGGATCGGTGCAGCCAAACAAGGGCCCACAACATGAGCGCCACACCAGGGGCGTGTTCCCAGAGGTCGACCGCGTAGAGCAGCAGTGGCGAGGTGATCCCCACCAGCCAGAAAGCGCTGTCGGCGGCGGGCGGGGAGCATGCCGCGGCCAGCGCTCGGGCGGCGAAGGCCGCGGCCACGGCTCCCAGCATCGGGAGCAGGAGCGCTGCCCGATACCCACCGATGTCCCAGAGCGGTTTGGCGGCGAGCACCATCGGCAACGACGTAACCCCGACGAAGATGTCGCCGGAACGATACGACGACACCATCGGGTGGTGACGTCCCGAAGGATCGGCGGCGGCGGCGAAGTAGCCGAGGTCGGGCACGAAGGTGCCGCGTTCGGACATGACCTTGACCGTTGCCACTTTGGCCCCCGTGTCGGTGCCGAGGAACCCGCGGGGATCGTTGGCGAACGACAGCGCCACGTAGACCGAGCAGAGCAGTACGCCGGCCACGATCGGGTGCCGGATCCCTTGGCTGAGGCGGGCGGGCAACGGCGGGTCAGACCACTTGCTTGAGCTCACGCTTGAGATCCTTGATCTCATCGCGGAGCCGGGCGGCGTACTCGAATCGCAGGTCGGCTGAGGCGTCGTGCATCTCGGCTTCGAGGGTAAGGATCAAGCGGCCGAGCTCTTCCTGCGGAAGTTCCTTGAGCTCGTTCACCCGCTCTGCGTCGCGTCGCCGGTTTCGACGACCGTCGCCCGGTGTCGGGGCGGTGTTGGCGGTGCCGCGCAACGCTCCGAGGATGTCGGTGATCGCTTTGCGAAGTGGTTGGGGATCGATGCCGTGTTCGGTGTTGTAGGCCTGCTGCACCATTCGACGGCGATTGGTTTCGGAGATGGCCCGTTGCATCGAGTTGGTGACCTTGTCGGCGTACATGATCACCTGCCCTTCCACGTTTCGCGCCGCTCGACCGATGGTTTGCACCAACGAGGTTTCGGAGCGAAGGAATCCTTCCTTGTCGGCGTCGAGGATCGCCACCAAGCTCACCTCGGGAAGGTCGAGGCCTTCTCGCAGCAGGTTGATGCCCACGAGCACATCGAACTCCCCGAGTCGGAGGTCGCGGAGGATCTCGATACGTTCGATCGTGTCGATGTTGGAGTGGAGGTAACGCACCCGAAGGCCCTGTTCGAGGAGGTAGTCGGTGAGGTCTTCGGCCATCTTCTTGGTGAGGGTGGTGACCAACACTCGTTGCTCCTTGGCAATCCGAGCCCGGATCTCCTCCTGGAGGTCGTCGATCTGGCCCTTGGTGGGGCGCACCATCACTTCGGGGTCGATGAGGCCCGTGGGGCGAACCACCTGCTCCACGATCTTCGACGAGTTCTCACGTTCGTACGGCCCGGGGGTTGCCGACAGGAAGACGACCTGGCCGACGCGGCCCATGAACTCCTCGAAACGCAACGGCCGGTTGTCGGCGGCGGACGGTAACCGGAAGCCGTGTTCGACCAGAATCGACTTTCGGGTGCGATCGCCTTCGTATTGGCCATGCAACTGCGGCACCGTGACGTGCGACTCATCGATGACCACGAGATAGTCGGACGGGAAGTAGTCGAGCAGGGTGAACGGTGGTTCGCCGGCGGATCGCCCATCGATGTGCCGGGCATAGTTCTCAATCCCGTTGCAATAGCCCACCTCCTGCATCATTTCGAGGTCGTATTGGGTGCGCATGCGCAAGCGCTGCGCCTCGAGCAGCTTGTTGTCGCCTTCGAACGACGCCAAGCGCTCCTGCAGTTCCGCCTCGATTCCCACCACCGCTTTGCGCAGTCGTTCCTCGCCAGCCACGTAGTGGGTCGCGGGGAAGATCACGGCTTCGTCGAGGGTGGTGACCCGCTCGCCGGTGAGCGGATCCACCACCGAAATCTGCTCCACCTCGTCGCCGAACAGCTCGATCCGAAGTGCCGTTTCGTCGTAGGCGGGGTGGAGTTCGATGGTGTCGCCGCGCACCCGAAACTTTCCCCGGACGAGGTTCATGTCGTTGCGGTCGTATTGGAGGTCGACCAGCTTTCGGAGGAAGGCACGGTGATCGAGTTGTTCGCCCTTCTTGACGACGACGAGTTGGTTTCGGTACTCCTCGGGATTCCCGAGCCCGTAGATGCACGACACCGACGCCACGACGATCACATCGCGCCGGGTGAGCAAAGCCGACGAGGCGGCGTGACGGAGCCGATCGATCTCGTCGTTGATCGATGAGTCCTTTTCGATGTACGTGTCGCTGGAGGCGATGTATGCCTCGGGTTGGTAGTAGTCGTAGTACGAGACGAAATATTCGACTCGGTTCTCCGGGAAGAACTCACGGAACTCGTTGGTGAGCTGTGCCGCCAGCGCCTTGTTGGGGGCGATCACGATCGTGGGACGCTGCGCCTGCTCGATGGTCCAGGCGATCGTGGCGCTCTTCCCCGATCCGGTGATGCCAAGGAGCGTCTGGAAACGCTCGCCGTCGAGCAGGCCCTGAGCCAACTCGGCAATGGCCGCCGGCTGGTCGCCGGCAGGCGAGAAATCGGAAACGACCTTGAACGGGGGCATACCCCGAGGTTACCCAGGAGGTCTGACAGTTCTGCTGGGCGGGAAGTACGTCGGCAGGAAGACCTCCGACTATCGTGCCGACACCGTCGGACCACCGGTGGCCTGCCGGCAGCGCCGGGTGAGCGGGCGCCCCGAGTGGACGGCGAACTTTCGCTCACACCGCAACCCCCGGAGGCAGGATGAAGGACGCGCTCGGCTCGGTGCAATCCGCACTGGTGCTCGGCGGCACTTCGGAGATCGCGTTGGCGATCGTCGACCGCCTGATTGCCGATCGTTGCCGCACCGTGGTGCTGGCGGGGCGTGATCCGGACACGCTGGAGCGTGCCGCCGCTCCTCGACGGTCGGGGTCGGTTTCGGTCAGCACCGTCTCGTTCGATGCCATGGACACGGTCAACCACGCCGAACAGTTGGCCGAGGTCTTCGCCCAACACGGCGACCTCGACCTCGTCGTGCTCGCGTTTGGCGTCTTGGGAAGTCAGGATCAGTTCGACCACGACCCCGCGGCGGCCGCCGACGCCATCACGGCCAACTACACAGGTGGGGTGAGCGCCTCACTTGCGGTGGCTACCGAGTTGCGGCGGCAGGGCCACGGCACGCTGGTGGTGATTTCGAGCGTGGCGGCGGAACGATCACGCAAATCGAACTTTGTGTACGGTTCGTCGAAGGCCGGGCTCGACGCCTTCGCCCAGGGTTTGGGCGACGCCCTCAAACCGGACGGAATTCGGGTGCTGGTCGTGCGTCCGGGTTTTGTTCACACCCGAATGACCGCGGGCCTCGATCCGCAACCTTTCTCCACCACGCCCCAGGCCGTCGCGGAAGCCACAGAACGGGCGCTCCGCCGCGGCGCGGAGATCGTGTGGGCCCCCGGAATCCTGCGGTGGGTGTTTGCGATCATGCGTCACCTCCCCCGGCCGGTTTGGCGGATCGTCTCTGCCCGATGATCACGCGAACGTCGGTGTCTCCGTGACATCACTCCCTCTCGGCCTCGTCAAAGCCGTCCGGCCTCATCAGTGGACGAAAAACGTGCTCGTTTTCGCTGCGCCGGTGGCCGCCGGCACGTTGTTTGCCGACGGCGTGATCCGTAACGCCGTCGTAGCGTTCGCGGCGTTCTGTCTCGCCGCCGGAGGCACCTACCTACTCAATGATGCTCGCGACGTCGACTCGGATCGACGTCACCCCACCAAACGAAATCGGCCGATTGCGGCGGGAGTGGTGCCGGTGCCACTCGCCACCGCTCTAGGCGCCGTGCTCCTGATCACCGCGGTGGGCGTGGCCACCCTGGCCCCCGGCGATGGATCCAACTACAACCTCGCCTACACCATCGCCGCCTATCTCTCGCTCACCTGTGCCTACACCTTCTGGCTCAAACATCAACCTGTCGTCGACATCATGGCGGTGGCTGCGGGTTTCGTGCTGCGAGCGATCGCTGGCGGCGCGGCCACCGAAGTGCCGATCTCGAAATGGTTCTACCTGGTCACGTCGGCCGGCGCCCTCTTCATGGTCGTGGGCAAACGGCAGGGCGAAGCGGCTGAGCTTGGTGCCGACGCCGTGGCCCTCCGCCCCGCACTCGCGGCCTACACCCCGGACTTCCTCGGCTATCTCCGTAGCGTCTCGTCGGGTTTGCTGGTGATTGCCTATTGCCTCTGGGCCTTCGAGTCCGCCTCGACCGTGGCGAACGGCAACGGCTCCGTGTTCTTCGAGTTGTCGGTGGTGCCCTTTCTGGCGGCGGTCCTCCGGTACGCCCTGCTGATCGGTGAAGGCAAAGGTGCCGAACCCGAGACCCTCGTATTGCGCGATCGACCGTTGCAGATCGCAGGTATCGCATGGGCCATCATCTATGGCTATGGGCTCTACCTTGCCTGAATCGCCGCCCCAAGACGGACTCGATCCCGCCCGGCCCGATCTTCCCCGCCAGGCGCTCACGGGTTGGGGCCGAACCGCGCCCACGGCGGCCAGGGTGGTGCACGCCCATAGCGGCGCGGACATGCGACGAGCCCTTCAATCGATCCCGCCTCGGGGCCTGCTCGGACGGGGTCTCGGCCGGAGTTACGGCGACGCCGCCCAGAACGCCGGTGGAACGGTGGTGGCCACCGCGGGTGCGGGCGAGTACGTGCTCGACCCCGAAACCGGCGTCGTCACGGCGTCGGCCGGAGCCAGCCTCGATGAGCTCCTCCGGGGGATCGTTCCGTGGGGCTACTTCGTGCCGGTGTCGCCCGGCACCCGTTACGTCACGGTCGGAGGCGCCATCGCCGCCGATATTCACGGCAAGAACCACCACCACGCCGGCTCGTGGTGCAGCCACGTTCGCTCGTTTGACCTTGCCCTCCCCGACGGTTCGGTTCGAACCGTCACCCCCGAGAACGAACCGTCACTGTTCTGGGCCACGGCAGGCGGGATGGGGCTTACCGGTCTCATCCTGCAAGCCACCTTTCAGTGCCAGTCCATTCCGTCGAGTCGGCTCGCCGTCGACACCGAATGCACCACCGACCTCGACGACGTACTCGAGCGCATGGCCTCCCGCGATCACGAATACGACTTCTCCGTGGCGTGGATCGATCTCATGGCCACGGGACGAACCCTCGGACGTTCGGTGCTCACGAGAGGCTGGTTCGCCACGCCGGATCAGCTTCCCGCGGCCGAACGTCGCCACCCGTTCGCGTACGACGCCGAAGTACTTCTGCACCTCCCCGCAGTGTTCCCCTCCGGACTGCTGAACCCGGTCACGATCCGGGCCTTCAATGAGCTGTGGTATCGGAAGGCCCCCACCCATCGCGAGGGGGAGATTCAGACCATCCCGCAGTTCTGGCATCCGCTCGACATGGTGGGCGGATGGAACCATGCCTACGGCCCACGAGGGTTCCTCCAGTGGCAGTTGGCCATCCCATTCGGCAGCGAAGATGCCCTTCGTACCATCGTGGGACGGTTCGCCAAGGCGCGCTGCACCTCCCTCGTGAACGTGCTCAAGCGGTTCGGCCCGGGAAATCCCGGACCATTGTCGTTCCCGATCGAAGGATGGACCCTCTCGGTCGACATCGCCATCGGGAACCCGCTGGTGCCCCGATTGCTCGACGAGCTCGATGAGATCGTGCTCGAGGTGGGGGGTCGGCTCTACCTCGCCAAGGATTCGCGGTTGCGCCCAGATCATCTGCCCCTCATGTACCCGGAACTCGACGCCTGGAGATCCGTGAAGGCGATCGTCGATCCGCTCAATCAGATCCAGAGCGACCTCGGTCGGCGCCTGGGTCTTTGTTGAGCACCGTTCACCCAGTTTCGCCTTCGGTGTGGCCTCGCTCCGCTGCCCGTTTCCGTTCGATCCAGGCCCAGAGCCGCTCGATCTCGGCGTCGAGGGCGGCACGATCGCCGGCATTGTCGACCACGAAGTCGGCTCGAGCGAGGCGATCTTCACGGCGTGCTTGACGGGAGATGCGGTTCCGGGCGTCGGTCTCGCTGAATCCCCGATGGTCGACAAGACGTTGGACGGCAAGCTCGGGGTCGACGTCGACGACCACGAGTACCGCCATGTCGTCTCGGCCGGATTCCACGAGCAACGGAACGTCGAGCACGACCACGTGATCGGTCGTGGCAACGGCGGCGAGCCGATCGGCGATCTCCGTTCCGACCGCCGGATGGACGAGCGCGTTGAGGTCGGCGAGGGCGTCCGCGTCGGTGAACACGATCGAGGCGACGGCGGCCCGATCGAGTGATCCATCGAGCGCAACGATGACCGACCCGAACCGTTTGACCATGGCATCGAACACCGCGGTTCCGGGCTGTTGCAGCTCCCGCGTGATGGCATCAGCGTCGATGACCACCGACCCTCGCTCGGCGAGGGCCGCGGACACCGTAGATTTGCCCGCACCGATCCCCCCGGTGAGCCCGATCAAGAACACGATTCGGAAGTTAGCAGAAGCGGTATCGGGCAAGATCGTGTTCCCACGAGAGGAAGTTCCGCCATGCTCTGTATCGCTACGCCCTGTAGGAACACCCGACCGCGACCGACGAGGTAAACGTGGACGCTGATCCGGGGCAGCCGGTCGAGGAGTTGCAGCTTCGTGCGCCGGGCTCCGGCACACCCAACGACACGCGCGGCCAACGCTCCTCGTCGACGGACGACGACGAATCGCTCAGTCTCCGCGAACGGCTGCTGCAGCTCGCAGAGACCACCGACGGATCGAATGCCGAAGAAGGGCTCTTCGAACGGTTTGATCGAGTCGCCTCGTTTGGTCCCGCCATCCTGGCGATCCGTTTTACCACCACGATCGCGTCGATCGCCCTGGCGGCGCCGTTTCTGGCGCAAGGAGATACACGCACCATCGCCTTTGCGGTGATCGTCACCCTCTACACGGTTGTCCGAACGCTTCGGCCGGTGCGCTACCTCGGCGACATTCGAAGCCTGTTGTCGGTGTTGTTCGAGCTCACTCTCCATGTCACGATCGTGATCTTCAGCGACGGTTGGGAGTCGCCGTTCATCTTTTCGCTCCTCACCGCGGTGATCGTCGCTGGGTTTGCGCGCGGCTTCGGCTTTGCCGTGCGGGTAGGTATTGCGTCCTCGCTCGCCGTCACCATCCCCTACGTGGCCGCCAACACCACGGATGTGGGCATCAAGCTGTCGGCGCAATGGACCCTCGTCATTCTCCTCGTGGCGCTCGTCGCCGGGTACTCCCGCCGGATTTCCGGTGAGGCCGATCGCCAGCACTCGCTTGCCCTCGATCGGCTCGGGCGGCTCGCCGACGCCAACGCGTTGCTGTTCTCCCTACATCGAGTCACCCAGACGCTTCCTGCCTCACTCGACCTCAATGATGTGCTCGACACCACGATCACCCGGCTCCGTGGTCTCTTCGACTTCGACTACGCCGCCATCTTGGCCTTCGACGACACCGACGGGTCCTGGCAGGTGATTCGAAAAGAGGGCACGCGTATGCCAGCGAAGATCGCCACGGACGACCTTCCGGCTCCGATGCGCAAGGCGGTCACCAACCAGACCGTCGTCACCGTGGCCGACCTTTCCGTGACGGCCGGAGGGCCCGGCCTCGTGGGGAAGGCCAGCTCCGGCCTGTATGCCCCGCTGCCGGCTCGAGGATCACTGATCGGCGTGCTCGCCATCGAGCATCAGGACGAGCGGCATTTCACGGCCCGTGACGCGGAGTTGCTCAAAGGGTTCGTGGAACCGGTGGCGCTCGCCATCGACAACGCCCGTTGGTTCGGCCGACTCCGCACGGTGGGTGCCGACGAAGAACGCACCCGCATCGCTCGCGATCTGCACGACCGCATCGGACAGTCGCTGGCGTACTTGGCGTTCGAGCTCGATCGGATCGTGAGCTCCGACGCCAAGGGCGACCGTGTCTCTGATTCGCTGGAACGGTTACGGGACGATGTGCGTGGCGTGATCCGCGAAGTGCGCGACACGCTCTACGACCTGCGCACCGACGTCACCGATAGCCAGGACCTCCCATCCACCCTCGAGACGTTCACGGGCCGGGTGGCGGAACGGAGCGGTCTCTCTGTGGAGTTGTTCCTGGATCGGGATCAACGCCTCCCGATCCTGCAGGAACGGGAGATGTGGCGGATCGCGCAGGAAGCCATCACCAACATCGAACGGCATGCGAAGGCCACCGAAGTACGCGTGATCTGGCGCTCGAACGGCGAGTCCGCCGCGCTCGATATCACCGACAATGGACAGGGCTTTCCGATCGGCAAAGCGGGACGACTCGACTCCTACGGCATCATCGGCATGCGCGAACGGGCATCAAGCATCGGCGCCACCCTCGACTTCACGAGCCAGCCCGGCAAGGGCACCCGAGTACGTTGCAGTTTGGTGCGGGCAGAGCCGCCGGTCTAGGACCGGAGGGCCGGATCGCTCACTGCCGAACCCCGCCGCTTGCGCGTGACGCTTTCCACGCCCCCGGGCGGGTAACCTGCCCAAGTTGGGCCACATGGCCCATAGTCCACGTCAAGCCGTCCCACCTCTGGCCGTCCCACCACAGGGAGAATTCGTGTCGATCCGACTCATGCTCGCCGACGATCATCGCATGCTGCGCGAGGGCCTCCGACGTTCGATGACGGACCAGGGCTTCGACATCGTTGGTGAAGCGCGGGACGGCGACGAAGCCATTCGCCTGGCGGAGGAACTACAGCCCGAAGTGATTCTGATGGACGTCACGATGCCGGAGGTCGACGGCGTCGAAGCCACGCGCCAGATCAAGATCTCCTATCCCGGCATCGCGATCGTGATGCTCACGATGCACGCGGATCAGGAAGTGCTGGCGGCGGCCATCCGTGCGGGAGCGAGCGGCTACTTGGTGAAGGATTGTTCCACCGACGAGATCGCCACCGCCATCCGTACTGTCATGCGGGGTGAAACCGTGCTCTCGCCGCAGTTGGCGGCCTCCATGCTCGAGGAGGTGCGCAAACTCGAGGAACCGTCGCCGGACGAAGAGCGGGTGATCACCAAACGGGAGGAAGAGGTACTCCAGCTGATAGCCAACGGTTGCTCCACGCCAGAGGTAGCGGAGCGGCTGTTCATCAGTCAGAAGACGGTGAAGAACCACCTCGCATCCATTTATCAGAAACTTGAGGCCCGCGACCGCACACAAGCAGTTCTGCAGGCGGTGCGGATGGGGATCATCCATCTCGAATAGGTATGGTCGGTGTTGCGGTCCAAGAAATGGGCCAAATGGCCTATACGGACCGGGAACAGCGAAGACGATACTATTCAGGACAGGAAGTAGCCCCCTCGACACCGAGTGGGTCCATCGTCAGAACCAATCAAAGGGAGAAGCTCAAATGCTTACCTCATATGAGTACATCAGCGCCTGGATGCAGGCTCGTTGCAAGACCGATCGTGGCGCCTCGCTCGTGGAGTACGCGCTCCTCGTGGCGCTTATCGCCGTGGTCTGCATCCTTGCCGTGACCTTCCTCGGTCGCAACGCATCCAGCAAGTTCAGCTCGGTCGGCTCCGCTATCGCCTAGTCAACCTGCCGATCTGCCTTCGCAGACAGGGGGGCGGTCCGGTTGGGCCGCCCCTCTGTGGTTCCCACCATCGAGAGGAATGACTATGGAGCTAACGGGGCACTCTGGTCGGGTACGCCCCCGCTTCACTGGCGACGACGGCGCAAGTCTCGTCGAGTACACCCTCCTCGTGGCATTGATCACCCTTGTGGCGATCTCATCCGTGAGGTTCTTTCAGGCAAACACCGCCAGCAAGCTGTCGTGTGCGTCGAGTGCGCTCGGTGCCACAACTTCCGGCTGTTAGGGAGTTTCCCCGGCCAATACATCTACTTGCGGGGTCCTTCGGGGCCCCGCAAGCGCGTCGGGACGAACACTCCCGCCCCGTGGTTCGGCCCGCTCAACCTTCCTACGCCCTGCGACAGGTTTCCCAGGTATCGCGACGCACGATATGAACCCAGGCGTTGTCACTGTAGGTGAGCTGCCACTCGGAGCTCTCCACGAGTAGGTTCGCAAACGGGTCGCCTCGCCCCCACAACACGTGCTGCACCTGATAGAGGTCGAGCACCTCCCGCCACTCCGACCCGGCACCATGCAGCTGGAGATAATCGGTGGTGATCTCCCGGGGATACATGTCGTATCGGTCGTCAAGAAAGACGGGTGTGCGGTCGTGCAACGGGAGGAGGTGAAGCAGATTGCCGATGGAATCCTTGGTGAGCAGTCGACACTGCGGATCTTCTACCCGGGCGTTGGCGTTGATGAACGCCAACGCCTCCACCGGATAGGTGTGCAAGTCGTAGGCAGGCCCGCGAAGCACGGCCGCGTTTCCCACAATCCCGACAGCCACGACTATCGCGAAAAGTGCCGCCGGAACTGGTCCCCGTTCCCGCCCGTCGACCGACCCCAGTGGAGGGGCGCTACGCGCCATGATCGGCACGAGTACCAGGCTGGTGACCGCGATGTTGCGTACGGCGTAGAGACCCAACGCAAAGAACACGACAGTGGGGATGGTGGCTCGCCACGAGGGACGGCGCATCACGATCACCACCGCAAGGAGCGCCTGCAGAAGGAATACCCGAGTGAATGAATCCGAGAACTTGGGAGATTGCCATTCGATCACGTTCTGAAGCAGATCTGACTTCTGGAGCAGGTCGAAGGGGAATAGCAACGAGTTGAGTCCAAGCGGGCTGATCACGCTCGTTGCGGTGCCTACCGCAGCCCACAGCAACACGGAACGCTCCACCGCCGTGGATTCCCGGTCGCATCGCCGTCCCAAGAGCACGCTGACGATGGCGAGCAGGCCCAACGGGAAGGAACCATGGGTGTTGGCCCAAAGCCAGTACGTGGGGACGAGCGCGATGGGTGTGATGCGCCCCTCTAAGGCCAGAAGGGTGATCCCAAGGAAGGCGAGACCGAACATGAGCGGCCGCGTCGACCACATCGTGACGCCGAGCACCAAAGGGAGCAACGAAATGCCGATCCGGAAGGTCAACACCTTGGCGGGCCGGGTGAGCATCCAGATGCAAAGCGAAACTGCCGCCCCGAGGAATCCGCCGAGCGCACGGAGCGCGGCGCCGCCACCGAGCCGTTCCATTCCTCCGTATACCAACGACGCAAACCAACTCTGCACGACCCAAGGTGCGCCTGGGGCGGTGTAGGAGTAGGGGTCGGCCGACGGCACGGACCCGGTCTCTACGATCAGTCGCCCAGTGGCGAGGTGGGTGAAAAAGCTGTTGTCGAAAAGGTCACGTGAGCCGAGGTAGAAGCCCCAGGCAACGATCAGAGCGCCGAATGCGCTGGCAATGGAGGGGTACGAGAACCGGCCTCTGTTCGGCGCCGTCGGCTGGTTGATCGGCGCAGAACGCTGCGTGCGAGTGGCACCCAACCGGGGAGCCCTAACTCGAGAACGCCTTCTGGATATTGATGATGGCAGGCCCTATGACGATCACGAACAGTGCCGGAAAGATGCAGAACACCATGGGGATGAGCATCTTCACGGGAGCCTTCTGGGCTCGCTCCTGAGCAAGCTGACGGCGCTTGATCCGCATCTCTTCGGACTGCGCACGAAGCACCCGACCGATACTCACACCGAACGTATCGGCCTGGAGAATGGCCAGGACGAACGAGCGCACCTCAGGAACATTGGTGCGCTGTTCCAGCGCACGCATAGCATCCGCACGGGTGGAACCGGCGCGGACCTCGCCCAACATCCGAGAGAACTCATTGGAGAGCGCCCCGGGCACTGCGTTGATGACGCGATCAAGCGCTTGCTCGAATCCGAGGCCAGCCTCGACGGAGATGGTCAGGAGATCGAGCACGTCGGGAAGTGTGACCCGAAGCTCATGCATCCGCTCGTCTACTCGGCGAGCCAGGATGGCATCAGGACCAGCGAGACAGGCAAATCCGAACAGAAGGAAACCAAAGAATTGCGAGCCTCCGTCGAGGCCGACGGGGTTCCAAACGTACATGAACACGAAGATCGGGAGAATGAGCGCAATCGTGATCACCCGCACGGCGAGAAATCGATCGACGGCATCGGCGGAGCCGTCACCTGCGTAGATCTTCTTCTTCCGAATGCTGTCGACGTAGCCCACCGGGGTGAAACGCCGCCCCAATGACGTGAGCGCGCCCACCGCGGGCAGGAGGGCTCGTTCACTGATCGGAGCGAGGAGCTCCTGATCGCGGACGTTCTCCACTTCGTACCCCTCCAACTGGCGGAGCGAGGTTCGAACCACCGAACGTTCGTTGAAATGGCTCGCGACCGCCCAAATGGCAAGGCAGAAGGCGCCGGCGAGCAGGACCAACGCAAGTTGCAGCTGAATGTCTTCCATGAGGAACTTTCCAGGGGGCGATGGGACGGATGGTGAACGGGGAGGGCGTCGAGTAGGACGAGATCAAATCTCGATGT
>Ga0335397_10005952_pt1 | contig 15850 bp, 10 predicted proteins | sample MAT04_FD_205740 | JGI IMG/M metagenome (GOLD analysis project Ga0335397, IMG submission 205740) | Freshwater microbial communities from Lake Fryxell liftoff mats and glacier meltwater in Antarctica - MAT-04 (spades assembly) (version 2) ... | reverse complement strand
CGGAGCCGCGCAGCTTGTTGGCGGCGTCCCAGAGGGTCTTCTTGAATTCTTCGTTGGTCATGGCTGCGGGCCCGAATCAGTTGGGGAAGTGGGGCCAAACGGCGGGTTGCCGACGATCGACGCCCAGGCGGGCGCCGGGGTGTCATCTGGTTGGGTTCCGAGGCCGCCTTCCAGCCGATCAATGAAGGCCCGAGGGGTGAAATACGGCAGGGCGGTTTCGACGGGCCTGTCCGTGGCTTGCTGGTTCGATGTCATGGCGAGGGACTCGGAAGTTGAAGAGGGTGCGGCGGGCCGCAAAGACGCAAAACGCAAGGCAAGAACGGCCTCGTCCGGGGTGCACAGACGGACGAACACCATGGGCTAGTCAGTATGTCGCACCGCATCGAAACAACCGCGCCCGCTTGGAAGGTGTCGACGCTCTGTTCATTTGGTGAGGTCTCCGACAGGACTTGGAAGACAGAACGACCGAGGGAGGGGAAACGGTGTTCTTGGTTGCTGCTGTCCGACCATGTCGTCCAGCTCAGACCGGTACCGGCTTGGTGGCGACGCTCGAATCGGGGACACCGGCACGCGCAAGGGACGAGTTGAGGGTCACACGACTCACGCCGAAGTGCTTTGCCACCTCGGCCTTCGTGATCTTGGGGTCCGAGAGCATGGCAGCGGCCTTGCGCACGTCCGTCGTTGACATCGCCGGCTTCCGGCCACCCTTCCGGCCGCGTGCACGGGCGGCCACCAGGCCGGCGATGGTGCGTTCACGGATCAGGCTGTGTTCGAATTCGGCCAGCGCGCCGAAGATGTGGAATACCAACCGGCCTCCAGAGCTCGTGGTGTCGATTGACTCGGTCAAGGACCGGAAGCCCACATCTCGCCCGTTGAGGTCGTGGATGATTTCAACGAGGTCTTTGAGCGACCGGGCAAGCCGATCCAGCTTCCAGACCACCATGGCGTCGCCCTTGCGCAGCGTGCGAAGGCAGGCGATCAGCTCTGGCCGATCGCGGAAGGTGCCAGTGGCGGTCTCGTGGAACACCTGTTCGCAGCCGGCGACCGAAAGGGCATCCAGCTGGAGTTGTGGGTTTTGATCTTGGGTGCTGACCCGGGCATAGCCGATGATCATCAAACGTACCTTGGTTGTACGTTGATTACTTTACGGCTTGTTGAAAATCAAAGCAACGAAATTTGGGGGTTAGCGAGCCACTGGTCAACCCGTAAAGAAAACGACCGTTTGCAAGTAGAGGATCCTTGCGCCATGGGCGCAAGGATCGGGGCCGTGATCCGTAATAGCACTGCGACGCGAAGGCCTGCCCGAGCGCGGGTAAGCCGTCAGCGCCTCGCTACCGGACAACCTTCCGACGCCGGTTCCTGATTGAGCTACCACTGTGGTCAACTGGCTCTAAGAGCTCATCTCGCCACTGCGTACATGCTGGGGCGTCGCCGGGCGTCAGGTGCCGGCCTCGGAAGAACGTTCCAGCAGTTGTAATTAGCCCATAGCGTCTGCCATTACCAACACAGCCGAGACCAACCAATTGCGGCGGCCCGCCGCTGAGCTTGTCCTCGCCCTCTTTGAGCGCTACCACGAAGCCTGCGAAGTAGGCTCTGCTGACCGATCCCAGCAATTGGGTGTGATTGACAATCCACCGCCCCACCTGCACGCCGCCACTCCCGTCACATCGAATCGCGTGTGACTCGATCATTTTCAGGTCCAAATCTTCGTTGGCCCAGCGGTCATCGCAGGCGACGTAAGTATGTTTCGAAAGTCCAAAGACCGCGTGGTTTCCCCAGCTGTGGCGCGAACCATGAAACACCGAAAAGCTGCCACCGCCGGGTCTAGCGGCTTTCATCTGTTTCAGCTGATCGAGAACCCAATCAGTGCGACCGTGTAGTGAGGCGCGTAGTCCATGTGGGATAGATCCCTGATCGATCAGAGTACAGATCTTTGGAAGTGCCTCCATTGGAAACCCAATGTCTTGGCCGAGCATGGCAAATATGTCGGGCGAATTGCTCGCCACGAAGAGCTTCTCGCAGTCGTCGAAGTAGTCGCCGCTAGCGAAACTTCGACGGCTGTCGCTCGCGAAGTAGAGCTGCGTGGCCTTGCGGCTATCGACCGCAAGCCAAGCCAAGAATGACGTCACGTGGTTTGCCCCGGGCAACTTAAAAGCTATCATTCTCGCTCGACTCCCGGGCACCTCGCCACGATCGCAGGAGCGTGCGATCGTGATGGGGTGTTGGCGGTAAATTGGGACCACCTCCGGCATCCAAAGCCGGGGGCGCCGGGTTTCCTTGCGGGTTGGCGACATGCCTTCGTTGGAGCACACGACTGCTGCACCGCGAAGAGGTACGGCAGATACCGAGACCTAGACGTCGTGCGCTGCCCCAAGGGATTCGTAGCAGGTAGTTTTAGAGTCCGATCAACCCGAGACGGAGATCGGACCGATGAAGAAGCGATACACCGAAGATCAGATCATTTGCTTCCTGGGTGAGGCCGATGCCGGGTTGCCGGTCAAGGAGTTGTGCAGGAAGCATGGCTTCAGCGAGCCGAGCTACTACGCCTGGAAGGCCAAGTTTGGCGGCATGAAGGTGTCAGACGCGCAGCGCCTGAAGGCGCCAGAGGCCGAGAACACGAAGCTGCTGGCGAACGCGCCATCTGGCGGTGTGGGCTCGATCGCGAAAAGACGAACGGGAGGAAGACTTGAGAGTCTCCAGCATCCAAATCAAGAACTTCCGGGGCGTCCGGTCTGGCTTCATCAAGCTTGGGAAGCATCCGGTCTTTGTTGGGGACAACAACACCGGCAAGACGACGCTCATCGAGGCGCTGGCGCTACTACTCGGGCGCGACCGCCTGGTGCGGGACCTGACCGAGCACGACTTCTACGGGTCCCGGCCGGCGCCGGTGGATCGCATCAAGCTGGTGGCCACCCTCACCGACTTTCCGAACGACGACCCGGAGCAATCCAGCCATTGGTTCCGCGACGGCAGAGCGGTAGTCAAATGGGTTGACGAAGCCACGGGCGACGTGCACCCGCGAAGAGCTAACGCTGCGTGGAGGCTCTGCTGTCAGATTGCAGTCCAGGCCAGGTTCGATGAAGAGTCACTGGCCGTCGAGCTCGTGCGGTACTTCCAGGATACCGATGACCCGATAGATCCATTTACTGAGGACTCGCCTCCCATCGTCCCTGGAAAGCTTATCCAGGAAATCGGGTTCTACTTGGTGCGCGCGAGCCGCACATGGGACAAAGTCTTCACATGGGGCAACGAACTCTTCAAGCGAACGGTACAGGCAGCGGCAGCACAGCCGGCAGCGGCCCTTCTTGCTGAGCGCGATCGATTGCGAGCGCCCGAGCAACCGATCGATGCCGACCCGTGCATCGAGCCGCTCATCGCGAACCTGAATCGCGAGCTCGGACTATCGTTCCCCGACGCCCCGAAGGTTCAGCTGCGACTAACCGCGACCGATAGCCGCGCGGTTATGGAAGCGGTGTCGGCTCACTTTGCCACCAATGACGGGTTCAGTATTCCTGCCACTCGACAGGGCAGCGGCCTGGTCTCCATGCAAGGCCTGCTACTCCTACTGGAGCTCGGGCGCGCGAGAGCAATAGCTGGCGGAGAGTTCGTGATGGCGCTGGAGGAGCCTGAGATCCACCTACCGCCATCGGCGCAGCAGCGCCTGGTGCAGCGGGTGCAGGCTCTCTCCACCCAAACGTTCATCACCACCCACTCGCCATTGGTCGCCAGCATGGCCGATCCGACGTCGGTGCTGGTACTCAAGAGGCGCGCTGGAGAACTAGTAGCCGAGCCGTTCCTCGAAACGCCGCTACCGCCGGCCGCGCCGAACTGGCAGCGCAAGTTCTTCCAGCACAGCCGTGTGGATGTGCTCAGCGCGCTCATGCAGCCGTCGCTCCTCATCCCAGAGGGGAGAGCTGACTTCCAGATACTCCGGTGCCTCCTGAAGCCGCTCATGGCCACAACTGGTTGGATCGACACTATGACCAGGCCCTTCGGAATCGAGGTGGGAGTGGTCCCCACCGAGGACGCCGCGGTGTTGGAGACCTTCCTGCGGCTCTCACGATTACATCATCGCGTGTCATGCCTCGTCGACGGAGACAACCAAGGGCTGATTTACGTCGGCCAACTGCGCGGAGCCGAAACGCCTCCCTCCTCCATCATCCGCTGGAACGATGGCGCAATGATCGAAGACGCTGTTGGATGGATATTGCGGGCGGACGAGACTGCCGCAGTAGCTAAGCTCACGGAACTACCTCTAGGGTCCACGGACACAGCAGCCGACGTAGTTGCTTCGCTGAAATCCAAGAAGATGGACGTCATTGCCTATGAGCAAGTCGCAGAGGCAATTGCTGCAACGCCAGCATGCCGGTTACGCGCGGCAGACCTGTTATCCGGACTGGCATGCGCCTGCGCGGGCTCGAATGCAACTACGCGCTTCGCACGTGATGCGAATGGGGTGTGGGTTTTCCAGCCGTGACAGTACAGGCCTTCATCGGTGGTGCGGGCTGCGGCAAGACGTACGAGCTGATGCGAGCATTGAGCAAGCATCTCGAGGTATCACCGCTGGACGAGGGTCAGAAGGTCCTGGCACTGACGTTCATGCACGGCTCGCGTCGCCGGTTAGAAGAGCGGATCAGCAGCATCCCAAGTCTGAAAGGGAGAGCAGACTGCTCCACCGTGGACAGCTTTGCTTGGCGGCTTATCCGAAGGTGGCACGATCTCGCCGCCGAGCTCGGCCACACCGGCATTGATCCGTTGCAGCATGATCGCCTTTGCAATGCGGCCAGCGATCTGGTGCAGATCCAAGAGGTGCAGGGCTGGGTGGCCGCCTCGTTCCCAGTCCTGCTAGTGGACGAAGCTCAGGATCTGACGGTTAACCGACTGAAGCTGATCCAGGGCCTGGCCGTGCGCCTCCAGGTGTTCGCAGCGGCCGACGAATTTCAGTGCCTAGATGAGAAGCTGCGCCCAAATCCCGCATGCGCCTGGCTGGACGAAGTGTGCGTGCCAACAAAGCTGGCACAGCCGCAGCGCACCGATACCGCTGAGCTTCTTGAAGCTGCCACAGCGATTCGATCTGGCTCGTCGCCGAAGTCCGGAAAGCTTTTCATGGTTCAGCTGACACCCAAGCCTCAATTGGCGGGGTCATGGATGAGCAGCAACTTGTCCTGGTACGGCGGGGGCAAGAGCGTTGCCATCCTCACGCCAACGCTGGGACTGTTTGCGCGCTCCGCACTGGCATGGAGTGCCCAGAACAAGACCAAGAGGGGCGCCGGACCTTACGCAATTCAAGTGGAGGAATCTGAGACCAGCATCTCCACGGACTTTGCCGCTAGCCTCGGGCTACAGGAGATGAATGACATCCTTCATGTGACCGCCCTGCTCACTAACGCGGGCGACAAGCGCACCGCGCGGGATCTCGTCGAGTGGATGTACACGCAACGGCGTGCGCAGTCGAAGACCTCGTTCTCGAGGGAGGAAATCCAGAAAGCGGTCGTCCGATCCTTCGCCATGCGTCGCCGGAACGCCAAGGCGAATGACCGGGGCTGGAGAGCGATGACTGTGCACGGGGCGAAGAACCGGGAGTTCGACAACGTGATCATACTTTGGCCTGCTGGCTTAACCGCCAGCGATGACCAGAAGCGCCGTCTGCTCTACAACGCGGTGACCCGGGCCAAGGCACGCTGCTTGGTCCTCGTGCAGGCAACAGGTCATTTGAAGGCAGCACCCTTCGCCTAAGTGGGTGGACAGGCTCGTAGCGGTGCTCTGGGCACCAAGCGCCCCGAACTTGACGTACCCATGTTCGCCGTCCGCTGGGGGACTTCAGCATTAGCACGTATCGCTCTCGACCGGCAGCTTTGCGGCAACGAGATGCGGCTGCCGAACGACCTCTGCCTCGAATGCGGGTGGGCGTCGGGAACCTCGGGGGCATGCAACTGCTTCCAATACTTCTTGACAGGCAACTAGCCGACCCTGGCTGCAGCCCGCAGGAGCTCCAGCGCGGCACGCTCAAGAATTACCTCGCCGGTCGATGCCATCGCAAGATCACCATCCTTCTTCAACTTAAATCCAACCTCTGCTGCCCGGGCAGGCGACGAAATCGGGCCATCAACAAACCTCTTGCAGGCCCGCTCTGCCGCAGCTGTTACAGGGACCGTAGCCGCTTCACTGGGAGTCTGTCCAGCTGGCTCGACGAGCACCTTGATGACACCCTTGTTAGGCAAAAGCTTCTTCAATAGCTTGACCTCATCTAGTGCAGCGGCCAATTCACTCTGCAGACAGAACACCAACTGCCTGGAGGCCACGTTGTCAATTGCCAGAATCCAGTCGTCAGCTCCTGCAGTGACCTTGCGCTTGGCCGCAGGATGGGCTGCATCTGCGTATTCCTTCCAAGCCGCAATAAGCCCTCGGTACGCCTCCGACCTTGGCAGGCGCAGACCGTTGGCACCGATGCCTCCCCTGGCCTCCGACTCCCTACCAATGCTGGCAACCGTCCAGTCAGTAGCTTTGACGCTGAAGCGTTGCTTGCATATCTCGTGAACGATGGCCAAGTACTTCGCCTTCCGTGGCTGCACCTTGCCCTGTGTCAGCTTCGCGTAGAGCGTCTCGGGGTCGACCGTGTTCATGATCTGCCTCTTGTCTGGGGTGCCCTGGACGCGTTATCGAATGCGAGCTTGCGACGTCCCTTCTGGACCGGGCTAGACACCTGCTCAACTATGACGCTCGTGGTGACGGCGGGCATGGAAGTCTGACCGCTCTCAAGGCTGGTGACCCAATCCCGCAGCTTGAGCGGAGACACCCCGGTGATCTCGCTGAGCCGGCGAGGGGACTCCAAGAGTGCGGCCGCCTTGCTCAACCCGATGTTCGGGTTTGTGGGATCGCAAAGCGACGCAATGTGCCGGGCCATCGAATTGACCACTCGCGACTGAAGTTCTTCGGGAAGACTCAGCAACCTGAAGGGGTCCAAGTCCTCCTCATGCAGCTTCCGGGCGAGCACCCTCGCGGCTCGAAGTGTTGCCGCAGGGGCAATGATTTCGGGGTGGACTTCTGCGTGCAGCGAGACCCTGACCGCATGAAGCATGGCGGAGTTGGTCTGCTCGAGCACGACCCGAACCTCGTTCTGCGTCCCTTTGGCGATGAGGGCGTCCTCAGCATCTGGGTCCGCGTGTAAGCTGCTGGAGGTCAGCCGCGAGATCAGGCTAAAGGCATTGGCCGCGATCACCAAGTCAAGCGCCGCGCTGTCCACGAACCCATCGCGGACTGCCTCAGCAGCATCCAACTCGCGATTGAACTGAAGCTTCTGTTGCTGGCTCAGCGAACCCTGCTCACGCTCGAGACTCTCAAATCGATCCCGGATCTCCTCGATCTTCTGCGCTTGGGCGGTAGTCTTCTCCTTGAATTCGTGAGCTCGGTAACTCGCGCTCTCTCCTATGGCCTGGAGTTCGCCAATGAACGGTATCCTGGAGAAGAACCATCGGCAATTCACACAAGTCCCGGGGCCGCCCTCAACTGGCGCGTACTTGGCGTATTTGTCGCCCGGTGTGCCGCTGAGCAGCGGTCCACCGTTGAAGCATCCCGCACTCATCCCACCTTCGGTGTCGTGAGTCACGCCACCCACCGGGCAGATGCCGCCCAGCTTTCTCGCCCACATCACGATGTTCCGCTGGCTCGGCGGTCGATCGACGCCGAGTGCAGCCATCGCGGATTCGGCGTCATTGAAGACTGAATTCGCTCGCAGATCGGCGATGGTCGCGTTCTGGATGTCTTCCTTTTCCTTTTCGACCTCAGCCTCGGTGGCACGAGCAAATCCGCATGCGATCTCCCGCATCATCGTCAGCGGGTTGATCTTCGTGTAGTAGATGGTCATCACGATCCTGGAATGACCCACGAGCGCCTGGACGTACTGAACCGGCACCTTGCCATCTACGATGAGGGCCGTGATGATGCTGACGCGGATGCTGTGAAGGTCGTAGACGCACGAGGTCAACTTTCCTGTGTCGTCCTTGACCAGCCGATACTCCGACTGCCCCTCGGTCCGCTCACCATTGAGCCGATCCTGCAACTCCTTGAGGAGGCTCCACCAAGCATTCACAACCAAACCGTCTGACAGCGGATAGGCTGGGCCGGGATGGTTCTTGCTCTTTCCCATCGACGGCTCCCTGAAGAGGAAGCAGGCCGGGCGATACATTTCATACTGCTCATCACTCTTGGCGGCGAGCAAGTTGGTTCCGTCGAGTTCCTTCCATCGCACACGTCGCTTGATGGGGTTGTACTTCGCCTGCCAGTCGCGCAATTTGGCCAGCCACCAGTGGATGTTCTCTGCCAAGTCATCCAGCCGCTCCTGCTCGAGGCGCGCAGTCGCGAAGCTTCTCTGTGCAGGTTTCGCGTCCGCACTCTGACGGATCCAATACGCGTCATCCGGTGGCAGTGGGCAGGGCTGCATCGGCAGTGGAACCTCAAAGCCCTTGGCAGCTCCCTCCCTCTTCGAGTCTGCGGTCTTGTTGGTATTCACGTACAGCACAGTGGCCAACCGCTTCTGATCTGAGCCTTCAGGCTGAATCCACTTGGGACGGAGGACACCGTTGGTCCATCCGTGCGGGTCACGACGGGATCCCTTAGCACGAACATGACCCTCGGCCGTGATCGAGGCGTAGAGGTCCTGGTTACCCGCCTTGATTGCATTGACCACCCATGGCGTTCCGGCCGCTCCTGGGACCGCCGTGGTTGCCTTGGAACGCCCCGCGGACACTGAAGCACCGGCCGTCGCGTCTGCGGGCCAGGTCTGAGCTGCCCACTGCCTCAGATCGAAACGTAGTGCATCTGACTCACCGCTGTCGAGCACGCGAACCTGCTGCGTCCGAAGTGCTGTAGTGAGCTTGGCCACCAGTGCCACCCAGCGCACCGGCGACCACATTTCGTAGAAGGTACGCTTGTTGGCCATTTTCTCAGAGCCTGTCGTGCGCTTCCTCCACACACAATCAGGGTCCCGGTGGTCAATCAGAGATTTGTCGACCCGAAACCAATCGGCGTTGTTTCCCCATTCGCTTTGCTGCGCCTGCTGTGCCCAGGTCCAATCGCAGAAGTGCGGCCCTTGAACCATGATGTGGCGCAGGTGGCGCACCCACCTGTAGGGCATCGCATCACGTATGGTTTCGAACTTGGCGGCTCCAGGCTTGTCATCGAATTCGATGCTGGCAAACGCATTCCAGTATCCAGGCAGAAGGGTAGTGTGACCGTCTTCCACCAAACTGCAGTGGTGCTTGAGGATGTGTGGCAAGAAGCCGTCGCGGATGGTTCGAAGTGGGGCGCGGTCCTGCGAATCGGACAATTGCCCCAGCGTCTGTGGCACACGATCCCTGTTTTCAAGGAGCAGCAAGGCCTCTGCGCTGACCTCGTCAGCGATGGGCCGCTTGGCGCACTCATAGTCCAGCTTCTCTGCTGGGGTGCCAGGGACGCCGGCCTTGGCCAGGTAACGGTCAAAGAAGATCGACAGTCCACTAAGAGTCGCTTGGACGTTCGTTTTGACTGACAGAACATACTCCCGGGCAAACGGCTCCCAGGCCCTGAGATGAGGGTAGTCGCGCCCGATCCAAGAGCAGGACTTGTCGGCTGTACGGGCGGGGGGCGACGCATACGTGGCCCCCATCGTGGAAAGGTCCTGACCGCCCGCCTTGTCCGCCGACTCGTTGGGCTTTGGGCCGTCTTCGATGCGGGTCAGCAAGGCTCCGGAAGCACTACGCGGCAGGAATGGACTGCGATAGCGGCTCACCCCTTCCTGCCCGTTGAGCCTGGCGGCAACGAAGTCAAGGAATGCCTGGACGTCGCTACTGAGGGTTGCCCCAACAAGATTCCTGGTCTGCTCCTTACCACCTGCACGCGTAATTGTCCTGCCGAGGCCTGCACAACACCGCTGCCAAAGGTCGTCCCGGAACTCATCGAAATGCCCATGGAACGTCGTGTCCAACAATTCGTGTGGCAACAGCCACCAAGGCCCGTCAGAACTCTGGGTCTTGCGCACCGCATCGGTCAACGACGATTGGGGTAGGTACTCCAGGAGAAAAATCCGTAGGTTTGCCACCAGTGCGCTGACCATAATTGCAGCCGACGAAAGTGGCCTCCTGCCCTCCTGGGCATTTGCAGAACTCAACTTCGCGTCGTACTTGAGGGACACGTAGCGATAGGCCCAGCCCGTCCAGGACTGCGCCCAGCCGGAGAGCCGCTGCGGAGAGGGTTTTGCTGCTCTACTAGAACCCCGGTCGGACGAGGTGCTTCCCTTTGCACTGAGCGCAATCGCCTCCTCAAACAACCAGGCAAAGTCAGGGGACTGGAGCGGATCGGCGCTACCCCGTGCCGCTTCCGCCCAGAAGTGAACGCCGTCCGGTCCAGGTCGCCAACGCAAGTCAAGTCCCGTCAGGACTCTGCTTTCGGTGGTGGTCAAGGGCTCTAACGAAACCTTCCTCTTGCCGATGGCACTCACTGCATCTGCAAACGCCGGGCTGACCACCTGGGTGTGGTCCCCCTTCAGATACATAACCAATCGTTCCGAATATGGTGGCGAGCTCGCGATGTACATGTCTGAGCGGGACCGCTTCGCAACAGAACCGGTCTTGGCCTTCACGCCTGTACTGGTCTTTGCTGCGTTCTTGGTCTTGGATGCTTTCATGTTGACTACCCCTGGGTGTTCTCACCCTTGTTGTGCCCTCGCCTGGATCGCTGGATTTGTTGCCTGTCCCAATCCTTAGGCAGACTTACAGGCATCGACGAACGCCCGCAGCGGGTCTGGCCATTCACCCACGTTTGGCAAGCTCCCGGCTTCCCGCGTCTTGGCCATGATCTCCGGCCGGACATGAGATAGTGCCCCCTTCATTTCTTCAAGCTCCCGCGAGTGCCTGCGCATCTTTGCGAGCCCCTCCTCGATCGCTTGCTTGGTCTGTTCACCACTAGGAACGGTGTAGACAAGCTGCGACTCCGGTGACGCGTGATGCATGGCGTTTTGAACGACTTTCTCGGAGCACCCATACTTAACCTTGAGCCTCTCGCCATAGGCATGACGGTTACCGTGGGATGTAAGGCCCGAGTCCTTTAGGCTCACCGCCATGCCCGCCGGTACGAGACCAGCGCGGTACACGGCCCTTGTGTATGACTTCGAGAACGTGTCATAGGCCAACGGGCCGCCCGACTCGGAGTCGATGAAAAGGTAGGGATGCTTCCCGGCCCTCTTCATGGCCGTCCTTCTGAGATATTCCATGTACATCCGCCAGAACACACGGCCCCACCAGGGTTCGGCCCAGTACAACTCCAGCACATCGAAGCGGCCCTTCCAGCCCAGATGTTGCGGATCACTCTTCAGCAACTTGGTTCTGTCGGGCAAGCCGAACGCGCCTTTCAAGTAGTCAGTGCGCCGCGTGTAGGTCACGCCCTTGTGCTCGATCTTGACCTTTGCTTGTCCGGGGTGCCTGAGCTTGACATGCGCACTGCCCTTGCCTGCCGGATCGTCAATCACATCGACCACCCATGCGCCAAGGGCCTCGCTCACCCGGACCCCGGTCTTGTTCATCAAGATCGAGAGCATCGAGTCTCGCAGGCCGACCTCCGTGGACGTATCAAACCCAAACCGCAGCAAGCGCTCGAACTCGCTGTCGTAGATCCGCTTCACCTCCTTGGTTGCTGGCTTCTTGTCACGTCCCGTGACCGCTCGGTGCACTTGGACGGCCTCGCCGGGTTGTGCCCACGTATGCCCCAACAGAGCCTTATTCCGGCGGAACTCGTATGCCGAGGCGGCGTACAGCGCTTCATAGTTGGTGGGCGTCACGACAGGATTGAATCGCGCCGCGCGATCTCCTTTGTCCAACTCATCCAGGTAGATGAAGAAATCGGTCAGCAACCTGACCACATCATTGGCCTTGTTTACCCCTTTTGGAACCCAGCAAAGGCAGGATGGATCGAGGCCATCGGGCCCAAACGTTCCAAACAAGATGGCATGACGAAAGTTCCTGAAGTGCTCCCAATGCCGGACCTCTTGAACTGGTCCCACTTCGCCGGTTCCAAACCCTGTCAAGGGCCGGTTCGACATGGAGTATTGAGCAAAGAGTCGTACGGCTTCGCGTACTTTCTGCAGGTGTGTTTGGGAAAAGCCCTTCATGAAGAGATTTACCTGGTACCTCAGCAGCGGCATCACAGGGAAGGCGTTGGTATCCAGCAATCCAGGCACGCTGATCTCTACACCGGTCTCATCCGGCCGAACTGTGAAGTTGCAGTTGTGAAACCTCATGGTTGAGATTCACTGTTCAAGCGCGCGGCCAGCGTTGTGATGCGGTGCGTGGCCTTTGGTGGTAGTTCGACTGCACGTCGCGTGGCCTCGATATCACCAATCAACATGACCTGCTTGGCCGCTCGCGTCACCGCCGTGTAGACGATCGCCCGATCCAGCAATTGGCTTCTCGTGCACGCCACCAGTACGCGGTCGAACTGGCTGCCCTGACTCTTGTGCGTGGTGATGCAATAAGCCAGCTCCAGTGCATCGAGCACGGGCAGCGTCACTGGCCTTTCCTCCCCGTCGTCCCAAAGGACGACGGCGTAGACGTTCTCGTCCTCTTGATTGGGTCTGAGCGCCTTCAAGCTGGAGCGCATGACGGGTCGGTTGTAGACCTCGACGATCCTGCCAATGCTCCCGTTTTGCAGCCCTTCGTCGTGCAGGTTCACATTGCAGATGACTTTGTCCAGACGCCGCAGCCCGGTGTACTCCAGCAGTCCCTCCTCATTGGCTACTTTGAGTCCAATGCGTGGTTCGTCGGCAGACAGACTGTGTGAGGCACCAACCAGGCGTCGCTGCACCGCGGCATTGATCTGTTGGCACGAGACTCGACCGTCCCTTGTGAAGGCCAGAATCTGACTGCGATCCGGGTCTTGAAGGTACAAGTCAACAATGTGCTCAACCACGGAGTGAGTAGGCAGCGGAGTCATGGATACCGGGCCTTCGTCCGCCTCAGGCATCTCAGGCAGCTTGCCGTCGCGGATCTCGCGGCTGAAGGCCGCGATCTCACTTCCGAACCGTTCGGCCTGAGTCAACTCCACGTTTGGAATCGTTGTTCCAACCATGGCATGCAAGGTCAGGCCAGGTCCAATAGGTGGAAGCTGTGCCGGGTCCCCAATCAGGATGATTCGGCTTCCAACTGGAAGTGACCGGATCAGGCGCCAGCACAGGAGCACGTCCAGCATGGAGGCTTCGTCCACTATCAGAGCAAATGGCGTGGAGCCGTCGTCACCCAACTTGTCGCTCTCGACTGCGCGCAGGTAGCCAGCAATCGTGCTCGTCGGCTTGCCTGTTGCCTGCCCAGCCCTGCGAGCCGCGCGACCCGCAATGGTCATGATCCGGTACTCAAAGTTCACATGTTCCAGTAGCTCCACGATGCCCCGCAGGACCGTCGTCTTGCCCACACCGGCTCCGCCAGTGATCAAGAGCGCTGCGTGCTCGGCCACGCCTTGCACTGCACTGCGTTGAGCTTGCTTGAGTCCGAACTCCTTGCCCAGTGCTGCTGCAGTGTTCAGTTCGTACTGCTTGATCAAGTCGGTCGCGGTTGCAGCCGAGCAAAGAGGCGCTTGGCGCGCGGCATTTATCATGGAATTCGCGATCTGGCGCTCGACCACTTCCATGCCGGGCGACGCAAGAAGGTCTTGGCCGACTTCGACCGCAATCCCCATCGCCTTCGCCTCGGCCAGTGCCTGCTTTGCCAAGGTGGGGCCCAAGAGCAATTCGACTTGGTGCAACATAGTCAATCTTGGCAGCGCTGTGTGTCCTTCCTCCAGAGCCTCGAAAAGCCGAGACTCAACTGCAGCGGACAGCCGCCTGGAGTCGTCTGGCTGCAGCCCAAAGACTTTCCGCGCCAATTGGTCTGCAGCGTCCCAGGACATGCCGAACCCGAGCACTCGATAGGGGTCGGCCTCAAGCTCGTCTCTTACGTCAGGCCCGTAGCACTCAAGCAACGAGCGACTGATGCGTGGCTCGAAACCGGAGCGGTGCAACCACGCTAGTGCATCACTGGCCGCGAACAGTCTCCACCCTTCAACTGCGACGTTCGCCAACTCTGGTCCAACGACGTTGGCTAGAGCCTCGGTGTCACCGTCTTCAAGCACGTCATACAAGTCCTCGCCAAGCTCGTTCCAGAGCTTCCTGGCTGTGGCCACATTGATGCCAGGGAAGTCGTCGGACTTGCCCATCATCTGCACGATGTGCTCGCCGGAGGGTCGCTTGAGTTCGGCTCGCCTTGCGGCCACTTGGATTTCAACGACCTGGTAGTGGCCTCGTGTGTAGCACTTCGTGCTTGGCATACCTTGCACGAACCAGGTTTGTCCCACCCGAGGTTCAACTGCCTGTGTCGATATTGGGAACTTGACAGAGTACGACTCATGTGAGGGCACAGACTGCCCTGCGTCATCGACCTGAACCGCGCCGGCGATCGCGACCTTGTCAGACACGAATCGGACCCTTGTAAGCCGCAGCAAGCCGCGGAACACCTTGTTACCTTGGTTGCCAACGGCCGCTGAGGTCATCGAGGGAGTCGGCCGGTTCGTGCGAGGACGCCTTCGAGGACCTCGAACTTCTTGATTCGCTGACGCAGCTCAGCGTTCTCTGCTCTGAGCACGCTGACTTGGTTTTCAAGTGACTTGAGTCTGGACGCCATCGAGCCCGCGGCGACTTGACCGCGCGCACGGACCGGTTCGGCTTCATCCACACCTTCAAGGCCTGCATCGAGCTGAGCGAGGGGTGGCAACACGCCTCGCGCGCGGAGGCTGTCCTCCAGCTTCTTCAGCTCAAGGGCTAGGCTGGGGTTCTGGGTCAGTGCTCGCCGTTGGAACGACCCGCACCCAGCGACGACCTCGGCGCGGCTAAGCAGCCCCGTTCTGTCATTCGCCATGGCCCGGAAGTCGGCGTCGGTGCGCCGAGCCGCCCACTGAATGAACGCCTGGACGGCCTCTTGGCCGGCTTGCTGCCCGCTCTTGTTCATGATTGCATGATAGCATTGTGCGTCATGTTTTCAAATGAATTTGGGCAAAAAAAAGTGGCCTGGTGGCCGTCCTTTGGATCCAATCGAGTCAAATGGCAGCATAAGGTTGCACCAGATCGCGTCATGATAATCGGCAGCGTCCACAGGTAAACCGGGAAGTGCGGCATGGTCCAGGTGGCCGCATTGCTGACCGCATTGAGATAAGCGCCGCGGTGGTGCGTGACCACGCCCTTGGGGTCGCCGGTGGTGCCGCTGGTGTAGCTCAGCGCAATCGCGTCCCACTCGTCGGCCGGGCCTTCCAGCCGCGGCAGGGGCGCGTGGGCGGCCAGCAGGGCCTCGTATTCGTGGGTGCCGATGCGGTCGCCGGGGCCGGTGTACTCGCTGTCGCAGACGTCGATGACGGTGATCGCGATGCCCGGCTGATCACGCAGGCGCGCTACGGCCTCGGCCATGACGGGTGCGAACTCGCGGTCTGTGATCAGCACGCGGGCCTCGCAATGCGCCAGTTGCCAGGCCAGCAGCGGGGCATCGAGCCGCGTGTTCAGCGTGTTCAGCACGGCGCCCAGGGCCGGCACGGCGTAGTGGGCTTCCACCATCTCCGGCGTGTTGGCCAGCATGGTGCTGACGGTGTCACCTCGCCCCACGCCCAGCGCGCGCAGCGCCGCGGCCAGGCGGGCACTGCGGTCACGGCATTGCGCCCAGGTGTAGCGGCGTGCGCCATGCACGACGGCAGGCAGATCGCCGAAGACCTCGGCACTGCGTTCGACGAAGCTGACAGGGCTCAGCGCGACGAAGTTGGCGGCCTGGCGGTCGAGATGCTGGTCGTAGATGTTCATTGTCGCGGCTCG
>Ga0335397_10005951_pt1 | contig 15853 bp, 8 predicted proteins | sample MAT04_FD_205740 | JGI IMG/M metagenome (GOLD analysis project Ga0335397, IMG submission 205740) | Freshwater microbial communities from Lake Fryxell liftoff mats and glacier meltwater in Antarctica - MAT-04 (spades assembly) (version 2) ... | reverse complement strand
GTAGGTGACCCCCGCCGGCGCAGCCAAGGGCAGCAGCAAGCGCAACGTGTCGACGGTGACGCCATTGTAGTCGAACGCAAATGCCTTGACCTGCGCCGCCGCTCCCTCTGGAAAGGGAGCCGTGGCGGTATAGGCAGCGGTTTGACGTAGATTGACGGCTGCAGCTAGATCTGCGGGCAGCGGAGGAGGCATATACGGCGCCAGCGTGAGGTCGGGCGCCACCGTGGTTTGCGCCGCGCTGATCGTCACCAGCCCCGGTGTGCCGAACAAGCCTTGCAGCGCCGCTTCAGCCAACCCCGGCGCCACCGCCGCTGGCGCCACCTGATCGGGCGGGATGCCTTCGATGCGGTAATGGCCCGTTGCGTCGGTGCGCGCGACATGGGGGGTGCCCGTGCGTTCCGCCACGACGACAGTCGCCCCGGACACGGGCATTGCGCCTGGCCCCAGCACACGCCCTTCCAGCGCGCCCGGCGGTTGCGCCTGGTTGGGGTTCTCCAGCGTGCCCAGTTGCTTGCCGAGGAGATAGCCCACCACGTTGCTTTGCGGCGCGGGCTGGCAGGCAGCAAGCACAAAGGCGGCTATGCTAAGGCTTAGAAACCACTTGAGACCGTTCTCAGTATTCAACATCACCGTCATTTCCAGCAATTCTAGCACAATGCCCGCAAAAGGAACACCCCTCCACCCCCTATTTGGCAAGCGCGCAAGGCGGGGCTATACTCTCAGTTTATTCTAACAATAATTGCCAAAGCGCTTTAGACTCCCTTGCAGGCACCGATGACCTCTGGTTACTATCGCTTCCCGACCATTCAGCAAGACACGATTGTTTTTGTTGCCGATGATGACCTCTGGACTGTTGCGCGCCAGGGTGGCATTGCCCGGCGTCTGACCAGCAACCTTGGCGAGGTCAACTACCCGGCGCTTTCGCCCGACGGCGAATGGCTGGCTTTTGTGGGCCGCGAGGAGGGCATGCCGGAGGTCTACGTGATGCCGGCGCAGGGGGGCAGTGCGCGCCGGATGACCTACCTCAACAACCGTTGTCATGTGATGGGGTGGAGCCCGGACGGGCGCTCTGTGCTCTTTGCCAGCACGTACGGGCAGTTTTATCAGGGTAGCTTTGGCATTTTGCGCATCGACCTGGCGACGCGCAATGGCGCTGTGACGCCGGTTCCTGTGGGTCCGGCCCGGTCGATTGCATTTGGGCCGCAAGGACAGGTCGTGATTGGCCGCTCGATTGGCGATCCGGCGCGCTGGAAACGCTACCGGGGCGGTACAGCTGGCAATCTCTGGATCGACCGTAGCGGCGACGGGCAATTTGAGCGGTTTCTGGCCGGCCTCACGGGCAATATTGCCGCACCAATGTGGCTGGAAACCAGCGCTGGGCCGCGAATTTTCTTCGTGAGTGACCATGAGGGCATCGGCAATCTCTACAATTGCCAACCCGACGGCAGCGATCTGCGCCGCAGCACCGACCACGAAGATTTCTACACGCGCAACCCGAGCACAGACGGCCGGCGCATCGTTTATCATGCTGGCGCCGACCTGTACGTGTACGACCCGGTGCTCGGTCGCAGCGAAGCGGTAGCCGTGGACGGGCGCAGCCCGCGCGTCCAGCGCAACCGTAAATTCGTGTCGGCGACTGCCTACCTGGATCATGCGCGACTCCACCCACCCGGCGACGCACTGACCGTGACGACGCGCGGCAAGGCCTTTGCCTTCTACAACCATGAAGGGCCGGTGTTACAGATCGGCAAGCGCGACGGCGTGCGCTATCGGCTGCCCGACTGGCTGAATGACGGGCAGCGCATTGTGTTGCTCGACGATGCCGCCGGCGAGGAGGAATTGGTCATCTACAGCGCCGACCCCGACGAGGAGCCGCGTCGCCTGGCCGGTCTCGATATCGGGCGCGCGGTTGCCTTGCGCATTTCGCCGACCGAAGACCAGATCGCGCTGAGCAATCATCGCAATGAACTCCTGATCATCGATATGGCGACGGCGGCGCTTACTGTGGTCGATCGTAGTGCGTGGCGCCCAATTGCGGGTTTCGATTGGTCGCCGGATGGGCGCTGGCTTGCCTACGGCTTCGCCACCACCATCAGTACGACGGAGATCCGGCTCTACCACCTGCCGGAGCCGATCATCGAGGGGGAGACTGGCGACAGCGAAGCAGAAAAACCGCACTTGCAGAATCCCGTGGCGATCACACAGCCGGTGTTACACGATGTGGGCCCCGCCTTTGATCCAGAAGGGAAGTACCTCTATTTCCTTTCCTACCGCGAGTTCAACCCGGTGAACGACGCCTTGCAGTTTGATTTAGGTTTTCCGTGGGGAATGCGGCCTTACCTCGTCACCTTGCGTGCCGATCTGCCCAACCCGTTCGTGCCGCAGCCGGGCGAGGGCGGCGACGAGCACGAGGATGAGTCCGACGACGACGACGACGACGAGGAGGAAGAGGAAGAGGAGGACAGCGAGCACGACGAAGCCGGCGAAGAAGAACTTGCGGGCGAAGAAGACGAGGAAGAGGGTGACGACGAGGGCGACGAGGGCGACGAAGATGATCTAGCCGTGCGCATGCGGCGGCGAACCACGCAGTTCGATGCCACCGCCGCCGCAACCCATGCCGCCAAAGCGAGCGGTAAGGAGCATGATAAGCACGGCGATGGCGAAAGCCATGCCGCCAATTCCAAGGGCAAAAAGCCCAAACCGGTCGTCATCGAGCTAGACGGCATCGAACGTCGTGTGCTGGCCTTCCCGATCCCGGATGGTCGCTATGGCCAGATTGCCGGGACCACAGGCCGCGCGATCTTTACCTCCTTCCCGGTGAAAGGGATGCTCGACGATGACCACGACTGGGACGACGATGACGAGCCCGAGTTCGGCGCGCTGCGTGCCTGGGTCTTCAAGGAATTCAAAAGTGAAACGGTTGCCGACAATGTGACCGCGTTCGAACTTTCGCGCAACCGCAAGAAGCTGGTCTATATGAGTGGGCGGCGCGTGCGCGTGATCTCTGCCGCGGAAAAGGCGCCCAGCGACAGTGGCCCGGCGCGCAAGAGCGGTTGGATCGACCTTTCGCGCGTCAAGGTTTCCGTCGACCCGCAGAGCGAATGGGAGCAAATGTACCGGGAAGCCTGGCGCCTCCAGCGCGACCATTTCTGGACCGAAGATATGGCAGAGGTGGACTGGACTGTGGTTTTCAACCGCTACTTTCCGTTGATCGAGCGCGTCGGCACGCGCAGTGAGTTCAGTGATCTGGTCTGGGAAATGCAGGGCGAGCTAGGTTCCAGCCACGCCTATGAATTTGGCGGCGACTACCGGTCGTCGCCGCAATACAGCCAGGGTGTGCTGGGCGCCACTTTTGTGTGGGATCCCGCGGCCAACGGCTACGTGATCTCCGGCATTCTGGCTGGTGATTCGTGGCACGCCGAGGCCAGTTCACCGCTCGCGGGGCCGGGCGTAGATGTGCGTACGGGTGATGTGCTCCTGGCCATCAACGGCCAGCGGTTGGATGCCGACACCAGCCCGGCGCACTTGTTGGTCAACCAGGCGGGCAATGAAGTGCTGTTGACCTTGGCGCTGCGCCCGGAGGCGCCGGCGGCGGCGGGTAAGCCGGCCGACAAACCGGCAAGCAAGCCAGTGGGCAAGCCAGCGGACAAGAAGGGCGGGCATACACACACGGCCGGGCGCCCGGCCGATCCCGAGGCAAAAGCGCCACGCTCGCGCGCGGCCATCGTGCGCGCCATCCATCATGACGCCGAGGCGCGCTATCGGGCCTGGGTGGACGGCAACCGGCGCCGTGTGCATATGGCCACCGCAGGCCGCATTGGCTATCTGCACATCCCAGACATGGGCCCGCGCGGCTACGCCGAGTTTCACCGCGGCTTTTTGGCCGAAGTGGCGCGCGATGGCTTGATCGTGGATGTGCGCTACAACGGCGGGGGCCATGTCAGCCAGTTGCTGCTTGAGAAATTGGCGCGGCGGCGCATCGGCTATGACAAGTCGCGCTGGGGCGGGATGATGCCCTATCCGAACGAGTCGGTGGGCGGCCCGATTGTAGCCCTGACCAACGAGTACGCCGGCAGCGACGGCGACATATTCTGCCACAGTTTCAAGCTGCTCAAACTTGGCCCGTTGATCGGCAAGCGCACCTGGGGCGGCGTAATTGGCATTTCCCCCCACCACCCGCTGGTGGATGGCACGGTGACGACCCAGCCGGAGTATAGCTTCTGGTTTGAGGATGTCGGCTGGACGGTGGAGAACTATGGCACCGACCCCGATATCGAGGTGGACATGACACCACAGGATTATGTCGCCGGCCGCGATGCGCAGTTGGACCAGGCGGTTGCCACGGCGTTGGCGATGTTGGCCGACAAGCCGATCCTGAAGCCCGATCTGGCCACGCGTCCCAGCCGGGCGCTGCCCAAACTGCCGCGCCAAACCTGATCAGTCGTTTGGGATTGTTCTCTCCCTTCCAACATGCCGTGAGCAAGCTTACGGTGCTCATTGCTTTGATTATTAGATAGTTGCAACACACAATCACATCGTTGTATACTATTTGTGAGTTGTCGCCGGCCATTTCGGCGCAAGAATACCCGAAGGCTCCCTAAACCTACAGCGAGTGGTGAGCCGATCAATCGCCACCTCCAAACTGGTTGAAGGGGGGACAGTATCCCATCCTGTCGTTGTGTGTACACTTTTGCCCTGTGCGAAGGTTCACAAGTTCGCCCGTAACACTATCGGTTTCTAACTTGCCACAAGTACCATCAAAAGGAGATCCTCTATGCGTAACAAGCTGATGATTGTCATATCAGCATTGCTGGTTGTCAGCATGCTGTTGGCCGCGTGCGGTGGCGGCGCTGAGCCGACGCCCGTGCCACCGACGGCTGTGCCACCGACAGCGACCGCGGCGCCTGCCGCGGCGACCGAAGCCCCGACCGAAGCAGTGACGGAAGCGGCGACGGAAGCCGCCACCGAAGCCGCCACCGAAGCCGCCACCGAAGCCGCCACCGAAGCCGCAGCGGCGGCAGCGCCGGCCGCCGGCGGCCCGACCCTCACCATTTGGGCGGATGAACAGCGCGCCCCAGTGTTGGAAACGCTCTCGAAGAAGTTTACCGATGCGTACGGTGTGAACGTGAATATCGTCCAAAAGGGCTTTGGCAACCTGCGCAGCGACTTCGTGGTCGCCGCCCCAACCGGTGAAGGCCCCGACATTCTGTTGGGCTCCCATGACTGGATCGGCGAGCTCATTGCGAGTGGTCTCCTGGCCCCGGTTGACCTGGGTGACAAAGCCGCCAGCTTTGCGTCGAACTCTGTGGCTGCTTTCACCTACCCGGATGGCAAGTTGTACGGCATGCCACAGGCCGTGGAAAACATCGCCTTGATCTATAACACTGATTTGATAACCACCACGCCGACTACCTTTGACGAACTCAAGACACTGTCAAAGGATCTGAAGGCTGCTGGCACCAAGTATGGTTTCCTGCGCCAGGCCGGCGACCCGTATCATTTCGCTCCGATCCAGACCGCCTTTGGTGGGTACATCTTTGGCAAAAATGCCGACGGCTCCTACAACGCAGCGGACCTGGGTCTGAACAGTGCGGGCACGGTAGCCGCCCTGGAGTGGTACGCCAGCATGTACGCTGATGGGCTGTTGGATACTGGCGCCAACATCAGTGGCGACCTGATGGGTTCGGCTTTCCAGAACGGCGATGCCGCCGCGATCATCACCGGTCCCTGGGCGCTAAATGCCATCCGCGAGTCGGGCGTCCCGTATGCGGTCGCGCCAATCCCGGCGGGCACGGAAGCCGGGCGCCCCTTCATGGGCGTGCAGGGCTTCATGGTCAATTCCTTCAGCAAGAACCAGTTGTTGGCCCAGACGTTCCTGCAGGAGTTTGTGGCCACCGACGAAACGATGCAGGCCTTCTTTGATCGAGATCCGCGCGTCTCAGCTTGGACCTCCGTGGCAGAGAAAATTGCGGACCCCGATTTGAAGGCGTTCATGGAAGCCGGCAAGGTTGCCGATCCGATGCCCAACATTCCGCAAATGAGTGCCGTGTGGCAGGGGTGGGGTGATGCGATCACGTTGATCGATAATGGCAAGGCGACACCGCAAGAAGCTGCCGACCAAGCTCAGAAGCAGGTCGAAACCGCTATTGCAGGATCGAAGTAAGATGTCTGCTGCAACGCAGAAGGTTCCTGGGGGCGCGGAAGCGCCCCCAGGCGTAGCACCGATGAGTATTGCCAATTTGCTCATTCGGATCGTTGCGCTGGCGCTCATCGACGCCATGACCATCTGGATGGTTTACCAGATGGTTGGCGACGGCTACTGGCCGCTGGCGACTGTCCTCGCGCTTGTCACGATTTGGGTCAACATCGTCTTTCTCAGTGGTCGCTTCTACCCCCTGCGCTACATTGCCCCCGGCTTGTCGCTGATGGTGATCATGGTTCTGTACCCGATCCTCTTCACCGTCTACGTGTCGTTTACCAACTACGGCCAGGGCCACCTGGTCACGCAGCAATTGGCCATCGAGCAGATTGAAGCGAAAGTCTACTTACCGGCCGACGCCACCATCTACAAGTGGACGGCCTATCAGAATCCGCAGACGGGCGAATACCTGTTGTGGATGGTCAACCCGAACGACCCGGCGGTCACCTTCACGGTTACCCCCGATACCGACCCGGTGCCGCAAACCGGCGAGCCGCCGCCCGAAGTCAATGGGTATGTCCTGGTGCCTAAGGCCCAACTCTTTGGCCAACTCAGCACGTTGTCAGGCATAACCTTTGGTGTGCCGCCTGACCATGCCTATAAGGTCAGCCAGACCAAGCTCGGTGACGCCGCCCAATACAAGCAGCAATACGTCTACGACGCGGCCCAGGATGCCATGATCGACCAGGAAACGGGCGAAGTCTATAAAAATGTCGTCGGCACGTTCACCGCGGAATCCGATCGGAAACTTAGCCCGGGGTTTGCGGCCACGATCGGCGCCGGGAACTACCAACGTCTCTTTGGGGATCCGGCGCTGCGCTCGGTCTTTTTCATGGTCTTTCTCTGGACGATGGTCTTTGCGTTGATGTCGGTGTTTTTGACCTTTGTCTTGGGGATGTTCCTGGCGATTATTTTCGACGTGCCGGAGATGCCGTTGCGTGCACCGCTGCGCTCATTGCTGCTTCTTCCTTACATGATCCCAGCCTTCGTGGCTGTTCCCGTGTGGGTGGGGCTGCTCAATCCACAGTTCGGTGTGATCTCGCAGGCCATCGCCACGATTACAGGTGGGTGGGTGCCGCCCTGGTTCTCGGATCCCTTCTGGGCCAAGGTCGGCATCCTGCTGATCCAGACATGGCTCGGCTTTCCCTACATGCTGGTGGTTGTCACGGGCGCCTTGCAGACGTTACCGAACGACGTCTATGAAGCGGCCGACATGGACGGCGCCAATGCCTGGCACAAATTCCAGAGCATCACGTTTCCTTTGCTATTGGTGACCGTAGGCCCGCTATTGGTGGCTTCTTTCGCCTTCAACTTCAATAACTTCACAGTGATCTCCCTTTACAACCAGGGCGGTCCCCCCATGGTCGGTGTGCCAACGCCGGTCGGCCACACGGACATCCTGGCGACCTACACCTACAACATTGCGTTTGGCTCTACGGGCCGTTCCGACTATGGGTATGCGTCGGCGATCACCATGATGATCTTCCTCATTTTGTTCGTCATCACGCAGTTCCAGTTCCGCTTCACAAATATGCTGGAGGAAAGGGGGCGCAATGTCTAGTAAAGGACGTTTCACCACTTCGGTGGGTTCGATTCAACGGGGCAAGCGCATCGCCCTGGCCCTTCGCATCCTGCTGGCGATCGTGGTGTTGATCTTTGCCTTGTTCCCTATCCTGTGGATTCTCTCGGCGTCGTTCAACCCTACCAATTCGCTGGTCGGCCAAACGCTGATCCCGGCCAACCCCACGCTGGCCAACTATCAGAAGTTGTTCGACGATCCGGTGAACCCCTACCCGCGCTGGTTTGCCAACTCGCTCTTTGTAGCGACCATCGTAACGATCTTCGCCACCATGATTACGACGTTGGCCGCCTACGCCTTCTCGCGTTTTAACTTTCGTTCGCGTCGCCCGTTGTTGCAGACTATTTTGCTCATCCAGGTCTTTCCCAACTTCCTGAACATGGTGGCGATCTTTCTGATCCTGCAACAGTTCGGCACCTATATCCCGGCGCTGGGGCTGAACACCTATGGCGGCTTGTTCCTGGTCTATCTGGGTGGAACGCTGGGCGCCAACACCTGGCTGACGAAGGGCTACTTCGACTCCATCCCACGCGACCTCGATGAGGCGGCCACGGTGGATGGGGCTTCGGGGTGGCAGGTGTTCTGGATCATTTTGCTGCCCCTTGTCCGGCCAATTCTGGTCGTGGTAGCGCTGCTGACTTTTATCGGCATCTACTCCGAGTATGTGTTGGCCAGAGTGCTGTTGACCGACAAGTACATGTATACGCTGGCTGTCGGTCTCAACCAGATGGTCTCCAACCAATTTTCCAACAACTGGGGCGTTTTCTCGGCTGGCGCGTTGCTGGCTGCGCTGCCCACGATCCTGTTGTTCACGTTCTTCCAGCGCTTCCTGGTCGGCGGTCTGACGGCCGGCTCGGTCAAAGGATAGCGCGCATAGTCCGTTTTGGTTTTGTGCAAAAGGGGCGACCATTGGGTTGCCCCTTTTGTGTGCCGGTGAGAGGGTGAGTGGGGTATGGACTGGGATAATTTTCGCGCGGAACGCACGATCTATGGGCGGCCCTTTGTGGTGGCGCATCGGGGGGCGCAGACGGTTGAGCCGGAGAACACGCTGCGCGCCTTCTTGTTGGCGTTGGTGCAGGGCGCCGATGCGCTGGAGACGGACTTACGCTTTACACGCGATGACGAGATTGTGCTGTTTCACGATGCGACGCTGGAGCGCATGACTGCGGGGGAAGGCGCCGTGCGTGACTGTACCCTGGCCGAGATCAAGGCGCTGCGCACCCGGCGCCCGGACGGGGTGCTGGTGGCCGAGCCGGTGCCTACACTGGCCGAGTTGATTGTGGCCACGGGGGGGCAGACGCCGTTGCTGTTGGAGCTAAAGGATCCGCTCTTTCTGCAAGAGAAGTACGCCCGCAGCCTGGTCGACGTGCTGACCGCGGGGGGCGTGTTGCGGCGATCGGCGTTGATTTCCTTCCATTTCGATTACGTGCAGGCCGTGCGCGCGGTCTGTCCCGACATTCCAACCGGCTTCATCACGCTCAAGAATCCCTGGCCAAAACCGGGCGCCCAACTACTTGGCCCGTTGTGGCCGTTGGTGTACCTGAACCCTGCCTACGTGGCGCTGGCGCACCGCATGGGCAGCATCGTGGCGCCGCTCGACCCCAATCCTATTCCGCGGTTGCCCTACTATATGGCGTTGCAGGTCGACGCCGTGCTGGCCGACGAGCCCGGGCGCACGCTGCAGGCGATCGGGGCCATTTTGCGCGACACGTAAGGGGTGCATTTCAAGTTAGGGGCGCGTGCGATCTCTTGTGAATCATAGCGGCGGTTTGCATACCGCCGGTGGTAGCTGAAAATGCAGCGCAAAGTATTAATCTTCCGGTGGGTATGAGCAAGACTCGGCCGGGTTGTGTCACTCGCTCACAATCTCCCGCTCCCGGATCCCAATCAAGTACAGCAGCCCATCCAGCCCCACATCCGTGATCGTCCGCTCGGCCTGCTGGCGCACGATGGGCTTGGCGTGAAAGGCCACGCCCAGGCCGGCGGCGCTGAGCATGGGAATGTCGTTGGCTCCGTCGCCGACGGCGATGGTCTGCTCCAACGACAGCCCCTCCTGCGCCGCGATCTGCGCCAACAGCGCGGCCTTGCGCGCACCGTCCACGATCTCGCCCAGCACCTGGCCAGTGAGCTTGCCGTCCACAATCTCGAGGCGGTTGGCAAAGACATAGTCGAAGCCCAATTGCTGCTGGAGGCGACGACCGAAGTAGTCAAACCCGCCCGACAAGATCGCCAATTTGTAGCCAAGCCGCTTGAGCGTGCTGGCCACGCGCCCGGCGCCCTCGCTCAACGGCAGACGGTCGGCGATTGCGGCCAACACGGCCTCGTCGAGACCCGCCAACAGCGCCACGCGACGCAGCAGGCTCTGGCGGAAGTCCAGTTCGCCGCGCATCGCCGCTTCGGTGATGGCGCCTACCTCTGCCCCCACACCGTGGGCGATGGCCAGTTCGTCAATGACCTCGCACTGGATCAAGGTCGAATCCATGTCAAAGGCCACCAACCGCCGGTTGCGCCGGTAGATGTCGTCGGCGTGGAAGGAGACATCGATGCCGGTGGCGCTCGAAATCTGCCACAATTGGTCGCGCATCTGCCGCTCGTCGATCGGCGGGCCGCTGACCGTCAACTGCACACAGGCCTTGGGATGCACATCCGGGTCGCGCAACGAGACGCGGCCGGACAACCGCGTGATCACGTCGATGTTGAGCCCGTTGGCCGCCGCCACGCCCGCCACCCGCGAAATCTGCTCGGCGGTGAGTTTGCGGCCCAGGAGCGTGATGATCCGGCGCGGTTTGCCTTGCTCGCCCACCCAGCTTTCATACTCGTCGAGCGACGTGGGCCGAAAGCGAATGTCGACCCCCAACTCGTGGCTGGTGAAAAGCAGGTCCTTGATCACCGACGACGACGCCTGCGTGGTCGGGATTTCGGCCAGGATGCCCAGCGAGATGTAGTCATGGATCACCGCCTGGCCGATGTCCAGCACGTTGGCGCTGTGCTCGGCCAGCACGCCGTTGAAGCGCGCCACCAGGCCGGTGCGGTCCTTGCCGGTGATGTTGATCAGAATGATTTCAGACATGCGTCGCCTTTTGTTAGCGGGTCACCGTGAGTAGGCTGTCCACCGCCGGCGCTTCCACCACCGCGTGGGCGCCGTCGGGCCAGAAGATCTCCAACTGCGCCAGCGTCGTCCCGGCCGCAAGGCCGAAGTGCAGACGCGACGGATCGCCGCTCAGGTAGCCGCTGCCGGCGCGCACGTCGCGCCGCAAGACGCCGTGGTCGGTGTGCAGTAGCGCGCGCGCGCCGATGGCATGGCTGTTGCCGCTGCTGGGCCAGCGCAGGTCGACTTGCAGGCTGGCGCCGTGGCATAGGCGATTCTCGAAGAGCTGGGCCGGGCCGCGCAGGTTGTTGACGGCGATATCGAGGTCGCCATCCTGGTCGAAGTCGGCCTGCACCATGCCGCGGCCGCTGTAGGTGCTGTCCAGCCGCCAGCCGGGCATGGCGCGGAAGCGCAACCCATTTTCGTTGCGGAAGGCCTGGTTTTTCTCGACCAGTTCGTGATTGGGCAGGTGGGCGAAGAGCGTTTCTTCGATCATGCCGTTGACAATGTAGAGGTCGAGCCAGCCGTCGTTGTCGAGGTCGCCAAATTTGCCCGACCAACTCCACCCGGTGCCGTCCACGCTCCAGTCGGGCGCCAGGTTGAGGTACGCCTCCGTGCTGATCGGCGCCTGCAAGACATTTTCCATGATCTGGCGCTCCTCGGTCACGCTCTCGCGCGTCATGCCTTCCATCATATCGTCCATCACGGGCGCCCAATCCGCCATGTCTTCGCCGCCATAGGGCTTCATGTCGGAGGCAAAGATCTCCGGCGCGCCGTCATTTTCGATATCACCCTGGTCGAGGCTCATGGTGCTGTGGGTCGTGCTGGCAAAGGGCTCCGTGCGCTGCCAGCCGGCGTCGGTGCGCTGCCAAATCATATCGGGCACCAGAAAGTCGTTGCCAACCATAATGTCCGGACGGCCGTCGGCGTTCAAATCGGCCAACAGGATGGTCAAGGCTTGCGCTTCGCCGGCGAGTTGCTGCGGAATGAAGCGCCCGTTCTTGTTTTCGTAATAGTAGATGCCCTTGTTGCCGCTGTTGACGATGTACTCATTGCCGCGGTCGGACAGCAGACCGGCGTCGTAGGTGCCGGTGACCAGGTCCAGGTCGCCATCCTGGTCGAGGTCGGCCCAGTTGGTAGCGTAGGCCGGCGCGGCGACGCCCGGCAGGGTCTGGCGCTTGAACGTGCCGTCGCCCCCATTGTGAAAATAGTTGAAGGCGCCGCTGTTGCGCGTCAGCACGATATCCAGCCGCCCGTCGGCGTCGACGTCGACGAGTTTGACGTCACGCGTCTTGCCGGACGAGAACTCCTCGGCACGAAAGCGCAGCTCACCCACATTCCACAGGATCGTGTCAGAACCGTCATGGTTTCCAAAGACCAGATCCACGTCGCCATCGTCGTCCAGGTCGCCGGCCGCCACGCCCGCACCATTGGCGTCGAACTGGCGCACGACGTCGCCGGCCACGCCCGTGAAATGGGGCAGCGCATACCCAACAAAGGTGTCGATGCACGGTGCGCTCGCCATCGCCAAAGGCCGTACGCTGACGGTAACCGCAACGTCACCGCCCGGCGCCGCTGCCGTGTCCTGACCCCACACTGCGCCGGGAGCCACCAGGGCGATCACAGCCACCAGCACAATCGTTCGTTGCAACATCCTGATCATCGGACAAGTCCCTCCTATACCCCAACCAGTCGTCATGTCCCCTCAGAGATACAACCACCAGAAAGAAAAATACCTTTGTGTTCTTTTGTGTTCTTTGTGGCCAATAATTTCTATCATAGTCCCTTCGCTACCCTGGTGCGGTTTGCACCCTGTCCGAACGTATTTTACACTTGGCACGCGCCAAAGGCCGGATGAACCACGCGCCGTGTGAAAGCAGACCGGTTTCTTGTGCACCCTGCCAGAGAACTTGTAGAGATGCAATGACGCAAATCTGTGATATAAGGTGCATAGAGTGCATTGCTGCGTCGCGGCGGCTCTTTATGATAACGTTGAGACTTGGATACCCATATGCCAAAACTGGTGATCGTGGAATCACCCACCAAAGCCAAAACCATCGGCGGTTTTCTGCCGAAGGACTATATCGTGAGAGCCAGCATGGGGCACATTCGTGACCTGCCGGCGTCGGCCGCCGAGATCCCGGCCAAACAGAAGGGCGAACCGTGGTCGCGCCTGGGTGTCAATGTCGAGGCGGATTTTGAACCGCTCTACGTGATCCCCGACAAGAAAAAGAAGGTCGTGAGCGAGCTCAGAGAGGCGGTCAAGAAGGCCGACGAAGTCATCCTCGCCACCGACGAAGACCGCGAGGGCGAGAGCATCGGCTGGCACCTGCGTGAGGTGCTCAACCCCAAGCAGCCGGTCAAGCGCATGGTCTTTCACGAGATCACGCGCGAAGCCATCGAGCGGGCATTGCGCGAAACGCGTGAAATCGACATGGATCTGGTGCGCGCGCAGGAGACGCGGCGCATTCTCGACCGCCTGGTGGGCTACACGGTGTCGCCGTTGCTGTGGCGCAAGATTGCGCCGCGCTTGTCGGCCGGCCGCGTGCAGAGCGTGGCGGTTCGCTTGTTGGTGCTGCGCGAGCGCGAGCGCCGTGCCTTTATGTCGGGCGCCTATTGGGATTTGAAGGCGGCGCTCAACAAGCGCCCCGACCAGCCGGCCCATCGCTTCGATGCCACGCTGGTGGCGGTCGGCGACAAGCGCGTGGCGACCGGTCGCGATTTCGACGAGAGCACGGGCAAGATCGCCGCCGGCAAGGATGTGCTGCTGCTCAATCAGCAAGAGGCGGAGGCGCTGCGTGCCCGGCTGCTGCGCGGTCGCTGGGCGGTGACCGACCTGGAAGAGAAGGATGCCCAGCGCTCGCCCTATGCCCCCTTTACGACCAGCACCTTGCAGCAGGAAGCCAACCGCAAGTTGGGGCTGAGCGCCAAAGAGACGATGCGCATCGCCCAGGACTTGTACGAGAACGGCTACATCACCTACATGCGCACGGACTCGGTCAACCTGAGCGACCAGGCGATCAACGCCGCGCGGCGGCGCATCCGCGAACTCTACGGCGAGGAATTCCTCAGCCCTTCACCCCGCCGCTATCAAACCAAGACGGCCAACGCCCAAGAAGCGCACGAGGCGATTCGCCCGGCCGGCGAACAGATGCGCACCGCCGATCAACTGCCGATCGACGGCCGCCACCGCGCACTGTACGACCTGATCTGGAAGCGCACGATCTCCAGTCAGATGGCCAACGCACGGCTGCGGCTGGCGACGGCGACCATCGTGGTGGACGATGCCACCTTCAAAGCGAGCGGGCGCACCGTCCTCTTTGCCGGCTTTTTCCGTGCCTATGTCGAAGGATCGGACGATCCCGATGCTGCGCTGGAGAGCCAGGAGCAACCGCTGCCGCCGCTCAAAGTGGGCGAAGAGGTGGACTGCCGCGAACTGGATGCCGTCGGCCACGAGACCAAGCCGCCGGCGCGCTACACCGACGCCACGTTGGTCAAGGCGTTAGAAGCCGAGGGCATTGGCCGGCCGAGCACCTACGCCACGATCATCGACACGATCCAAGAGCGTGGCTACTGCTTCAAGCAGCGCAAGGAGTTGGTGCCGACCTTCACGGCGTTTGCCGTGACCGAATTGATGGAGCAACACTTCGAGGATCTCGTCGACCTAAAGTTTACGGCGAACATGGAACAAAAGCTAGACGACATCGCCGCCGGCGTGACCAACAACCTGGAGTATCTGCGCGACTTCTTCCTGGGGCCAGAGGGATTGGAAAACCAGGTCAAGGCGCGCGATGCCGCGATCGACCCGCGCACGGCCAGCGGCGTGGTGTTGGAGAATCTGAATGCCGAAGTGCGCATCGGGCAGTACGGCCCGTTTGTGGCGAAAGAGGAGAACGGCGAGCGGCTGACCGCCAGCTTGCCCACCGACCTGGCGCCGGCCGATCTGACCGACGCGTTGATCGACCGCCTGCTGCATGAGAAGACCGATGGCCCACGCGTGTTGGGGCCTGACCCGGTCAGCGGGTTGCCGGTGTTGCTCAAGATCGGTCCTTTCGGCCCCTATGTCCAATTGGGCGAAGGGGATGCCAAGGGCAAACAGAAGCCAAAGCGCGCCAGCCTGCTCAAGGGCATGGCGGCGGACAGCGCCACGCTGGACGTGGCGTTGCGCTTGTTGAGCCTGCCGCGCGCCCTGGGCGATCACCCGGAGACGGGCAAGCCGGTGCAGGCGGGCGTTGGGCGCTTTGGGCCGTTTATCGTGTGTGACGGGGTCTATGCCAACCTGCGCGGCGGCGACGATGTGTTGGAGATCGACCTGGGCCGTGCCGTCGAACTATTGACCGAAAAGGCCAATGGCGGCAGCCGCGGGCGAGGAAGTGCAGCGGCCAAGAGTGTGATCAAGGAACTGGGCGAACATCCTGACGGTGGGCCGATCCAGGTGCTGAGCGGGCGCTACGGACCCTATGTGAACTATGCAAAAGTCAACGTCACCTTGCCCAAGGAAATGAAGCCGGAAGATGTGACCTTGGAACAGGCATTGGTCTGGGTGGCGGAAAAGGCGGCCAAGGGGGGTAGTGCTCCGGCCAAAGGGCGAAAAAAAGCGTCCAGCAACGGCAGCGCCGCCGCCGCCCGCCCCGCCAAGCGCGCCGCCACCACCAAGAGTGCGGGGACCAAGACGACCACCAAGACCAAGCCGGCGACGTCAACCAAAACCAAGAGCGCTGCCAAGCCCGCCGCGACAGGCGCCAAGAAACCCGTTGCTAAAAAACCGGCCACTGCCAAGAAACCCGCCGCCGGCTAACGCTGGCGGCGGGTACAGTGGCTCTCCTCAAATTGGTGGGGAAAACTAGACAATCAGTGCAAGTAAGCAACCCCACGCCTAAAGGCGGGGGCTTTGTCCCTGGCGCTGCACTCGGTATTCTGAGTACATCCGGGACGTTTGGCCAGCTTACATGTGGCCGCCTGCATCCGAAGATGCAGACCTAATTGC
>Ga0335397_10005944_pt1 | contig 15863 bp, 17 predicted proteins | sample MAT04_FD_205740 | JGI IMG/M metagenome (GOLD analysis project Ga0335397, IMG submission 205740) | Freshwater microbial communities from Lake Fryxell liftoff mats and glacier meltwater in Antarctica - MAT-04 (spades assembly) (version 2) ... | reverse complement strand
CAGACGAACGCCGATTTCGTCTTCGAGATTTCGGACCTGCCGAGTCAATGATGGCTGGGCAAGCCGGAGCCTGGCGGCGGCTTTCGTAAAGCTCAACTCCTCAGAGACTGCGATGAAATAACGCAGGTGGCGCAGCTCCATGGAGCGCACTATTGGGGGGGGCATAGCAGAAAGCTATCGGCAATTTCCCAACGAGAAGGGAGTCTGCGCGCCTTTCGAAAAAGAATACGAGCACGAGGATGGATCACGCGTGCCCGTGCTCGTGGGCGTGGCCGCATTCGCCGAGAATCCCGACGAAGGCGGGTGCTTCGTGCAGGATCTGAACGAACGCAGAAAAATCCAACCGCAATTCCTCCGCGCGCAGCGCAGGGAGAGCATTCGCCGAGACGCTGCCCAAGGTGCGCGGAGACGCGGCCAGCCGTTTTATGAAAGCTCGGGCAACTACGGAGATCCCTTGTCCCGACGATCTGCGATCAATCGTCCGCGATAGCTGGCGGCTATGAGGAGCGCGAGGGGGAGGTATTGGCCACGTCGAAAGTGCGCCGCGATGATCGGAGACACCGAATTCGGGGATTTGTCCCTGCCCGAGGTGCAACCAAACCAAACCAAATCCAAATCCCATGAAAAAACTACTGATGATGACGGCGATGAGCTGCGTGTTCGCCATGCCCACGATGACTGCTTTCGCCGATGCGACGAATGCCCAGAAGGAACGGATCGAGCGCGCTTCCAAGGAAGTCAGCGAAGTCATCAAGACTGCCGAAGGCTGCAAAGCCATGTGTGAGGCGATGATGAAGGACAAGAAGGCGAAAATGATGATGTGCGACATGGTCATGAAGGATCCCGAGTGCCAGAAGATGATGAAGAAGTAGGCATGATTCCCAGGCCGGGAGGATGAGGATTTTTCGCCTCCTCCCGGCCATTCCTTTTCCGGTTCCGAACATCATGAAAATCCTGAAATACTCCCCGCGTCCGAAGCGAAACAGCGTCTGGCAGGTGCTGCCATCTCCCACTCAATGGGAGCACCGATACGAAGTGCTCGATCACGAGATCGGCAATGCGCTGAAGCGGTGCCTGCATTGCGCGAGTTTGGAGGCCAAATGAGCGGTAAGAATCGAGCGGGCGGGCGGGAGAAGATTGCCACCGGCATCGAAGGCTTCGACGATATCACCGCCGGTGGATTGCCGTCGCGCTGCACCACGCTGCTCATGGGCGGGCCGGGCTGTGGCAAGACGATTGTGGCCCTCCAGATATTGGTGAGCGCAGCGGCGGAGCACGGGACGCCGGGGATTTTTGTCGCGTTTGAGGAGAATGCGCGCCGGGTTGCCGCCAATGGGCAGACCTTTGGCTGGAAGATGGCCGAGTTGGAGGAGAAGAAGCTCTTTTTCATCGATGCCCGGATGCGCTCGGATGTGGTGACGGCGGGCGCGTTCGATCTCTCCGGGCTGCTCGCCGGGCTGGAGGCGAAGGCGCACGAAATGGGTGCAAAGGTGATCGTCTTCGACGCCGTCGATGTGCTCCTCAGTCTGCTCGACGACCCGGCGGCGGAATGCCGTGAACTCTATCGGATTCACGAATGGCTGATGCTCAACGAGTTGACCGGGATCCTCACGACCAAGATCGACGACGATCATGCGGCCACAGCACAGCGCTACGGTTTCATGCCCTTCATGGCAGACTGCGCGGTGATGCTCACGCAGCGCGTCACCGATCGCGTCGCCGTGCGGGCGATGCGGGTGGTGAAATACCGCGGCTCTCCGCATGGGCTCAACGAAGTGCCCTTTATGATCGGCCCCAAAGGCGTGGAGGTCGGCTCGTCGAACGGCGTCCACCCGGAGCCGCAACCGTTTAATGAGCGGATCACCAGCGGAGTCGAGCGACTCGACGAAATGCTGGGCGGTGGTTTCTACCGCGGCACGAATGCCTTGATCACTGGCAGCTCCGGCAGCGGAAAATCGACGCTCGCAGGGGCCTTCATTCGCGCCGCCTGCGAGCGCGAGGAGCGAACACTGTTCATCTCCTTCGATGAAAACTCCCGGGACATCGTGCGCGATCTCGGCACCATGGGGATCGACCTCGCGCCGCATTTCGCGAGCGGGTTGCTGCGGATGGAAGCGATCCGCTCGGAAGCCGCGTCTTCCGAGGAACACTTCATGCGCATCAAGCGCGTCATCGCCGAGCAAGCCCCCCGCTGTGTCGCCATCGATCCGCTCTCCGCGCTCGCTCGGGTGGGCGGTGGGATCGCGGCGCGCGCGGTGGCCGAGCGGCTGATCTATCTTTGTCGGAATGCGGGCATCACCGTGCTCTTCACCAGCCTGCTCGAAGGAAGCGATCCGCAACTGGAGACCACGACGCTGCATGTCTCGACGATCTCGGATTCCTGGATTCAGCTCTCGTACGCGCTGATCGACGGCGCGCGCATCCGTGCGGTCTCGATCGTCAAATCGCGCGGCTCGAATCACTCGAATCAGCTCCGGGAACTGATCTTCAGCGAGAAGGGGATCAGCATCACCGAACCCTATAAGGCTGGCGGTGAAGTGCTGAGGGAAACCTTGCACAAGCAACAGGAGAAAGCCGGATGAGCGAAGACTTCCCAGCGGGCGAGCGGGCAAGCGCCGGTTACGTCTTCCGCCTCTACGTCGCGGGCGGCGCGCCCAACTCCGTGCGCGCACTGGCCAATCTCTACGCGATCTGCCGCAAACACTACCCCGAGAGCCACCGCATCGAAGTCATTGATGTCTTGAAAGAACCCATGCGCGCCCTGGCCGAAGCGATCCTCGTCACGCCGACGACGGTCAAAGTGTCCCCCGCGCCCGGCCTGCAAATCATCGGTAATCTCAGCGACGAGGAAGAGGTGCTCCGGGCGCTCGGTCTGCCCCAGACCAAGAACGGATGACTCCCAAACATCCCCTGACAGATGGCACTGATCCCCCAGCAGGCGCGAATGCGACCACCCTCGCCCTGAGCCTGGCTCAGCCCGAAAAGGCGATTCACGATTTCACGGCCGGGCAGGTCGATGCCATCGTCGATCCGGAGAGTCGTGCGTATCTCCTGCGTCCGGCTCAAGAGAGCCTGAGGGAGGAAGTGCTGCGTCTGCGCGCGATTCTGGAGAGCACGGGCGATGGCATCACGGTCGGCAATCGAGGCGGCCTGATCGTCTCGCAGAATCGGGCGGCGACCCGGATGCCCGGCTACCACCCCGGCGAAGTGGTTGGACGGAATTTTTTCGGTCTCGTCGATGCCGGAGAACTGCACCAGTTCTATTCCGCATTTTTCAACGTCATCGAGGAATTCCGCGCTGATGCCGTCTTGGAATTTCATTAGCTGAATCGCCGCGACTCGTATCGCAGGATCGAGGCCTCGGTGAGCAAGTTGCGGGATGTGGCTTCCACGAGCGTGGTCCTGAGTTTGCGTCCGATGGCGCGTCTTCCGTGCAGGGAGGAGATCGCGAGCGCGGTTGACGCGCGCCGGCGCGGCGAGGAGGAGACGAAGGCGGCGCGTGAGTATGCCGGGGCGACCAATGCCCGGGAGCGCGGAGGGCGGTTCCTCTGTCAGGTTTCGCTTTCGCCCTGCTGCCCGTTCTCTTCGAGATGCCGCAAGACGTCGCTGCGATCCTCGACTTCCTCCCACACGTCGCGACTGACGTAGATCGGCGCTTTTTGCTGGATGGCAAGGGCGATGCAATCGCTCGGGCGGCCGTCGAGTTCGACGATCTTTTTCTCAAACAATTCGTTCTCCGCGCTGATGATCAGCCGTGCGAAATACGTCTCGCTCTTGAGGTCGTTGATGATCACGCGCTCCACTTTTGCCCCGAGCGCGGTCATGAGATGGCCGATGAGGTCGTGGGTGAGCGGGCGCTCTTTCGGCGTCTCGTTGATGAACATCGAGATGGCCGCACCCACACTCTCATCCACGTAAATCACGAAGACCTTTTCCGTGTTGCCGATGAACACTGCCCGGCCCGAATTGAACGGCAGGACGGTGCGGATCTCGACCGGGATAACGGGCTTGCTCATGGCGCGGAAATGTCGGGCGTGGGGTGGCGGGTGTCGAGGGTGAAAATCGGCGCGATTGCTGGAAATATCGGGGCTCGCGGGCCGCGGGCGGCGGCGGCGAAGCAGCCCTGATAATTTTGCAAAGCGTCTATTGCATTGGCCGCGCGCGTTTCTAGTATCCGCCGCAATGAAGCAACCTTGGGACATCCCCGCCGCCATTTCCCTCTACAATATCGATCGTTGGGGAACGGGCTATTTTACGATCAACGACCGCGGGAATATCCAGATCCAGCCGACACGCACGGCGGCGACGATCGACATCATGGAAGTGATTGCGGACGCCAAAGAGCGCGGGTTGAATTTCCCGTTGGTGCTGCGTTTTCAGGATCTCCTGCGCGACCGCGTGGAGACGATCAACAAGGCGTTCGCCGCGGCGATGAAGGACGCGAATTACCGCAACGAATATCGCGGTGTTTTTCCGATCAAGGTCAACCAACTGCGCGAGGTCGTGGAGGAAATCGTGGACGCGGGCGCGCCTTACCACTTCGGCATCGAGGCTGGGAGCAAGCCGGAGCTGATCGCCGCGCTCGCCATCCATCGCGACCCGGAGAGCCTGATCATCTGCAACGGCTACAAGGACCAGCTTTTCATCGAGAATGCGCTGCTCGGGCGCAAGCTCGGCAAGAAGGTCATCATGGTCGTGGAGAAGATCGAGGAGCTGGCGGAAATCCTCCGCGTGTCGAAGGAGGTCGGCGTCGAGCCGATGATCGGCGTTCGCGTGCGGCTCTCGGCGAAGGGCGCGGGCAAATGGGCGACGAGCGGCGGTGAAAATGCGAAGTTCGGCGTGAGCACGGCGGAACTCGTGGCGGCCAGCGACTTGCTGAAAAAGGAAGGGCTGGCGCACGCGCTCAAGCTCGTGCATTTCCACGTCGGCTCGCAGGTGCCGGACATCGGCACGATCAAACGCGCCGTCCGCGAGGCCGCGCGCTTTTACGCCAAGCTCACCAAGATGGGCCACGAACTCGGCTATCTCGATTGCGGCGGTGGGCTCGGCGTCGATTACGACGGCTCGCGCACCGCGTTCGACAGCTCGACGAACTACACGTTGCACGAATACGCCCGCGACATTGTCTGGAACATCATGGAGGTGTGCGACTCGGAGAAAGTCCCCCACCCCGCGATCGTCACGGAAAGCGGCCGCGCGATCGTCGCGCACCACTCCGTGCTGATCGTCGAGGCTTTCGGCTCCATCGAAAAAGACCGCACGCCCATCCAGATCGCCATCCGGGAAGACGACCCCAAGCAGGTCACCGAAATCATCGAACTCCAGCGCAACCTCACCCAGCAAAACCGCATGGAGTCGCTGCACGACGCGCAGCAAATCAAAGAGCAGGCGCAATCCATGTTCGACCTCGGCCTGCTCGAGCTCGAGAGCAAAGCCAAGATCGAGACCGTCTATTGGCAGATCGCCAAACGCATCGTCGAATTCTGCGCCGGGATGAAATACGTCCCGGACGAAGTCAAAGATCTCGAAGTCTCGCTCGGCGATCAATACGTCTGCAACTTCTCGGTTTTCCAAAGCCTGCTCGACCACTGGGCGCTCGGGCAGCTTTTCCCGGTCATGCCGATTCATCGGCTCAATGAATTTCCGGAGCGCCAGGGCACCCTCGTCGATATCACCTGCGACTCCGACGGCAAGGTGAGCAAGTTCATCGACCTCCAGGACGTGAAGGACACCCTTTCCCTGCACAAGCTCCAGCCCGGCGAACCCTACTACCTCGGCTTCTTCCTCATGGGCGCCTATCAGGACATTATGGGCGATTTGCATAATCTGTTTGGGCGCGTGAACGAGGCGCACGTCTTCCTCGACGAGGACGAAGAGAGCGGCTGGTACATCGAGGAAACCATCGAAGGCAGCACGATCGGCGAAGTGCTCACCATGACCCAGTGGGACCGGAACGAACTCGCCCGCCATGTGAAAACGCAGGTCGATGCTGCGATCAAAAGCGACCGCTTGAAGCCCAACGAAGCGATGAAACTCCTCGCGAACTACGAGAAGGCGCTCAAGGGCTACACGTATTTGCAATTCAACGGTAATGGCAAATAATCGGCGCGCGGAATCCCTGCACCGCGCACTGTCCCTTTGTGACTGCCAACCCGGCAACTTCGGTAATCATCCCTTTTTTTAATGAAGGTGAATGCTGCGCAGCATTTTTAGCGGAGCTCCGTGAAGTCGTAAACCGGCAGTCGGAGTCCTGCGAAGTATTGGCGGTGGATGATGGGAGCACGGATGATACCGCAGCGGTCTTGCGCAGCGTGGCCGCGGAATGGCCCGCGCTGCGGGTGCTGACGCTGGCGCGGAATCAAGGCCAGGCTCCCGCGCTCTTCGCCGGGATGCGCGCGGCGCTCGGAGCGGTGATCGTGACGATGGATGGCGATGGGCAGAATGTGCCGGCGGATCTTCCGATGCTGATCGGCCGGCTCGCCGAAGCGGACATGGTGGCGGGAATCCGCGCGCAGCGGCGCGACGGCTGGCTGCGCCGCACCATGTCGCGGATCGCCAATGGCATCCGCGGTCGCCTGCTCGGCGACGGGATGACCGACAGTGGATGCGCGCTGAAAGCATTCCGCCGCGAAGTGGTGGATGCGTTCCTGCCGATGCGGACGCTCTACTCCTTCATGCCCGCGCTCGCGGTGGCTGCGGGTTTCAAGGTGATCGAGGTGCCCGTGCAGCATCGCGAGCGACGCGCGGGTGTTTCGAAATATGGGCTGCTGGTCATGCTCTGGCGTCCGGCGCTGGATATGTTGGGCGTCTGGTGGTGGCGCCACCGCCGATTTCCTCCACCCGAAATCGCCACCCGGGAATCATGAGTTTTCCCCGGTGGCAGTTGCCCGTCCTCACGTTGTTCGCTGCGCTATCGCTTTTCCTCTTTCTGGGGACGCGAGGACTGAATGAGCCGGACGAAGGACGCTACGCGGAAATCGGCCGGGAAATGGCCGTATCGGGCGATTGGCTCGTGCCGCATCTCAATGGCATTCCGCACTTTCAAAAGCCGCCGCTGCTCTATTGGGCGACAGCAGTTTCGATCCGCGCTTTTGGCGCGAATGAATGGGCGGTCCGTTTTCCTTCGGCGCTGGCCGCGCTGGGAATTTTGGCGCTGACCTACGCGATCGGCGTGATGCTTTTCGACCGCGCCAGCGGGATCGCCGCCGCGCTCATCCTCCTTTCCTGCTTGGAGTTCTTCGGCTGCGCTCGATTGCTCACGCCGGACATGTGCATGGCTTTCTGGATCACGGCCGCCATCGCGTGTCTCGTCCGTTTTGGCCAGAACGGGCGCCCGCTTTGGGCATGGCTCTTTTTCGTGTCCATGGGGCTGGGCTTCATGACCAAGGGCCCGATGGCGTTTGTTGTGCCGGTTTCCGCCGCGCTTTCATGGCAAATCAGCAGGCGGCAAAGTCCGGCTCCGCTCCGTCTGCCATGGCTCGGCGGCGTGATTGTGATGCTCGCGATCGGGCTGTCGTGGTTTGTGGTCTTGAGCGTGCGCAATCCTGCGCTCTTTCACTACTTCGCCGGCGACGAACTGATTCAGCGCTTTGCGTCCAAACATCATGGCCGCAGCAAACCATTCTGGTTTTTCGCGTGGGTGCTGCCCGCCGGGCTCTATCCATGGACATTTTTTGGGGCGGCGATGGTCTGGCGTGGTGCGCGAAATTGGTTTCGCGGCTGGCGCCCGCAGCCGAATCAATGGCTGCTGATCGGCTGGGTGGCGATCCCCCTGCTCATCCTGTCCTGCAGTGGCTCCAAGCTGCCTACCTACGTGCTCCCGCTCTTTCCGAGCCTCGCTCTGGCGCTCGGAAACTGGACGCGCACGCGGGAAAATTCCCGCCTTTGGAATGCGGCGCTCGTGACCACGCTGGTCGCCCTCGCTGCCCTCACGACCGGCATCGAGATCGTCGAGCATCGCGAGAATATCGATCTGCCCGATTCGTATTTGATCATCCCTTCGCTCGTCGCCTGCCTCGTCCTCCTGCGGCACCGCCCCGTAACCACGCGAATGATCGTCTGCATCAGCACCACCTTTTTCTGGCTGGCGACGATTGAGGAAATGGCCTCGCTCAACAAACACCTCGAACAGCAGGCCTCGGTGAAACTGCTGGCCAGGCGCGTGCTCACCGCGACCGATCTTTCTCGTGCGACCATTTTTGCCTGCGAAGTGCGCGCCCACGGTTGGGAATTCTATCTTCAGCGCGTCGTGCACATGACGGCGGACGACGCCGACATCGTGCTCCCGCTGACGCCCGAGCAGGAGGCGCGCGTCATTTCATCGCCGAAAAGATGCGAGGAAGAGATGCTCTCTAAGAGTCCGGCGTACGGCTTGGTGCGCGAGGAGCGCTTTGCGCGGAGTTTTGAGGCAGAAAAGTGGGAGGTTATCGGGCAGGCTGGAGACTTCCTGCTCATCGCTACCAAAGACTCGGCCCTCAGCAAGGTCGATGACCGCGATGCTCCTCGCGGCCACGAAACTGAGGAGTCCCCGGCGAGCATGGAACGGCGCCACGAGCGCAAATGAGCGGTGATCAATATCCACGCGGCCAGCGAGACAAGCCTGCGGGTGGACTTTCCACAGCGCTCTCATACAGTCCTGTCCATGACCGCGACGGGCGAAATCAAAACCAAGATCGGCAACGAGAAGCTGTGCAAGGTGACCGAAAAAGCGGGCGCCAAGCTGACTTCGCTCCTGACGCGTCAAGGGCGCCCGAATGGGGCGCTGCGGGTGGCGGTGATCGGCGGCGGTTGCTCGGGGCTGCAATACAAGATGGACCTCGTGGACGGTCCGGCGAACCGGGACATCATCGTGCCGAGCGCCGGGGTGCGGGTGGTGATCGATCCGAAGAGTGCGCTGTTCGTCAGCGGTTCGCTGCTGGATTACAGCGATGATTTGCAGAAGGGCGGCTTCAAGGTCACTAACCCGAACGCGGTGGCGCACTGCTCGTGCGGGGAGAGTTTCTCGGCCTGACCGAATCGCTCAGTCCGCGATCAGCCGCAGGATCTCCGATTTCTCAGCCTTGGCGGGAATGACGTTCCCGCATTGCTCGCGAGCAATGTCGGGATCTTTCAGGCCATGGCCGGTGACGGTGCAGACGATCCTGCTGCCTTCGGCGATGTCCAGAAAGGGGCAGGCGGCGCAGCGTTCCTGGCCGAGGCATTTGAAAAAACCCGCGATACTCGCCGCGCTCGCGGGCTCGACGAAGATGCCTTCGTGCGCGGCCAGCCACTGCTGCGCGGCGAGGATTTCGGCGTCGGTGACGATGTCGATGCTGCCGCCGCTGTCGCGGATCGCAGCGGTGGCGAGATCCCAGCTCGCGGGATTGCCGATGCGGATCGCGGTGGCGATGGTTTCGGGTTTCTCGACGACTTTATCGAAGTAGATCGGGGCCGAACCAGCGGCCTGAAAGCCAGCCATTTTCGGGACTTTCGTCGCTTTGCCCAACTGCCGGAATTCCTGATAACCCATCCAGTAGGCGCTGATATTGCCAGCGTTGCCGACGGGCAGGATGTGGATGTCGGGCGCGTCGCCGAGCACTTCGATGATCTCGAAGCTCGCGGTTTTCTGGCCCTGAAGGCGGTAGGGATTGATCGAATTGACGATGGCGATGGGCTCGGTTTCGCCGATCTCGCGGACGAGATTCAGCGCGTCGTCGAAGTTGCCGTCGATGGCCACGACCTTGGCGCCATACATGAAAGCCTGCGCAAGTTTGCCAAAGGCGATCTTGCCCGCGGGGAGCAGGACGATGCAGCCGATGCTGGCGCGGGCGGCGTAAGCGGCGGCGGCGGCACTGGTGTTGCCGGTGCTGGCGCAGATGACGGCTTTGGCCCCGGATTCGACGGCCTTGGAGAGGGCCATGGTCATGCCGCGATCCTTGAACGAACCGGTCGGGTTCAGACCTTCGTACTTGATGAAGACTTCGCAATCGCGGCCCACGCGGGCGCTGAGCTTCGGCGAATGAATGAGCGGCGTGCTGCCTTCATTTAGCGAGATGAAGGGCGTGGCGTCGGTGACGGGGAGATACTCCCGCCAGCGCGCCATGACGCCGCGGTCATGGAGCGGACGGGCGATCATGCGAAGTTTTCGACGCGCATCATGCGCGGCGTCTTTTTCACGCAGTCGAGCGCGACGATTTTTTCCAGAGCCGCATTCATCTGGCCATTGGTCGCTTTGTGGATGACGAGGACGAGCGGCACCGCTTCGCCGCCGTCGCCCTCGGGCTGGAAGATGGAGGAAATGCCGATGTTCAGTTCGCCCAGAATGCCGGCGACCTGCGCGATGACGCCGGGCCGATCTTCGACGGTGAGGCGCAGATAGTATTCCGAAACGATCTGGTCGATCGGCTTGCAGGTGCCGTAGAGGCCGTGCGGCATGAAGCCGTAATTACTGCGCGGCGATTGGAGCGCGGCGGCGGCTTCGGCGACGTCGGCAATGACGGAGCTGGAGGTCGGGTCCTGGCCGGCGCCGCGGCCGTAGAAAAGGGTCTCGCCGACAATGTCCCCGTGGACGGCGAGCGCGTTGAAGACCCCGTTGACGCTGGCCAGCACATGTTTTTCGGGGATGAGCGTGGGATGAACCCGCACCTCGATCTCGCCACTCGCGTCGGCTTTGATGATGCCAAGGAGTTTGATCGTGTAACCGAGTTTTTTCGCGAAGCAGATGTCGTTGGCCGTGATTTGCTCGATGCCTTCGACGAAGATTTTGTCGGTCGGAATCCAGAAACCGTAGGCCAGCGAGGCGAGGATGATGGCCTTGTGCGCGGCGTCCCAGCCATTCACGTCGAACGACGGATCGGCCTCGGCGTAACCGGCGGCCTGCGCCTCGGCGAGCGCGTCGGCAAAGCCCAGGCCGCTCTCGACCATGCGGGTGAGGATGTAGTTGCTCGTGCCGTTGATGATGCCGTGGATCGACCGGATGTGGTTGCCGATGAAGGCCTCGCGGATCGACTTGATGATGGGGATGCCGCCAGCCACCGCAGCCTCGAAAAAGACCGGCACCTTGTGCCTTGTCGCCGCCTCGAAAATCTCGCGCCCGTGCTCGGCGAGCAGCGCCTTGTTGCCGGTGACGACGATCTTCCCGCGCTCAATCGCCCCGAGGATGAGACGCAGGCTCTCTTCCTTCTGCCCCATCAATTCCACGATGATGTGGATGGCCGGATCCTCGAGCAAATCCTCCCAGCGCGTGGTCAGCAGCTCCGCGGGCACGGCGACGCCGCGATCCCTTTTCAAGTCGCGAACGGCGATTTTTTTGACGTCGAGTTCGTAGCCGAGGCGCTCCCGGAGCAGGGCGCGATTTTGCGTCAGGTGTTTGAAGACACCTGCGCCGACATTGCCCATTCCTGCGAGTCCGATGGCGAAGTGCTGCATGCGAAAAGGCGCGGACTATCGCGCCCGGTTTTTGCGGTGTAAAGGCGGGAGTTCGCGGGGCTCGCGCGCCGACACTCCTGTCATGCTGGGCTTGCGAAGCATCTCTGATCTCTGTCTTTCGTCTGCCGCACCGCGCCTGGACGAAAGGCAGAGATCAGAGGTCCTTCGTTCCTCAGGATGACCCGCTTTTTTCGATGCTCCGCACCTCGGAGCCGCTGTCTCAACCTCCATTCCTGCTTACAGTTCCAGCGGCACGCCGGGCGTGGGCGTGAGGATTTCGCTGCCGGGAAGGTCGGCGGCAAGCGTCGCGCGAAACCATTCGATGGCGGGTTCGTCGCCGTGGACGAGGATGACTTTTTTCGGGCGCACTTTGTTCACGTAAGCGCGGATGCTTTCGCGGGTGGCGTGGGCGCTGAAATTGAATTGCTCGACTTCACAGCGCAACGGTTGCGGCGGAAATTCGGGGCTGAGTTGCACGGTGTCGCCGTGGGGCACGGCGCGAATGTGTCCGGCCGGCGAAGCGGGATCGGCGTAGCCCACAAAGAAAAGCGCGTGCGCGGGATCGCTAATCACCTGCTTCGCAAAGGAGTTCGAGAGCGTCTTCTCGGTCATCATGCCGCTGGAGATGGCGTAAATGCGTTCACCCTTGAGCGGCGTGGCCATGGCGGCTTTGCCCGCCATGGTGAAGGGCGCGACGGCATCGAGGATCTGCAAATCAGGCTGCTGACGCGGGACGTGGTGCGCGAGTTTGTCGTAGATTTCCGTGAGTTTGGTCCCGAGGCCGCCGATGTAGATCGGGCAAAGGCCGAGCAAGCCTTTGCGGCGAAAGTTGTGGAACATGACGAGCACTTCCTGGGTTTTGCCGAGGGCGAAAAGCGGGATGAGCACGCCCGCGCCGCGGTCGAACTGCCGTCTGATCGCCTCGGCGAAACGCAACTCTTCGCCGGCCCGCGTAAAACCCTCGGGCGTGGCCCGGTCGCCTCGGGTCGTCTCGATGATCAGCACATCCAGTTCGTGCTCGGGAAAGCGCGCCCCTTGCATGATCGTCTGGTCGTCAAACTGAATGTCGCCCGTGTAAAAAATGGTGCGGCCTTCCGCCCGGATGAGCGTGCCGACGGACCCGAGAATGTGCCCGGCATCGAAGAACTCCAGCGACACCTCGGCCTCCTCATCCACGCGCAACCGCTCGCCCGTCACGTCGAAGCGCGTCTGCAGCGGCACCGGACGCCAGCGTTTTACCGCGATTTCCACTTCGCGGTGAGAGAAGAGCGGAGAACCGGGGACGCCCTCCTCGCGCTTTTTGGTCATCACGTTGACCGAGTTGTGCAGCATCACGTCGCTCAATTGGCGCGTGCCTTCGGTCATGAAAACGGGGGCCTGCGGCTGGCGGCGCATGAGCACAGGCAGCGAGCCGACGTGATCCTGATGAGCGTGAGAGAGGACGATGGCATCGATGGCGCCATCGGCGATCAGGCCGAGATTCGGCAGGGCCGATTCACCGTCGAAGCGTGGATGCAGCCCGGAATCGAGGATGATCCGCTTGCCGGCGAGTTCGAGGCAGTAGCTGTTGGCACCGATTTCGACCCGCCGCGTGAGATTGGTGAAAGTGAAACCTCCCATGACCTGCGGCGGAAGATGCGGGCGGGGTCGGGTGATGGCAAACGATTTCGCGGCGGCGTTGCGCGGCGACTAAAAGATGACCGGCTTCTTCGGCCGGCCAAAGGAATCCGGCGTCACCGCGCGGAAAAGGATGCACACCGCAACGACGCCCACCGGCATGACGCCAGGCAGCCAGACGAGCCATTTGCTGAAGACCGCGAGGGCGATCAACACATAGGCGGCGAGCGCGACCAGACCGCGGAGCACGGTCTGGGATTTCTTCCAGCGTGGCACCCAGTAGCCAAACAGCATGAGTGCGGCGACGACCGCGTATTGCGCCCACGGCGGGGCCTGCCGAATGAAGGACCGATTCTGGATGGTGGCGATCGCGGCCGCGAAGAGTTCGCCAGGTGAACCGTTGCGGCGGGCCGCCAGCGGGATCGTGCGGGCGTCCTGGTCGGTGCGCGAGAGCAGAACGATGCCGCTCTTGATCTGCTCGAGGGAAGCGATCGCCTTGCGGCCGGCTTCCTTTTGTTCGCTGGCGAGCATGAGTTCTTCATAGTCGAGGCCCCCGCGCGGCACGCCGAAGTTCACCCGCATGCGTCCCGTAGCGTCGATCGGGATGCGGAGCTTGGCACCGAGCGCGATGTGCGAGCCGCTGTCCACAACGACATCATCCGGTGTGAGTTGCGCCCAGAGCATCACTGCTTGCAGGGCGAACGCCGGGGTCACTTGCCCCCGATAACGAAACAGGAGCGGCACCGAATTGGAGCGATCCGGCGTCTCCGGGAGATTGACAAAACCGGTCGTCGAAGAAAGCCGGAAACTCTCGCTGGGTTGCTGTTCCACGACGGTGAATTCGGGGATGTCACGAAGGGGCCCACTCACCCGTCGCAAAAGTGGCACCGGCTGGACCTCTGGAACGACTTGCGGGTCTTCCGGCACGCCCAATTCGGCGCCGAGCAGCATCTTGGGCGCGCGTAAGATATTGTTGCGCAGCATATTTTGATACTGGGGCAGGCGACGAACCTGCTCCTCTTCAGTAAGGACAATGGCGCGCTCCCAATCGAGCACCTGGTCAATCGCCACCACTTCGGGCTTGAGCGGCAGCACGGCCTCGAAAAAACGCGAGTAATCAAGCGGGTTCCACGGCCACTGATTAATGCGCTTCAGGCTGCTGTCATTGATCTCCACCAGCGTCACCGGCGCGGGCTTCGCACCGGGGCGGCTGTTCATCGCAAGGAAGTCCGCAAAAGCGTTGTCCCACGCCGCCAATTCGTCATGGCGCGACTCCCGGATGAGGGCAAGACCAGCCAGCAGGACGAGGATCATGAACTGCGCTCCGGTGCGAAACATGGCGGGCAAATAGAGGAATTTGCGCGCGACTCCAACATAAAATCCCGGCTTGCCCCGTCTGCGGAACAGGCCGCGGTTTCGCCCAGTGCCGCAGAGTTCGGGCACAAAAAAGCCGCCAGAGAGCTACGACAAGGAAGGTCGGACTACCGTTGCTGCCTTCCGGCCCTGGCGGGGTTCGTCTGCCTTCCATCCATAGTCCCTGACGGGACCGCCACTATGTGGCAGCCGGCCCGTAACACAAATGCTTTGTCGTGAAAATTAGGGGAAACCGCTTGCATTGACAAATTATCACGGCTTTAAAGTGCGGCACAAAACACGGTCGGAGTTTGATTCCCGCCGTCCCCCGACTCACATTCCGTAAATACCTTATGGCTAAACTTTTCATCGGCATCGCGCTCGCCCTCATGCTGGCCACTGCCGCCCTCAGTTTCCTGGCGAAAGGCAACATCGATAAGTTGCAATCTTCACTCAAGGGAACGAAAAGTGAACTGGCTGCGGAACAAGGTAAACTTCGGACCTCGCAGACCGAGTTGAAGAAGACGGTCGAGGAGCGGGACACCGCCAGCGCCAAGGCCGAGGAAGCAGCCAAGGAAGTTGCCGCCAAGACGACTCAATTGACCGACTTGGCGATGCAGGTGACGGAATCCAAGACGGTGCTGGAGAGCAAAACGAAGGAAGTGGAGGATCTTACGAAGCGGCTGGCGGACGCCATGGGGAGCAAGCCCGTGGGCATTCCCGGGGAAGACCCACGAGTCGCCGAGTTGACCACCCAACTCCAGAAAGCGCAGGCCGAATTGGCCGAAGCCAAGCAGGTCAGCGAGAGTATTGCGAGCCGCGTGAAAGATACTGAGGCCAAGCTCTCTGCGGCCGAACAGAAAGAGAAGCTTCGCCTCGCCGGCGGCGTTCGTTCCGGGCTGCAAGGCCGCATCCTGGCGGTCAACGCCGGGTGGAATTTCGTCGTCCTGAGTGTCGGGGACAAACAGGGCGTGCTCGTGAATGCCCCGCTGCTCGTCGTCCGCGGCAGCGAACCGATCGCCCGACTGCGCATTACTTCCGTCGAACCGTCCACTTCCATCGCAGACGTCATCCCCGGAAGCGTCCGCAAGGGCGTCACCGTGCAGCCCGGAGACACGGTGATTTTTGAGGGTCGCAATCCTGCCACCCAGACCAAACCACCGGCTGGGGCGGATGCCGAGGCGGCGCCTCCTCTGCCAAACTGAAGAATCTTCTCCTCATGGGACGCATTGTGGGTTTCTTCTTCGCGGCCGCCATCATCGCCTTCCTGCCATCCTGCGCCAGCGATCAGCCGGAAGATCCCAATCGCGTCAGCACCATCCCTTGGAACCGCCCCGAAAAGTGGGAAGGCCAGGGTCCAATGGGTGGCATGATGAACCAGTAGCCGCCCGGCGCTCGGCGGCTCGGGCATTCGCTTTTTGAAGCCACGCATTCTCGTCATCCGCGGCGGGGCCATCGGCGATTTCATTCTCACTCTTCCGGCCATC
>Ga0335397_10005942_pt1 | contig 15863 bp, 12 predicted proteins | sample MAT04_FD_205740 | JGI IMG/M metagenome (GOLD analysis project Ga0335397, IMG submission 205740) | Freshwater microbial communities from Lake Fryxell liftoff mats and glacier meltwater in Antarctica - MAT-04 (spades assembly) (version 2) ... | reverse complement strand
CCGACGACAGGTCCCGCGTGTTGTTGCTGGTCAGCAGGACGTACGGCTGCGAGATGGCCATGAAGGTGCCGATCTCGGGGATCGACACCTGGAACTCTGCGAGCAGCTCGAGCAGGACCGCCTCGAGTGCCTCGTCGGCGCGGTCGACCTCGTCGATCAGCAGGACGACCGGCTCGGGCGAGCGGATCGCCTCCAGCAGAGGCCGCGCGGCGAGGAACCGCTCGGAGAAGAACAGGCTCTCCTGCGCCGAGACAGCGTCGACGGCCTCGGTGAGATCATGCGCGTCGCCGAGGAGCTCGGCGATCTTGTCCCGCAGGATCTGCGTGTAGAGCAGCTGCTTGCCGTAGTCCCAGTCGTACAGCGCCTTGGTCTCGTCCTGGCCCTCGTAGCACTGCAGGCGCACCAGCCGTCGGCCGGTCGCGAGCGCGAGGGTCTTGGCCAGCTCGGTCTTCCCGACGCCCGCCGGTCCTTCGAGCAGCAGCGGCTTGTCCAGCCGCGACATGAGGAACACGCTCGTCGCCAGGCGCTCATCGGCGATGTAGCCATGCTCACCGAGAACGCGCACCACGGCATCGACGTCCGCGAACTGGGGTTCGGCCGCGTCCTCGGACAGCTCAGCCAGGGGCAGGGTCACGGGAGTGCTCTCTCTGTGTCGGTCGGGTCCGGTGCTGAGCGGGAGGGCCGGTGACGCGCCCTCCCGCTCAGCAGCGGCGAAGGCTCTGCCGCCCTACAGGAAGTCGTCCAGGGAGCCGTTCATGCAGTGGTCGACCACGGGGCGCACGTTGTCGAACGTGCACTCCTTCGCGTTGCCCGGGGTGCAGGCGTCGCCGAGGACGTGGCGGGTGATGCGGTCGACGTCCGCGTCGTCGCCGTTGATGACCGGTGCGTTGGCGTAGTACTGGGTCGGGCCGACTCCGAGCCGGTTCTTGGAGTAGCTGTCCTTCGTCACGTCGACGAAGCGCTCCGGGATGCCCACGTCGCGCAGCAGCCGGACCGCGGCCTTGAGCGCCTCGTCGGCCGCCTGCACCTTGGTCATGCCGTGCGTGTCGACACCCATGGCCTCGGCGATGTCGGCGAACCGGCCGTACGCGGCAGGCATGTTGAACGCCCACACCCGCGGCAGCGCGATCGCGTTGTTCAGCCCGTGGTGGGTGTCGTAGAACGCCGAGACCGCGTGCGAGATGGAGTGGATGATCCCCAGGCCACCGGAGTTGAACGCCTGGGCAGCGATGTACTGGGCGTACATCATCCCCTCCCGGCCCTTGAGGTCCTGACCGTTCCAGACCGCCTCCCGCAGGTTTTCGGAGGTGAGCTTGATGGCCCGGATCGCGTTGCCGAGCGACGGCTCGAAGTTCAGCCGGGAGACGTACGGCTCGGAGGCGTGCGCGAGGACGTCGAACCCGCACTGGGCGGTGTAGTCGACGGGGCAGTCGAAGTACAGGACCGGGTCGTCGATCGCGAGCGTCGCGATCGCGGTGTCGTCGAAGGCGACGTACTTGTGGGGGTTGTCGGGGTCGGTCGTGGTGTCGGTGATGACGTACGCCCACGACGTCTCGGAGCCGGTGCCGGCCGTGGTGGAGACCGCGATGTGCGGGGGGTTCTTGGCGTTCTCGGACTTGTTGAAGCCCTCGAACTCGTTGACGTTGCGCCCGTCGTGGGCGACCGAGACCCGGGCGCCCTTGCACGCGTCGTGGCTGGAGCCGCCGCCGATGGAGATGAAGCTGTCGCACGTGTTCTTCTGGTACATCGCCACGGCGTCCATGACGTTGTAGTCCTTGGGGTTGGACTCGACCTGGTCGTAGAGGACGGGGTCCAGGCCGTGGTACTTCAGCGACTCGAAGATCTTGTGCACGATGTCCGTGCCGCGCAGCCCCGACGTCATGATGAGCGGCCTGGTGAAGCCCAGCTTGATCGCCTCGGGGCCGATCAGCTCGTGCGCTCCCGGCCCCATGAGGGCCTTGGGGAAAGCGTGGAACTCCTTGATGGGAAAGGGCTTCAGCAGTTCTTCGACCTGCATGGATCCTCCTCAGCGCGCGGCGCGTGGACTCGACGGGTCAGACGGCCGGAGGGCCTGTCGACGGACTCGGACGCTAGACACCGTGGTGTGAGCTGCAACACCCCCTGAGCCCGAGTCCAACCGTTCGGCACCCAGTGCCACCCCGTCGGCCGGGTCGCAGCTGTCCGGTCGGAGGGGTCCCAGGCCTGCTCGGACGAGGGGGACGCGATGCGGACGGTTACGCGTCGAGAGAGTCGAGGCCGGCGCCGAGGCGCCGCAGACTCCGCTCGAGCAACGCCGGCAGGTCGCTGGCGGGGGTCGCCAGCCACTGCTCGTAGCCCGCGACGGTGGCCGCGAGCACCGTGTGGGCGACCAGCTGGGGGACGGCCGCGGTGGCCGGCTCCCGCCGGCGGCCGGCGGCGAACTCGGCGATCACCGCGCGCCAGGCCGCGTAGCGCAACGTCGAGTGCGCCTGCAGGGCGGGCACGTGCAGGATCAGGTCCATCCTGCGCCGGTGCACGGTCTCGACCTCCGCGTCGAGCCGATTGAACCGCAGCACCGCGGCCACGAGGGCGTCGAACGTCGCGACGTCGGGCGGTGTGGCGGCGAGCCCGTCCCGCAGCGCGACCAGGCCGGAGTCGAACTCGCCCCAGACGAGGTCGTTCTTGGACGCGAAGTAGCGGAAGAACGTGCGGCGGCCGATGCCGGCCACGGCGGCGATGTCGTCGACGGTCGTGCTCTCGAAGCCCCGGTCCACGAACATCGCGAGGGCCAGCTCGGCCAGGTGGCTCCGCGTCGTCACCGGCCGACGTCCGGCCCGCACCGCGAGGTCGTCGACCACCTGGACCTGTCCCTTCGGAGGGGGAAGAGTCACCCGGACGAGCAGGCCTTCCCCTTGGCACCCGGTGCCAGTATGGTCCGCATCACACCCGGCCGCCAGGGCCGGACCTGCCAGAGGAGATCACGTGGACACCGTCACCGCCACCGTCGAGCCCGCCACCGCCACCGACGAGCGCCCCGAGACCGCCGAGGTCACCCACGACCTGCTCGTCGAGGACGTGTCGATCGACGGCATGTGCGGCGTCTACTAGCCCCGGCATGAGCGACGTCCTCGACAGGGCCTGGGAGATCTCGCCCTCGGTGTCCGTGCGCCCCGAGTCGTTCGGCGCGCTGCTCTACCACTTCGGCACCCGGCGGCTGTCGTTCCTCAAGGACCCGCGGCTGCTCGACGTCGTGCAGCGCCTGTCGGACGCCCCGAGCGCCCGCCAGGCCTGCACCGACGCAGGACTGGCCGACACCGAGCTGCCTTCCTTCGACCGGGCCCTGTCCACCCTCGTGAGCACCGACATGATCCGGGAGCGCCAGCCATGACCACCACCGCCCTGCCCCTCGTGGAGCACTTCGCCCTCGGGCTCGACGCCCCGATCTGCCTGACCTGGGAGCTGACCTACGCCTGCAACCTGGCGTGCAGCCACTGCCTGTCCAGCAGCGGACGCCGGGACCCGGACGAGCTCAGCACGGCCGAGGCCAAGGCGGTGATCGACGAGCTGCAGCGGATGCAGGTCTTCTACGTCAACATCGGAGGCGGCGAGCCCACGGTGCGCAGCGACTTCTGGGAGCTGCTGGACTACGCCACCTCCCACGACGTCGGCGTGAAGTTCTCGACCAACGGGATCAAGATCGACGCCGAGGCGGCGCGGCGCATCGCGGCCAACTCCTACATCGACATCCAGATCTCGATCGACGGCGCCACCGCCGACGTCAACGACGCCGTGCGCGGCGAGGGGTCCTTCGCCACCGCCGTGCAGGCGCTGCAGCACCTGTCCGACGCCGGCGTCAGCCCCAAGCTGTCGGTCGTCTGCACCCGCTACAACATCCCCCAGCTGGACCGCTTCAAGGAGATCGCCGACCGCTTCGGCGCCCAGCTCCGCCTGACCCGCCTGCGCCCGTCCGGCCGCGGAGCCGATGTCTGGGACGACCTGCACCCGACCCAGGCGCAGCAGCGCGAGCTCTACGACTGGCTGGTGCTGCATGGCGAGGGCGTGCTGACCGGCGACTCGTTCTTCCACCTCGCGGCGTACGGCGAGTCGCTCCCGGGCCTGAACCTCTGCGGCGCCGGACGCGTCGTCTGCCTGATCGACCCGGTCGGCGACGTCTACGCCTGCCCGTTCGCCATCCACGACCAGTTCCTGGCCGGCAACGTCCGCAGCGAAGGCGGTTTCGCCAGCGTCTGGCGCGAGTCCGACCTGTTCCTCGAGCTGCGCGAGCCGCAGAGCGGTGGCACCTGCAAGAGCTGCAGCGAGTACGACGCGTGCCGCGGCGGCTGCATGGCTGCCAAGTTCTTCACCGGCCTGCCCCTGGACGGTCCCGATCCCGAGTGCGTCAAGGGCTACGGCGAGATGGCGCTGTCCAAGGTGACCCCCGGCGCGGCGCCCAAGCCTTCGCTGGACCACTCCCACAAGGGCGGCGTCCGCGGTGGGCCCGTCCCCGTCACCATCTCCGTGCGGCGCCCCGACAAGGCGTGCGACGAGAACCCGCTGGCCGGGATCTCCTCCCTGTAGTCCCGCACCACCCCCCGACAGCCCCCCCCACGAGAGGACACCCATGGCCACCGGCTGGTTCGAGACCGTCGCCGAGGCGCAGCGACGCGCGCAGAAGGCGCTGCCGAAGTCGGTCTACCTGGCCCTGGTAGCCGGCTCGGAGCGCGGTCGGACACTGCACGACAACATCGAGGCCTACAGCGAGCTGGGCTTCGCCCCGCACGTCGCCAACCTCTCGGCCGAGCGCGACCTCTCGACGACCGTGATGGGTCAGGACATCGCGCTGCCGGTCATCATCTCGCCGACCGGCGTGCAGGCCATCCACCCTGAGGGCGAGGTCGCGATCGCGCGTGCCGCCGCCGCACGCGGGACCGCCATGGGGCTGTCGTCGTTCGCCAGCAAGTCGGTCGAGCAGGTCGCGGCCGTGAACCCGAAGACCTTCTTCCAGCTCTACTGGTCGGGGTCCAAGGAGGTCATCCTGGCCCGTATCGAGCGCGCGCACGCGGCCGGCGCAGCCGGGATCATCGTGACGCTCGACTGGTCGTTCTCCCAGGGCCGCGACTGGGGCAGCCCGTCGATCCCTGAGCAGCTGGACCTCAAGACGATGGTCCGGTTCGCCCCGGAGGCCCTGCTCCGCCCCCGGTGGGCGCTGCGCTGGGCCAGGAGCGGCGCGCTCCCGGACCTGACCACGCCGAACATGGCCCTGCCCGGTCAGCCCGCGCCCACCTTCTTCGGGGCGTACGGCGAGTGGATGCAGACGCCGCTGCCGACCTGGGAGGACCTCGCCTGGCTGCGCGCGCACTACGACGGCAAGCTCATGCTCAAGGGCGTGATGCGGGTCGACGACGCCCAGAAGGCCGTCGACGTGGGGTTCGACGCCATCTCGGTCTCCAACCACGGCGGCAACAACCTCGACGGCACGCCCGCGTCGGTGCGGGCGCTCCCGGTCGTCGCCGAGGCCGTCGGCCACCAGGTCGACGTGCTGCTCGACGGCGGCATCCGCCGTGGCAGCGACGTCGTCAAAGCGGTCGCGCTCGGCGCAAAGGCCGTGATGATCGGCCGGGCCTACCTGTGGGGCCTGGCCGCCAACGGCCAGGCCGGCGTCGAGAACGTCCTCGACATCCTGCGCAGCGGCATCGACAGCGGCCTGCTCGGGATCGGCAAGTCCTCGATCCGCGACCTGACCCGCGAGGACCTGCTCGTGCCGGACGACTTCGAGCGCCGGCTCGGGGTGCCCGCACAGTCGCCGTCCGGCCGGTGAGCCCGGCCACCGGGTGAGCGCGCTCGCCGACCTCACCTGGCCCGAGGCCGCCGAGCGCCGTGACGCCGTCCTCGTCGTCCCCATCGGGTCGACCGAGCAGCACGGCCCGCACCTGCCGCTGTCGACCGACACCGACGTCGCCAGCGCCGTCGCCGGCCTCGTGGCCGCGACGCGCTCCGACGTCCTCGTAGCGCCGGCGCTGCCCTACGGCGCAAGTGGCGAGCACGCCGGCTTCGCCGGCACCCTGTCGATCGGGCAGGAGGCGCTCGAGCTGGTGGTCGTCGAGCTGGTCCGGTCGGCGACGGCCAGCTTTGGCCGCGTGCTGGTGCTCTCCGGGCACGGCGGCAACGCCGAGGCACTGGCCCGGGCCATCCGGACGCTGCGGTCCGAGGGCCGCGACGTCCACGCGTGGTCGCCGCGCTGGCGGGGCGACGCCCACGCCGGTCACACCGAGACCTCCGTGCAGCTTGCGCTCACGCCCGACCGCGTCCGCACGTCGCTGGCCGAGGCCGGCGCCACCGGAAACCTGGTCGAGCTGCTCCCGGTCCTGCGCGAGCGGGGGGTGATCGGTGTCAGCCCCAACGGCGTGCTGGGCGACCCCGCGGGCGCCGCTGCCGATCAGGGCAGGCGGCTGCTCGAGCAAGCGGCGGGCGATCTGTCGGCGCTGCTGGACGCGTGGCCGGTGTGAACCGGGTCGCGCTGGTCACCGGCGCCGCCCGGGGGATCGGCGCAGCGACGACCCGGTTGCTGCTGGAGCAGGGGTGGTGCGTGGTCGCGGTCGACCGGTGCGCCCCCGACCCCCGCCTGCCGTACGCCCTGGGCACCCGAGCCGAGCTCGACACGGTGGTCGCCCGTGCCCCGGAGCGGGCCGCCGCCGTCACCGCCGACACCTGTGACACGCGAGCCCTCGCCGCCGCCGTGCAGCTCGCCGAAGAGCGCTTCGGCGGGCTGGACGTCGCGGTGGCCGCTGCCGGGGTGGTCGCGGGCGGGGTGCCGCTCTGGGAGCAGCCGGAGGCCGAGGTGCAGGCCGTCGTCGAGGTCGACCTGCTCGGGGTGATCGCCCTGGCCCGGGTGACCGTGCCCGCCCTGCTGCGCCGCCCCGAGCCGCGCGCCGGGCGGTTCCTCGCCGTAGCCTCGACGGCGGCGACCAGCGGCCTGCCCATGCTCGCGGCCTACTGCGCGGCCAAGGCCGGCGTGACCGGGCTGGTGCGGGCCCTGGCTGTCGAGCTCGGCCCCACCGGCGTGACCGCCAACAGCGTCAGCCCGGGGTCGACCGACACCGCCGTGCTACGCGAGAGCGCACGTCTGTATGGGCTCTCGTCGTCGCAGGACTTCGCCGCCCAGCAGCCGCTGGGACGGCTGATCGAGCCCGCCGAGATCGCGGCCATCCTGGTCTGGCTGGCGGGGCCGGACGGCAGCGCGGTCACCGGGACCGACCTGGTCATCGACGGCGGCCTCCGGCTGTGACGCGGCCGGCGCCCGTGCTGACGCTGGAGCTCGACCGGGCCGCCCGCCTGCACACCGGCGCGCGTGGCGGGCTGCTGCTGGGGGGCCAGCCGCTGCGGGTGCTCCGGCTCAACCCGACGGCGGTGCGCGCACTCCAGCGCTGGCGCACCGGCGCCCCGGTCGCCGGTGCCACCGAGCTCGTCCTGGCCCGCCGGCTGCACGACTCCGGCGTCGCCGTCCTCCGTGCCACGACCAGCCGCCACACCAGCGCTGAGGTCACCGTCGTCGTGCCGGTGCACGAGCGGGCCGACGAGCTCGACGCGTGCCTCGCCGGGATCGGTCCCTGCGCCCAGGTCGTCGTCGTCGACGACGCCTCCCGCGACGCTACGGGGATCGCCGCCGTGGCTAGTCGTCACGGCGCGCTCCTGGTCCGCCGGAACCGCAACGGCGGCCCGTCAGCGGCGCGCAACTCCGGGCTCGCCCGTGTGCGCACTCCCCTGGTGGCCTTCGTCGACTCCGACGTCACGCTCTCCCCCGGCTGGCTCGGGCAGCTGCTGCCGTCGCTGCTCGACGAGCGGGTCAGCGTGGTCGGCCCCCGCGTGGTCGGCAGCGGCGGCCGCGGGGTCCTGGCCCGCTACGAGCAGCGCTCCGGGCCGCTCGACCTCGGTGTGAGCCCAGGCCCTGTCCGCTCCGGGGCCCGCACCGGCCACCTGCCCGCCGCTGTGCTGGTGTGCCGGACCGCCTCCCTGGCAGGCGGGTTCGACGAGCACCTCCGTGTGGCCGAGGACGTCGACCTGCTGTGGCGCCTCGACGCCGGAGGGCACGGCATCCGCTACGAGCCGGGGGTCGTCGTCGGCCACCGCACGCGCGCGTCCTGGCGCGCTTGGCTGGCCCAACGGCACGGCTACGGCCGCGGCGCGGCGGAGCTCGACGTCCGCCACCCGGGCTCCGTGGCGCCGGCGGTCGTCAGCCGGTGGACGGCGACGGCCCTGCTCGCGCTCGCCCTCGGCCGGCCCCGGTGGGCCGCGGCCAGCACCGGGCTGGCCGCAGCCAGCTTGCGCGGCCGCCTGCCGGTCGGGCCAGGGCGCACCCACGAGGCGGTGCGCCTGGCCGGCGCAGGCCTGGGCTGGACCCTGCTGGGCCTGGCCGACGCCGGCGGTCGCCCGTGGCTCCCGGTGCTCCTGCCGGCGGCCTTCGTCAGCCGTCGCGCGCGGCGGCTCACCGTGGCCGCCGTCGCCGTCAGGCTCCTCCGTCAGGCCCACGCCGACAGGCCCGAGCTCGACCTCCCCCGCTGGGCGGCACTGCGGGTGGCCGAGGACCTGGCGTACGGCACCGGGGTCTGGCGTGGAGCACTCGCTCGCCGCCGGCCCGCCGTGGTCCTCCCGCGGATCACCTGACCGGGGCAAGAGGGAGTGCTGAGGTCGACCTCCGCGTCGCCCGACTACCTGGCCAGCTCGCGCACGATGATCATGAGCAGGACCGCGATGCCGGCGATGAGCGCGGCGAGCTGGCCCCTCCCTGCTCCGGCGTCAGAGACGCTGGACGCCGCCCGGGTGGCCCGGTCGGGGGACTCGACCGGAGCGGGAGCCGCGAGCGCAGCCGGGGTCGGGCCCGTCGCGGTCGGGCCCGTCGTCGGCGCTCCGGACGCGGGCGGCACCGAGACAGGCCGTGTGGCTGGCGGGCTGGTGGACTCATCAGCCAGCGCCGCCTCCGCCTCCTGCACGGCCTGCGTAGCTGACGCGACCGCGACCTGGGCCTGCACCCGCTCCGCGGGCGTACTCGCCTCAGCCAAGACGTCGCGGGCAGCGTCTTCACGGGTCTGCGCCGTCACCACGGCGATCGACAGGGATCGCTGCTCAGGCGCGGCGGACGGGCTGCTGATCGGCACGGGCGACACGGGGCGGGCCGGCACCGGCGACACCGGGCGGATCGGGAGAGGCGAGACCGGGCGGGCCGACGGGGGCTCGCTCGTGCGCGCCGGCACGGGCACCGGCGCAACGGGGACTGGGATCGGCAACGAAGGGGACGGAGCCGTCGGGGCGGTCACCCTCGGCGCCGGTGCGACCGGAGTGGCCGGAGCCCGGCTGGGCACGGCGGTCGGCACTGCAGGGGCCGCCGGCGGCGAGGACGGCGGGGTGAGGAGGACAGGAGCGGAGGGCGAGGGTGAAGGACGCTGCGGACCGACCTCCTTCTTCGGCCCCTTGGGCTTGGTCTTGGCCGCATCGGCCGCACACCGGCCGACGCACACCTCGGCGGCGTGCGCCGAGCCCTGGGGCAGAAGTACTCCTGCACCGACCAGGCCCGTCATGAGCAGACCTCCCACGAGGGGACGTCGTGCAGCGAACAGGATCATGAGGGTCGGTCTGCCCTTCAGCCAGGTGCTCCAACCGGCCGGGACAACGCCGGTGGGAAGTCAGGCCTCAGATCGGGACGAGAGGTCACGTCGATGTGGGCTCCCCCGTCTGGACTTGAACCAGAAACCCTGCGACTCACAGGTGCACGAGATCGCGGTAGATGCTGTCATACACACGGGCCTTGACGCCGCTTTCAGAGACAACGTCAACCGGCACGTGCAGCAGGGACTGCAGCTCTCGGATGACACGACCCAGGGCAAGCAGGCCGCTACCCGGGGAGACGCGCACGAGCAGGTCCAAGTCCGAGTTGTGGGTGTCCTGGCCGCGGGCGACGCTGCCAAAGAACCGCAACTCGGTCATGCCATGCCGAGCTGAGAGCAGCCAAGGCCAGCACCGCTGTCCGGCAGCGACGCAGCCGGCATCCGATCGCTACGACGGCGCCCGGCCCGGTTCCGGTCGGCAGCGCCTCGCCGAGGTCACCTCAGATGTACGCCACACGCCTCGACCAGACTCGGCAGCGTGGCCAGGGACGGCTCGCGGTCGCCGCTCTCGGCTGCCGACACCACGCTCGGTGCCGCACGCCGGCCCGCAAGGCCACCTCGCGCTGGATCAACCCGACAGCCCGACGCGCCTGACGCAGGGCCGCACCTGTGGTCACCTACGAGATTCTGACCCGGCGGCAATGGCGGATCGTCGATAGCAGACACGAAGGTCTGATGCCCCGACCCTTGTCGGTCACCCTTGTCGGACTGGCTCGCGCCCTTGTCGGTGGCGACGACACGCCTTGCCGGTCGCGCCCGACAAGGGTCCAGTGCCGAAAGGGCCGACACGCGCTGTCACAGCACGCCACGCGGCCGCACCCAGGCGCAGACGACGGCCGCGCTGGGACGGGAGGGGCACGAGGGGGACGCCGTTCCTCCCGGCGGCGCCGGCGAGGCGGCTGCTGTCCCGGGTGGTCGCGCGGCCTCCGACGGGAACCTGAGGGCCGCCTCGGTGGCGCTGCGGGCCCACCGCCGCACGCTGTACCAGTGGTGAGCCGGAACCGCGGCAGGCGACACGCCTACGCTGCGGCTGTGAATGACCACGAGGGTCGCCGGCCGGCGACAGAGGCGACGTTCGAGGAACCTAACCCGGACGACGACGCCCACCGTGTTCGTGCGCAGCAGGCACGAATCGTGCTCGACCACATGTACCAGTTCGTGGCCCTGCTCGACCCCGACGGCCACCTCCTCGACGCCAATCAGACCGCCCTCGACGGTGCGGGGATCCGCCGAGAGGACGTCACCGGCGCGCGCTTCGAGGACGCTCGCTGGTGGCAGGTCAGCGCACAGACCCAGGCGGGGGTCCGTGACTCGATCGAGCGAGCGGCCCGCGGGGAGTTCGTGCGCTACGACGTCGACATCTTCGGCGCCGCCGCGGGTGATGCGCTCATCACCATCGACTACAGCCTCATCCCGGTCCGCCTCGAGCCGGACAGCAGCGTGCGCTACCTCATCGCCGAGGGGCGCAACATCACCGAGCAGAAGCTCGCCGAGGCGGAGGTGGCCCGGCAGAACGCGCAGCTGCAGGAGCTCTACGAGCGGGTGCGAGCCCTCGACGAGGTCAAGACCGAGTTCTTCGCCAACGTCAGCCATGAGCTGCGCACCCCGCTGTCGCTCATCCTCGGCCCGCTCGAGCGCCTGCTGGCCGACCCGGACAGCGCCACGACGCCGTACCGGCGGGACCTGGAGGTGGCCCAGCGCAACGCCCGGATGGTGCTCAAGCACGTCAACGACCTGCTGGACATCTCCAAGCTCGAGGCCGGCCGCATGACGGCCGACTACAGCCGGGCGGACCTCGCCTCACTCGTCCGTCGCTGCGCTGGGCACTTCGACGGTCTCGCCGTCGAGCGGGGCCTCCAGCTGCAGCTCGACGTGCCGGTCTGGCTGCCCGCCGAGACCGACGCCGAGAAGCTGGAGCGGGTCCTGCTCAACCTGTACGCGAACGCGGTGAAGTTCACCCCAGATGGCGGCACGATCGCCCTGAGCGTCCGCACCCGCGGGCTGGGAACCGGGCACCCGCTGGCCGTCATCGCCCTGGAGGACTCGGGGCCCGGCGTCCCGGCGTCCCAGCGGGAGGTCATCTTCGAGCGCTTCCGGCAGGCCGAGGGAGGCACCCGGCGGCGCTTCGGTGGCACTGGTCTCGGGTTGGCCATCGCCCGAGACTTCGTGCAGCTGCTCGGCGGTGACATCCGCGTCAGCGAGTCCGCGCTGGGCGGCGCCGCCTTCGTGCTGGAGCTGCCGCTCACGGCCCCCGTCGGCGCTGAGGTGAGCGACCCGACGGCCGACGAGCCGGCCCCGGACGCCCTGTCGGAGCTGTCGTCGGCGGCGTCGGGCGCCAGGGCAGTGGTGGCGCAGATGCGGTCCGAGCGTGCCGTGTCGGTGGGCACGGTGCGCCGTTCCGGTCGTCCTCTGGTGCTCGTCGTCGAGGACAACGCTGACCTCAACGCCTTCATCGCGGAGGTCGTGGGGGAGCACTACGACGTGGCCACCGCGGGAAACGGGGCCGAAGGTCTCGCGGCCGCGCTCCGGCTACGGCCCGACCTCATCCTGTCCGACGTCATGATGCCGGAGATGGACGGTGCCGAGCTGCTCGCCGAGGTGCGCCGCCGCCCCGAGCTCGACGGCACGCCGTTCCTGCTCCTCAGCGCCAAGGCCGACGAGCAGCTGCGCGTGCGCCTCCTCCGGGACGGCGCGCAGGACCACTTGACCAAGCCGTTCTCCTCCGCCGAGCTGCTCGCGCGCCTGGACCTGCACCTGCGGACCGCCCGTCGTGAGGGTGGAGCGGCAGCCCTGCTCGTGCTCGACCCGGATGGCGAGCTGCTGCGCGGCCGGCCCGCGCTCGCCTCGGTCCTGGCCCCTGTTCCACGCGGCACACCCTCCGAGCGCTGGGCCGGCACGGCGGGGCCGGACCTGATCGCGGTGCTCGACCCCGCGAGTGCTGTCCCGCTGCGGGCGGCCCTGGAAGCGATGCGCGGGGGGTCGCGGGAGCCCGTGCGGATGGTCGTTCGGCTGGGCCCGGACGGGGGGTCCGAGCGCCGGCTGCTGCTGGTCGCGGTGCCGGTGCACGACGCGGGGGGTGCCCTCCGGCACGTCACCGCCTCGCTGGTGGACATCACGGAGGAGCAGCGCGCGGCCGTGGCGCCGCTGCACGACGCCTTGGCGGCCGCGCAGATCGGCGTCTGGGCCGAGGACGTCGACGGCGCCCTCGAGTGGTCGCCCGAGCAGCGCCAGGTCCTGGGCGTGACTGCGGGCGTGCCGGCATCCTGGGAACTGCTGCTCTCGTTGACGGTCGCCGAGGACCGGCCGCTCGTCAGCGACCAGGTGCAGCGGTGCCGTGAGGCGCAGGACAGCGTCGCCGTCGAGTTCCGCGTGGTACGCCCTGACGGCACCGAGCGCGTCCTGCTGAGCGTCGGGCAGATGACGCGTCAGCCCGACGGCGCGCCAGGGACGGTACGAGGCATCCTCTCGGACGTCACGTCGCAGCGGCAGGCTGAGCGGGCCCGGGAGGAGCTGGCCGAGAAGGACCGGCTGTCCGGTGTACGTGCCGGGGAGCTGCAGCGGGCGACGGCGGCCCTGTCCAGGGCGCTGACCGCCGAGGACGTCGTCACCGTGCTCCAGCATCGCGTCACGGCCCTGCTCGACGTCGGCATCTGTGCCGTGCTGCTCACCGAGTCCGACTCGGGGGACGTCCGCGCCGTCGGCCGCTCCGTGGCGTCCCTTCGGGAGCAGTGGAGCGGGCTCGGACTGCCCGCGCAAGCCCTGGACCGAGCCACCGGCCGCGACGCGGCACGCCTCGACGAGGACGGCGGCACGTCCTGGCTGGTGCTGCCCCTGCGCGGCGGCCGGGAGATCCGCGGCAGATGGCTGCTCGGCTGGCAGGCCCCCCGCCGGCTGTCCGCGGAGGACACGACCGTGCTGCGGACCCTTGCCGACCTGTCCGCGCAGGCGCTGGAACGCGCCGAGCTCTACGAGCAGCAGCGCGACATGGCCAGGGCGCTCCAGCGCGGCCTGTTGCCGGGGTCACTGCCCGACGTCCCGGGAGTGCGCGTCGCCGCCACCTACCGGCCCAGCGGGCGCGGCGCCGACGTCGGCGGTGACTGGTACGACGTCATTCCGCTCCCCACCGGTCGGGTCGGCCTGGTGATCGGCGACGTGGAGGGCCACAGCTCCGCCGCCGCTGCTGTCATGGGACAGGTGCGCAACGCCCTGCGCGCCTACGCCCTGGAGGGCCATTCCCCGGCCGGTGTGCTCGAGCGGGTCAACCGCCTGCTGGACAGCCTGCGCATCGACGAGCTCGTCACCTGTTGCTACGTGGAGCTGTCCCCCGACGACAGCGCTGCGACGATCGTGCTGGCCGGCCATCCACCCCCGCTGATGGTGGCCGCGCCCGGACAGGCGGCGCTGCTCGACGTGGAGCCGAGCCTCATCCTGGGCGTCGACAGGACGGCCCTGTTCGCTGAGACGACCGTCCTGCTCCCCCCGGGGGTGACGCTCGTGCTGTACACGGACGGGCTCACCGACCTTGCCACGTACCGGGGTGGGGACGGGGTCGGCGCCGTCCTGTCCGCCGCTCGCACGGCGAGCGCCCGCCCGGTCGGCGGCCGCGACCCGGAAGCAGGAGCCTGGCCGTCAGGCGGCGGAGGCGGCGGGACCGACCCCGAGACGCTGGTCAAGGCTCTGCTCGCGGCCAGGACCGACGGCGTGGCCCCCGACGACATCGCCGTGCTGGCAGTCACGCTGTCGAGCGTGTCCGCCGGTGCGGCGGCCGTGGACGAGCGCCGGGTCAGCCGCCTGCTCCCGCTGGACCCCACGAGCCCCGGCGCCGCCCGCCGCTTCGTCGCGGACGTGCTCCCCCAGTGGGAGCTCGACGACCTCACCGACCCTGTCGCCCTTCTGGTGAGCGAGCTCGTGACCAATGCCGTCCAGCACACGACCGGTGACGTCGAGGTCGCGATGTCGCACCTGTCGGACCGGCTCCGGGTCGAGGTCTGCGACGAGAGCGAGCGCTTGCCCGCCCCCCGGTCCGCGGACCATGAGGACACGGGCGGTCGAGGCCTGCTCATCCTCGAGGTGCTTGCACAGGACTGGGGCATCGACCTGCGGGGCGCCGGCAAGGCCGTGTGGTTCGAGATGGCGTTGGGGTGAACAGCGCGAGCCGTCTGACGTCGCCCTCTAGCAGTCGTGGAACCGGCAGTACGGCCTCGAGCCGGTCCTGTTCGATGAGGCACTGCCTGATTCTCGCCTCGACTCCACCGCGGAACAGCACGCGCCGTGCGGCATGACAACGCCTGCGCGGCCGCTGCCGTCGGTCATGGGCGAGACCATGTGCTGCACCCACGCAACGTTGCCGTTCTTGGCGGGCGGGACACCGCAGAACGAGCGCACATCAGCGGCCCAGAACTACGGCAGTTTGGTCACGAAGACGGCCGGTCAGCCTTGCGCGTCTCGGGACAGCCCGTCCTGCTCGGCACGGCGGGCCCAGCTCGGGCAGGCGGGCGTCGTTCGGCCTGCGTCGCGGTGAGGCGGCTGGCTTGCGCTGGGAGGATGTTGACCTTGAGGCGGGTGTCGCCGTCATCGCCGTTCAGCGGACGCAAGTGGGTAGAGATGTCCGACAGTCGGCTCCCAAGACGAAGTCGGGGGCGCGTGCCCTGATTCTGGACCGAGGCACCGTCGCCGTCTTGACAGCGCATCGCGTCCGCCAGGATGAGTGCCTGGCAACACTCGAGGGCGCTTGGGTCAGCAGCGGGCTGGTCTTCACCATGGTCGACGGGAGAGGCATCCAGCCTCAGTACGTCACTCGGCTGTTCGCGAGGGCGTGTGCCGAGGGCGGCTTCCCACAGATCCGGTTGCACGATCTTCGCCATACGAGCGCCTCGCTCGGCCTCGCCGCTGGGGAGAGCTTGGTGGAGGTCTCCAAGCGGTTGGGTCACTCCCAGCTCGCGATCACGGCCGACACCTACACCCACGTGCTGCCGGTCGTCGCTCTGGCGTCCAGCGAAGCCAGGGCCGCGCTCATCCCCCGGAACGCCGTCGCCGGCCGTGCCCCGAATGTGCCCACCCCCGGCGTCGCCAGCGGCGATGTGCCCACTTCGTGCCCACCCAGCCTTCGGAAGCCTGTGGAGCGCTACCTCTCTGATGCTGTTTCCGCAGGTCAGGAGGGGTTCAGAGATGCTCCCCCGTCTGGACTTGAACCAGAAACCCTGCGATTAACAGTCGCATGCTCTG
>Ga0335397_10005938_pt1 | contig 15868 bp, 13 predicted proteins | sample MAT04_FD_205740 | JGI IMG/M metagenome (GOLD analysis project Ga0335397, IMG submission 205740) | Freshwater microbial communities from Lake Fryxell liftoff mats and glacier meltwater in Antarctica - MAT-04 (spades assembly) (version 2) ... | reverse complement strand
ACATAAGTCGGTGCATCTACCGGAAGACTCCCGCCAACTTGATATTGAGACTCAGCCATAAAACCTCTTTCTCAGCAAAGAAGATTAAAAATTCAAACTTAGAAACTGTTTGTAAACAAAGATTTCGATCCCCCTAAATCCCCCTTTTTAAGGGGGACTTCAGAATTTTTGCTCGGTTCCCTCCTTATTAAGGAGGGTTAGGGAGGATCTAAACACAGAGCGTAGTTCAGTTATATTTAATTCCATTTACAAACAGTTTTTCAAAAGAACAACCGATAAAAGCAAGAAGGACGAGCAATCTACCGCTATGCCCTGCGTCCCAACCGCTTCTGAAAATACTGGCGGTATAGATCGCATAGGGGCAAAACCTCATTTCCCTGATATTTCACCAGCCCCATACTGCTCAGCTTAAAAGCTTCAGTAGAGCCAATCTGCACAGGATGATTCGTGCTGATTACCTGTCGAAACGCATTGAGTAAATTCTCATCTGCTTCAAGATTCAGGAGATGACGACGAAGATGATCGTTAAACAAACCGGCTTCAGTGGGGGCTTCTGCTAACAGCTTCAGCAGCGTAGTTCGCCCACGGGCAAGTTGATAAAGTGCAGATCTTAAAAGGTAAGGATGTCCGCCCACCAAATTGATGAGCTGCTGCTTTTGCGGTTCTGATAAATTCAATTCATGGCGATGAATCAACTCCTCAATTTCTGTCATATTCAAGGTGCGTAACTCGACTGGAATCCCCACGTTAAAGGGCGATCGATTGATACTGAGCGGAACATAAACTTCTTTAGAATGGACAATCACCAGATGTAATTTACGCCAGATAGACTCCGTTTTCCCCGCTTCATGCCAGTCGCGCAACATACCGAAGAAATCTGTAGCAATCTCAGGATGCTCAAACACTTGATCCACTTCGTCCAAACCCAGCACCAGCGGCTTCTTAATATTGGGGAGTAAATATCGCTCAAAATATCGCTGACAACGCCGGACAACCCCTCGTGTCTCTGTCCAGTGCTCAGCTACAGCGTCAGGCAAATCCAATTCTTCGGTGACGCTGGCGCACACCCATTGCAAAAATTCATTGAGATCATTGAGGATCTGAGACTCCACGGTTTGCAAATTCAGCTGCACGGTCGCATACCCCTGCGACTCAGCATGATGCAGGATACGCACTAGCAGCGAGGTTTTACCCATCTGGCGAGGAGCCTTAACCCGAATCAAAGAATAGGGTTTGATCACGGCATCGTAACAGTCTGGCTCAACCGGAAGACGCTCAATGTAAAAGAGAGAATCAAGCGGCACCAGTCCTTCAGGTTCTTCCCACAAGATCGAAGAGGTAGAGGGCAAATCATTCGGTCGATCAGGTGGAACCTCTGCCTCAGTCTTCGTCTCCGATCGCTGCGACTTCAAGACAGGCGTTGCTGACTCCGGCAACCCGTCCAAATCGATTGACACTAACCCAAACTCAAAAGCCTCTTCAACCGATCGCCCATCGCCAATGCCATCATAAAAACCAACTGCAAACTGAATGGCTGCGCGATCGCCAATGTCTTTATTCATCCCAATCACATATTGAATGTGCTGAGCGATCGCCACTGCCTGCATTTCTGAATAGCAAGCATTAAGCAAAACACATTGAACACTCGGACATAGCTTAAAAAGTTTGGCGAGTGTGGATGCACTCACAAATTTAGACTGACCCAAATCATTCTCAAACACCAAGCCCTGATCGCCCATGCCATGCCCTGAGAAATGCACAATACCCGGCTTGTACTTCAGCAAAGCCCGACGCAAATCTTCAGGGCGCACAGCCCATTGAGAAATCACTTCAAACTGATCACGTCCGGCAGATAGCGCCAAACCATCCTGAATCTCACGCACTTCTCTAGAAAGATGAAGCTTCGCGGTATCAGAAGGATTTGCCGCTAGAACCAAAATCCTAGTAGCAACCATTGGGGGCTTGAGTCGAATGTTTCTACATTCAGACTATAACCTGTCAATGATTGTGTCCCTATAATTACTGACTGCTTCATTGACGTAAAGCTGTAAAGGGCAGCAACCGACGAGACAAATGTGCAGTAAAATCAGCCCACAAGGGTTTCTCAGAGAATGGGCAATGAAATCTATCATCACAGTCGAAATACCGCAGCAGTCCTACGAAGTGGCGATCGCCCCGCACGGGCTAGAGCATCTAGGCACCTGGGTGCAGCCCCTCAATCTTGGCAAAAAGATTCTGCTCGTCTCCAACCCGATGATTTTCCGGCGATATGGCGATACCGTACTGACATCCCTCACTACAGCCGGATTCCAGGTTTCCTCGTGTATCCTACCCGCTGGAGAGCGCTACAAAACTCTTGCCTCCATTCAAAAAATCTACAATGCAGCCCTAGCCGATCGCTTAGAGCGCTCCTCAACTATTGTCACGCTAGGAGGAGGCGTAATTGGCGACATGGCAGGTTTTGCTGCTGCTACCTGGCTAAGAGGCATTAACTTTGTCCAGGTTCCCACGTCCCTCTTGGCTATGGTCGATGCCTCCATTGGTGGGAAAACAGGCGTTAATCATCCCCACGGCAAAAACCTCATCGGAGCCTTCCATCAACCGCGATTGGTCTTAATTGATCCCCAGGTTTTAGGCACCTTACCTACCAGAGAATTTCGAGCTGGCATGGCAGAAGTGATTAAATACGGCGTGATTTGGGATGCTGATTTATTTGAGCAGCTAGAAGCTGCTGAACGCCTAGATCAACAGCGTTACGTTAGCGAAGAACTGTTGCAAACCATCCTGACCCGCTCCTGTCAGGCAAAAGCTCATGTGGTGAGTCAAGATGAAAAAGAAGCAGGGCTACGGGCAATTTTGAACTACGGGCACACCATTGGTCATGCAGTAGAAAGCCTAACGGGGTACCGAGTCGTCAATCATGGTGAAGGCGTGGCGATCGGCATGGTTGCGGCTGGACAAATTGCGGTTGAACTAGGGTTATGGGATCAGGCATCAGCCGAACGTCAGCGGGTCTTACTCGAAAAAACTGGACTTCCGACTAAACTTCCTGCGGGACTGGAAACTGAAGCAATCTTAGAAACCTTACAAACTGATAAAAAGGTTAAATTGGGAAAGGTTCGTTTTGTTTTACCCACTAAAATAGGTTCAGCCATTGTCACTGATCAAGCCGATGATCAGGTCATCCGCAAGGTGTTAAACCTACCATGTGTCGTATCTAGCTCTCTGTAACCCATGCGTCTTAACGAATTATTCCGACGTTACTTGCTTTACGGATTAAGTGGTCCGGTCATTTTCTTAAATCTTTGGGTTTTAGGGCAACTATTTGTTTATTTTGAGGGATTAATCACTTTTACCATTCTCAGTGCAGTTCTAGCGCTGATTTTAGACTATCTGGTGCGTTTTTTAGAGAGCCTAGATCTCAACCGAACGCAAGCAGTGTTAGTCGTTTTGTTCTTGTTTTTACTCTTACTGGTAACTTTAGGCGTAACGCTGATCCCGATTGTGGTCGATCAAGCGACTCAACTTGTCCAAGGCTTACCCAATGTTGTAGAGGCGGGCGATCGCAACTTCAAATGGCTCCAAGATTTCCTGCTTCAACGCAATCTCCGCTTAGATCTGGCAGAAATCACCAACCAGCTCACCCTACAAATTCAAGGCGTTGTTGGGCTTTTACCAGGAATCGCGATCAATACCGTAGGGCAACTGTTTAGCTCAACTTTTTTGGTCGTTTTGGCGTTTTATATGTTGCTGTATGGCGATCGCTTTTGGAACGGACTCATTCAACTGCTCCCGCCCCGTCTAGGAGTCGCTCTGAGCACCTCACTGCAACAACAATTTCACCAGTTTTTCTTGACTCAACTGCTTCTGGCATTGGCAATGATCTTCTTTTTACTACCCACATTCTTAATTTTGAACGTTAAATTTAGCCTACTCTTTGCGATTCTCATTGGCTTATTCGAGGTTATTCCTCTTTTTGGTGCAACGATAGGAATTGGGCTCGTGACGCTCCTTGCCCTGGGTCTACAAGGCCCTGTTGCAGCAGCCCAAGTTGTGGTGTCCAGTACGGTGTTTCAGCAAATCACCGATAACGTCATTGCTCCTAGAATTCGAGGCGAATTCACAGGACTAAATCCCATTTGGATTGTCATTGCATTGCTCCTGGGAGGGAGAGTCGCAGGGTTTACTGGAGTCGTATTGGCATTACCGATCGCTGCCACCATTAAAAGCACGAGTGAAGCAATGAGAAATATGGAAAAAGCGGCGTGAACTAACTCAATAATTCATCTAAACGAAATAGTTCATCTAAACGAAATCGAGCAATCTGCGCAATTTCAGCCAACGCCTGCGATCGCTCTATCTCTACAGAATTCTCCAATCGAGTTTGAAAAGTCTTGAGGATACTGGCTTTTGTGTGGTTTTTAACCGCAACAATAAACGGAAACCCAAACCGTTCTTGATAGGCACGATTCGACTCCTGAAACTGCTGATATTCCTCTAGCGTTAATCGATCTAATCCAACTCCAGACTGTTCCTTCACCGAAGCATCTGCCATGCTTGCTTGACTGCCTAAGTCCGGGTGCGATCGCATTAATTCCATCTTTTCATCAACAGTCATTCTATCCACGACCTCAACCATACATTGATGTAAGGCTTCTACGTTAATAAACGGTCGTTGTTTCCAAGCTTGCTGGGCGATCGCCGGGGTATCTTCAAATACTTCACCTAATACTGCAACAAATTCATCCCGTTCCATCTTGTTCAATTCATTCAGGTTCATATTAATTATCGCAGCGCGCTACCTAAGATAATTTTAGCGATCGCCCCTGTTACATCTTCCGAGCGTTCAGTCTTTAATTGTTCATACCATTGTTGAGTAATGCCCCAATCTTTCCCATGAATTTGATCGGCTCGCTTCCGTGCCTTCAACACTAAATCTGTCGTTCTCTGCTTTCGTTCTAACTCGTACCGCTTCAACGCATCTTCCACGCTCAAATTCGTCGTCACCAAATAACGAACCAGCACATCCACATCTTCCATCGCCTGACATCCTCCTTGCCCTAAGTCAGGAGTCGTCCCATGTCCAGAATCTCCTAATAGCGCCACTCTTCCTCGCACTAAACACTGAAGCGGTTCGATATCATGAATGGGAATGCGGTTCGTTTGCGCCGGATTTAGCCGCCAAATGAGTGCCTGAACCGGATCACACCAGCCTTGAAAAAACTGCGTCAACTCAGTCACAAATTGCTCCGCTGCAACGGGTTCTCCTGGCGGTAACGGCACATCTAAAAAGAAATAAAAATGACCATCCCCTACAGGCATCGTCGAAGCCCGTTTCCCTTCTCCCACATAAATCACCCATGTATTTAGCAGTTCAGTATCTGATGGTGCCAAATCCTCACTTGCAGTTATTAGTCCATTCCAGTTGACATATCCCGCATACCGAGGCAGCACCTCCTCCCCCACTACATATTTCCGTAACCGCGATCGCAACCCATCCGCCGCAATTAAAACATCCCCTGTCGCGCGATGTCCATCCTCAAAAATTGCCGTCACGCTTTCTCCATCTTCCTCTACTCCAGTACACTGGGCATTAAGCCGTACCTTTCCTGGAAATGCATCCAACAACATCTGCTGCAAAGCCGTCCGCGCCACTGGATAAGGTCGCTGCCCCACCTCGTCAATCAATGGCTGAATGGGAATATTATTGAGCAGTTCCCCCTTTAAAGATCGATACTGCATCCAATCCATTCGCCCCCCAATTTTAGCGATTGCCCCTCCTAAGCCCAACCCATTCAGAACCTTCACCCCATTCGACCATAGCGAAATCCCTGCCCCTGCCGGACGCAACTCACTCACGCGATCGTAAATTTCCACCTGATACCCCGCCCGATGAAGCGCCACCCCCGCAGTCAACCCGCCAATTCCAGCCCCAATCACGATCGCCTTCAAATTCTCCATCCTGCTTTCCTCGAAGAAACTGTTTGTAAATGAAATTAAAGATAGCTGAACTACGCTCTGTGGCTAGATCCTCCCTAACCCTCCTGAATAAAGAGGGAACCGAGCAAAAATTCTGAAATCCCTCTTGACAAGGAGAATTTAGGGGGATCGAAACCTTGGTTTACAAACAGTTTCTCACTCCCGTCACTTTAATATCATTCCTACTACGACCTATCTGTTTCGTAAGAACCGATTGAGACATAGGAGGGTGATCCATGTGGATGGCGCAGAAAAGGTACAATCCCATTTAAATCCTCTGACAAAATTCTTATGCAGTTTCCCTGTTTCAAAGAACCGCTGCTCATTCAAGGTAAATCATGTTGAAAGCCGTCGTCCTCCTGCCACTGATTCTCGCCATGACCCTGGCTCTGCCCGTTGCTACCTCTTGTCGCACTCTCAACAACCACACTGTCTGCATCCTAGACATTCAACGCAGTGCCAAAAACTACTGGCAATATCGTGCCGCGATCAGTATTGATGGCATCGCAAAACCCGCAGAATTTTACAACTGCCGCGATCGCCACATCGTTCAAAAAGACGGCACCCGCATCAAATTTGACCCCGACGGCATTGGTAATTTTATCTGTCGTCTCTACAAACCCTTACCCCTTCCCCAATCCGCCACACCGCTCTAAAGTAAAGAAAGAAATTGAGGGAAACACATGACGTCATGGCGCGATCGCTTGAACCCAATGCTCGGCAAAACTCGATTCGTCGTTTGCCGCATCATGCTCCATCTCTCTGGGCAAGAAGTTGCCCCCCTGCTCGGTACATTCAATCTAGTTGCCCAACAAGCTGTCGATAGTGACGGTGATTTAGCAGTGTTAGGCGAAGGACTGGTCGAGATCTGTCAAACTCTGCTGCAAAATGATATTTACTGGCGATCGGCAGCCAACGAAGGCGATGTTTTTTTTGATGAAGGGGAAGCCGGAGACTACGTCAGCGAACTTTTCACCGACTCTGCCCAGCGATACAACAGTGGCACTTTGGGCGAAAGAGATCTACCTGAAGAGACTTTAACTTTACCCGCCACTGAGAATATTGTGGTAATGGTGGCGATCGCCTGTGAAGGGGAAGTCCCCGAACTCGAAACCGACCTTGCCGACCTCACCGCCCTCAAAGCCGCCCTCAAAGCCCTGATCAACCTCCACTACCAAAACCGCCTTCGTGCCATCCAAGTCCATTTCTCTCCCGCCCAATTTGGCGACGAACTTACATCCGAACAGCTAATCCTCAACTTTCCCGAACTCATTCCTCTATAAATAATCATCAAAACTCATCATCTAAAAAATACTCATCATCTAAAGTATCTATCGGTTTCCCTCCCTCAACCATCGGTCATTCCCCCTTGTCTAACCCTTCCCAATCTCGAACAATGGAAAACGTAAGCAAATCATCTATTCGCTACATCATGGCTACTTTACGCCAAGCAATTCTCGTCTCAATGGTCGTTCTTTTAGGCGTGGTTGGCACCTCCTGCGGTTCTCCATCGGTTGATGCCTCAGCCAACAAACCTTCTCCCACGCCACAAGCCGCTACCCAAAATACCCGCATTGCCGATGGACAATACCCCATTCAGCAAGCCACCTACGATGATGGCACCGGCGAGTATCAGATGGCGTTGCTGAACACCGCTCCCGGTCAATCTGCTGTTTTCAAAACAGACAATCTTCAAATGGCGCGCCTAACTGATGAGGAAGTTACTCAAAAAACGGGCAACTATCTAAAGGTAGAAAAAAGCCAGCCCTCACTCCATATTTCTGAAGACTTCAAAATTGAATACGTTCACAATGTTACTGAAACCGCTCAAGATCCTCAAACTGGGCAACCTCAAACCGTCGTAGTTCGCCAAGAGTCAAACTTTTGGGCACCCTTTGCTGGAGCTGTAGCGGGACAAGCTGTAGGGAGCCTGTTGTTTAGACCTCAATATTATTTCCCGCCCGTTTATCAACCGGGTGCTGCCCTAATTGGTCATGGTGGCTATGGCAGAACCTATGATCAGGCTGCCTCTAACTACAGAACGCGGTACCAAGCTCCACCGGCTGAGGTTAAAAATCGCCAGGTCTTTCGTTCAACCGGAAAAGTGCGATCGCCCCAAACCACGACTCGTCCCCGCACGACCACCACTCAACCCCGTTCCAGTGGCTCTGGCTTTGGCACAAGTACCCTACGGCAAAGACAACCAAACCAACAATATCAACAAAGAAAACCGAGTTTTGGGAGTGGTGGTGCTCGCCGATCTGCACCCAGACGGCGACGTTAATTAATTTCAATTACTTCGATCGAGAAGAGGAGAAGTTTATTAGCTTCTCCTCTTTTTTAAATGATGCGATCGGGGTTTTAGCGTGATTGACAACCTTTTCCACTAGAATACCTGTTTAGACGGATGGCACCCTCCGCGAAATTAGATCATAAGGTAGGTTTCTGTGAATTTTCAATCGGTTATTGCTACGCTGCACCAGTTTTGGAGCGATCGCAACTGCATTATCGTCCAGCCCTATGACACAGAAAAGGGAGCGGGGACGATGAGTCCGCATACCTTTCTAAGGGCGATCGGCCCTGAGCCTTGGGCAGTCGCATACGTAGAGCCTTGCCGTAGACCAACAGATGGACGGTATGGAGAAAACCCAAATCGCTACCAATACTATTACCAGTACCAAGTTTTAATTAAGCCTTCACCCAACAACATTCAAGACATTTATCTAGACTCATTACGGGCTTTAGGAATTCGCCCTGAAGATCACGATATTCGATTTGTGGAAGATAATTGGGAGTCGCCAACCCTGGGGGCGTGGGGCGTAGGTTGGGAGGTTTGGCTAGATGGAATGGAGGTGACTCAATTCACCTATTTTCAGCAGTGCGGTGGCATTGATTGTCGCCCAGTATCAATCGAGATTACCTATGGGCTAGAACGGCTGACGATGTATTTGCAGGAGGTTGATGCCTTCACCAAGATTCAATGGAATGATCAAGTAACCTACGGAGATGTTCATCTTCAAGGGGAAATTGAGCAATCGACCTATAACTTTGAGGCATCAAACCCAGAGATGCTGTTTAGTTTATTTGGCTTGTATGAGCAAGAAGCAGGGCAATTAATTGAGAAGAAATTGGTTTTGCCAGCTCAAGACTACGTATTGAAATGCTCTCATACCTTTAATTTACTAGATGCCAGAGGTGTCATTTCTGTCACAGAGCGTGCACGGTATATTGGGCGCATTCGGACTTTGGCGCGGCAGGTAGCAGCGTTGTATTTAAAGCAGCGGGAAGAATTAGGATTTCCGCTCCTAAAGAGTAGTAATGAAGAAGACAAAGCTGCCTAAAGGATTTTATCAATAAATTTTAAATCAATAAAAAAGGAGGATAGTTGCGGTTTAGATTAGCCTTTTAGCTCTCTAAAGTTGCAACCACTCCTCCGCAGCATTCATTCACCTGTTCATTTAAGTTATCAGCCGGGTTTGTCAATTCTGTTGTATCGGTGTGAAGTTTAGATGACAAGTTGAATTTGGCATTTGTGTAAGAGGATGTCTGAAAAGTAGTGAATCAGGAGATTCTTACCCTCGATCCTCCCAACCTCCCTTCTTTAAGCTACCGTGTATACACAAGTCTTAGAACCGCCATCTAGTATAGGTTTCAAGAAAAGAAGCAAATTCTCAATAGCTCGAAGCTATTGAGAATAGCTAACGAGAAATCAAGGTTCTAGAATATAAGAGTTTCTGAAAACGGCTCTGGATGGACTTGTGTATACACGGTAGCTTCTTTAAGGGGGACTACAGAGCTTCAAAGTCCCCCTTAAAGAAGGGGGATCTAGGGGGATCTTCGAGGTTGAAGTGCTTGGTAAAGACTTTTCAGACATCCTCCAAGAGGATGTTTGAAAAGTAGCAAATCACGAGACTTTTACGCTCGATCCCCCCAAGCCCCCTTAAGAAAGGGGGCTTCGGAACTCAAAGTCCCCCTTTCTTAAGGGGGATTTAGGGGGATCTCCAGAATTGAGGTGCTTGATCAGACTTTTCAAACATCCTCTAAGATTAAAAACTGTTTGTAGATTGAAAGATCCAGTTGTTTCCAAATCAGGGAGGCGCGATTCACACCTAGAACGGCGTTGCTGAACAGAGGGGACTCTGACGTTTTTCGAGTTGTTTGGTGGGGCGAGAACTCGGAGTTTTTCAAAAACTCCGAGTTCTGAGAATCTCAACGTTTATCCCTGGATTTAGCAACGCCCACATCTCGAACAAGGGGCTTAGGGCGTGTTTTAAAAGCCCTATTAGTAGGCGCTTGAGTCTTAGAGATCCCTCTAAATCCCCCTTAAAAAGGGGGACTTTGAAGGGGTCGGTTCCCTTTATTAAGGAGGGTTAGGGAGGATCCAAGGGTTTTAAAACACGCCCCAAGCCCTTTGTCTGAGTCTCAAAAAACTTCATATCCTTGAAATCACCCTGCCATCTATTTGCCATACAGACTAGATAACCTATTGATATCGAAGCATATTCCACTTTTGAATTATCTGGGTAACCAACCCGACTATGACGAATACAAACATCCGTAAATTTTCGTTAAAGCGTCCTATTACTTATTTATCTTTAGTTTTATTAGGAGCAGGAAGCGCATTTGGAGGCAGTCGCCTGTTGGCTTCTACCATGAAAGCAGATCAGCAGCCTGTGAATCAGCAGTTGGTCAGCCAGGTGCCACCTACAACTCCGAGTGATTCAGGCGGGTCGGGGCGACTGCTAAGTGCGGTAAATCCTAACTTTATTGCGGAGGCGGCTCAGAAAGTGGGGCCTGCGGTCGTGCGAATTGACTCGAAACGGCAGGTGGTTAGCCAAGGGTTGCCCGATGAGTTCTCTAGTGATCCACGGCTGCGTCGTTTCTTTGGCAACGAAGAACCTCAGCGACCCTCTTCACAAATTGAAGAAGGAACTGGATCTGGATTTATTGTGGATGCGAATGGGCTGATTTTGACAAATGCTCATGTTGTCGATGGTGCCGATCAGGTGAGCGTACTTTTAAAGGACGGTCGGCGGCTACAGGGTAAAGTTTTAGGGACAGATCCGGTGACGGATGTAGCGGTAGTTAAGGTTGAGGCAAGTAACCTGCCCACGGTCAGTTTGGGCAATTCTGAACTGCTTCAGCCCGGAGAATGGGCGATCGCCATTGGCAACCCCCTCGGACTAGACAACACCGTGACCGCAGGCATCATTAGTGCTACAGGTCGATCGAGCGCTGATATTGGCGTGGGCGATCGTCGGGTAGGATTTATCCAAACAGACGCAGCCATTAATCCTGGCAACTCTGGAGGTCCTCTCCTTAACGAAAAAGGGGAAGTCGTGGGCATGAATACGGCAATTATTAGCGGGGCGCAAGGTCTGGGCTTTGCAGTTCCTATCAACACCGCTAAACGAATTTCAGACCTGTTGATTGCTAACGGAAAAGTTGACCATCCTTACTTAGGGATTCAAATGGCAACGATTACCCCAGACTTGAAGCAAAAGCTCAACAGTGATCCCGATAGTCCCGTCAGCGTGCAAGAAGATAAGGGAATCGTGGTCATCAAAGTCATTCCCGATTCTCCGGCAGCAAAAGCAGGGTTGCGAGCGGGTGATGTGATTATGAAAATTGGGGGGAAAGAGGCAGCGAGTGCTGAGGTGATTCAGCAAGCGGTTGAAGAGAGTAAAGTTGGAGAAAATTTGGCGATCGAGCTACGTCGTCAAGGACAGACCCTCGATTTGTCGATTCAGCCCGGAATTCTGCCCACGCAACAGGCGGGAGGGTAGCTTGAGCGCATCGCAAAACGGGGCATTTTAGAGAATATGGCAATCCTCGGGCGGATCAGGTGCGCTTAACGCTTTATAACAAGGGGTTTAGGGCGTGTTTTAAAAGTCCCATTAATTAAGTGCTTTAGTCTTGGAGATCCCCCTAATCCCCCTTTTTAAGGGGGACTTTGAGCCGTTCGCTTCCCTCCTTAATAAGGAGGGTTAGGGAGGATCACAGGGTTTTGAAACACGCCCTAAGCCCCTTGTCTGCACCCGATTTAATTGAGAAATGCCATAGGTTTCGACTTGCTGTTTTTGAGTTAGTAGGCTGGGGCGATCGCCTTTCCTGGATACAGCGAACTTAAATCAGGTTCATGCCACACCTTGCCATCCAGAGCCATCTGCTCAATTAAGCTTGCTAATCGTAGAGCCTTAAGAGCCTGTTCACCTCCAACCGATGGCTGATTCCCCCCCCGAACGCAGCTCACAAAGTGCTCTAATTCAGCGTGGAGCGGTTCGATGTTACTGGTATAAACTTTTTCAATCAGTCCATCTTGACGATAAAGAACTTGCCCATGATCGGTCAGGCAGTTAGAAGTCGTCTGGCGATGAATCAAAATCTCATTATTGAGAAAATTTGCTTCAGTCAAAGAATTCTTGCAATGTGCTGAAATTCGACGAATCTTGCGATGAGTGACCTTGCTAGCGGTGAGTGTAGCCACAATGCCGTTAGCAAATCCAAGAATAGCAGTGACGTAATCTAGATATCCTGAATCAGAGGCACGACTGCCACTGGCGGTTAGTTTAATCACCGGAGAACCTGCTAGCTCCATCATCAGATCGATATCGTGAATCATTAAGTCTAGAACCACCGAAACATCGTTGGCGCGGTCAGAATATGGACTCATGCGATGGGCTTCTAGAGCCAGTAGCTCTTCGTTTCTAAGAACTTTGTGGAGTTCTTGAAAGGCTGGATTGAAGCGTTCAATGTGACCGACTTGTAGAATGCAGTGAAACTCGGCTGCAGCATTGACCAGAGACTCAGCTTCGGCAATGTTGGCGGCGATCGGCTTTTCGATGAGGACATGAACCCCTGCATGGAGACAGGTCATGCCAACTGGGTGATGAAGCCGAGTAGGAACGGCAATACAAACTGCGTCCACATGATTCAGCATGTCCCGATAATCTTCAAAAAAACGGACTCGGTACTTACTAGCTGTCTCTAATCCTCGCTCCACGTTAATATCGGATACACCGACCAACTCTACATCTTTAAGCAAGCTTAAAATTCGAGTATGATGCTGCCCCATATTCCCTACCCCAATCACCCCAATTCGGATAGGCTCTACATGATGACGTTGTACATGGGCAGTTGCCTGTCCCTCTGATAAATTCTCCACTCCTGATCTCCCCTACACCACACAATCACAGTAAAGATAACTTGAATTTACATAAAGAATTTTGAAGTTAACTTCAAACCCATCGTATCAGCCGATCATATTCTCTGGGGTTAGCCACTTTACGGTAAGCAGCAATGTGTCAGTTTTCATCCTGTCCATTGCTTTTTTACTAACAATACTGTACTGATGAAGTTGGTTGGGTCGTGTGTCAGGTTTACTAGTGAAAAAACTCTTGTTACTGAATGCTCTGATAGCTGATTGTCTAACGTTCCTGAGTTCCCTCACGGTCTGCGCCTGATGCCTTTGACGATATTGATTGTCGATGATGACCTGGGAATCCGTTTATCGGTCAGCGATTACCTTGAAATGGCAGGTTATTCGGTATTAACGTCTGACAATGGTCAAAATGCGCTGGCAATGGTAAGTCAGCATCAGCCCCATTTGATAGTGACGGATGTAACGATGCCTCAAATGGACGGGTATGAGTTAATTCGTCAGGTGCGTCGTCAGCCTGCGTTTCGGCTGCTGCCTGTGATTTTTTTGACAGCGCGAACCAATACAGACGAACGAATTAAGGGCTATCAATTGGGGTGTGATGCTTATTTGCCGAAGCCCTTTGAGTTGAATGAATTATCGGCGGTGGTGCGGAATTTGTTAGAGCGATCGCAAATGATGGAGTCGGAGTGGCGACAGCGGCTGCGATCGGTAGAGGCAGATGGAGAGCCGTCGCGATCTCACAAAAACAACAATGCGATGCTAGCGCTCGATTTGACGCCCAGAGAGCAACAGGTCTTGGCAGAGTTGGTCGAAGGCTTGTCGAATGGACAAATTGGCGATCGCCTCCACCTTAGCCCTCGCACTATTGAAAAACATGTCAGCAGCCTCTTCCGCAAAACCGAAACTAGCAACCGAGCAGAGCTAGTTCGGTTTGCCATGGATCATGGCTTCGTGGATTAGTTAAATAGATTAAGGGATTGGATTAATCAGGCGGCTTAAATCGGTTGAACCTGCCATAGTCAACTGAGACGATGCCATACAAGCGATGCAACCACAGCGTCCATAGGTGATTGAGGCAGAGGTACGAGCATTGCTAGATTGATTACGGTACACCGCGTTGTAATTAATGGTGTAGCCCACATCATCTAAAATTGCAGCATCTAATATAGTTGGAAGCTGCCGCCCACCAGAACTACTCGTGGGGTCCATCAAAGTTTCGCCCGAGCCACCAAACTCATAGCCATCGCGAATGTGGGCGCTGCCGGGTTGGAGAGGAAGAGGGTTGCCACCATTGACCGCCAGAGTATTAGCGCCAGTAAAAGCATCGTTCACCACTAGATTGTTAAAGACGTTTGCAGAGCGGTTAAATCCAAGAATATGCCCGATTTCATGAACAGCGGTAGAGATGAAATCATTTTGGGTTAAGGGAATGTCGGTGGCAGTGTTAGGAGTGGGGTCAAAGAACCAGTTAGTGCTGTCATCAAAGGAAATTGATCCGAGCCAAGGCTCAAAGTCGGTGCCATTGTAGCGAGCTTCGTTGGTGTAATTTCCTGAGGGTGCGCCTACTGCCAGGGTGGCTCCGCTCAAAGTTCTGGCTCCGACAAAGATCGTGACATCATCAATTAAAGTATCGGTGTTGAAGATGTTGTTACTGCCAATGTATTCGTTAGTTTCAGGATTGAGGACGAAGGGCGTGGGGGTGCCCACAGGAGTATCTGGGAATTCGTCGGCAATAATACTCTCCCAAATGCGCGCAGCGGCTTCTAAGGCGGCTTTACGGGCAGACGTGAACCAGCCTTGGGTGTCAAATCGGTAGTCAAATTGGATCTGGAAAGAACCTGCTGCGTTCAGGGCGATCGGTGCAGGAGTTGAATCGGAGGGACTTGAGACAGGAGGGAGTGAAGCTGTGGGTTCAGCCGTGGCTTGAAGCCTGTAGCGGGTGCGAACGCTTTGTCCACTTTTTCCTTTACCGCCCGCGAAAACTCGAATGTGATAGGTTCCTGGCTCTAAGACGGTGGTAATGGTTTTGTTGTTAGTATCGCTTTTAAGGGAGGGTTGCAGAACGACCTGTCCGCGATCGCCCAAGAGTTGAAGATTAGCATTGGCTTGTAATTTGCTCAGGGATAGGCTGATACTGCTACGACTGCCTAAGACGAAGCGGAAGAAGTCGTTTTTATTGCTGCCGCTGAGCCGATCGCCAATCTTTTTCCCACTGGCTAAATTAATAACTTTGGCTTGACTGAACGTTTTTCCTGTGCGATCGCCAGACATGCTTCACCTCAGTATCAAACAACACTAAAAATAAAGTGCCCGATACGGAGGAGAGGTGCGACATCTAATTCTTGGCAAAGCAGGCAAACCTTTTAAGGTCAGCAAATGACAACCCAGAGATCAACTTGTATTTTTTGGGTAATAAACTCCAAAGAGATTAAAGAGTAATTTTTTATACTAGAGAATCCGTGGTATTACGAATTTTGTAGTCTGTATCCATTAGAAAGTTGAAGCTTGATTTAACCTTTTCCTTAAGAATCTCAAACACTTGATCTAGACCGATGAACCGACAAGCTTTGCTCTCAGGCAACTTTAATATTCGACTCAGAAGCGCCTCATCCTATAGAACCCATTTGACATCTTTCTGGTCATTGCGAACTGCTGAAAGGGCGCGGCATTTGCCTCAACATTTTGGCAACCTAAGGGATCTGCATTGAAATAAAGTCCCAATAGGAT
>Ga0335397_10005937_pt1 | contig 15871 bp, 12 predicted proteins | sample MAT04_FD_205740 | JGI IMG/M metagenome (GOLD analysis project Ga0335397, IMG submission 205740) | Freshwater microbial communities from Lake Fryxell liftoff mats and glacier meltwater in Antarctica - MAT-04 (spades assembly) (version 2) ... | reverse complement strand
CCACGGCGCGAACGGCTATCTGCTGGATCAATTCCTCACCGACCATAGCAATGCTCGAAATGACGAGTACGGCGGTGGCGTGAAGGGGCGCCTCAAGCTCATCACCGAAGTCATCGACGCAACGAGGCGCGCTGTGGGCGCAGATTTCCTGGTGGGACTGCGGATCTCGCAGGGCAAGGTGAACGACTTTGGGCACCGCTGGGCGGGGGGTGAGGCAGACGCTGCGTTGATCTTCCGCACACTGGGGCAGCAGCCCATTGACTACCTGCATACGACGGAGTTCGAGGCATGGCAGCCCGCGTTCGGCGAATACGGTCCCAGCCTGGCTGCACTCGCGCGCAGGTATGTCACGGTACCGCTGCTCGCCAACGGCTCGTTGCACGACCCGGTGCGTGCCGCTGCACTACTGGGTGGAGACGAAGCCGACATGGTGTCGCTAGGCCGGGGCGCGCTGACCCATCCGGACTGGCCAGACCGGGTTCGCGCCGGTATGCCGCTGGATACTTTCGACGGTCGGATGCTGGCGCCGATAGCGGACCTGGCCAATGCCGACCGCCAGAGTACATTCCTTCGAAACGCGGGTTAGCCCGAGTGTGAGGCGACAATGAAAGATCTTCGCATTACGACGGAAAAGGCGGAGCTGGACATCCCGTTGGTCCATCGGATCCTCTCTGAGCAGACCTCCTGGGCCAAAGGCATTTCACTTGCGGTGGTTCAAAGGTCAATTGAACACTCGCTCTGCTTTGGCGGGTTCCTTGGTGGTGCTCAAGTGGCCTTTGCGCGTCATCTCCGACTACGCAACGTTTGCCAACGTCGTGGACGTATTCGTGCTCTCCGAGCATCGCGGCAAGGGTTACGGCAAGGCGCTTATGTCGGCTGTACTCGCGCATTCTCAGCTTCAAAGGCTACGCCGCATGATGCTGGCCACAGAGGACGCGCATGGGTTGTACGCTCGGTTCGGCTTTGCGGCTCCGCTGTACCCGCATTCACTCATGGAGCGTTACGTCCCGGGCATCTATGCAGCCGCCCCCTGACAATCCATTCAAGCCGAGCCCGATTTATAGCTTCATTGAAAGATGCTCCACGTGCTGTTTCTTCAAGAGCCGGCTCGCATGTTGCGGGTTGTCGCAATTCCAGCATTGGCCCGCACTCGTCGGACACGCTCTTTTTCCGCAAGTGATATCACCCTATAAATGGAGGACGCTATGCCGCATTTTGTAGTCGATTGCTCAAAGACCATTCTGCAATTTCATACCGAGGCAGAAATTATCGAACGCGTTCATCATGCGGCCAACTCAACCAGCCTTTTCGACGAGGGTGATATCAAAGTTAGAGTCAATCCTTACAGGATCTATTCCGTTGGCAATGCACCCGACGCCTTCATCCATGTATTTGCCAGCATCATGGAGGGCCGTAGTGTTCAGCAAAAGGCCGACTTGTCCAGGCGGTTGGTCAGTGAGCTCGTGTCCATGTTCCCGCATGTTCCCAATATCGCAATGAACGTCGACGAGTTCGAGAAAGCAACCTACTGCAATCGGGCAATGCTTTGAGCGCAGGCGAAGTTTTGGAGCCTTCTGGCTGGTGCGCGGGGACGCGCCGCAACGTATCCGGAACCTCCTCAGAGTACTAAGTAATTAGTACATCTCTCCTGCCTCTCACTTCTACACCTGGTGATTCCAATGAAGATCAAAGAACGACGCTCTCCCCTGTCTGGCGTCGCTGCACGGTTGTCGTTCGCGGCGAAGCGACCGGCTACCTGGACTTGCGTCATGGCACTGTGGCTGATCCTGGCTGGCACATCGACTGCCGCCACAGCGCCAGTTGCGCCCGGCGAGAGAAGCTCCATCAGGCAGCTCTGGTTCTCCCTCGACACGTTCGCCGAGGTGGAGGCCGAGTTCGACAGGCTCAAGGTGGTACTGACCGATACACCGAAAGCACCGGCTCCCGGCCGCTCCACGCGGACCAGCGGGACCGGCCCAAGCGGCTTTCCAGCGCCATACGTGATCGACAATGTCGGCGGGCGTTTCCATGTGTACGCCGAACGACGCCGGCCCCAGCATCCAGTGGGACCGCTGCCGTACGTGTCGCAGGATGTGGTGTTCAATACGCCCGATCCGGGCGTGTCGCCTGTCGGCACCCTGACCTGGCCGGCGTCAGGCTCGAACTTCCCAGCAGTTGTACTGGTGGCGGGTACAGGCCCCCACACGCGCGACGCCGGCATGTCGCTGCACAAGACCCTCCTCGTACTGGCGGATCACCTGACTCGACAAGGGTTTGCGGTGCTTCGGTACGACAAACGCGGAGTCGGGCTGACTGGGGGTGCGCTGCATCCGGGTTCGACCACTGATGACTACGCTGCCGATGCTCTTGCTGCCGTTCGCTTCCTGAAACTGCAACCGAATATCGATCCGGCAAGGATTGGACTGGTCGGCCACAGTGAGGGCGGAATCATTGCTGCAATGGTCGCCGCCGAAGCACCGGAGGACGTGGGATTCATCGTGATGCTTGCGGGCACCGGACTGCCCGGCCTGGAAAACCAGAGCCTGCAGGGTGCTGCATTTGCGCGTGCCGACGGGGTTCCGGAGCCACTGATCCTCCTCAACCAGAAACTGGAGCGGGTACTGCTTGGAATCGCGCTTAGCAAGCTAGGGCACCAGGAAGCGCTCGATGCGATGCGCATGGCGACAAAGGCACTGCCGGCTGAAGACAAGGCAATGCTCGAAATGCCGCCCCAAGGACTCCCTGCCGAGGCGTTCGAGAGTTCACTTTCGCCATGGTTTCGTCACTTTCTGGCGCTGGATCCGCGCACCTACCTTGAGAAGGTGAGATGCCCGGTGCTTGCACTTGTTGGCGAGAAAGACCTGCAGGTGCCACCTGCCGAAAATCTTGAAGGCATCGAGCGTGCCCTCGAGCGCGGTGCAAACCCACACGCAACCGTGCGCCAACTCCCGGGCATCAACCACAACCTCCAGACCGCCAGAACCGGCAAGTTGAGCGAGTACCTCCTGATCGAAGAAACCGTAGACCCTTCGGTGCTTTCGTTGATGTCGACATGGATGAAGGACGTGGGAGCAAACAGCAGGTAACTACTCCTGCGGCGTGGGATCGCTCCAGCGCTTTCCTGCACGGCTGGATCAGTGACTTGAGCAGACCTTCGCCGAATCAGATACGAATCGTGTCAGCCGACTGCCACGCTCATGACTTATGCCACCCATTCGGGCGCTTTCCGGGCCCGCCGCTCACGACGATCGCTCGAGGTCGCCGCCCTTCCGGGATCTACGATGTACGCACCCATCACGATTGCCATTCTGTCCGCGCTAGCCACCGCCGTTGCCCACGCGATCGAAATCGACGGTCGCATCGCGCCGGGCGAGTGGGATGGCGCACAGCACACCAGTGACTTCCGTCTGACCCAACCGCTTTCACGCGCGCCGGCGCCACAACCCACCGAGGCTTGGATCAGCGCCACTCCAGAAGGGCTCGCGATTGCATTCCGCAACCTGCAGCACGGGAGCGTCCCCCGGACTCGGCAACGTGCGCAGCGCGACCAGGGCGGTCCGATGGACCGCGTGAACCTGTACGTCGACTTCGATGGCGATGGCCGCACGGGCTACAACTTCACGCTTCTAATGTCCGGCAGCATCGTCGATGGCACGATCACCAGCGAGAACCAGTTCAACAGCGACTGGGACGGCGACTGGTTGCATGCCACCAGCGAGGACGAGGCCGGCTGGACCGCAGAAATGCTGATTCCGTGGCACATCGCGCCCATGCGCAAGGGCGGTAATGGCATGCGGACGATTGGCTTGTCGCTTGATCTCGTCCTCGGCGCCACCGGCGAGCGCGCGTCCTGGCCGACGGTGAGCTTCAACGAGCCCCGCTTCCTGTCGAAATTCGAGAGCATCGAGCTGCCGCTGTACAGCCAGTCGCTGCTGGCCATCACCCCCTACGTGGTGGGCGTGCACGACGCGATCGGGCGCCGCGCCGAGTTCCAGGGCGGCGGTGACATCTTCTGGAAGCCGAACGGCCAGTTCCAGCTCAGCGCGACAGTCAATCCGGATTTCGGCCAAGTGGAGAGCGACGAACTGGTCGTGAACTTTGGCGCGGTCGAGACCTTCTTCAACGACAAGCGCCCGTTCTTCACCGAGAACCAGGGCTTCTTCGACGTGCCGTTCGGGTCACTGGGCAACGCGAACCGACTCTTCTATACGCGCCGTGTCGGGGGTCCTCGTGACGACGGCCTTGGCCCGGGCGACGTCACCGCCGCGCTGAGACTCAACGGCAGCTTTGCCGGCCTCAACTACGGCGTCTTCGCTGCGAGCAAGGGCGACAACGTTGGCCGCGACTTTTACGTAGCCCGTGTCACGCGGGACTTTGCCGCGCAGGGTTTAGGAGCCACCGTCACCCACGTGCGGCACCCCTTGCTCGACCGCGAAGCCGACGCGTACGCGGTGGACCACAATATCCGACCGACGCCGCAATGGAATATCCGCACCACGGCAGTGGGTGCGTCGGTCGACCAAGCGGGCATAACCACGCGCGACAGCGGAGCGCAGATGCGCATCGACCATGACATGGGACAGGGATGGCGCCAGCAGCTCTACCTGCTGCACCTGGGCGGCAATCTGCAGCTCAACGACCTTGGATTCCTCGAGCGGAACGACTTGAACCAGGCGCGCTACGAGGTGGCCCGACGGCTGACGCAGCTGCCCGTCGAGTCGGCCTTCAGCGCCCATGCGATCCGCGCCGCCGTGTCGACGCGATACAACGACAACGGGGACCACCTCGCCGAGACCTGGTCGGTCAACCGCCGCAGCGAGCGGCGCGACGGCGGCAGCCAGACTGTCGATGTGACCGGTTGGACCGCGGGACAGGACGACCTCCTCACCCGTGGCAATGGCCTGGTGCGTACACCGGCGAAGCTGTTCGCGTACTTCGATCGTTTTCGTCCGCGCAGGGGCCACTGGGCCTGGTATGCGAACGCTCGGTACGCCGCCGATGGACTGGGCGGAGCTGGCAAGGGCGCGGTGGCGCTCTACTTCGTGCCGACCTATCACGTGAACGACATCCTGAGTGTCACCGTTGGATTGGAGGCAAGACACGATCCGGACTGGCTGCTGTGGCGCGGCGGCAATCTGCTCGGACATTCAGTGCCGAACAGATCTCCTTCAACGCCGGCGTGACGTGGCTGGTGGACGAGCGCCAGGAACTGCGGTTGCGGCTGGAGGCGATCGGGCTGGAGGCGCGCGCGGAACAGGCCTGGCGCGTGGCGGCCGATGGAACGCCGATGGCGGTGAACGAACCCTTGGCCGATTTCGGGCTACGCGACATGGGCTTCCAGGTGCGCTATCGCTACGAACTGGCGCCACTCTCGCACCTGCACATCGCGTACGTGCGAGGCGGGCGTCTCTTCAATGCAGCGATCGACGATCCATTCGACGCGCGCGATGAGTTCTCGGGCGCGTTCGGCCTTCGCGATAGCGAGCAATTGCTGGTGAAGTTGTCGTACCGCTTCGAAATCTAGGACAGCAACGGCCCCACTACGTTCTCTCCCGCAGTTTTCGCCCCGACCGTTCTGCCAGCTGGCGCGGTCTACTACACAAGGCAGCGCAACACCATGTTCTCGATACTTGCATCAGCAGGACAACGATCGACAGCTCTGCTCCTTCTCGGACTTGCGATCTGCCCGACCGCAGTGGCAGGCGACCTCGAACCACCAGCCTATGCCTCGAATCTGCGTCGCACCGTGTACCTTGATGGCGCGGGTGAGCAGCGCTTTGCAATCGAAGATCGAATGCGGCACTACAAGGTGCCCGGAGTCAGTGTCGCGATCGTGGAAGGCTGCAGGGTGGTCGATGCCAGGGGCTTCGGATATGCGACGCCGGAAGGCCGACCCGTGCGCCCCGAAACAGTGTTCCAGGCCGGCTCCGTCAGCAAGGTCGTGGCGTCGGCAGGGGCGTTGAAGCTAGTCGAGGACGGTCTCTTGTTGCTGGATGAAGACGTGTCGCGGCACCTTGGCGGGTGGGCGCTACCCCGCACCGAAGCCTTTGATCACAGTCCAATCACGCTGCGGCAACTGCTGACGCATAGCGCCGGACTGACCGTGGCCGGGTTCAACGGATATCCGGTCGGCACCAGGTTGCCGAACCTGACGGAGATCCTGGAAGGCAAGCCGCCCGCCAACACGGACCCGGTGCAGGTCGTAACCAAGCCCGGGACGAAGTGGAGCTACTCCGGCGGCGGCTTCATGGTGATGCAGGCGATGATGGAACAGGCAAGCCGGCAGTCGTTCCGGGACCTGATGCGGGAACAGGTGCTGCTGCCCGCAGGCATGCAACACAGTGCCTACCACCCGCTCACCGAGGCATCTGCTGCAGATGCGGCCACGGGTACGCAGGCCGACGGCACCCCGATCCAGGGCGGCTGGCTGCAGAATCCCGAGCATGCGGCGGCCGGGCTCTGGTCGTCGCCCAGCGACTTGTCCCGCTTCGCCATCGAACTCGTACGTTCGATGCGTGGCGAACAGGGCGCGCTTCTGAAACCCGGTAGCGCCCGGGAAATGATGCGACGCCAGATCGGCGACTGGGGCCTGGGGCTGGAAGTGTCTCGCGAAGGCGTGCCCGGCAAGTTCAGTCACACCGGCGCCACGATTGGCTACCGCACCCTTTGGCTGATGTTCCCGGACACCTGCCAGGGTGCGACGATCATGATCAATGCTGACGAGGGCATGGCCCTCGCCTACGAAGTGGCGCGTGGCATTGCCGATCAGTACCGCTGGCCCGATCCCATGGTCTCAGAGCACGTGGCTTATGAAGCGACGACACAGGAAGTCTCAGACCTCTTCATCGGCACCTATCGGCTGAGAGACTTTCCAACGGAGCGTTTCCAGGTGGAGCGGCGGCCGGGGGGCGACCTGACCTGGTCGCGCCTGGGGCGCGGGCATAAGAACTTGGTAGCGTCCAGCCGTGACCAGCTCCTGTCACCCGACAGCGGGAAGCGCCTGGTCGCACTTGAGCGCGCAGAGGGGACTGGCATGGTGAGGACCCTCGAGTTGCGGTTTCCGGGCGGCATCAACATTGCTGAGCGGGTCAAGCCGTAACGATCGCCTGCAATTACGCAAACAACGACGAAAAGTGACCGTAGGCGCCTAACGCCATGGCTGCACGCCTTAGAACCCGCGGTACCCACGCAAGGGATCGCAGCCGCCAACCGCTTTACCCTGGAGTGCTATGAAAGCGATCGTTTATGAAAAATACGGGGCGCCAGATGTTCTCCATCTGAGCTGCTTGGCGAAGCCTATCCCTCAGGACGATGAAGTTCTAATAAGGCTACGTGCGACAACCGTGACATCCGGAGATTCAAGGGTACGCAGTCTCCGCATGCCGGTCGGCTTCGGACTGATAGCGCGCATCGTGCTTGGGTTCTTTAGACCCAGGCGACCGGTTCTCGGAACGGAGCTCTCTGGTGAGATCGAGTCGGTTGGTAAGAACGTAGCCAATTTCAAGGTCGGCGATCGGGTCTTCGCGTTTGCCGGTGCCTCCATGGGCTGTTACGTGGAATACAAGTGCATGCGCGAAACAGGAATAGTGGCGATGAAGCCGCGAAACCTGACTTACGACGAGGGCGCCGCACTTTCGTTCGGAGGCACCACCGCGCTGGACTTCTTCCGGAGGGGAAATCTGCAACGTGGAGAAAAGGTGCTCATCAATGGCGCCTCAGGAAGCGTAGGCACGGCGGCGGTTCAACTTGCCAAACACTTCGGCGCCGATGTAACCGGAGTGTGCAGCTCCGCGAACTTGGAACTGGTGAGATCTCTGGGCGCCGATCACGTGATTGATTACGCCGCAGAAGACTTCACCAAGAATGGGGAAGTCTACGACGTCATCATTGATACTGCCGGCACGGCGCCGTATTCCCGGAGCAAGTGTTCGCTGAAACCTGGGGGCCGTCTGCTTCTGGTTCTAGCGGGGCTACCGGATATGCTCGCCATCCCATGGGTTTCCCTGACAACCAGTAGGACTATCATCGCCGGCCCCGCGGCCGAGCGCCGGGAGGACTTGCTGCTTCTTGCCGAGTTGGCCGAGGCGGGGCACTTCAAACCCGTAATCGATCGGCGTTTTGCCTTCGAGCAGATCGTCGAGGCTCATCGGTACGTCGACACCGGCCGAAAGAAGGGAAATGTCGTGGTTACTCTGGGTTGACCTCGAGCGGTCATACGAACCTGTCTTCTCCCGCACGTTTAGCGGTCCGATCGCGATCGAGCCGCGCCCGCTGCATAGGACACCCAAGCATTCGTTCATGCACTGCACCGCGAGTTCAAGGAAGTACGACGATTCTGCGTTTCGGTGAGGAATACGATCGCGGATTTGGAACGGTCGCGACATTCGACGTCTGCTTTGGGTCTCGAGGATACAACTGCGAGAGGCGCTTCTCGGCCAGAAGCGGACATCGGAAGGTGCGAGACGGTTTGCTCCCGAAATAAGGTCATACGCATGAGACGGCCACTAATCTCACTACGCCCGTGCTCCCGTCGACTTCGATTAACTGACCGTCCTTAATCGCCGTGCTGATGCCGCCGATACCAGCCACACATGGCAAGCCCAATTCGCGCGCTACGACCGCGCCATGTTGCAACGCGCCGCCGATTTCGAGCACGACAGCGGCCGCGTTGGTGAAAATTGGCGTCCAGCCCGGGTCAGTCGTGTAGGCAATCAGCACTTCGCCCTTGAGCAGGGGCTTTTCATGGGGTGAGCGAAGAGTCCTCGCAAATCCCGAGACAAGGCCCGGTGACAAGCCCACTCCGCAGAACTCACCGTCTCGACAAGCGCCAGAGGGTGGCCGAAGGATGCGACCGCGCGAATCAATGACTGGAGGGAAGTTGATCACTTGCGACGCAAGTTGGTCGTAGTACTTTCGACGCTCGGCGCGGATTGCCCGGAGATCAAGCTCAGGTTCGACACCCGCGGCCAGTTCTTCGAACGTCAGGTCGAAGACATGTGCCGGTTGGTCCAATCTGCCCAATCGATGCAGACGCTCACCTTCCAGGACGATTTTTCGACGTAGTTCATGCAGGATTATCAGCAGATGTTGCTTCGGCGTGTCGCGCAATCCGGCGAATAGCTCGATGACCATGTTGAGCCGTCGCAGTAATCCGCGTCTGATCGGACCTGATCGTGCAATAACGGTAGCGGCCGCCGTTCTTCGTCGCTCGACCTGGCGGCGCGCTGCCGCAACAGGATTGGCGTCTGCGTCATTCACCGCCATCGCCACGACTTGCTTCAAAGCAATCAGCGGCGCGTCGGCATAGCGGGGATGCGCCAAGTCCATTTCCATCGGACCCCGAGAGCCGAACTGCCGGACGAAGCCGTTCCAAGCCTCCATAAATGGCGCGGGGAGGTCTTTTGAATTAACAAGTCGCTCTAGTTCTTGTGCGTCTAAACGTTGCCCGGGCTCAAGTTGTCTTGCCAAGCGATACATTTCAAGACTCATGGCGACGACAACATTGCCCTCAAATCCCCGATCGAGCTTGTCCCGCAGCTCGTCGTCCGCCTTGACCATGCTTTCCGACAGAATTCCAAAAGCCTGCACGCCGAATACACCTGGGGCGACGCAGGGAAGCGAAACATCCATCACCGTCCTGAGGGGATCCGTGACGTAAGTAGTCCAGAAGGATTCCAGTGGCAGCGAATAGTCGGCACCGGCGCTCAGTTCGCGCTCGTAGACGCTGAGCTTTCGTGTAATCCTTCGGTGCATGTGCTGCGGGGCGACGAACGGTAGAATGCTGGTGGCCAGCATGCGCCGCAGTCGCCACCATGCTCGAGGTATGCGCCACAACATTCGAAGGCGTGCCCATGTCGGCCGATGCGGTGCTTTGTACTCTTGCGGATCGACCCCTTCGAGAATGCGCGCCATCATCGCGTCACTCATTTCCATTTTCTTTGCCATGCGGCGGGGGCTACTGAGCCACATGGCATTGGACAGGTCGAGATACATGCGGCCACCCTCCATCATGACCAGTCCGTCAGCTGCACCGAGTTCCAGATCGAGCCGCCCAAAAGCGTGGTAGCTCAGGTCAGAGAACAACCGGTGAAACGTATCGAGCCCCAACGGCGAAATTGGCGCATTGATTGTCAGCCCGCTCGAGAGGGCGATATCCATGTACAGGCGTCGGCGTTGGCCGGGCTTGGTCATCAGCCGTTCCGGCAGCGGCACGAACGCGGTAACTGGTCTGGCCTGCAACAGGTAAACGATGTCGTCGCCGATCGCCCATTCGATGTCGACTGGGTGCTGGAAGATCGTCTCGACCCGCTTTAATTGCTGCAGTAGCCGATCAAGGTGGTCGGCGGTCAAGCACGCATCCAAGCAGCGAAAATCCCGCCGATCGGTCAGGGTGCCGTCGGCTTGGAGCCAACGGCTGACCTGCTTGTCATTGATCGAATGTTCGACAAGTCCGCCGGTCAGCTTGTCGAGCACCCAAGAGTCGGGCGTCACAAGGCCCGCAGCAACCGTTTCACCCTGTCCCCAGTTGGCATTGATTACCGCTTGGTCGTAATCGTTGTTGAGTGGGTTGAGGGAAAAGGCCACCCCAGCGACGTCACTGTCGACCTGTTGTTGAATCACGACTGCCATGCTCGGTGAGGCCAAGCGCAGGCCGCGGGCTGCCTTGTACGCGATGACACGCTCATCGAACATCGACGCGAAGCATGAGCGAATGGCGTCGACAAGGTCAGCCGCCTTCACGCCCAACCGTGTCTCGTAGCCACCGGCAAACGAGACGCCATGCAAATCCTCCTGCGGCGAAGAGGAACGCACGGCGAACAGTTCGGCGCTGGTTAACGAGGCAAGTTGCGCTTGCATCAGGTCGAGGGCGGTTTTTTGGAAATTGTCTAGGGGAAGACTTGCGGCGTGCGCCTTTATCGAGTCGCAAAGCGACTTCCATTGCCCGGGCGCTGCATCTTGCAGCAAGCGCCAGTCCGCGGAGTCCAGGATCGGCGCGATCCAAGGTGCAAAGAAGTGGCTGGTCAGCACTACGCCGGGCGGCACGGTCAGGCCGGCGGAAGCAAGTCGAATCAACGAGTGGCCTTTGCCACCGACGTGCTCTATCGATGCCGAAGTAGTCCGGGGGAACGGCACGACCGCGACAATTTCATCTTCGCGTGAAGCACAGTTACGAGTGCTCATTTTCTGCCGCCTGCACGTGCACGTGCCAAACGCGTGGCACCGGCTTCGTACATGTCTCGTACGATGACCTTTCCCACGCTGCCATTGCCCCCATCTGCGGGTGTCAGGGCTCGATCGAGCAAGTCGGCAATGCCTTCCAGGAGCTCATCCGTCGGTGGAATCTGGCTGGTGTCCATGATTTGAGCCATCGAAACCAACCCGTACGAGAGCATGTTCATGATGTGCGCCGTGACCGCAGAGTTCACGTCTTGACGAATCGCGCCGGCTTGCTGCATTGCCTCCACGAAGTCTTTGCGCGACGCACCCGACCGGCTCCCGGAAAGGAAGTTGCCGGGTCGCCTCAAGTAGTTGCCAAACACGCGCGAGTCCTGCCGCAGCATGGCCGACATCACGGCGTTGTCGTTCAACGCCTTTAGCGCACAGCGATACATTCCGCCGACGGTGCCGCCTCGGGGATCAGCCTCCACGGTCTCGACCCAAACGAGGGCGTACGCCTGCATCTCCCGCAAAATCAACGCTTCGAGCAGCGCCTCCTTGCTGGTGAAATGCAGATAGACGGCCCCCTTGCTGACCCCGGCCTCCGCAGCAACATCCGCAACGGTCGCCTTGTCGAAGCCGAAATGCAGGAACAATTTGGCTGCGGCGTCGAGCAGCTGCTGCTCTCGTGCCGAATGCGTCGTACTCGTTGCGTCCATGTGACCTCGTGACCAATTGTGCCTTATTGGTCACTATGCCACTGGGGGCGCCTCTAGTCCATCATTTTTCACGCATTGACTCCCTCGGACCGGACGGGGCTCCTGGGTTTGCCAAGGCGATTGCCGTGCACATATTGTACGGCGTATACTTTTAGACCTCGTATTCTTGTGCCCGGATGATGACAGGTCCCGTCGCCCCCGAAGTCAATCGCCGGCAGCGCAAGCGGGCGCAAACCGCGAACCACCTCGCGGACACCGCGTTCCGCCTGTTCGAGACGCATGGCTACGACGTGGTCGCGATGGAACAGATCGCCGACGAAGCCGACGTGGCGAAAGCAACGCTTTACAACTACTTCCCCGTCAAGGAAGCGCTCGTCGCGCATCGGTTTCGAGAAGACATTGCCGCGGGGATGGCCGAACGCGCAGCTGCACTAACCGCGCGCAAGACCTTCGAAGCGCGCATGCGTTATTTGCTGCGCGAATCGGCCGCTTGGCACACCGCGCGGAGGGCCTATCTTCCCCACTATCTGCGGTATCTGACCAGCCAAGCTCGCTACGACGAGACGCCCCATGAAAAGACCATCGAAAACGGTAGTCGAGAGATCCTCACCCTTATGTTTCAGGCCGCCCAACAATCCGGCGAGGTTGATACGCGACAGTCGGCCGCGCAGATCGCCTGGAGCTTTGAATACCTGCTCTTCGGTGCGGTCGCCGCTTGGCTCGTTGACCCAGGCACAGACCTGACGAAGCGATTTCTCGCCGCTTTTGATCTGGCCATGCACGGCATGGCGATCAGCCCAAAAGCGAAGCAGCCAAAATCACATACCGCAGGAGCCAAATAGTGGCCTTTGATCCGAGCATCGAAACCAAGCCAGTCGGGTCAGCTCCACTGGGCCTTCCGCTACTCACCTACATCCGACAGGACCCGTTGGGTGCAGCCAGTCATTTCCAAAGACGCTTTGGCGACGTAGCACGACTGAACATCCTCTTTCGCCGTATCTACTACTTCTTTAGCCCCGAGGCTGCCCGCCAGATCTTGGTCGACCATCAGGCGGACTTCACGCGCGAAGCTCGCCTGCTCAAGATCTTCAAGTCCTTTCAAGGCAAAAATGTCCTGACTACCGAAGGGCCAGATTGGGAGCGGCAACGACGCATTCTGACCCCCGGCTTCTCACCCAAACGCATCGTTGGCTATATGGGCCTGATGCGCGCTGCCATAGAAGATTGCGTCTGCGAAGAACTCCCTTCCGAGCCAGGACGAAGCGCAACCATTGACGTTGATTTTCTGACGACGCGCATCACCATGGATGTGATCCTGCGCACGCTTTTTTCTCACGCGACAACACGAGCGGAGGCGAGCAGCGTTTCAATCGCCATCCGCGCCTTGACCCGACAAAGCATGCGCGAAGTTTTTTGGGCCTTTATGCCACCCAGGTGGCTGCCCTACCCCGGCCGTGCCGCCAAGCTAGAGCACATGCGCACCATCAACGCCCTGACGGCAACGCATATCAAGGCGCGGACAGGTGAACCAAGGGGCGCCGCCGCCAAGGGCGACGTTCTTGACATGCTACTGGCGGCTCGCGATGACAATCCGACGACTGGCAGCGCAACCCTCACGTCTCAGGAAATCCACGACAACTGCTTCCTGCTTTTCAGCGCGGGCTTTGACACCGCCTCCTCCGCGCTGACCTGGTGGATTGGCCTGATGGCGACGCATCCTGACGTCGCTGAAGAGCTGCGCTGCGAGATAGGCAGCGCAAACGCCAGCGCTTCGTCGATGGAAAGCATCGCGCGCCTGCCCTATCTGAATGCAACCATCAAAGAGGCGATGCGCCTGTATCCGCCATCCACGGCGCTGTTCACCCGCGTCGCACTACGCGACGTCGTGATCGCCGAGACGCCTGTTTCAAAGGGCTCGCTAGTCGTGGTGCCGATTTGGCATTTGCATCACGACCCGCGATCCTTCTCCGCGCCCAACACGTTTCACCCCGAGCGCTTTATGCCCGGCGCACCATCAATTCCTCGCAGCGCATACTTGCCTTTCGGTGCCGGGCCACATTTCTGTCTCGGCCAGCATTTCGCCACCATCGAAATGGCACTGATTGCTGCACACCTCGTTGAGAATTTCGACCTGTCCTTGGAAGAAGGCGCCGCCCTGCCTGAGCCCGTTGTGGATATTGCACTGAAGCCTAAGACGACCTTGCGCGTGCGTTTTGCGCGGCGCCAGCGAAACTCCTAGCCGCGCGGGCCTTAGCGATGACAACCCCAAGAATGGGGTCAGCGTGGACTGCCCCGCATTCCACAGACAGGTAGTCAGGATACAGACCTGACCGCTTGATACTTCCGCTCTGCCTGCATCGGCGACTGGTAGCCCAGTGCCGAATGCATGCGGACGCGGCTGTAGAACAGCTCGACATACTCAAACACCGCCATACGTGCGGCGTCACGGCTGTCGAACGGCTTGTCGTCGACCAGTTCCAGTTTGAGCGTGGCGAAGAAACTCTCGGCCATCGCGTTGTCGTACGGCATGCCTGGCCGGCTCATGCCCAGCTGGATTTGCGCTACCTCCGCTTTTGCCCGGTAACGCCCGCCGCGCCTCGGGCAGCGGGAGGACCGCCGACAGCTGCGGCTGCCCATTTTTGGATGTGCCAGTCGAGTTCAATTAACTTTCCATTCACAGCTGTACTCTCCAAGTGCGACATAGTCGAATTATGGCGTTCCCGTTGTCGCCTGTGCTGCTTCTGCGGACTTTCAAATGCCGCGCACATGTCCGCTTTCGGTCGAGGCTGTGTGAAAACTCCACAGCGAACTTGCAGGCGTGCCGCCACGTGCAGCGGATCTTTCGGTCGAGTTTGAGCTGCGGGCGAAAAAAGGCAGCCGGTCAGGCTGCCATCGCGCTCATCAACCGCTGCATTCCGACGATCTTGATCACCCGCTTTATGTTGTAGGCCAGTACTGCCAAACTCATCTCTGTACTGACCCGTTTCAGTGTCCTTGTCAGCAACGGAGTCGTACCCATCCACGCCTTGAGCGTGCCGAATACGTGCTCGACGGTCTGTCGGCGGACGCGTGCCGCATCAGGGCGTGCCTCAAGTCGCGTCTGCATGGTTTCGAGCACATGCTCGTGTTCCCAACGACCGATGCGTCGGTATGGCGCCGGCGTGCACTTCGCCTTGATCGGGCAGCGCGGACACGCGGACGACCAGTACTTGTGAATCGTCATCCCGTTTTCGATCGTGGCGAACCGATGGATCGCGGTCTCCCCTGCCGGACAGATATATTCGTCATGCTCGGGATCGTAGGCAAAGTCCCGCTTGTCGAATCGACCGTCGGCCTTGCTGTTCGACGTGAGCGGCTTTGGAACAAGTGGAATGATCCCGACCTGCTCGCATGCCAGGATCTCTTCACCTTTGAAATAGCCGCGGTCCGCCAACGCCGTGAGCTGCGCTGTTCCGAGCGCATCACGCGCCTGCTTTGCCATCGAGGCGAGCTGCGTGCGATCGTGGCCGACGTTAGTGACCTCGTGCGCCACGATCAGATGATGCTCGGCGTCCACTGCCGCCTGGAGGTTGTAGCCAACCACGCCGGTGCCGCGGCCACTTGATGCCATCGAGCGCGAATCCGGATCGGTCAGCGAGATCTGGTTGTCCGGCGCTGCCTCCATCTGGCGGCCGACCTCCTCGAGCTGCTGCATCTGCTCACGCACCTTGGCGAGCTTTTCCTTCAGGTGCGGAACCCGTCCCTCAGGCAATGCGCTGGGATCGCGGTCTGCCCGATCGAGCTCGGAGAGATAGCGAGCGACGCTCTCTTCAAGCTGATGCATTCGTGCCTTCAGCTTGTGCGCGGTGAAGTTCTTGTCTCGATTGTTGACGGCCTTGAACTTGCTGCCATCGATGGCGACCACCGCGTTCGAGAACAGCTTCATCTGCCGGCAGAGGAGGATGAACTGGCTGCACACCTTGCCGATCGCTTCGCCACTGTCCTTGCGGAAGTCT
>Ga0335397_10005935_pt1 | contig 15878 bp, 11 predicted proteins | sample MAT04_FD_205740 | JGI IMG/M metagenome (GOLD analysis project Ga0335397, IMG submission 205740) | Freshwater microbial communities from Lake Fryxell liftoff mats and glacier meltwater in Antarctica - MAT-04 (spades assembly) (version 2) ... | reverse complement strand
CTATCCCTTCAATATTGCGCCCAATTTATGGCAATCTGTCGGGGCAGATGCCTTCGCCCACGATGCCAGGCAGGCACTGATCGCAGCCGAAGGTTTGGCAAAATGATCGAAAAGCAAGACCAGGGACTCGTATTATTGTGTGATTTGCAGGGACTCATTCTGCGTGTACTGCGCAATGATCTGGGTCTGGCAAAAGCCGCACCGGGCCAACTATTCTTTGGTCTGGTTGAGAACGTCAGCCGCGGGAAAGCCATGAACTTCCTGACCGATCTTAAGTCTCAAGGTGCGGTTTCGGATTGGGAAATGAATGTTCCTGCCGCGGACGGCCTTATGACCCTGCACTTTGCCGGAGGCCTGACAGGCGACTCTTTGCTGATCACTGCCGGCGTAAATGGTCAATTGGCAGGGCGTTTGTACGGCGATATGCTACGCATCAATGACGATATGCTGCGCATCAATAATGAACAGACCAACATGTTACGCTCTGCCATTAAAGACAGGCTCGAAACCGGCAACCCGACCTCTAACTCCATGTTTGATGAGATCAGCCGACTGAACAATGAGTTGGTGGACATGCAGCGCGAGCTTGCCGGCAAAAATGCCGAACTTGAAAAACGAGTTGTGGAACGCACACGTGAACTGCGTGAGACCCAGGAACAACTCATCCGCCACGAAAAGCTGGCTGTGCTGGGACAAATGGCTGGAAGCGTGGGACACGAACTGCGTAACCCGCTGGCTGTCATTAATAACGCTCTTTATTACTTGAAAATGGTGGGAGCAAACGGGGACGAAAAAGTGAAGGAATATCTGGGTATCATCCAAACCGAAACGCACACCGCCGAGAAGATCATCACCGACCTGCTGGATTTCGCGCGCATCAAATCTGCGGAAGTAGAAGCTGTGTATGCTTCCGAGTTGGTCGCACGTGTCCTTGAGCGTTACCCAGTTCCAAAGGTTGTGCGCGTCAGGCTCGAAATTCCCGAAAACCTGCCCATGCTCTGTACCGACCCGCGCCAAATGGAACAGGTGCTTGGCAACCTGGTCACCAACGCCTGTCAAGCTATGTCAGCGGGCGGTGAACTGACGATCACAGCCAATCAGGAGCAGGAGATGATCGCCATTGCTGTGCAAGATAGCGGCGTGGGCATCACGCCCGAAAACATGAAAAAACTTTTTGAGCCGCTCTTCACCACCAAAGCCAAAGGCATCGGGCTGGGACTGGTCGTCAGCCAGAAACTGACCGAAGCAAACGGCGGCAGGATCGAGGTCGAGAGCGAAGCGGGCAAGGGCTCCACATTTACCGTTTATCTTCCCATAAAAGCCGAGGCACATCCATGAGCTGGCAAACCATCCTTTTCTTCAGTGTGTTGATACTGGGAGGCGGGGCAGGGTTGATGATATTTTGGCAGCAACGAATAGCTTACTACCAGAAGCAGTATGAAACAGCCGAATTGCTCAGGAAAACTCAAGAACAATACCAGGGATTGATCGAACACGCCTCTGACGGTGTTTTTATCGCCGATGCCAACGGGAAGTATCTCGAGGCCAACCCTAGTGGATGTGCGATGCTGGGTTATACACGCGACGAAATTCTTTCGAAAAGAATCTCTGACTTGGTCGCGCCCGAAGACATTGCGGCGACCCCTCTTCGCCTGGATGAATTGCGGCAGGGCAAAACCGTTCTCTTAGAACGACGCCTGATCCGCAAGAATGGCAGCCTGCTTCCGGTCGAAATCAGCGCCAGCATGGCGCCCGATGGACGGTTTCAGTCAATTATTCGCGACATCACCGAGCGCAAGCAGGCAGAGAAAGAAATCCAACAACTTTCCAGGTTTCCACACGAAAACCCCAATCCAGTCCTGCGCATCGCACAAAATGGCAAAATCCTGTACGCCAACCAGTCCAGTGAGCCGATCCTGACAGCCTGGGATCGGAATATGGGTCAGAATATCCCTGAAGAATGGCGCGCGCAAATTGCGTCGGTTCTTGAATCTGGTGAAACCAAAGAAGCGGAACTCAATTGGCAGGAAAAGATATTTTCATGTGCCATGACCCCCGTTCTGGATGAAGGTTATGTCAATATCTATGGACGCGACATCACCGATCGCAAACAGGCAGAAGAAGAACTAAAAGAAAGCGAAAGGAAATTAAGGGAACTCAACAGTGACCTGAAACAAGCCCAATCTATCGCGCACCTGGGCAACTGGAAATGGGATTTGAAAACCTCCACAGTCGAGTGGTCGGATGAAATGTTCAACATTTTCGGTATTGACAAAGACTCGTATAGCGGCAGGTTGGGTGACGTGATTGCCAAGGTCATCCATCCCGATGACCTGCATATCGTCCTACCTGAGAATGCCGCCAAGTTCGCGGGGAACAAACCGCAGGAATACCGCATCATCTGGCCCGATGGGAGCACCCATCATATTTGGGCAAAGGCGGGCGAATCCATCCTCGATGAGCAAGGCAATCCGGCATATCTGACCGGGATCGCACAGGACATCACCGAGCGCAAACAATCCGAAGAAAAGCTTACGGCTTCGGAGGTGCGCTATCGCCGCCTGTTCGAGACAGCCAAAGATGGTATTCTAATTTTGGATGCCGACACAGGCATGGTTGTGGACGTAAATCCGTTCCTGGTCAAGATGCTGGGTTTCTCACATGAAACGTTTTTAGGAAAGGCAATTTGGGATCTGGGTTTCTTCAAGGATGTTGTGGCAAACCAGGAAAATTTCGTGGAATTTCAACAGAAGGAATACATTCGCTATGAGGACTTGCCGCTAAAAACTTCGCAGGGAAAGCTAATCAATGTTGAATTCGTTAGCAATGTTTATCCAGTGAACCATCATAAGGTGATCCAATGTAACATCCGCGATATCACCGAGCGCAAGCTTGCCGAAGAAGTGCTCGCACAGGAAAAGGTTTTTATCGAAGCCCTTTTGGAAAGTGTTCCTGGATATCTTTATGTCTATGACGATCAGGGAAATCTTATCAGATGGAATAAAAAACATGAAACTATGACAGGTTATTCAGCGGAAGAATTGTCTCACATGAATATGTCGAAATGGTTTGAAGGTGATGATGCAATTCGGGTAGCGGCGGCAGTTGAAGAGGTAATGACTACCGGATATGGCGAGGTTGAAGCGAATCTTCTGATTAAGGGTGGCGGAAAACTTCTAATACATTCAAACGGTGTCCGGCTGAATTTAAATGGGAAAACATACTTTACCGGGGTTGGCATTGATATCACCGAACGCAAGCAGGCGGAGAAAGCGCTAGAGGAAAGCGAAGCGCGCTGGAGACGCGCAATCGCCGATTCGCCGATCCCGATCATGATCCACGATGAAGATGACCGCGTCCTGCAACTCAGCTCGGGTTGGACGAAGTTTTCGGGCTATGACATCGATGATATTCCCACGCTTGCCGATTGGACCGAACGCGCCTATGGAGAAAGAACCGGATTCAAGAAAGACTATATTGACCAACTTTTTTTGATTAACCAGACGGTGCAAAACGGCGAATGGGAGGTTACGGCGAAAGACGGTTCAAAAAGAATTTGGGATTTTCAAACAACCCCATTGGGACAAGGCGGCCAGGGCAGGCGTGTTATTCACAGTATGGCGTTGGATATCACCGAACGCAAGCAGGCGGAAGAATTGCTGCGCGAAAACGAAGCCCGCTTGCACCTTGCCTTGAAGGCTGCCAAGGCCGGCACATGGGAATGGGATCTTCAAACCAATAAGAATATTTGGTCCGAAGAATTATGGAAAATATATGGATTGGAACCGCATGGTTCCGAACCCTTATACGATACATGGCTGGCGATCATTCACCCGGATGACCGGGAGATGTCCGCGCAAACTGTAATAGAAGCCGCAAAAAATGAAACCGAGTTGAATACCGAGTGGCGCGTGATCGATAAAGACGGGACACAGCGTTGGTTGATGTCACGCGGACAGCCATTAAAAAATTCTGCCGGGCAGGTTGTGCGCTTTATCGGAACTGTGCTGGATATCACCGAGCGCAAGCAGGCGGAGAAAAAACTCGCTCAATATTCTGAACATCTCGAAGAAATGGTGGAGCAGCGCACCCGTGAACTGCGCGATACACAGGAAAAACTCGTGCGCCAGGAACGGCTGGCAACGCTGGGTCAACTGGCGGGGAGTGTCGGTCACGAACTGCGCAACCCGCTGGGCGTCATCTCCAACGCCATTTACTTCCTGAAACTGACCCAGCCGAATGCCAGTGACAAGGTCAAGGAATATCTGGATATCATCGAAAAGGAGACGCACACTTCCGATAAGATCGTGACCGACCTGCTCGATTTTACCCGCATCAAATCCATGGACCGTCAGCCTGTTTCTGTTTCCGAATTGCTCCGGCAAACCCGCGAGCGCTACGCCATTCCGCCCGCGATCAGCGTGGCATTCGAAATCCCCGCAGACCTGCCTCAAATTTACGTTGACCCGCAGCATATCATTCAGGTGCTGATCAATCTCATTTCCAACGCCTGCCAGTCGATGATTCCGACAGGTTCAGGCACCGGCGCGTTGAACCTCGGGAAACTGACCATTTCCGCTGCCGCGCAAAGTGCTATGATAAAAATAGCGGTACAGGATACGGGGGCTGGGATCATACCTGAAAATATGCAGAAAATTTTCGAGCCGCTCTACACCACCAAGATCAAAGGCATCGGGCTGGGGCTGGCCGTCAGCCGCAAATTGACCGAAGCCAACGGCGGGCGCATCGAGGTCGAGAGCGGAGCAGGCAAGGGCAGTACGTTTACCGTGTACCTGCCTGTTTATGAGGTAGTCTAAATAAATATGTCATTGCGAGGAGCGCTCTTGTTCTTGCGACGAAGCAATCCCCTTGGGGTTGGAGATTGCCGCGTCGGAAAGAACATCCTCCTCGCAATGACAGATGATAGATGACAGAGGATATTAGGTAATTTTATGAGCGACAGGCAATATTGTGTTTACATTATGACCAATACCCACAATACTGTTTTGTATACTGGCGTGACGAATAACTTACAGCGTAGAGTCCTTGAGCATAAATCTGGTACAGGAAGCAAATTCGCCGGAAAATATAACGTTTCCAAACTGGTGTATTTTGAATGTGGTGATGATGTGAATACCGCCACACCTGCACTGCAACGAACGCAGTGCGGTGCAAGTGTCTTTCGAGAGAAACAGATTAAAGCGGGTTCGCGAAAGAAAAAGATTGATTTGGTAAACAGTATGAATTCTGAATGGAAAGATTTGTATGATGAGTTCTTTAAGTAACCAGTGTCACACTGCACTTGCGTGCTGTGCAAGTGTTGCGAGGATAGCGTCATTGCGAGGAGCGATGATGTCATTGCGAGGGCGCACTTGGTCTTTGCCCGAAGCAATCCCCTCGTAACTGGAGATTGCTTCGTCGGAAAGAACATCCTCCTCGCAATGACATACTAAGACAAGGAGTCAAAATGGAACAAAACTTACACATCCTGATCGTGGACGACGACCACCGCATCACGCGCACCCTGACAGATATCCTGAATGTTTCAGGGTATCAGACCACAGAGGCATTCTCCGGCCCGGATGCGCTCGAGAAAGTCCGCCTGATGAAATTTGATTGCGTGATCAGCGACATCAAAATGCCGGAGATGGATGGCGTGGAACTGCATCGCCGCTTGCATGAAATCCAACCTGGCCTGCCGGTGATGCTGATGACAGCCTATGCCGCCGATATCCTCACCCAACAGGGATTGGATGAAGGCGTGGTGGGCGTGTTGGACAAACCATTGGATATCAACCACTTGCTGGGTTTCCTTGCCTCGCTGTCAAAACACCGCTTGGTGGTAGTCGTGGATAATGACAAGGCTTTCTGCAAAACTCTTTCTGATATTTTGCATCAGCGCGGATTTAAGGTCGCGCAGTTCACCGATCCGCATGTCAATGTGGATTTGATCACCACCGACGCGCAGGTGATCCTGCTGGATATTAAATTCAATGGCATCAATGGAGTGGATGTGCTCAGGCAGATCCGCAAAAACAACCCAATCCTGCCAGTGATGATGGTGACCGGCTATCGCAAAGAAATGGCGTCTGCCATCCAAGCCGCCCTGGAAATCAACGCCTACACCTGCCTGTACAAGCCATTGGAAATTCCACAGCTTCTGCAAATATTAGCCGAACTTCAAGTGAAACAGCTGAGAGGTTTGCTAAAGAGTAGGTAATCCAAATGTCATTGCGAGGCGCTCTTGGTTTTTGCCGAAGCAATCCCCTATAACTAGGAGGTTGCTTCGTCGGAAAGAGCAAGTGCCCTCCTCGCAATGACATAATGAACGACATATTTTTAGGTAAACGCAAAATGGATAATAAAATTCCGCACATTCTGATCGTGGACGACGACGCCAACCTGCTCGCAACCATGAGCGACATCCTCAAGCTGAAGGGCTTCGATCCTTTCATCGCGCAGACGGGAGTCATGGCGCTGGCACAAATCGAAGAGCACAGGTTTGACCTGGCGCTGATTGACCTGCGACTTGGGGACATGTCTGGGTTGAAAGTTTTGCGCGCCATCAAAGCGCGCTCGCCCGAAACAGAATGTATTTTGCTTACGGGGCATGCCTCACAAAACTCAGCCATTGAAGCCATAGAGGCGGGCGTCTATGGCTATTTCCAAAAGCCATTTGAGATGGAGCAGGTCCTGCTGTCCATTCAACGCGCTGTCGAGAAGAGCGCCGCAAAGAAAGCTTTATACGAAAGCGAAAAACGCCTCCAATCGCTGATCGAGAACGCGCCGGATGGCATTGTGCTGGTCGGATTGGATGGAAAATACAAATATGCCAGCCCCGCGGCACTTAGAATATTTGGCTACAACATGGAAGATGTCACTGGCGGTAATCCTGTTGAACAAACCCATCCTGAGGACCTTCCGATGGTATTGGAGGTTCTGCAAAACCTGATCGCAAATCCTTCCAACGTGCCTACCATCCAATATCGTTTCAAGCATGGAGACAGTTCGTGGCGCTGGATAGAGAGCACCTTCACCAACCTGCGGGCGGAGCCGAGCGTGGAAGCCATTGTCATCAACTTCCGCGACATCACTGAGCGCAAGCGGGCGGAAGAGGCTCTTGCTGCATCCGAATCCAAACTGCGTGCCCTGGTGGAGCAAGTACCGGCAATCGTATACACTGAATCGGCAAAAACCAGGGAAACCCTGTATATCAGCCCGCAGGTGGAGAAAATAACCGGCTATACACCCGCTGAATGGGTTAAAGACCATGATACGTGGAAAAAAATGATCCACCCGCAAGATCTAAATGCCCTCCTTGCGGTGGATGAACGCACCAATGAAAACCTTGAGCCGTTTTATAACGAGTACCGTATCCTGACTCGGGACGGGCGCACGCGCTGGATACATGATGAAGCAGTGGTGATCCAAAACCAGAACGGGACGCCGTTGTTCTGGCATGGTGTGATGTACGACATCACCGAGCGCAAACAGGTGGAAGAAGCCCTGCGTCAACGCGAAAACCTGCTCAACAAGATATTTGATGTACTCCCGGTGGGGCTCTGGCTGGCAGACAAAAACGGCAAATTGACCCGCAGTAATCAAAGTGGGCGGGAAATTTGGGGAGCGGAACCGTTGGTCGGGCAGGAGCAATATGGCGTTTTCAAAGCCCGCCACCTGCCCTCTGGTGAAGAGTTTTCCCCCGATGATTGGGCGCTGGCGCATACTATCCAGGAAGGCGTGACTGTTCTGGATGAGATGCTCGAAATAGAAACATTTGACGGTCAGAAAAAGGTCATTCTAAATTACACAACTCCCATCTTCAATGAGACCGGTAAAGTAGATGGGGCGGTAATTGTCAACCTGGACATCACCGAACGCAAGCAGGCGGAAGAGGCATTGCACGAAAGCGAAGAGAAATACCGCCTGCTGATTGACCAATCTCCTTATGCAATCAGCATCCATCAAGACGGTAAACTGATCTTTGTCAATCCGGCGGCAGTTTCAATGTTGGGCGCTCAAAGCGCGGATGAATTGATTGGCAGACCCATCAGCGCCGTTATCCACCCTGACGAGATGGATGCCACCCGTGACCGTATCCAGCGTATGTTACAAGGGGAAACAGGTTTGTATCCTGTCGAGGATCGTAATGTACGGCTGGATGGCAGCGTTGTACCTGTCGAAGTGAGCGCGGCACCGTTCACGTTCAAGGGAAGCCCGGCAATACAGGTCATCGCGCTTGATATCACCAAGCGCAAACAGGCTGAGGAATTGATTAGGGAGAGTGAACAGCGTTACCATTCGATCTTCGACGGCGTGCAGGATGCAATTTTTATCGAAACAAAAGACGGCAGGATACTTGAAGTAAATAAAAGAGCCTGTGAAATATTCGGCTATAAGCGGGATGAATTTCTTAAAAAGACAGTCAGTGACCTTGTCCCCAAAGGGCAAAAAATCATTTACCCAGCAGATACAGAGCCAAAGACTTCGTCCTTACCCATTGAAACGGTCAACCGCCGCGCAAATGGCGAATTATTCCCGATTGAGATCAGCGGAGGAGTACAAGTCATCAACGGCGAAGAGGTGCTTCTGGCCATCGTGCGGGATATCACCGAGCGCAAACTGGCGCAAGAAAATATCCGTCAACACATCAAGGAATTGGAATTGCTTTATCAAAGCGGGCTGGTGTTCAGCCAGTTGCTAAATCCCAAAGAGATCGCGCAAAAGATCATTAACCTGCTGGGAGAAAAGTTGAATTGGCACCACACAGCCATCCGCCTCGTCCACGGGCAGGATGAATTGGAACTGTTGGCATTCGATCAACCAGGGTTGGAAGACAAGGCACAAGCGCAGGCTGTTCTGACACACTTCAAGAACGTGGTCACCCACATTGGCGAAGGATTAAGCGGTTGGGCGATCCAACAAGCCAAAACCGTGCGGCTTGGTGATGTGAGTAGTGATCCGCACTATATTGCAACCTACCCGGGTCTTCATTCCGGTTTATACATCCCATTGAAATCGGGCGACCGCATGGTTGGAGTGATCAGCATTGAAAGCGAACAACCCGACGCATTCAGCGAGGCAGACGAACAGTTGCTCACCACATTGGCAAACCAGGCCGCCAACGCCTTTGAAAACGCGCGCCTGTATCAAACCGCCCAACAGGAGATCGTCGAACGCAAACGGATTGAAAACCTGCTTGCCGAGGAAAGGAATCAACTGGCACAGCGCGTGGAAGAACGCACATCCGACCTCAGCCGCGTCAATGCAGACCTGGAACATGCCGTGCGGGTGAAGGATGAATTCCTGGCCAGCATGAGTCACGAACTGCGTACCCCGCTGACGGGCATTCTCGGTCTTTCGGAAGTTCTGCAATTAAAAATTTACGGGGAGCTGAACGACAAACAGAGTACAGCACTGAAAAATATCGAAGAAAGCGGGCGCCACCTGCTGGACCTGATCAACGACATCCTCGACCTTTCCAAGATCGAAGCGCGCAAGCTGGAATTACAGTTTGCGCCCTACTCGCTTGCAGATATTTGCCAGGGGAGCCTGCAATTGATCAAGGGCATGGTACAGCACAAACATCAGCACGTGAATTATTCCTTCCCTACTGAGCCAATTATTGTCCGCGCAGATGCGCGGCGCCTCAAACAAGTGCTGGTGAACCTGCTCAGCAATGCCATCAAATTCACCCCCGAAAACGGCGAGCTGGGACTGGAAGTCGAAGCCATTCAATCTGAACGGAAGATAAAGTTGACCGTATGGGACAAAGGGATTGGGATCAAGCCCGAAGACATGCATAAACTCTTTAAACCTTTTACACAACTCGATAGCGGCCTCTCGCGCGAATACTCCGGCACCGGGCTTGGGTTATCCCTTGTACAGCATCTCACCGAATTGCACAACGGCGGTATTGAAGTGGAAAGCAATCTCGGGAAAGGCAGCCGTTTTACCATTATCCTGCCGTGGTCGCCGCAAAATACCACGCCCATTCCCTACACTTTTCACCGTGGTAACACAGGCCAGCTATCCAGTTCAACGGTGTCCCTTGAACATTCCAAAGCGCCCCTGGTCATGTACGTGGATGATAACGAAATGGTATTAAAAATGGTGGGTGATTTTCTCGAAGCAGAACAATATCGTGTGATGAAGGTCCGCAGCGGACTCGAATTACTCGAGCGGGCCGCGGAACACCATCCCAACATCATGCTGGTGGATATCCAAATGCCGGGCATCGGCGGGATGGAAACGATCCGCCGCGTCCGCGCCCACCCCGACCCGCTCGTGGCCGCTGCGCCCGTGATCGCAGTCACCGCCCTGGCCATGCCCGCCGACCGTGAACGCTGCCTGCGCGCAGGCGCGAATGACTATATGAGCAAACCCCTGAAATTAAAAGAACTGGCCGCCGCCATAGAGAAACTGCTTAAGAGGAAACAATGAGCGAACATATCTACACCATCCTTATCATTGACGACGAAGAGATCACGCGCATCACGCTTGCCGCCCTGCTTGAAAAACCCAACTACCGCGTGGAGATGGCGGAAGACGGCATTCAGGGCATTGAAATGGCAAAACAGATCAACCCGGATGTGATCCTGCTGGATGTGATGATGCCGCGCATGAACGGATACGACGTCTGCAAGCGCATCCGCTCCGACCCGAACATTGGGGAAGTGCCCATCATCATGGTCACCGCCCTGGATGATCAGGACGCCAAACTGAACGGCCTCGTAGCCGGCGCGGATGATTTCCTTGCCAAACCCTTCGACACCCTCGAATTGGAAATCCGCCTGCACACCCTGCGCCACGTCGATCGTTACCGCCACCTTATCAATGAGCGCGAAAACTTGAAGGCAGCCCTCGCAGAGCTTTCCACAAAAAACATGCAGATGCAAATCCTCGCGCGCAAGGCGCTGGATGTGCAGGAGAATGAGCGGCGGCATGTGGCCGTGGAACTGCATGATGAGATCGGTCAACTCATTACCGGACTAAAACTCATCCTTGAGCGCAATGGAGATGACAAGGTTACCCAGATCACCGAAGCGCGCGCCATCACGAATGAACTCATGCAAAGGGTGCGCGAAATATCTCTCGATCTCCGTCCCGCCGTGCTGGATGATTTCGGACTACCTGCCGCGCTGAACGATCTTTTCAAAAGATTTTCGCGCCAGACGAAGATCACAATCCATCACAATATAAATCCGTTGGATGAACGTCGTTTTGACAAAGCGATCGAGATCGCAGTCTTTCGTGTGGCCCAGGAAGCCACCACCAATATTGCCCGCCATGCAGGGGTGAACGAGGCCAAAGTCGCATTGAATATTACGCCCAATCACATGCAGATCAGTATCGCCGATGCGGGGAAAGGTTTCGATCTCCACCCCAAGGAGATGCGCGTCTCCACGGGTTTATCAGGCATGGCCGAGCGTGTCAATATGACCGGCGGACATTTCAATCTGCAATCCGTGCCTGGTAAAGGCACGCTGGTGCTTGCAGAGTTTGAATTAAAGCGAGCGGAATAACTCATGTCTACCATCAAAATCATCCTTGCAGATGACCACAAGATAGTACGACAGGGAATGCGTTCCCTGTTGGAATCCCACCCTGGCTTTGAAGTGGTCGGCGAAGCCAGCGATGGAGAGGAAGCCCTCAAATTAATGGAAACCCTCTCCCCTGATATTGCCTTCATGGATGTGATGATGCCAAACTTGAACGGCATCGAAGCCGCAAAGATCGCGCGTCAAAGAGGGTTGAAAACAAAACTGATCTTTCTATCCATGCACGCCAATTCCACGTATGCCGTCCGCGCCTTGCAAAGCGGCGCGCTGGCATATTTGCTAAAAGATTCCGATTTCACCGAAATCCTGCAAGCCATCCAAAATGTCATGGAGGGCAAGCGTTACCTGAGCGCGGCCATGTCCGATGAAGTGTTTGAAACCCTCCTGCACGTCAATGTGGATAAAAACGATATGCTCGAAATTTTATCAACACGCGAACGTGAAATATTGCAGCTCATTGCAGAGGGAAATACAAATATCGTCATTGCCGAAAAGTTAACCCGGAGCGTACGCACAGTGGAAGCGCACCGCGCCCACATCATGACGAAAATGCGCTTCAACTCACAGTCTGACCTGGTGCGCTATGCCATTCAACAAGGTTTGATCACAGCCTGACCAAACCAAAAGGAAGGATGAACATGAATAACGCCAAACCGAAAATCCTGATCGTGGACGATGATGCGATTTCCAGAATGGCAATCGAGGGATTGCTTTTGAGCGAACCGTACGATTTGTATTTCGCATCCAACGGACCGGATGGAATAGCAACAGCGTCCACGCTTCATCCCGATGTGCTTTTGCTGGATGTGATGATGCCGCACATGGATGGATTTGAAGTGTGCAGGCGTATCCGAGCCATGTCCGATATTGCCGAGGTGCCGATCCTGCTGATCACATCGCTGGACGACCAATCCTCCCGTATCGCAGGCTTGCAAGCGGGAGCGGATGATTTCATCACCAAACCATATAACAGCGTGGAATTATTCGCCCGCCTGCAAACCATTCTGCGCCTCAACCGCTATCGCCGCATCGTCGAACAACAGCATGATCTGGAAAACCTACACAGCGAATTATTGATTGCATACGACAGGACGATCGAGGGCTGGTCACATGCGCTCGATTTGCGGGATAAGGAAGTGGAAGGGCATACGAATCGGGTAACACAGATTGCCCTGCAGTTTGCACACACGACCGGCTTTACAGAAGAGGAACTGGCGCATGTACGGCGGGGCGCACTGCTGCATGACGTGGGCAAATTGGGCATTCCCGATTCGATCCTGCATAAACCAGATAAATTATCTGAAGAAGAATGGCAGATCATGCGTATGCACCCGGTCTATGCGTATCAATGGCTGTCTTCGATCAAATTCCTATTGCCCGCTCTCGATATTCCCTTTTGTCATCACGAAAAATGGGATGGCACAGGCTACCCACGCGGTTTAAAAGGACAGGAGATTCCGATCACAGCCCGTCTTTTTGCCCTTGTGGATGTCTGGGACGCGCTTTGTTCAGACCGACCCTACCGAAAAGCAATGCCAAAGGCGGATGCCTTGGAATATATTCGCAATCAGGCCGGACTTCATTTTGATCCGGAACTGACGAAAGTCTTCATAAAACTGGTGGAAGTGAAAGCTTAGTGGTGATGAGTTTTATTGTAAATATACTGCAATAAAATTTTGTGCTTTGAGTTCCTGCTACACTGTCCATTCGCTGAAAATAATTTGATAATCTTCAATTTTCTGCCAACCGCATATAAATGGCAACCGACAAACCAAGTAGTTCCAAAATACGAAGTTGGGCACGGTTCAAAAAGACGAACAAAGCCAGCGTCGGACCTTTACAAATTAAGTGATGAAATGTTATTGGGTGGCAACAAAGCAACCCAGACAGAACTGGCAAGGTTGTTATTCAGCAGTAGTGTTGATTAGGGAACAGGAAGAAAATAATCATCCGTTCGTACACTGTTTTTCTGCGCTAAAAAATAGGCGCAACACATCAAATAGCCTGATTGACTGATAAATGACAGGTTCTTGTTCGCCAAACCTCGAAAAGGACAGGTTTTGAGGCAAAAATCAGGGTTGCTTGTGGCTTTTTGCGAGAAAGATTACTTTTGTCAGCCAACCAGCACAAACATTTGGATAATTTATTCTTTCCTGTTCCCTTAGTGTTTCGTACGCCAGTCAACACAAGTCTGGCGGATAGCCCAGCAACGTGAGCCAATCGTCGGTACCCAGATCAATTCCGGCGAGTTCGTAAGGGCTTTTACCCTTGCGATGTCCGCGTTGGAACTTATGCATGTTGAACCACAAGACGAATAGGTTCAAGAATAATTGTCTGCTATTCAAATCGGTACATTCTCGGCGGCGATCCAGATAAGGACGTAAAACGCTGTTGATGGCTTCGGCAGCACAACTGGTTCGCACTGTTTTTTCGAGCAAGGTCAAAAGTTGTTCAGCAAGTCTGTGCAATCGCGGATCGTTTTCAATCCAGTCCACCAGCCATTGCCGAGCTTCCAAAGCGGCTTTGCGGAACTGGTCATGTCCATTGCGCAGGGCATGCTCCAGACGCCATAAACGCGCGACACTGTTTTGAAAACAAAGCGCGAAGGAATGATCGCGGTTGATTTGAGCCAGCAGGTTCTCAAACTGTTCATACGGCTTCATCCATTCGACGAAAACAGCATCATCCCATTGTTTCCGCAATCGTTTTTCGAGTTGTTCGGCGACTTTCAACTTCTCCAGGGCTTCGCGTTCCACGTCATGGATGACTTTGCGGACGTCTGCCAGCGGATGCCAGACGTCTTTCTGAATCGCAACATCCAACTGGGCAGCTTTGCAAGATGCCGCGTAAGGGATACAGCCATCTTCTGCCAAGCCCTTGATCTCTACTCCGCGATCCTGTGCCATGAGAGCGCTTTTCCCATATAGATGTTCAGATAAGTTCTTTCTGCCTTCTTTGCAAGAATGTCACTGCGAGGAACGAAGCAGTCTCCGTTTACGAGGGGATTGCTTCGGGAAGAACGCCCTCGCAATGACATATCCTTTGGAGTGCTGGAAAAAACTTTTCTGGATAGCTATACCCGGCGGGAGCTGAAACTAACGTGAGCGGATGATGTGAACTCAAGCCGTTTTCGATGCGAGACAGCAAATCCGCCCGTTCCACTCTTCGCACAGGCGGAGGCGGCGGGAAGAACTTCGTTGCGAGCAAATGCTGGAAATTGAAATTCATCGGAAAAATTATAACTGCAAAATGGGGTGTGACCCCAAGTAAGCGTGGAGTGAAGTAGAAAATCTTTACAAAAACGGGGTTCATTGGCAAACTCTTGGGACTACCAAATCACAAGGGTACCCAATGAACCCACAAGAGCTATTTTGCCCGAATATGGATTGTCCCGCAAGAGGACAAGTAAAAAAAGGGAATATCCATATTCACAGTCAGAAAGACAAGAGATGTATCTGTGAAGTATGTGGACAGACTTTTACGACCACGAAAGGCACAATCTTCTATCGGCTGCGTTCAGACCCACAACTGGTGATGCGGATCAACCCGTTGACACGTCGCACTCGTACTTTAGCACAACGAGCTGAAACTTTGTTGACGGGCATCTACATCGTGGGTTGCTTCTACAACTTTTGCGACTTCCATCATAGTCTGCGCTTGAAATTGTCCGTTGGCTCTTTTGACCACCTTTGGGTGCAAAGAACCCCTGCTATTGCATCAGGACTGACCGACCACCAATGGACGCCCGCCGAATTACTCAACTTCAAAATCCCTCCTTCGCATTGGGATTTGCCAAAACAGCGCGGTAGACCTTCAACTATACTGGGGACGGGTATAAAATGAGGTTTTAAGAACACGCAGAAAAAATATTTGATAAGATAGAAGGATGACCATTCGACTTGAATTTACGCCAGAACTGATCGCAGAAATACGGTATCAACGTTTCAACCATCTTGTGCCAATAGTACAGCGTCGAATGGAAACGGTCTTGTTGAAAGCACATGGCTTAACCCATGAGAAAATTGAAGAAATCGTAGGTGTGACTGGGAACACGATCCGTGAATATTTTGATCTGTATGAACAAGGCGGCATAGAGAAGTTGAAGGAAATCAACTATAACAAACCCGAAGGCGAACTGGTCAAACACATTGTATCGCTGGAGTCGTATTTTCGAGAAAATCCGCCAGCCAGTATCAAGGAAGCACAAAAAGAGATTGAAGAAATCACAGGCGTAAAACCAGGGCTGTTCAGTTCTAGATTCCAAAGGTCTCAGTCCACATCTCCAAGGCATTTTAGAGCGGAAAACGGTTAAAAAAC
>Ga0335397_10005931_pt1 | contig 15880 bp, 12 predicted proteins | sample MAT04_FD_205740 | JGI IMG/M metagenome (GOLD analysis project Ga0335397, IMG submission 205740) | Freshwater microbial communities from Lake Fryxell liftoff mats and glacier meltwater in Antarctica - MAT-04 (spades assembly) (version 2) ... | reverse complement strand
TCGGGGGAAAGCCAGGTTTCCAATTGGCCGATCAGCTGATCGACGGCGGCGCTGTCGTTCTTGCGGAACGCGCGGCCCAGGGCGATGATGCAAAGCACTGTAGTCATGCAAGCCTCCAGTGGTACATGGGGTCTGGGTAGTTTTGGAACAGAAAACCCGATAATCGTTCGCGTGTACACCGCTTCAATCGTCCTGCTCCACGACATCAGCGACCCGGCGTACCGACGGCGCAGCTTGACCCAGCTCAATCGCGGGGAGGGGTGCCATCGCCGCGCGCGGGTGGTCTTTCACGGCCAGCGCGGCGAGGTGCGGCAACGCTACCGCGAAGGGCAGGAAGACCAGTTGGGCGCGCTCGGCTTGGTCGTGAACAGTAGCGTCCGGTGGAACACCATCTATCGGGATCGCCCGCGCACGCATCTGCGCACGGACGGCGCTCCGATTCAGGATGCCGACATCGCCCGCCGCTCCCCGCTCGGCACTGCCCACCTCACCGTCTTAGGTCACGAGCGCTGCACACGTGCGGAACCCGTCCTGCGCGGTGCGTGGCGGCCGTTCCGACCGACGGATCAGGACGATTGAAGCGGTGTACACGCGAACGATTATCGGGTTCTCTGTTCCAAAACTACCCAGACCCCAAGCTCACGCAAAAAGCTCGGCAGCAGGCGCGCCATCGTGGCCATGCTGATGTTGCCCTGCATCGCCACAACGGCCGGCACGCCCACCTGGCCGAGTAGTGGACCGAGGCCGCTCAGACCCTCAGACGCCGTGTCGTCACCAGCGCTGCGGCAAGCGGCCAAGAATACGAGTAGTGGATGTCCAGTCAGGGCGCTAATCTGAGTAGTAAGTTCAGCTCCGGTAACGCGCCGGGCCGTGCCATCATCTTGTTCGAGCCACAGTACGCTCTTGCCGGCATGGATGCTGCCGTGGGCGATGATCACGAGGATCTCGGTACCGTCACGCAGGGTCTGAAGTAGAATCGGGAGTGTTGGCGAGCCATGGGGAGAACCGCGCGTCAGAATTCGCGGCTGGAAGGCTGCCAACACCTCGCGCAGCCGGTCGATCTCGGCCGCCGTGTCGAGCGGCTGAAAACCGTAGCGTGGCAAGTCGCTGGGGTTAGCAATCACAGCGGCAACACGAAGGGCGCGTCGAGCGGGCAGGTCGAGCGCCGATGTCAAGGCGCTCAAGGTGAAACGCGAGAAGAGCAGGTTCTGGTTCGCCACCAGAGGCATGCCGTCGAGGGCTTCGGGATCGCGCAGTGTCTCCCAACAGAGCGCTTGCAGCTTTGTATCGGTCGCGCGCAGAGCCAGCCGCACACGCAAAGTAGCACTCGCGCTGCGGACTTTTGTCCAGGCGAGCGCTATCGTCGGATCGGCGAAGAGCATCCCGGTGAGCAGCCGGCCATACGCATCGGGATCGTGCGCAACCTCACGCAGCGCGGCAAAATCGAAGCACACCATCGCCTCACCGTCGGCCAGCCCCGACTCGCCGTCGCTGCCCACCGGGCGATAGCGCAACTCAACGCTGGCGGTATCAGTGCCACGGCCGACCAGCCGAATCTCAAGCTCTACGTAGGCCGTCGTTCACCCCTCGCGGCGTAGCGGCATAGCAGGCGAAAAACACTGTGAATGGATGCGTGATTGAATATCAGGATGAACGCGGCATACTAATCAATTCTAGTCTATCAGGGCAGCGTATAGCAAGCATGCGACGCCGCATCACGCTTGCCCATATGGGGGTCACCGTATTAAAACGGGTAAAACGTACGCTAAGGATCAGAGGATCGCATCAGGAAGCTCTATAGCAGAGGCCGTGCTACGCGATAAACCGAGAGATAGAGACGCGCCGTATTTGGCTTTCTGATGCGGTGCTCAGAACCTTAGCGTACGCTTTACCCGTTTTAATACGGTGACCCCTACCAGGCCTATAGTCGTTCGCCGCTGCTTTATGAGTCATACGCGACGGCGGTTGGCCCGGCTCATCAGCTGGCGTACTTCCTTATCCTTCTGCTTCCCGTACTTCATGGCCGTCGTCTCGCGGCTATGGCCGAACTGGCGCGCTACCGTCTTTGCCGTGGCACCTGCCGCGTAGAGCCGGTAGGCGAGCCCGTGTCGCAGGATGTGGGGGCTGCATGTCTCCAGGTCTTGGATCGTGTCAACCAGCCCCTCGATGCGGTCAAGCAGCTGCTCGCGGGTTATCTGCTCACGGATCAGCGCGATGGCGCTGCTGCGGAGCGCAATCAGCCGCTTCCGCATCGTCACTGTCTGCATACCCGGCTCCCACGGCTGGCCCGGCTTCGTGATGCGCTGGGCGGCCAGAAATTTGACGATCCCCCGTTCGATTTCCTCTGCGGGGGCGACGATGTGCGGCTCGACGACGGGGTAGAGCGTCGTGATATAGTCCCGCAGCCGGTCAATGGTCGGACCCTCGACATTGAGCAGCACTCGGCGGGGCTTGCGGCCCTTGCCCATGCGTACGGTGACCGACCCGCCGTCAAGATCGACATCGCGCAGCTCCAAGTCGGCCACCTCCTGGGAGCGTAGCCCACAGTCTGAGAGGAGCGTCAGCAGCGCCAGATCGCGCGCCCGCTCTCGCGGGTCGCGGTTGAGCGTAGCGGCGCGGATAAGCCACTCCACTCCGTCCAGGTCCAGACCGCGCGGGGCCGTCTCTTCGACGGGGAGATCGCGAAGCTTGGCCGCCGGATTTGTTGCGGCCTGGTCCTGTTGCACTGTCCAGACAAAGAAGGCGCGCAGTGAGGCATTGCTGCGGTTGATCGTTGCCGGCGCCCGCGCCTCGTGTCGCTGCCGGTGGTTGGTGTAGTCATCGAGATCCGTGTCAAGCACCAGGGCAGCATCAAAGGTGAGCTGGCGTGTTTGCTCCCACCAGGCGATGAAGGCACGCAGATCGGAGCGTGTTGCGCGGATCGTCGCAGGGGCCACGCGCCGGCCACGCGAGGTGAGCTGCGACTCCAACGCCTGGAGGTACTTGGTCAACGTTTGGCTCTCGCTCGCGCCCATAGCCCCTCGCCGGTAGAAGCCTACCACTGCTCGCGCTGCATCGCCCGGTAGGAGGCGATAAACTCGTCCATCGCTGCCTCGTGAAACTCGCCATCGACCTCACGATAGTGGACGGCGGCAGCGCTGCCATCAAGCGCTGGCTGAGTTGGCTCCCACAGGTGTTCCGCTGCTGGACGCAAGAACACTGTCGTCGAAGGCCCATACTTGCCAGTCGCCACGACGATAACATCATCCGCCCCACCCATGCGGAGGAGGAGGCGCCCGACGCCAGTGCTGATCCCCTTGGTCAGAAAGTCATCAATGAGCAACACCGTGCGGCCGGTGATTCGCCCGAGTGCCGCCGGATTCAGGTGCAGCGTTGCAACCTGGTTGGCGACAGCGCCTCGCAGGCCACCCTGGCTCCGTGCATCGCTGCTGTGCTGCGCTGGCTGGTGCCGAATTAGCAGATCACGCTCATAGCGATCCCGGAACAGCTTCGCAACCGTGTCGAGCGAGTGCGCCATCCTACCCGTTCGCTGCCCATCGTGCGATGGCATCGTCCCCCAGGTGTCGGTCTGATCTTGAAGCCCATCGGCGTAGATGCTCGCCGTCAGGTGGAGGATGACGAACTCACGCAGCGGCATGAGGCCGACCTGCGGTTCGCGCCGATCCTTCAACATCGCCACCAAGTCGTTCTGGATCGCAGCCTGCTTCACCACATTCACGTCCACGAGGGCGAACTGGCGGAGGGTGCGTCCACCGCTGGCCGGCTGACTGAGCGCCCATCCCCAGCTGTGCTGTTTGCGAAAGATGTGGGTGACAACAGCGGCGACCCATCCGGGGGCAGGCGCCTGGAAGCCGTAGGCACTCGTCGTACCTGTCCAGGCCGCGTGAATGTAGACCACCTTGCTATGCGAGGCGGTGATCATATCCAACTCCGAGTCGCCGACGTAGATCAGCTGGTTCGTCGCCAGCCCGGTGAGCCTGCATATATGCTCAATCCAGCGCGGGCTGCCCTTGTTAATCCCAACCTCGCGACGGGTTACGACGTGATCGCACAGGATGCCTGCCTGGTTCAGCTGTGTAGCAACCGTTTGAGCAGGGCCATTATTTTGCGCCGCGACGATCTGCACGCCTAGCGCACGAAGCCGGCTCACGGCATCCACGATCCCTGGCACGGCATGCGTGCCGTTCAGCATCGTCCCGCTTACATCGAAGATGACCCCCTGAATGCTCATCCCCGCCCCTGCTGCTTACTCTTGCGCTGCTGTGGCGCTTCAGGGGCACTGACGCGCGCACTGATCTGCGCTTGAAACCACGCCAGATCCTCGGGAAGCACCGGCACGTCGGCCACAATGTCATCGACGAGGCGCAGCAGATCCTGGAAGAACCAGCGACCGTTTACTTGGCGCCGTGCTGCTGGTACGGACTCAGCAGGAGTAACCGAGCGTAGCCAGTCGATGAGTGCCGTAATGCGCTCGCGTTGTTCTAGGTCAAAGGTTGGGTGCCGCGCTGTGGTAAGCAGCCGCACCATGTCGTTTTGCGGAGACGGTTCCCCACGCACGACGCCGAAGAGCGGGCGCCCATACTGCTCAGTGAAGCGTACGGTGTGGGCTGTCCCGCTCTGCTCTTGGCTCTCAACGGGGCAGAGGGCCAGGGCTAACGCCGCCTGGATGCGGTTGCGCTGGACGAAGTTCGCACGGCTGTAGTTGTCGCCGGGCATGTACTCGGTGATCACCGCCCCGCCCGTCTCCACGATGCGCTGGCGTATCCCCTCCGTTGAGGCAGGGAAGATAATGTCGATGCCGGTCCCGAGGACGCCAACCTGGGGCGCCTGGTAGTAGAGGCCGACCCGGTGAGCGGCGGCATCAATCCCCTCAGCGAGGCCCGAGACCACGCCGAAGCCCTCACGGCAAATAAGCGCCGTCAGGCGCTCGGTGGCCTGGATACCAATGGGTGAGGGGCGGCGGGTACCGACAATTCCGATGAGTGGCGCATGCAGGGCCTCAATCTTGCCCTCAACAAACAGCCAGTACGGCCCATCTGGGCGCTCGGCGAGGCGCTTGGGGAAGGCGGGGTCATGACGCGCGACCAGGGAGATGGATTCAGAACGGAAGCGGTGGAGCGTGCGCTGGGCCTCCGTACGGAGCACCTCCTGCTCGTCTAGGATCGTCGTCGCGATCATGCGCGCATCCTTCACGCGCATCCCATGAAGTATGTCGGCGAGAGTCGCAAGGTCCGTCTGCCAGACCTGGCTCAAATCGGGGAAGCGCTCGTAGAGGGCACGGAGCGTTTTCGTCCCCACACCCCGCACCTTGCTTAAGGCAAGGAGGGAGACATCGAACTCGCGCACGAGCGAGAGCGGGGGGGCAGGCGGCGGTGTGCTGGACAAGGGGAAGGTCATGGGCTCACCATCACCATGAAAGGTAGGCGGTGCCGTGGGCGCGCCATCGCGTCGTGGCGGCTCGTCGGAATGCGTGTCGGGCAAGTCGTGGGGAAGCGTGTCCAGCTCCTCATCGTCACCCATGGGTAAGGCGATCTGCTTGGGCATCGTCCCGCCTCCTGGGGTGGTCGAAGCGGATAGAGCTTCTGTTGCATGTTATCGTTCTCGTCAGTATAGCAAAAAAACACCTGTTCGGCAACATCTTATCGTTCTCGTCGGGCTAATTCGCGCAGCGGTGTGGGGCAGTACGAGAACGATAAGGGGCATTATCGTTCCTGTCTTACGGTGATACAGAGGATAAGGTTGCACACATTTGCGATCAGATCAACGCCCGACGTATGGAGCCGGAGGTGAAGAAGAATTTATACCGGGTTTCACTTTTTTCCTGCTTTATTAATTTAGGGTTGCTATAGTTCGTAGAACACCAAGGAGTGCCAGCCCGCCACCCTTCCTCGTACACAACTGTGCGCAACAATTCGACAACCCTACCTCTTTGCCGAGGATCTGCCTACTGCTAGGATAGGTCTGTACGGCATGTCGTCGTAGCATCTTCTTTCTTGAGGTGGAGCATCATGACCCGCGCATCAGGTCCGAGCATGACCGTTCTCCTCGCAGAGGATTTCTCCGAGCTGCGTGTCGGCCTCGCCGCCGAACTCCGGAAAGCCGGGTATCGTGTCCTCACCGCGTCCAACCTCGCCGCCGCCCGCCGCCACCTACAGCGCGAGGAGCCTGACCTCGCCCTGCTCGATATCGGCCTCGGCGACGTAGCTGACGCCGGCCTCGTCCTCTGCCGCGAGATCCGCCATGCCGTGGTCGTGACACCGCACCTCTCCGGTATGCCCATCATTCTCCTCACCTCCTGCGGGGGTGAGGAGGGTCGCGAAGTGGGTCTGACGGCTGGCGCCGACCTCTACCTCGTCAAGCCCGTGTCGTTCAACGCCGTTGTCGAGGCGGTCGCTACCTCGCTGCGTAACCGGCGCGGTAGCCAAGCCCCTGCGGTGCCCAGCAAGGCCTCGCAGCGTCGCCCTGTGCTTGTCGTCGAAGACCAGGATGAAGACGCGAAGCTCATCACGGACTACCTGCACGGCGGCGGCTATCTCACGATTCGGGCCCGCACTATCGACGAGGCCCGGCACGCGTTGCCCGTCCACAACCCCGGGCTGGTCGTGCTCGACCTCAAGCTCGGAGACGACTGGAACGCGGGCCTGCGCTTTCTGTACGAGTTGCGGGCCGGCGGGCAGCTAGGCCTGCTCCGAGCCTTCTGCGATCTGCCGGTCGTCCTGCTTACCGAGCGCGAGAACCTCGGTCTGGCGTCCGGCGACCCCGAGCCCCGCTTCAGCATCTACTTCTCCAAGCGCATGTTCCTGACCGGGCCCGGAATCTTCCTGACCAACATCCGCACCTACCTCCCCCCCGACGACGCGCCCCGCGAGACGGTCGAGTTCGGCCCAATCCGCATCCACCGAAGGCAGGCTGATGTGTGGGTGGCCGGCAGGCATCTGACGCTGCCCAATCAGCAGTATGTCGTCCTGCTGGCGCTCGTGGAGGCCCAGGGCGAGCCGGTGAGCAGGACGACGTTGTGCGCCAGGGCCGTAATCTCCAACATGAACCACCTGCGCCCCCCGATCACGCGTCTGAGGGCGACCTTGAAGGGCGCCGCCCCGGAGCTGTTTGGCTCGTTCGACCCGATCCGAAACTACCGCGGTAGCCACACGGGCGATGACGGCTATCGCCTGGTTCTTCCGCCCCAGCTTGCGAATGCCTGAAAGGGCTCCGTATGTCCCGCGTCATCCTGCTTGTGCCGCTGGTACTCGTTGTCGTGGTTATCGCTCTGGTCTGGCACGGGCCGTTTCTGCCTTCTACGCCGCCTCCGCCGGATGCCGCCGCGTCTGTGCCGCTGACCGCAACGGCGGCTACGGCAACCAGGGCTCCCACCTCCCAGGCGCCCACCAGCACTGTACGTCCGCCCTCCACGGCGACAAGCACCTCCGAGCCCACCTCCACGGCGACGAGCACTCCCGAGCCCACCTCCGCCCCCACCGCAACGAGCACGCCTCCGCCTCCGCCTCCGCCTCGACTGATCTTCGACGGTCTTGTCATCACGACATTCCCTGAGCCGGGCTCGCCGGGCAGGGTTGAGTCGTGCGTAGATGTCAAGGTGGTGGATAAGAAGGGCAACGGCATCCGGGGGGCGGTTTTCAGCGTCAATAGCGGCCGCGAGCCACGGCAGGAGACAACCGACGCCAACGGGTACAACGCCATCTGTGGTCTCTACGCCTCCCCCTGGAGCGTCTCACTCTTCTACGTCCCAATCGGGGCCCTCGCGCGGCAACCGGTCGTGACCATCTATGTCGATGGGAACCCCGGCCAGCGGGCGGCCGTGCACTTCGTCCAGCGGTAACCGTGGTCGCAACGCCCATACAACATCCGCGCAATATTTGCGCAACGGGCACGCTGGCGCCCCCACGGCCCATGCCCTACGCTCAGAGTGAGTCCACGCTGGAGGAGCCAATGGAATGCAGCCGCTCGTACGAAAAGATCATCGCCGACCTGCGGGCTGCCGCAGATCCGGCAGTGATGAGCCTGACGGCAGAACTGGCGGCGCTCTGCCGCCACGCGACGGATCTCTTCGACCTGGCGCGCTACGTGAGTCATGAGGCTGACAGTTACATCATGAGCGCCGGCCGGGCAATCGACGTGCTGCGCCCTCTCGCAGTCACGGACGAGTCTCGCGCGGCACTCACCAGCCTGTCCGTTATCCTCGGGCGTCTGGGCGACCACCTAGGGCGGCTACGGCGGTCGGCCAACGATGAGGCGAAGCGTATGGCTGGCCGGCTGGCCTCGTCCGCATCCACCGCGCCGTCCGTGCCGGAGGCCCTCGATCTGGTCGGGCTGACCAAAGCGATTACGGACATGGCCCAGTCCTGGCTGGGCGATGTTAGCGTCAGCTTCGAGCCCCCCGCTGAGCCTCTTTACGTCCGGGCAGACTGGTTAAAGGTAGAGCTCGTGATCCACGAGCTCCTCACCAACGGGTCCCGGCAGCTGGAGGATCAGCCGGACGGGTCGCTGGCTGTACGGGTGGTCGCGACAGAGGGCGAGGTGATCCTCGAAGTCGAGGACAACGGCCCCGGGATCGCCCCCGAGATCAAGCCGCGCATCTTCGACACGTCATTCTACGGACCTCGTGGCCGCACCGGGCACGGGCTGCCGATGATCCGCAGGGTGATGAAAGAGGCGGGCGGCTGGATTGAGCCGGCTACTCGCGCGGGCGGCCTTCGCGGGACCAGGTTTCGGGCTGGTTTCCCCCGCGTGGTCGCCGACGAGGTGCCACACAGCACCCTGGGGGGTGCAGTAAGGCGCTACAGGTCGATCCTCGACCTCGGCACCGGCGAGCGCTTTCGGTGCTACCGTACGCTGCAGCTTGGCGGCTACAATGGCTGCCGGGCGCTTCGCAAGGGGCGCCAGTGGTGGCTCAAGCCGGCCCCGCTGAGGAGCGAGGCGGCGCGGCTCCTTGAGCGGGAGGCCATGCTGCTGCGGCGGGGTCACGCTATCGGCTCGCTGATCCACCTTGAGGATCTCAGCACCGGGCTGCGCGACCAGGGCGAGGAAGTCCTTTTTCTCTGGCTGGCCCCGGCTGAGGGTACAGCGCTCGACGAGATACTTGGCTCCGAGTGGCTGCCGCCCGACGACCTCCTGACGGTTGCCCACCACGGGGCGTTCCTGCTCGCTGAGCTGCATCGGGTCGGCATCCTGTGTCGGACTCTGCCGCCCGCCGCCTTCTACTACGATGGGGCGACCTCCACCGTGCCGTTGACATTGGTAGACCTCAGCCAGGCCGTACGGCTCAGCCACAGCGTGTCTCACCGTGGCGTTAGCCGGCCGGACTGGGACCTACGGGGCGCCCACGGCCCCACGAGCGACTTTCGATACGTCGCCCCGGAGCACTACGCGGGCTTTACCCCCGATGTGCGGAGCGACATTTACGCCTTTGGTCTGCTCCTGTACGAGACGATCGTCACTGAGCCCCTCTTTGGGCTGTCACCCGAGCCCGCCGATGTGGCTCAACGGAGAGCAGGTGCGGCTCAGGCGGCGGAGCGCCTCCACCTTGTTGCGCAGGAGCGCGAGATCCCCTCGAGCCTCGTTGGGGTGATTGCACGCTGCCTGGAGTACCGCCCGGGTGACCGCTATCAGAGCGCGCAGGAGCTGCTCTCTGCGGTAACGGACTGTATTGGAGCCCAGCCCGGCGCCGGGCATTCCTAGGGGAATAGTATGAGTTTTTGGTCACACATCGAAGCACTCCTACGAGCCCCGCTCTGGCTAATCTGGGCGTCGTCTGGAGTGGTAAGTCTACTTTGGGCGGCCACGATGGTTGCGGTGGTCATTTGGGCAGGCCGCTTCCCCGCGGCGGAGCGGCGGCGTCGCACGAGGTTGCTCGTTATGGTGTCGGGGCTGCTGGTCCCGGGACTGGCTCTAGCGCCACCCGTGCGGGATAGCCTGTTTCTCCCGCCTGTCGCGACCCGCGGTGTCGCCTTTGTGCCGACGGCGATGTACCGGGATTTAACGGCACTAGCTGCCGTTGCGCCCGTATGTGCGGCTGTCGGTCTTACACTTCTTGCCTACACTTGGTGGGAGTGGCGCAAACCCGGCACCAGGGTTGTGGACGGATCGGGCTCCCGTGAGACGGGCGGCGCTGCCGAGATCAAGCAGGACGCGGCCGGCCAGACTGGCATGTTCCCTACGCTGGTTGATGACAGCCTGACCCAGCTCGATGTCGCCGAGGCACACGTACTACTGCTGCGCCCGCAGGGCGTGCTCAGCCCTTCGTTCGCCCTGACGGGGGATGACGCGGTTTGCCTCATCGGCCGAAGCGACGAGTGCAACCTTGTGGTGGACGACAAAAGAGTTTCGCGTCGCCACGCGCAGATCGCCTACCGCAAGGATCTTGGCTGGTACATCACGTGCCTGAGCCCGCTCGGAATGCTCGTCGACGGCAGGCTTGTGCGCGGGGATGTGACTATACCCCTGGGCTCCTCGGCGCGCCTGAGTCTCGGCCACGCCCTGATCGCCTTTGAGGGCCCGAACGCTCACGGCTTGCCCGACAGCGAGACCCTGCTGCCGTCCCCCGACGGCAACCATCGAGCGATGCTCGTGCCGCTGCGTAGCGATGGCACGCAGGACGGAGTTATCTTCCCTCTCAGCGAGCAGCTAACGCACATCGGACGCGCCGAGCAGGACAACAGGCTCGTCTTGACCGACGCGAGGGCGAGCCGACACCACGTGGTGATCACATACGAGGAGGGCGAGGGCTTTCACTTGGAGGATTTGCAAAGCGCCGCCGGGACTTATATCGAGGGGCGCCGCATCACAGCGCCAGCTGTACTCCGCCACATGCAGATCATCCGCTTCGCCAGCCAGGAGTATCGCTTTGAGTTTGAGGTAACGCCCGATGAGCCGACTGCTATCTAGCCTGGCTGTGGCGCTGGCGGTGCTGGTGACGCTGTCCCTGGCGCCTGCGGAGGTGATGGCCCGTCAGGCCGGCGCGCCAACGCTGACAATGACCACTGTGGATCCTACAGGCTACCCTCAGGTGCGCCTGCGCGTGCTCGCGCAAGAGCCCGACGGTCGCTTTATCACGGACCCTTCCGCCCGCTTCAAGGTTGTCGAGACGGGGCGTTCCGCCGTGACGGCTGAGGTCACACGGGCGCCTTCGCTCGAACGGCTGGTCGTGATCCTCAACGTCAGCGATGCACTCACTCGTGACCAGGTCGAGCAGCTTTCCGCAGCCAACGACCGCTTTTTCATGCAGCTTTTCACACAGCCGGCCGACACCCCGCCTGTGGCGTTCGATGTGACAGTAGTCGTTCCCGGCGACGGAAAGGTGCCGCTCCAGGAGAAGCCGGGCGTTGACAGCATCGATGTCTTCAACAGGGATGTCCGTGACGGGATTGCCTCCCAGCCCAGCCGCCCCCGAGAGCGAACCGCACTGCTCGACTCGATCGAGCTCTCGCTGCAGCGCGAGCCGGAAGCTGTCGTCGTGCTGAGTGCCGGCCAGAGCCAACCCGCTGAGCAGGCTGCGATCGACGCCGTGGTCGCCCGGGCGAGGGATGGGCGCCGCCCGGTGGCGATCCACTGGATCGACCCCCGTCAGCCCGACCAGCGGCCCGCGGGTGACCTGGGGTCCATCGCGGCGGCCACAAGAGGCCAGCTTCTGACGGGCCTGGACACCCTAGCCATTGACGCGCTGGTGGCGTCGCTACGGGCTCAGGCTGGCCCGCCCGATTACGAGCTGCAGTTCGAGGCGTCGCAGGCGGTTGGCCCCGGCCCGGTTATCTTCACCCTTGAGGCCTCGCTCCCAGGGGAGCGCTCAGCCCAGACCACGGGCACTTACAGGCCCCTGGAGCCGCTCTGGCGCGACCTGCCCGCGCAGCTCACGCTTATCGCCGCCAGCGGCTATCCCACAGTAACAGTCGAGCTCGACCTTCAGGACAGCGCGTTTCGCCGCCCAATCCTAGGGAGTACGGCGACACTACGCCTGTCTGGCCGACCCGGCGCCCCGGAGTTGCTGCAGGGCACGGTGCAAGTGCTGCCGCCCGACCCCGCGACCGGCGAGAGCGTCGCGCTGGTCCTCGACCCCACTGTGGCGGAGCTCGACGCCTGGGTCGAGCAGCTGATGAGCGCTTTGAGCGGGCGGGGCGCCCCTGGGGCCGTGAGCCGGCTCGCGGTCTTTCTGCCGGGCGCATTAAAGGACGCCGAGCAGTGGGAAAGCTTTACCCTCGACTACGGCGCGCTGCGCAACCAGACCACCCTCGACGACGCGGCGCTCAGCGAGGCCCAGACCCACGGGGGCATGGAAGAGCCGCTCCTGCGCGCAATCGACGCCGTCGACGCCGACGCTGACGCTCGCACACACCCTGCGCATGTGTTGCTGCTGACAGCCCACGAGCTCGACGATGGCGCGTACCTCCGACTCGCCAATGAGGCGCGTCAGCGCGGGGTGGCGATTCATGTGGTCAGCTTGGCTGGGCGCGAGCCCCAGCCCCTTCGGCAGCTTGCCGTCGCGACCCGCGGTGTCTTTGTGGACGCCTCCGCCGGGGAGGAGTTCGGGGAGATCGCAGAGGCGATCATCGCAGCGCGGCCCACTCGGGTGCGGATCGAGGGTGTGGCGAAGGATCCCGCCGATAGCTTGACCCTTGTGGTCAGCCTCGACGGCTATGAGAGGCTGGGCACCACGTTGTTGGCTGCAGTCGTCGATGAGCCGTCGGTGGACCGGGCCTTCCGCTGGTTTCGGGTGATTCTCGTCATCCTTGCGTTCACGAGCGTCACCTGGCTGGTTCTCGCCGTCGCACACCATGCCGAGAGCCGCGTGAAACGTAAAGAACTCGTCCCCGACCTGAAGCCTGAGGGCGACGTGGGGGAGCAGAGCACGGGGCAGGAGAGCACGGGGCAGGCCCAGGTCTCCGCGCCAGCCGATGCCCGTCAAGCAGCTCGCACCCGCTGCCTCGCCGATATGGCGCGCAGGGGGCGTGCGCTGGCCGCAGCCCACAGACATAGCGTCGGGCAGCCTACGGAGGTCGACGGGTAGCTGGGGCGCCTACGGGGTGCCCGGGGTGCGTAAGGGAACAGTCACGCGGACATTAGCGGATGAGGAGCGCGGTCATGGACCAGCCACGGTGGGAGATTCAACCGGGAAGGGTGATGCTGGGCCTGGAAAACCTGTGCCCGAGCAGCCAGTCGAAGGCAACGCTGGTCTATCTGGTGGAGGAGCGACGGGCAGATGGAGCCGCCCAGCAGCGCTACGTGCTCAAGTGCGCCGGCCCTGCGGTGACCGGTTCGGAGAAAGAGAAGGTTGAGGAGGCCCTCTGCCGTGAGGCGAGCGCTCTCACACGGCTGCAAGGCGTGCCTCGCGTCGCTCAGATTGTCGACTCCAGCGCCGGTCCACACATAACCTACGTGCTGATTAAGCTCGTCGAGGGGCAGGACTTGCGGGTCGTGCTCGACGCTGAGCAGCGCCTGGGACCCGACCAGGTGCTCACTATTGCCACGGAGCTGTGCAAAACGCTTACCATTGTTCACGGCGAGGATATTCTGCACCTCGATATCAAACCGTCGAATATTCTGCTGAACTACACCGACTACACCACTGTCCTGATCGATTTTAATGTGGCTGCGCTCGACATGGCCTCGTCGCGCAACTCGGATAGGCCGGTGTTCTTTAAGGGCCGGGGTACGGCCGAGTATGTCGCCCCCGAGCAGTTGCTCACCGACAAGAGCGCCCGGCTCATGTACAGCACCGACCTCTACGCCCTCGCCGTGACCGTCTACGAGCTACTTGTCGGCCGGAAGCTTTTTCCCGGCCGGACGCGCAAAAACTACGCCAGCTACCCTGTGCCCCGTCGCGAAGAGCTGCGGGAGACATTTGATCAGCTCTTCCCAGAGGTCAGCAGCCAGGCGCTTTCAACCTTAATCGAAGGATGTCTGCGCAGCGACCTCAACCAGCGCCCGATCGAGTCTGCTGAGGCGTTTCAGAGCGCCCTGCTGGCGGCCCTCGCGCCGTGTATCGTGTTGGGAGAAGCACCGAGCGACGTATGACGACAGCAGCACCTGCCGCCCAAGTCGACGAGGGCGTCTGCTCCGAGCGAGGGCGGCGCCCGCACAACGAGGATAGCTACGCCACCTACAGGTTGGGCGCGGGTGTCCTCGAGCTGAGTCCGGAGCTGCTGTCGCGTAAAGGCTACCTCTATGTGGTGGCCGACGGCATGGGTGGCCACGACGCGGGCGATGTGGCAAGCGCCATAGCCGTTCAGACGCTGTGTGCAACCTTTTACAACAGCCCGGTCGACGAGCCGGTCGGGGCGCTGCGGGAGGCCGTCGAGGCGGCCAACCGGGCGATCTTTGTGGAGGCCCAGCGACGGGGCAGCTCCAGTGGCCGCCCAATGGGCACCACGGTCGTTTGCGCGGTGGTGCATGGGGAGACGGTCACTTTCTGCCACGTTGGCGATAGCAGGGGTTATCATCTTGGGCAGGACGGCGTGTTCCACACGACGGACCACGACTGGATCTCCACCCAGTCGGAGCTGCGGGGTCTCCCCGAGCGGGAGGCGCGGAACCGGGCGCGGGCAATCGGTATGTCGGGCCGGTTGATGCGGGCCGTGGGCGTGCAGCCGGGCGTTCGAGCCGACGTGACGGTGCGGCCATGGCGCCGGGGTGATCTGCTGCTGCTCTGCTCCGACGGTCTCCACTCGGTCCTGAGCGGCGCACAGATTGCCCATATTGTCCGCTCGGTCCCCGCTGCTGAAGCCGCGAGAGCCCTTGTCGCGCAGGCGTACACTACGGGCTCTGGTGACAACATCACTGCGTTGGTTGTGCGCAACGAGCTCGTGCCCGGCACACCACTTAAGACCCGGCTGGTCTCCCCTGAGCGAACGCATCCTGCGCCCCAAACCTGGGGCCGCGCACGCACGACCGCGCTCAGGGGTGTGGGGCTGCTGCTCGCGGCCGCTGCCCTGATTATAACTATCAGCTGGGCGGCCTGGATAGTTCCCCCCGCCGCCTCACCGCCCGCAACCGTCGGCGTTCCCACCGACGGGTCACCTACTGCAGACGGGATCGCCGTTCAGGCAACCGCAACACCCCGGATGCGGGCCACCCAGCCGATCGTCTCGACACCAGCGTCCACCGTGGCGCCGCTCCAGCCCCCGGCGACTGCCACACCCACCCATACCCCGACGCCGCCCCCGACAGCCACAGCTACAGCTACGGCCGTCGAGCCCTCGCCGACCAGCACGGTCGAGCCCTCGCCGACCAGCACGGTCGAGCCCTCCCTGACGGCGGACCCCGCCACCAACGGCCTCGTGCCGGTAGATGGCGCCACACCCACTTCACCTGCAGAGGTGCCCTCCGGGCAGCTACCCAGCGAGCCCGCCGCCTCGAATGAGCCGGCTGCAAGCCCGACGCCGGAGCCGATCCTCACCGTTGCCCCCGAAACCCCTATGGAGCCCACGCCGACCCCCACTCCCGCGTCGTAGTAGCAACCCTTTCCGGACCCTCTGCAGCGTGTAAGCAATCAGACCGCCAAGGGCCAACCGTGCAGCACGCCGGTTGGCCCTTGGCAGTTCGGAGGAGCGCTTGGATCAATGCGGAGTCGCCACATCCACCTGGTAGAACAGCGCTGGGCACACCCCATCGACGCAATCGCGACGCAACGGAAATTGCGTAAGCCTGCCCCCGACTCCTCTATGCTACATCTATCGGTGACGAGCTCCTAGGCCCTGGTACAGGATTCGTGACACTGGGGGCAGCATTCTGTGAAGAACGTCGCAAACTCGGGTTCATGAAGGACTTTTTTGCCCAGCAAGAGACGGTGGTTGCTCTTTGTTTACCTCTCCTTTCCCCTTTCGACTGGGCCAGCAGGGATCTAGAGAGGAACTTTTCGCGTCAGTTTCGA
>Ga0335397_10005929_pt1 | contig 15880 bp, 14 predicted proteins | sample MAT04_FD_205740 | JGI IMG/M metagenome (GOLD analysis project Ga0335397, IMG submission 205740) | Freshwater microbial communities from Lake Fryxell liftoff mats and glacier meltwater in Antarctica - MAT-04 (spades assembly) (version 2) ... | reverse complement strand
GGTCTCCGCCGGGATCACCGTCCCGGGGGTGACGGTGCTGCCTGCGGCGACCAGGGCGCGCTCGCCGATCACCGCCCCGTCCTGGACGGTCGCGCCGTTGCCGATCAGCGCCTGCGCGCCGATGACCGCGCCATGCACCACGCACAGGTGGCCGACCGTGGCCCCCGGTCCGATCTCGGTAACCGGGTCATCGCCGCCGTGCAGCACCGAGCCGTCCTGCACGTTGGCGCCGGCGCGTACGACGATCGGACCGAAGTCCGCCCGCAGCACGGCGCCGTACCAGATCGAGGCTCCCGCCTCGACGACCACCTGGCCGACCAGCGTGGCGGTGGGAGCGACCCACGCGTCCGGGTGCACCTGCGGTGCATGGCCTTCGAAGCTGAACAGGGGCATGCACAGCGAGGCTAGGGCGTACGGTCGGGCCCCCGACCCCAGGAGGCCACCGTGGCAGCCGAGCCCCTCAGCCGCTTCCCCGTTCCCGACGTCCTGGACCTGCCCGAGGACCTGCGCGACCGCATCCTCGTGGTGCAGGGGAAGACCGGCTTCGTGCCGAACGTGTTCCTCGCGATGGCCCACCGGCCCGACGAGCTGCGCGCGTTCCTGGCCTACCACGACGCGGTCATGGAGCGGGACAGCGCGCTCAGCAAGGCCGAGCGGGAGATGATCGTCGTGGCCACCAGTGCCGCGTCGAGCTGCACGTACTGCGTGGTCGCGCACGGCGCGATCCTGCGGGTGCGCACCAAGGACCCGGTGCTCGCCGACCTGGTGGCGATCAACTACCGGTCCGCGCCCCTCACCGACCGGCAGCGGGCGATGCTCGACTACGCCGTGACGCTCGCGACGGCGCCGGACCGGGTCGGCCCGGCCGACCACGCGCGGCTGCGCGAGGTCGGCTTCGACGACGAGGCGGTCTGGGACATCAGCGCGGTGACGGCGTTCTTCGCGCTGTCGAACCGGATGGCGCACGCGCTCGGGATGCGGCCCAACGAGGAGTTCCACGCCCTCGGCCGGTGACCCCGCGGCCATGGACTCAGGGCGGCCCGACCTCGTCGTCCGGATCGGTGCCGCACCAGGAGCACTCGACCCGGTAGTGCGGCAGCTGGTCGGCGAGGTAGTCGTCGCCCGACGCACCGGGAGCCTCCTGGAGGAAGGTCCGCCACGCCGCGTCGGGGTGCCCGCAGGGGCACGCAGCGGTGAACTCGACGCCTGCTCGCGAGAGCGGCTCGAGCGCCTGTTCGGCGCCTCGCGGCCCGTGACCCGCCACCACGCCCCCACTGTGCCCCGTGGACGGCGGCTCGACCACCCCTCCCCCTCCCGGGTGCGAGAGGGTGGCGACCGGAGAGAGCGAGGGTGGGACGTGGGCTCAGGGACGCAGGCCGTCGATCAGGCCGCGCAGCGGTTGAGCGCGGTCCTCGGGACGAGCCCGCTGCAGCGCAGTGACCGGCTGTCCGAGCGGGTCGGCGGCGAGGTGTGGCTCAAGCGCGAGGACCTGCTGGCCGTGCGCTCCTACAAGGCCCGCGGGGCCTACAACCTGCTCGCCCAGCTCGACGGAGCCGAGCGCGCGTCGGGCGTCGTCTGCGCCAGCGCCGGCAACCACGGTCAGGGCGTGGCGTACGCCTGCAGCGCGTTGGACGTCCGTGGCCGGGTCTACGTCCCCCGCACCACGCCGCGCCAGAAGCGTGACCGCATCGCGGCGCTCGGCGGTCCCGACGTCGAGGTCCTGGTGGTGGGAGACACCTACGACGAGGCGGCGGCCGCGGCGCTCGCTGACAGTCGGACGACCGGCGCTGTGCTGGTCCCCGCCTTCGATGACCCCCGGACCATCGCCGGTCAGGGCACCGTGACGCGGGAGGTCGTCGAGCAGCTCGGCCGGCTGCCCGACCTGCTGGTGCTCCCCGTCGGCGGCGGCGGTCTGCTGGCCGGAGCGGTCAGCTGGCTGGGGGGCCGCCGCGTCGACGTCATCGGGGTGGAGCCGGCGGGCGCAGCGTCGATGGCGGCCGCGCTGGCCGCCGGCGGTCCGGTCGACCTCGAGCAGCTCGACGGGTTCGTGGACGGGGCCGCCGTGCGTCGGGTCGGCAACCTCACCTTCCCGCTCGTGCGCGACTCCGGTGCGCGGATGGTGGCCGTCGCGGAGGGTCGCGTCTGCACCGAGATGCTGGCGCTCTACCAGGTCGACGGGATCATCGCCGAGCCGGCGGGGGCGATGGCCGCGGCGGCGCTCGGCGACGTCGTGCACCCCGAGCCCGGGAGCACGACGGTGTGCGTGCTGTCCGGGGGCAACAACGACGTCAGCCGCTACGCCGAGGTCGTCGAGCGCGCGCTCGTCCACGAGGGGCGCAAGCACTACTTCCTGGTCGACTTCCCTCAGGAGCCCGGGGCGCTGCGGCGCTTCCTCGACGAGGTGCTCGGGCCCGACGACGACATCACGCTGTTCGAGTACGTCAAGCGCAGCAACCGCGAGACCGGTCCCGCGCTGGTCGGCATCGAGCTGGGCCGGCCGGAGGACCTGCCGGGTCTGCTCTTGCGGCTGGAGGCGGCGCCGCCGCAGGTCACGCGGGTCCCGGCCGACAGCCCGCTGTTCCGCTTCCTGCTGTGACCGGGGCGCCGTCTCAGCGGCCCGCCAGCGCCCGCAGCGCCATCCCGGTGAGCTGACGGCGGGCCTCGTCGCGGCCCCGCGCGCTGTGGGGGGTGGAGTTCAGCAGCCCGAACACCGCGTGGGCACGGACCCGTGCGACCTCGCGGTCGAGGACCGGGTCCAGGCGGCACAGCACCCCGGTCCACAGCTCGACGTAGCTGCGCTGGAGCCGGCGCACCACCCGGCGGTCGCTGTCGTTGAGGGAGGCGAGGTCGCGGTCCTGCACGCGGATCACATCGGGCTCGGCGAGCGCGAAGTCGGTGTGGAACTCCACCAGCGCCTCGAGGGCGGCGTCGGCGCCGGGGTGCTCCGCGAGGACCGACCGGGCACCGTCCACCAGCTGCGCGCTGATGTCGACGAGCAGCCGGGCCAGCAGCGCGTCCTTGCTGGCGAAGTGCTTGTAGACGGCAGGTCCGCTGATGCCGCAGGCCGCCCCGATGTCGCTGACTGCCGTGCCTCGGAAGCCACGCTCGGCGAACAGCCGGGCGGCCTCGCGCAGCATCACGTCACGCGTGCGCGGGGCGCCCGTCACCGTGCCTCCTGGACAGTTCGGTTAATGAACTCTAACCTCAGGACCGGTCACTGGTCGATGAGGATGAGGCGGTCGCGTGGACGAGGTCAGGCTCCGGTCCCACCTGGACCCGACGAGCGAGGCCTTCGGGCGCAACGCCGACGCCATGCAGGCGGTCTCGCAGGACCTGAGGGCCCGGCTCGACGCGGTCCGCCAGGGCGGCCCGGTCGCCTCGCGTGAGCGCCACGTGGCCCGGGGCAAGCTGCTGCCGCGGGACCGGGTCGACGCGCTGCTCGACCCGGGCAGCCCGTTCCTGGAGCTGTCAGCGCTGGCCGCCGGAGGCATGTACGACGACGAGGCTCCCGGGGCCGGTGTCATCACCGGGGTCGGCCGGGTGTCGGGTCGAGAGTGCGTCGTGGTCGCCAACGACGCCACGGTCAAGGGCGGCACCTACTACCCGATGACCGTCAAGAAGCACCTGCGGGCGCAGGAGGTGGCGCTGCACAACCGGCTGCCCTGCGTCTACCTGGTCGACTCGGGCGGGGCGTTCCTCCCGCGTCAGGACGAGGTGTTCCCGGACCGGGAGCACTTCGGTCGGATCTTCTACAACCAGGCGACGATGAGCGCGCAGGGCATCGCGCAGATCGCCGCGGTCCTGGGCAGCTGCACCGCGGGCGGCGCGTACGTCCCGGCGATGGCGGACGAGGCCGTGATCGTCAAGGACCAGGGCACGATCTTCCTGGGAGGGCCGCCGCTGGTGAAGGCCGCGACCGGCGAGATCGTCACCGCCGAGGACCTGGGTGGCGGCGCGCTGCACTCGCGGACCTCCGGCGTCACCGACCACCTCGCCGACGACGACGCCCACGCGCTGCGCATCGTGCGGCGGATCGTGTCCACGCTCGGTCCCCGCACCCCGCCGCCGTGGGAGACGGTCCCGGTCGAGGAGCCGGTCGTCGACCCTGGGCAGCTCTACGGCGTCGTTCCGGCCGACTCGCGCACGCCGTACGACGTGCGCGAGGTCATCGCCCGGCTGGTGGACGGCAGCCGCTTCCAGGAGTTCAAGCAGGAGTACGGCGTCACGCTCGTCACGGGGTTCGCCCACGTGCACGGTCATCCTGTCGGGATCATCGCCAACAACGGGGTGCTGTTCGGGGAGTCGGCGCAGAAGGGTGCGCACTTCATCGAGCTGTGCGACAAGAGGTCGATCCCCCTGCTCTTCCTGCAGAACATCACCGGCTTCATGGTCGGCCGCGAGTACGAGGCGGGCGGCATCGCCAAGCACGGCGCCAAGATGGTCACGGCCGTGGCCTGCGCGCGGGTGCCGAAGCTGACCATCGTCATCGGCGGCTCGTTCGGGGCCGGCAACTACTCGATGTGCGGCCGGGCCTACTCGCCCCGCTTCCTGTGGATGTGGCCCAATGCGCGCATCTCGGTGATGGGCGGCGACCAGGCCGCGTCGGTGCTCGCCGCCGTCGCGAAGGAGGGCACGGATGTCCCTGCGTTGCAGGAGCAGGTCCGCGCGCAGTACGAGCTGCAGGGCAACCCGTACTACTCGAGCGCCCGGCTGTGGGACGACGGCGTGATCGACCCGCTCGACACCAGGACGGCCGTCGGCCTGGCCCTGTCCGCCTGCGCCAACGCGCCGCTCGCCCCGGTGTCGTACGGCGTCTTCAGGATGTAGGAGGCTGAACACGTGTTCGACACCGTACTGGTGGCCAACCGCGGCGAGATCGCCTGCCGGGTGGTGCGCACCCTGCGCACCCTTGGCGTGCGGTCGGTCGCGGTCTACAGCGACGCCGACGCAGGGGCACGGCACGTCCGCGAGGCCGACATCGCCGTCCGGCTCGGGCCGGCGGCGGCCCGCGAGAGCTACCTGTCGATCGAGCGGCTGCTGGAGGCCGCTCGGCAGACCGGCGCGCAGGCCGTGCACCCCGGTTACGGGTTCCTCGCCGAGAACGCCGACTTCGCTCGCGCCTGCGCTGACGCCGGCCTGGTCCTGGTAGGGCCGCCGGCCACGGCGATGGAGGTCATGGGCGACAAGATCCGCGCCAAGCTCGCCGTGATGGTCGCCGGCGTACCGGTGGTCCCTGGCCGCACCGAGCCGGGCATGACCGACGCCGACCTGCTCGCGGCCGCCGACGAGGTCGGCTTCCCGGTCCTGGTCAAGCCGTCGGCGGGTGGCGGCGGCAAGGGCATGCGCCTGGTCACCGAGCCGGCCGCGCTGGCCGAGGCGCTGGTGTCGGCCCGTCGTGAGGCCGCGTCCTCGTTCGGCGACGACACCCTGTTCCTCGAGCGGTTCGTGCTCCGCCCCCGGCACATCGAGGTGCAGGTGCTGGCCGACGCGCACGGCACGACCCTGCACCTGGGGGAGCGCGAGTGCAGCCTGCAGCGCCGCCACCAGAAGGTCGTCGAGGAGGCGCCGTCGGTGCTGCTCGACGCCGAGCAGCGCGCTCGCATCGGCGCGGCTGCCGTCGAGACGGCCCGCTCCGTCGGCTACACCGGCGCCGGCACGGTCGAGTTCATCGTGTCCGCCGATGCTCCTGACGACTTCTTCTTCATGGAGATGAACACCCGCCTGCAGGTCGAGCACCCCGTCACCGAGCTCGTGACCGGGCTGGACCTGGTCGAGCAGCAGCTGCGGGTCGCTGCGGGGGAGCGCCTGGCGTTCGGCCAGGACGACGTGCGCCTGACGGGGCACGCCGTCGAGGTCCGCGTCTACGCCGAGGACCCCGCCCGCGGGTTCCTCCCCACGGGGGGGCACGCCCTGCTGGTGCGCGAGCCCGACGGCCAGGGCGTGCGCGTGGACAGCGCCCTCGTGGAGGGCCTCGCGGTCGGCACGACGTACGACCCGATGCTCAGCAAGGTCATCGCCTGGGGTCCGGACCGGCCGACCGCGCTGGCCCGTCTCGACCGGGCGCTGGCCGAGCACGTGGTGCTCGGCGTCGGGACCAACACGGCGTTCCTGCGGAGCCTGCTCGGTCACCCGGATGTGCGCGCCGGCCGACTGGACACGGGTCTGGTCGAGCGCGAGCTCGAGGCGCTCGTCGTGCTCGAGGTCCCCGAGCTCGTGCATGTCGCGTTCGCGCTGACCCGGCTGCTCGCGGTGCCGCGCAGCGATGACCCGTGGGGCGCCACCGGCGGCTGGCGGCTGTCCGGGGCGGCCGAGACCGTCTGGCCCGTCGGCGGTCCCGACGGGGCCCCGCTGCTTGTCGCGGCCTCCGGGACGGCGGCGTCGGCAACCGTGCGCGTCGGGGACGGCGACCCGGTCGCCGCGTCCGCGGCCCGCCTCGAGGACGGCCTGCTGCTCACGACCGGGGGCCGGACCCACCGGGTGCTGTCGGCGACCGACGGCGCGGTGACCTGGCTGTGGGTCGACGGCACCACCTACGCCGTGACCGAGCTGCCGTCGGTGCGCGAGGGCGCCGGAGCCGGCACGCACGACGGTGACGTGCGCAGTCCGATGCCCGGCACCGTCATCGCGGTCGGCGTGAGTGAGGGGGCCGGGGTGGGCAAGGGAGAGGTCGTGGTGGTCGTGGAGGCGATGAAGATGGAGCACGCGCTGACGGCGCCGTTCGACGGGGTCGTCGACGAGCTCGACGTCCGCGTCGGCGACCAGGTCGTCGTCGACCAGCTGCTGGCGGTCATCACGCCGACGGCCGCGGCGGAGCTGTGAGCACCGTCCTGGCCGGGCTCCCGGACCGCGTCGAGGTCTACGAGGTCGGGCCCCGCGACGGCCTGCAGAACGAGAAGGCCGTCGTCGCCGTCGAGGTCAAGGCGGAGTTCGTCCGCCGGCTGCTCGCCGCCGGGCTCACGACGGTCGAGCTCACCAGCTTCGTGCCGGCCAGGTGGGTGCCGCAGCTGGCCGACGCCGAGGAGCTGCTGGCGCTGCTCGGCGAGCTGCCGGGTCGCCACCCGGTGCTCGTCCCGACCGCCAAGGGGCTCGACCGCGCCCTCGCGTGCGGGGCCCGGGAGGTCGCGGTGTTCGCCAGCGCCACCGAGACCTTCGCGCAGAAGAACCTCAACCGCACCGTCGCCGCGTCGCTGGACATGTTCGCCCCCGTCGTCGCCCGCGCCCGGGACGAGGGCCTCGCGGTCCGCGGCTACGTGTCGATGTGCTTCGGCGACCCGTGGGAGGGCGAGGTGCCACCCACCCAGGTCGCCGACGTCGCCGTCCGGCTCCACGAGATGGGTTGCACCGAGGTGTCCCTGGGTGACACCACCGGCGTCGGGACCCCCGGCCAGGTTGCCGCCCTGCTCGATCTGCTGCCTGGGCGGGGCCTGCCCGTCGAGGCGCTCGCGGTGCACTTCCACGACACCTACGGCCAGGCGCTGGCCAACACCCTGGTCGCTCTGCAGCGCGGTGTCACCACCGTCGACGCCTCGGCCGGCGGGTTGGGTGGTTGCCCGTACGCCAAGAGCGCCACCGGCAACCTCGCGACGGAGGACCTGGTCTGGCAGCTGCACGGCCTCGGGATCGAGACCGGCATCGACCTGCCGGCGCTGGTGGCGACGAGCACCTGGATGGCTGGCCAGCTCGGCCGGCCCAGCCCCTCCCGCACGCTGACCGCCCTGGCGGGGTAGCTCAGGAGCGCGGCCGGTCCAGGAGCCGCGAGAGCACGATGACGCTGCGGGTGTGGTCGACGTTGGGCTCGTCGCGGATCCGCTCGATCGCCCGCTCGAGCTGGTGCACGTCCGAGGCGAGCATGTGCACGAGCGCGTCGGCCGTGCCCGAGACGGTGCAGGCGCCCACCACCTCGGGCACCGCGGCCAGGCTCGTCCGCAGCGTGTCCGGCGAGACGGTCCCCTGGCAGAACACCTCGATGTAGGCCTCGGTGCTCCACCCCAGGGCGGCCGGGTCGATGACGGCCGTGAAGCCGCGGATCACGCCGTCGGACCTCAGCCGGTCCACGCGGCGCTTGACCGCAGGCGCGGACAGGCCGACGACGCCGCCGATCTCGGCGTAGGTCGCCCTTCCGTCCGCGAGCAGGCAGCTCACGACCTGCTGGTCGATCCCGTCCACAACCCCTCCTGCAACACATCGCCGTTCTACACTGGAAGACGCAAGACAACCATGGTCACTGCGCAACGGACGGCGATTGCTTGTGCGACCGTGCGGCCCTAGCGTCATCACGGCGGGGAGCGGCCGGAGCACGGCCCCCTGCCGACTGGCGAAGGAGCCACCGTGATCCGCACCGCTCGTCCCCGCCGCTACCTGATGTGCCGCCCGGACCACTTCGACGTCACCTACGAGATCAACCCCTGGATGGACAGCAGCGTCGTCACCGACCGCGCGCTGGCGATCTCCCAGTGGGAGGCGCTGCGCGAGGTCTACCTCGGGCTCGGTCACGACGTGCAGCTGATCGACCCGGTCGTCGGCCTGCCGGACATGGTCTTCGCGGCAAACGGCGGTCTGGTCGTCGACGGTCGGGCGTACGGCGCGATGTTCACCCACCCGGAGCGCCAGCCCGAGGGCCCGGCCTACCTGCGCCGCTTCGAGCAGCTCGACCTCAAGGCCGTCACCGCCGCCACGGAGGTCAACGAGGGCGAGGGCGACCTGCTCCTGGTCGGTGACGTGGTCCTGGGCGGCTGGGGCTTCCGCAGCGCGATCCCCGCGCACGCCGAGGCGCAGGAGGTGCTGGGTGTTCCCGTCGTCGGCCTGCAGCTGGTCGACCCGCGCTTCTACCACCTGGACACCGCGCTGGCCGTGCTCGACGACCGCACCGTCGCCTACTACCCCGGGGCCTTCTCGGCCGGCAGCCAGGAGGTGCTCCGGCGGATGTTCCCCGACGCGGTGCTCGCCAGCGACGCCGACGCCGTGGTGCTCGGCCTGAACGCGGTCTCCGACGGCCACAACGTCGTGCTGGCGCAAGCGGCGACCGACCTGATCGCCCAGCTGCGCGGCCGGGGCTACAACCCGATCGGCGTCGACCTGTCGGAGCTCCTCAAGGCCGGCGGCAGCGTGAAGTGCTGCACCCTCGAGCTGCGCTGAGGGATCAGGCGGTCGGGTCCGTCCGCTCCGCGCCCCGCTCGAGCATCCGGCGCCAGGCCTCGGGGTCGTGGGTGGCCGCTGCGGTCGTACGGATGAACTCGCCCACCACGGCGGCGAAGCGCTCCGGGTGCGAGCGGTGCGGCGTGTGGCCGGCGCCCGGCATGATCTCGACCCGCGCGTCCGGCAGCGACTCCGCAACGGCGTGCACGTGGGCGACGGGCAGGACCGGGTCCTTGTCACCCCAGACGAGCAGGGTCGGCACCTGGGCCGTCAGGTAGCTCCGGTCCTTGCTGCTGATGGCCTGGCCGCGGACGTCGATGACGCCGCGCAGGGTCCGCAGGAACGCCGCCCGCGCGGCCGGGTCGCGCAGCCCCTGCCACAGGTGGAGCACCTCGTCGGCGTCCTTGCGGTCGATGATCCTCAGCAGTCGCGCCGCGCGCAGGACGCCGGTGAGGGGCAACCGGGCCGGCAGGCTCAGTGACGCGCCGATCGCCGACGACGCACCGGGCAGGGCGGCCAGGCGCAGCAGGGGCATCACCTCCAACCCCAGCCCGCCGCTCGCGACCAGGACCAGCCGCTCGCAGCGGTCGGGGTACTGGTAGGCCAGCTGCATGGCGACCCCGCCGCCGAACGAGTGGCCCACCACGGTGGCGCGCTCGACGTCGAGCAGGGTGAGCAGGTCGCGCATCGCGTTGGCGTAGCCCCCGAGTGAGTAGTCGGCCCGGGGCTTGTCCGACAGCCCGTGCCCGAGCAGGTCAGGGGCGATCACCAGGTGGTCGCGCGCCAGCAGCGGAACGACCTCCTCCCAGGTGCGGGAGGACTCGCCGACTCCGTGGACGAGCAGCACGGCCGGTCCCTCACCCGCGACGAGGAACGACCGCCGGTAGCCGTGCACCACCCGGGTCTCGCGCCTCACCGGTGGGTCGTCGCGGACCGGGGGGTCGGCCCGGCGCCGCCGAGGGCGCGGGGTCAGCTCGCTTCCTTCGTGTTGCGCCGGCGGGGCCGCTTGCTCGGGGCCCGACCGGACGATCTCGTGCCCGCCCCGGCCCGCGGACCGTCGAGGGCGAGCTCGAGCTGCCCGGACTCGACGTCGGCGGAGGTGATCCGGACGGTGACGACGTCGCCGTAGCCGAGCCGGTGCCCGGCCGCGTCGGCCAGCGCCAGGCCGTCGGCGGTGACGGCCCAGCCGCGGCCGGGGAGCTCCCGGGCGGCCACCATCCCGCTGACGCGCGACCGGTCGAGCGTCACGAAGACGCCCTTGGGCCCGACGCCGGTGACCCGCGCGGGGTAGGTCGTGGTGCCGTCGGCAGCGGCGAGCTCGGCGAGCCACAGCGACTTGCGCATCTGGTTCTCGGCCTGCGAGGCGGTGCGCGCCGCCGTGTTGATGTGCACGCACAGTCCTGCGAGCTCGGCGACCTCCGGGAAGTCGGCGACGTCGCGCCGGCCGGACAGGAACGCGTGGATGATCCGGTGCACGACCAGGTCGGCGTAGCGTCGGATCGGGCTGGTGAAGTGCAGGTAGCCGTCGCTGGCCAGCCCGAAGTGGGCGCCCGCGTCCGGGGTGTAGGACGCCCGTCCGAGGAAGCCCAGCAGCACGTCCCACACGGCGCTGGCCGTGTCATCGGCGGTCACGTCGAGCTGGGCCGACAGCGCCGCGAGGTCGAGCGGGGTGAGCAGGGCGCCGAAGCCTGGGTGGAAGCCGGAGGCGGCGCAGAACGCCTCGAGCGCCGGGGCGGCCTCCGGACCGGGCGCGGGGTGGACCCGGAAGACGCCGGGCAGGCCGCGGGCGACCAGCCAGCCGGCGACCGACTCGTTGGCCGCGACCATGAGCCGCTCGATGAGCAGGTTCGCGGGGTTCGACGGCTTGGCCGCGACCTGCGACGCCTCGCCCTCGACGACCTCGACGGTCAGGTCGGGCTCGACACGACGGGCCTCGACACCACCGCGACGCAGCCGCTGGACGCCGAGGCGGGCACCGGCCGTGCGCAGCCAGCGCAGGGCGTCCAGGACCCCCTCGGGGACCTCCTCGGGGGCAGCTCCGGCGAGCACCGCAGCGGCCACCTCGTACGACAGGCGCGTATCGGACCGGATCCGTGACGCGTAGACGTCGGCGGAGGTCACGGCGCCGTCGCTGGCGATCCGCATCTCGACGGTGAGGGCGTCGCGGTCGGCTTCGGGGACGAGGCTGAGGGCGTCCTCGCTGAGCTTCGGCGGCAGCATGGGCCTGGTCCAGCCAGGGAGGTAGACGCTGGTGGCCGCCCGGCGGGCCTCGGCGTCGAGCGCGGTGCCGGGGCGGACGTGCGCCGCGACGTCGGCGATGTGGACGCAGACCCTTATGCCGCCGTCGGGGTCGGCGGGGTAGACCGAGAGCGCGTCGTCGAGGTCGCGGGAGCTCGGGCTGTCGATGGTGAACGTGGTCAGCTCACGCAGGTCCCGTCGTACGACGGACCCGCGGCGCGGCTTGGCCGCGGCGACCCCGGCGACCTCGGCCAGCGCTGCCTCCGGGTAGTCCAGCGGCAGCTGGTGGCGGACGCGGACCCGCTCGAGCAGGGCGTCGGCCGAGACCGGGTCCTCCCACTCGTCGGACGGGTCGGCGGTGCCGGGTCCTGTGACGTCGGCGAGCACCGCCACGCCGACGGCGAGGTCCTCCACGCGGCCGGCGAGAACCCACTTCCCGGACCCCAAGTGGGGGTCGATCCGCAACGTCAGCCCCTGCTCCACCACGCCGAACACCTCGGTGCGCACCCGCTCGCGCAGGGCCACCGCGCTGGCGGTGCCGCGACCGTCCGGGTCGATCTGGTAGGTGACGTCGACGCGGTCGTCGGCCAGCAGGCCCTTGGTCTGGGGCGGCGGCACGAAGCAGGAGGTGACCGTCGTGCCGTCCGGGGCCGTCACGGGCTCGTCGAGGTCAACGAAGCCGAACCCGCGTACGTGCGGGCGGAAGACGCCGGTGGGCGTGGCCTTCTCGACGATCGGGGCAGGGGTGCGGCGCGCGGGAGCACGGCGCTTGGGCTTGGCTGCGGGCTCAGTCATGTCGTCGGAACGCTATCGCCCATGGGCGCCGTCCGTCCCGTGCGCCGCGGTGGTGACGTCCGGTCGGCGCCGACGTCGTGGTGCGGGGCACGGCTCACCCGACCGCGTAGCGGGCCAGCAGCGCGCCGTCACCGCCGTCGACCAGGTGGCGGAGCTCCAGCCGCACCGGAGCGGGCAGGGCCTGGGTCAGCAGGGTCGGTGCGGTGCCGACCAGCAGGGGCGTGAGGGTGAGGCACAGCTCGTCCACCAGGCCGGCTGTGAGCAGGCTGGTGAGCAGGTGAGGCCCGCCTTCGCAGAGCAGCCGTGCCAGCCCGCGGTCGTGAAGGGCGTCGACCGCGGCCGGGAGGTCGACGTCGTCATCGCCTGCCACGACGACGTCTGCGACCTTCGCGACCGCGCGCCGGGCCTCGTCCGGCGCGGCCCGGCAGGTGACCACGACGGCGCGGCTGCTGCCGCCGAAGCACCGGTCCGCAGGGTCGAGCTCGAGCGACCGGCTGACCAGCACCAGCGGCGGCGCGAGCGAGCGGCCGTGGCGCGCGCGCCAGGCCTGACCGCCTGGACGGGGCCGCACCGGGCCGTAGCCCTCCGCGCGCGCGGTCCCTGCGCCGACGACGACGGCGTCCGTGACGGCCCGCAGGGCGTGGAAGGCCACCTCGTCGGACGGGGTCTGCAGCGCGCGGCTGCCGCCGTCGAAGGCGACCCCCCCGTCGGTCGTGACCACGAAGCCTGCGCGCAGGCAGGGTTCCTCGCCGGAGTTGTAGAGGTCCAGCAGGTCGTCGGCCTCGAGGTCCCGCGGCGCGGGCAGCAGCACCCGCACTAGCAGGAGCGCCGGCCAGGGAGGGCGGGCGTCCCACGCACCGCGGCGATCATCACGGACGGAGCCTAGTGCGCACCGAGGCTCGTGGTCGGTCACCACCACAGCGTGACCGTGTGTCGCTGTCGGACTGTCCGACCCGCGTGGTGCGATGCCGTCATGCGCCCGGCCTCCCCGCACCACAGCGACGTCTTCAGCCACCTCCCGGCGCTGCTGATGCGCGAGATGCGGACCGAGGCGGTCGAGGGGCTGCTCGAGCGCCTGGTGGCGGCCGGGTGGCGTCCGGGCCAGCTCCGGCACCGGGTCGGCGCGGAGCCGTCGCAGGGCAACGTCGAGCGCGACGCCGCCCACCTCGTCGAGCTGCTGAAGTCCCTGACCGGCGTGCCGTGCCCCGACTCCGTCCACGCCGAGCAGGTGCGGACCCGTCGCCTCGACCGGGCTGTCGCCGCCGCGAGCTCGCCCCGGCCGGCGTCGCCGGAGGTGCGCGACCAGCGCCTGACCCAGATCCGCGCGGAGCTGACCGGCCTGCCTCGTCGCCGGCCCGAGCCGGAGGCAAGGACCCGCCCCGACTGCAACCTGTGTGGCGGCGAGGGCAGCTACTTCGTGACCCACGAGGTGCACCTGTGCCACCGGTGCGTGGGGGTGCTGGCCGCAGGTGAGGCGCGTCTCATCCAGGTCGGCTGACCCCCGTGCGGCCGGGGCGGCAGACTGTCGCGGTGACCGTCGAGCCCACCACCGCCGCGAGCGCCCTCAAGCTCGAGGTCGCGCGCGAGCAGGCCGTGCTGGACCAGGCCCTGGCCCGCCTCGACGTGCTGCGCGTCGAAGCGGTCGTGCGTGAGAGCGAGAGCGTGCGGCCGACCGGCGGCTCCCCGCAGGCGGTCTATGAGCGGGACGTCGCCGCCCAGGCCGCCGCCAACCGGCGGGCCGACCTCGACCTCGCCGGCGAGGGGCTGCTGTTCGGCCGACTCGACCGCGACGACGGCGCGGTGCACCACATCGGTCGGATGGGGCTGCGCACCGACACCCAGGAGCCGATCGTCGTGGACTGGCGCGCCCCCGCGGCCGCCGCCTTCTACCGCGCGACCGCCGCCGACCCGCAGGGCGTGGTCCGGCGCCGCACGATCTCGTGCCGCCGCAGCACCGTCATCGGCGTCGACGACGAGCTGCTCGACGCCTCCGCGGAGCAGGACCTCGACGGCACGGTTGTCGTCGGCGACGGCGCCTTCCTCGCCGCGGTGAGCCGTGAGCGCACGAGCCAGATGCGCGACATCGTCGCGACCATCCAACGAGAGCAGGACGAGGCCGTGCGGGCGCCCGACGACGGCGCCCTGGTCGTCACCGGTGGCCCGGGCACCGGCAAGACGGCCGTGGCGCTGCACCGTGTCGCCTACCTGATGTACGCCAGGCGCGAGTGGTACTCCCGCCGCGGTGTCCTGGTCGTCGGGCCGTCGCCGGTGTTCGTCGACTACATCGGTGCGGTGCTCCCGGCACTCGGGGAGACCAGCGTCCGCCTCGCGTCCTTGGCCGACCTCGCCGAGCTGCCCCGCGGCGTCGTCGTCACCGGGTGGGACGGTCCGCAGGCGGTCGCAGTCAAGGGCTCGGTCCGGATGGCCGAGCTGCTGCGCAAGGTGGTGCGCCACCTCGGGGGCACCCGTCACCTGCCCGACCTCGAGGTCGTGCGCTGGGGGGCCTCGGTCACCGTGCGCGGCGGGGAGATCGCGCGCCGGCGGTCGCAGGTGGCCCGGTCCTCCCGCAGCCACAACAGCGGCCGGGCGGCGTTCGCCACGGCGCTGGTGGAGCTCGCCTGGCGGGCCTGGCAGCGCCGCCCGCAGACGACCCGCATCGAGTCCGACGACCGGGAGGACTTCGGCCAGTGGCTGCGCGGCGACCCGGCGTTCCGACGGGCGCTGGACGCGGCCTGGCCGGTGCTGCTGCCGTGGGAGGTGCTGACCGCTCTGCGGTCGGGTCACGTCCCCCTGCGCGACCTGGCCCGCGGCGTGCTGTCCGAGCAGGAGGTCGCGGCCCTGACCGCGTCCTGGAGCGCCGACGGCCCGCTGACCGCCGCGGACGCCGCGCTCCACGACGAGCTGGTCGAGCTGCTCGGCGACCCTCCCGTGGAGGCCGAGCCGGAGGACGACGGCTGGGACGAGCTGAGCGACCTCGAGGAGCGGGCCCGTGAGTCGGGCGTGACGACCTTCGCCGACCGCAACCACACCGCGACGCGCAACCTGGCCGAGGAGCGCAGCTACCGCACCTACGCGCACGTCGTCGTCGACGAGGCGCAAGACGTCACGCCCATGCAGTGGCGGATGCTCGGGCGGCGCGCCCGCGGCGCGACGTGGACGGTCGTCGGCGACTGGGTGCAGTCGGCCTGGCCCGACGTGCAGGAGGTGCGGGAGGCGCTCGCCGGGGTGCTCGGCAAGAGCCGCCTGCGCCAGGTGGAGCTGACGACCAACTACCGGACCAGCACCGAGGTCGCGGCGCTCGCGGCGCGGCTGCTGGAGCGGATCGACCCTGAGCTCACGGCCCCCGCCGCCGTGCGCAGCACCGGTGTCGAGCCCCTGCTGGTGGAGGGCGCCGGGATCGCCGAGCTGCCCGCGGTGCTGGAGCGGCTGCTGAGCCAGGTCGCCGGCACCGTCGGCGTGGTCGCCCCCCACGGGCTGGTCGAGCAGGTGCGCGCCGTGCTGCCGGCCGATCCGCGGGTCAGCGCGGTCGACCCCTGGCAGGTCAAGGGCCTGGAGTACGACGGGTGCGTCGTTCTCGACCCCCACGGGATCGTCGAGGAGAGCCGGCACCCCGTCGCGGGCCTGCGCAGCCTCTACGTCGCGCTCACCCGGGCGACCCAACGCCTGGTCGTCGTCTCCGGCGAGCCGCTCGAGACGCTGCTCTGACCCCCGC
>Ga0335397_10005926_pt1 | contig 15883 bp, 12 predicted proteins | sample MAT04_FD_205740 | JGI IMG/M metagenome (GOLD analysis project Ga0335397, IMG submission 205740) | Freshwater microbial communities from Lake Fryxell liftoff mats and glacier meltwater in Antarctica - MAT-04 (spades assembly) (version 2) ... | reverse complement strand
AAAGCTGAGGTTCAGAATCATCCGTGGTCAAACAGTCTTGCGAACTGGCTCATCATGCTCAAGGCGATCGCGTCGGGTGTCGCTACTGCCGCTGAAAGTCCCAACTCAGCGTTCTCCCGTTGCCGCAATTAACGCTCCCAGATAGTCGTGAGACATCGGTGTAGGTTGGCCCACTTCTGGCGTTGCAGCCGGTGACGAAGCCGAGCGGCCCCGTTGATCCCGCTAGCTCCTTTCTTGGGCTGCTGCCACACGCCGCTGTGATGTAGACCACGGAGACCTGGCCTACGAACTCGGCTGCCAGGTCGTACTCACGAGGCGCCGCGATTCCGTTGGCACCGGTTTCATCAAACAACTCCATGAAGGGCGCGAGAAATCCCGTCTTGACTGGCAAAGTCGTCGGCACGATGCTTTTTGTCGTCGTTCCGCACGGAACTTCGGGGCCGTAGTCGACCGACTGTGTGATCGAACCTTCGACTGGGCGGAAATATCTCACGCCCCAGTTGCCGGGAATGTAGAACGGGTCGTCGGGGCCGATCTGTTTGTACGTCACAGTACCGGTAGCGGTTGCGTAGGGCGTCGGCTGCCCCGGTGGGTTGCTGCCGGTGATTCTGAACGTGCCTTTGTAAGTGTCGCCGCCGTCGCCATTCGATGGCGGAACGGTGAGAGTGCGACCAAACGCACAAAACTTCACGCCTTCGTCTTCCCAGCCCTCGGCGAGTAGTTGCAGGTACAGCGCCCGATCCGTGGTGAAGCGATGGTTGGCGTCGTCGGGAAAGCGCGAATTGCCTCGAAAGACGCGGTAAACCGGCTCTTTGTCGACGTCGCATATGATCGGGTCATCTTCTGCCGCCGGGTACGCATATGAATCGATGCCTTCATTTTGCGGCAGGCGGGGTGTCGTCGTATTGGCTGGATTAAGTGCGTTGAGCGCGGCAACTTCGGTGGCTACCAGCGTGTAGAAATGCGACCCGCGCGTGCCCGCTTTCGCAATCTGGTCGAAGTAATAGCGGGTGATTCCTGCGCTGCCCGCCACAGGCGTGGCCAGCACCGTAAACGAGTAGCCCGTGCGTCTGAAGGCGGGGTTGGCGTCTAGCAGAGTCTTTTCGTTGTCGCGGGAGGTCAGAAAGTAATAGTTGAGCGATGGCACGACATATTCAGTCATCGTTTTTGTCGCGGGTGTCTGCGCATGAATCGGCGCAGTCAGAGCGAGAGCGATCAGAGCCAGTTTTTTCATGGTAAACCTCGTAAAGCGTTAGCGTTACCAGTGAAAGCGTCGTCGGGGCAAATGTGGCTCACGGCAAAGACTCATTTGGCGAAGTGTCGATGGCTCGCTAAACTGCTGGCAGCACATCGTCATGGACTTGCCGCAGCAATGGTCGCCGCTGATTCTTCATCAACGCACACGCTGATAACACTTGTCAATCGCTTCGCGGCGGGCGATGAGTCCGTGCTGCCTGAGCTCACGCCGAGTCTGTATGCCGAGCTGCGACGCATCGCGCAGAGCCATTTGCGCAAGGAAGCGCCGGGGCACACGCTGCAAGCGACTGGGGTGGTGCACGAGGCCTACGCCCGACTGTGCGAAGGAGTTCAAGTTCGCGTGGAAAGCGACGTCCATTTCGTGCGTCTGGCCTCACGCGTGATGCGAAATGTGCTGGTCGATCATGCACGAGCCAAACAGGCCGTTAAACGCGGCGGTGCGGCTAACATCACGAGCCTTGATCGCACCGCACTCGCGTTTCACACCCGATGCGCCGACGCGCTGTTTACCAACGCGAACAGCGAAGAAACGGCCATTCAACAGGAGATCGATTTTCTGGAGCTGGATAGCGCGCTGGAACAACTTCGTGTGTTGAATCCGAGGCAAGCGGAGGTCGTGGATCTGCGATTTTTCAGCGATCTCTCGATTGAGCAGACGGCCGCGGCTCTGGGCGTATCGGTCGCCACGATCAAGCGGGACTGGTCGGTCGCGCGACTCTTCCTGCAGCAGGTGATGGGCGCGACTGATGGCGAACACTGAAACGCTCACCCCTGCACGCTGGCATCAGATCAGCGAGATTGCGGCAGATTGTCTGGAAATTGCTGACGCGGCGGCGCGTGAGGCCCATTTGCTTGCGGCCTGTGGCGACGATGTGTTTTTACGCGAACGGGTGCGCTCGCTGCTGAAGGCCGATGGCAATGCCAAAGCACGCGGTGTTCTTTCTCGTACAAGCGTTGCAAGCGCCGTCGGTGTCGCCCTCGGAGCAGGCGCCGCGTCATCAGAGCGAAGCTGGATCGGGCGTCGCCTTGGTGCTTACGAAATCACCAGCGAAATTGCGCGCGGTGGCATGGGAGCTGTATTCAAGGCGATTCGTGCCGATGCAGCGTTCAACAAAGAGGTTGCGATCAAGTTGATCCGCGATGGGGTGAGCGGTCAGCAAAGCGCTGACATCGCGGCCCGCTTTCGTGCCGAGCGGCAAATTCTGGCCAGCCTAGAACATCCGAACATCGCACGGTTGATCGACGGTGGAAGCAGCGATGATGGTCATCCATATCTGGTTATGGAATACGTCGATGGGCAGCCGATCAATGTTTACGCGCAAACGCACACGTTAAGCATCGCGCAAAAACTCTCGCTGTTCCGCTCAGTTTGTGACGCAGTTCAATTCGCCCATCAGCGCCTGGTCGTCCACCGTGATCTGAAGCCGAGCAACATTCTGGTGACGGAATCGGGCGAGGTAAAACTGCTCGATTTCGGAATCGCGAAATTGCTGGAGCCCACGCCCCCTGAGCAGGCCAGCGCCGCGCCCACCGTCATCGCCATGACGCCCGCCTACGCCAGCCCCGAGCAGGTGAAGGGAGAAACAATCACCACCGCGAGCGACGTCTACGCGCTCGGTGTGATCCTCTATGAACTGCTCACGGGGCACAGTCCTTACAAAGCCAAAGCCACGCACCCCCTGGAACTTGCGAAAGAAATCTGCGAGCAGGAGCCTGCGCGACCGAGCACAGTGGTAATCCGCAGCAGCAACGAAACCACCGATCTGCCGCCAGTGGACGAAACCGCGATCAAGCGCCTGCAGAAAGGCCTGCGTGGCGATCTCGACAACATTGTGCTGATGGCGTTGCGCAAAGAGCCAGCGCGTCGCTATGCCTCGGTACAGCAACTGGCCGAAGACGTCCGGCGTCACACTGAAAGTCTTCCCGTATCGGCCCGAGCAGACACATTTGCCTATCGCGGCAGCAAGTTTGTGCAGCGCAATCGCTGGGCAGTTTTGTTTGCATCACTGGCGGCGCTTGGCTTGATAGGAGGCATCGTCGCCACGAGTCATCAGGCGGACGTCGCGCGCAACGCGCAGGCAAAGGCCGAGCGCCATTTCACCGACATCCGGCAAATCTCGAACACGATGCTGTTTGAGCTCTTTGATGAAATTCGTGAGGTGCCGGGCACGCTGAAGGCGCAGCAAAGCCTGCTCAAAAAAGCCACCGAGTATCTGGATCGTCTCGCGGGCGACGCGGTGGACAATCCTGATCTTTTGGCCGAAGCGGGGGTGGGTTTCGGCAAGCTCGCGCAACTCTACGGAAACATGCTCCTGCAAGATCAATCGGCCGATCAGTACTCCCGACGTTCGCTGAGTCTGCTGGAGAAGGCGTTTACGGAAAGACCGGACAACGCGGGCATCGCGCTCTCTCTCACTCAGGCTTATGCGCGGCAGGGCCAAATTCTCGACGGTTTGCGCCAGGACAATGAGGCGGTGGCGATGCTTGAAAAGGCCATTGCTTTCTCCACCGCACTCGCCCCCCCGCTGCAGACAGTTGATCAGAAACTGGCCCGGGGACGTGCCTGGTTCAACCTGAATACAGCGACTGCGCTGACCAATCTTGTGGATCGCCGAATCGTTGCATTGAGCAACGCCCGAACGATTTTTGATGAGGTTCAAAGGGATGTAGCGGCGACGCCTCTGGCTGACGAGGCACAGCGCCTGTCGCTGATTACCTCGGTGTCGCTGTCCGGCGCTGAAATGGGAAAGCCCGACGGCGCAGGGTTAAACGCGGCTTACGAAGCGATCCAGCGGGCTGTGGCGGGACACACTGAGCGCATTCGCAACATCAAAGTTGGCAGCGCCGCAGTGCGCGAAAAAAAGAGTCTCGCGCTCGCGCATATCCGGCTCGCCGTCGTGCTGCAACGCTTGGGACGGGCGAGTGAACGGCTGGACAGTTTGCGGCTGGCCGAGCGATATGGCGCGGAGCTGGTCGACGCCGATCCAGCGGACATGCACGGGCAACTGGTGCGACTCAGCGCGAACACCGTCATGCTGGAAGCGCTTTACGACGAAACGCAAATCGGACAGGTGGTGACCTTAGCCACTGAGGTGCTTGCGAGGTTTGCGCAACTTCCGGAACAGGTTCGCGAGCAAATACAGGGAAAAAACATCCGCGGTAGCGTGCTGATCACGCTTGGGCGCGCGCAGGCCGCATTGGCCGAGCGCGAGCAACAATTGGACGCCGCGCGGCTGGCATATTGGGGGGATGCGCTGAAGAATTTGACGGTCGGTCTTGAAACGCAACTATCGATCAATACGCTGTTTCAGGACGAAGAGGCGAAGGCGCTGGATGTAACGCGTACGGCGATCGCGCGGGCAGAGAGAGAAATTGCCCGACTATCACGGGTGCAACTGCGATAAGCGTTATCGGGATATACCGGTAACGGCTTTGATCGCGTCCCGAACCGTCGCGCGTCGGCAGCAAATGCCGCCGCAGCGTCGACTGCAACGGTTCGCTTGACGCTACAAGGTACTCACCTCAGTCGCACGCACGGTAGCGCCCCAGCGAATGTTGCGACCGGCGAGTCCGATCACGTAAATACCGAATGCGCTGGTGTTGCCCGGCGCAAAGGTGACGTTTGCATCCCATGAAGCTTCGCTTTCGTAAACCACCGTTTTGTCGCATCCAACTGGCAGAAGCGCAGCCCCGCCCACAACAAATGAGTAGTGGCATCTGAACGCGTAACTCGCTGAAAAGCCAGTTCCCTCGGCGGAAGCAACGACCTGAACATCGAGCAAACCGGCGTGCCCGGATCAAACACCAGGGTCTCTAAGATACCGTCCAGATGCAACCGTTTTTGCACATCGTCCGTCGTGCGATTGCTCAACACATGTTGCGTCGCCTGCGCGGTGCAGGGCGCCAACGAAAAGGTGCCTGCCGCGAACATCGGTGATTTGCGGCTCGCGCCGCTCCTGCCTTTTGCGCTACCGCGCCCGCGTCATTGCCTCAAAGAACTCTTTGTTGTTCTTCGTATCGCGCATATGCTTTTGCAGTTTTTCCATCGCTTCGATCTCGTCCATTTCGGAGAAGAGTTTGCGCAGGATCCAGGTTTTCTGCAGGACGCTGGGCTCAAGCAAAAGTTCTTCGCGACGCGTGCCCGAACGGCCGATGTTGATGGCCGGATAGACGCGCTTTTCGGCCATGCGACGATCCATGTGGATCTCCATGTTGCCGGTGCCTTTGAATTCTTCGTAGATCACGTCATCCATGCGGCTGCCGGTGTCGATCAACGCGGTGGCGATGATGGTGAGCGAGCCACCCTCTTCGATGTTGCGAGCCGCGCCGAAGAAGCGTTTCGGACGTTGCAATGCGTTGGCTTCGACGCCGCCGGTGAGCACTTTGCCAGATGAAGGCATCACCGTGTTGTAAGCGCGTGCTAACCGGGTAATCGAGTCGAGCAGGATCACCACGTCTTTTTTGTGTTCAACCAGGCGCTTGGCTTTTTCGATCACCATTTCGGCGACCTGAACGTGGCGGGTGGCCGGTTCGTCGAACGTTGAGGCAACGACTTCGCCGCGCACCGTGCGCTGCATGTCGGTAACTTCTTCTGGTCGTTCGTCGATCAGCAGGACGATCAAAACGACATCCGGGTGGTTGCTGGCAATCGCGTGGGCGATGTGCTGGAGCATCACGGTTTTGCCGGATTTCGGCGGCGCGACCAGGAGACCGCGCTGGCCTTTGCCAATCGGCGCAACGATGTCAATCACGCGACCGGTAATGTTTTCTTCTGCCTTGATATCGCGCTCAAGTTTGAGCACTTTGTCGGGGAAGAGTGGCGTCAGGTTCTCGAACAGCACCTTGTTCTTGCCCGCATCTGGCGGGAAACCGTTCACTGAGTCCAGCTTGGTCAGCGCAAAGTAGCGCTCGCCCTCTTTCGGCGTGCGCACTTCGCCTTCAATCGAATCACCCGTGTGCAGGTTGAAACGGCGAATTTGCGACGGCGAAATGTAGATGTCGTCGGTGCCTGCGAGATAGCTCGCTTCCGGCGAGCGCAGGAAGCCGAAGCCGTCAGGCAAAACCTCCAGCACGCCAGCGCCAACGATGGCTTCGCCCTTTTTCGCCTGCTGCTTTAACAGCGCGAAGATCAGGTCATGTTTACGGAGTCGATTCGCGTTCTCAAGCTCATTGGCGAGTGCGATTTCGAGGAGTTCTGCGGCAGATTTTGTTTTGAGTTCAGCTATGTTCATGCTGTTAAAGGTGGGGGGTGTCGCTTGAAGATTCCCGAAGCGGCGACGGGGAGCGAGCCGCTCAACGAAAAAATCGGAGCAGGCACGCGAAAATGTGAAAGTTCAGTTGCGCCCTAAACGTAGGAAAAGTGCGCGATGATTTCTAAAGTTTTTTAGGGAGATTTAAGTCCCACCAGGACGGCGGGGCTGCAACAGAGACGAATTGTGACGCTGTTAGACGTTGCTGTCAACAAAGGCCGTCAATTGGGCTTTCGACAAAGCGCCCACTTTTTGCGCGGCGAGTTCGCCGTTCTTGAATAGCATAAGCGTCGGGATGCCACGAATTCCATACTTCGCAGCGATTTCGCGGTTGTCATCGACGTCCACTTTAGCGATCTTGACGCGACCCGCATGGCTGACAGCCACTTCTTCCAGAATCGGGCCAATCATCTTGCACGGGCCACACCATTCGGCCCAAAAGTCCACGAGCACTGGCGTGTCGGACTTCAAAACGTCCATGTCAAATGTGGCGTCGGTAACGTGAGTGATGTTGTCGCTCATGAGGGTTTTCGCTCCTGAATGCTCTAAAAGGCTGGCAAAGAATACGAATAGTAGTTGAAGTCCGGGCCGACCGTTTCAAGGGGTATCGGCTCACGATGTAGCGCTGTCCCCTTTATAATCGATTGGATTTCCCCGAAACTTTCAGCATTCCGATCTCATGAAACGCAACGCGTTAAAAGCTCTCAGCACCGCTGTCCTCATTGCCCTGTCCTCTGTCACTGGCATGACGGCATCGGCTCAGGCCCCCACCGGAGACGCTAAAGCCGGCGCTCAAAAAGTTCAAATGTGCCAGGGCTGCCACGGCATCGCAGGGTTGCGAACTGCTTATCCGGAGGTGTATCGCGTCCCCAAAATCGCTGGCCAACACTCTACGTACTTCGTGAGCGCGCTCAAGGCGTACAAATCGGGTGACCGCAAACACCCGAGCATGCGCGCCATCGCTGCCTCGCTTTCAGACAAAGATATGGCCGATCTGGCCGCTTATTACGCGGAGGCCAGGCAATGAAAGCGTTAGTGACCCTTTTCGCTTGCGTCGCTTTAACGGGGGCCGCGACTGCCGCTGATGTCATTGCGGGCGCTGCCAAAGCTAAAGAAGTCTGTGCGGCCTGCCACGGTGTCGACGGCAACAGCCCGGATGTAAACAATCCTCGCCTTGCTGGACAACATGCCGACTACCTCGCCAAAGCACTGCGTGACTACAAGTCCGGCGAGCGCAACAACGCCATCATGAAAGGCTTCGCTGCCACATTGTCGAAGAAAGACATCGAAAACCTTGCTGCGTATTACGCGTCGCAAAAATCCGTCTTGAGCATCAAATATTGATTCAGCCAGGGTTTTCAAAAAAAGGCGCCCTGTGAATTCACGGCGCCTTTTTTGTTGTGCGTCGAAATAAAATAGCCGCATGATCGAGCGCATGAAGAGTTTCATTTTTCGCCCCCCCGGCAACCGTCGTGTTCGCTCGGCACGCGCGAGTTCACCCGCATCGTCGCGGCTGGAGGCGTTGCGCCGCTGGATCGTGTGGTTGATCGCTGTGGCTGTTGTTCTGTTTGCGGTGATCGCATTTGCGAGTTTCAGCGCGTCCGACCCGGCGTGGTCGACGACGGGCACGGTTCTTCGCGTTAAAAACTGGCTCGGCTCCACCGGCGCTTGGCTCAGCGATATTGGCTATTTTGTGTTCGGCGCGACGGTCTGGTGGCTAGTCGTGTTCGCGGCGTTCGCGGTTTGGCGGGCGATGCCGCCAATGCCGAAGTCCGCCGTCCGTTCGCCGGTTGAGCACGACGACGAGAACTCGGATCGGACGGCAAGCCTGGGTCTGCCGTCGCGTGGTGCTGGCCTGGCACTCCTGCTGCTAGCCAGCGGCACACTGGAGGCGCTGGGCATGCACCGAGTCTTCGCCGGACTGCCGCAAGGTGCGGGCGGCGCGCTCGGACAAACGCTCGCATTTCCACTGCTCAACCTCATTGGATTCGTGCCCAGCACTTTGTTGCTCATCATTTTGCTTTTCGTGGGTTTGAGTGTTGCCTTTGCGATCCCATGGCTGCGCGTGAGCGAATGGATCGGCTCGCTGTTGCTGGACGGCTTTTCAAGCTGGCGTGAAAAACGCGAAGAAGTGCGTGAAATTCAGCGCGACCATGACATCGCCGCGCCAGAAGTTGAGCTTCGCGAACTCTATGTTCGCGAGGAAACGAAGCGCGTCGAAGCGCACGAACCGATCCGGATTGTTGAGACATTTGAGCCCATCGTTTTGTCTGAGCGGGTTGAGCGTGAAAAGCAGACGACGCTGTTTTCTGATATTCCCGATTCGGTGTTGCCGCAACTCTCGTTGCTGGAACCGCTGCCAAAAGATCAGCCTGTTGTGTCTGGTGAAACACTAGAATTTACGTCGCGTCTGATCGAGCGAAAACTCGCGGAATTCAACGTGCCAGTAAAGGTGCTTGCAGCGTATCCGGGCCCCGTGATTACACGCTATGAAATTGAGCCGGACGTGGGTGTCAAGGGCAATTCGATTGTCAATCTGGCCAAGGATTTGGCACGCGCGATGAGCGTCATGAGTATCCGCGTGGTGGAGACGATTCCCGGCAAATCGTGCATGGGCCTCGAGGTGCCAAACCCGCAGCGGCAAAGTGTGGCGCTGATCGAGATTCTTGGCAGCGCGGTGTACAACGATTCATCAAGTTTGCTCACGATGGCGTTGGGAAAAGACATCGCGGGACGACCGGTGGTGAGCGATCTTGGTCGTATGCCGCATTGTCTGGTTGCGGGCACGACGGGCTCCGGCAAGTCGGTCGGCATAAACCAGATGATCCTGTCGCTGCTGTACAAAGCCGAGCCCAAGCAGGTGCGCCTGTTGCTGATCGATCCGAAGATGCTGGAGCTGTCGATTTACGATGGTATTCCGCATCTGTTGTGTCCGGTCGTGACCGACATGAGGCTCGCCGCAAACGGATTGAACTGGTGCGTGAACGAGATGGAGCGGCGCTATCGTCTGCTGTCGCACACCGGCGTGCGCCAGCTCTCCAGTTTCAACCAGAAGGTACGTGAAGCGCAGGCCAGAGGCACGCCCCTTACCAATCCGTTTTCGCTGACACCTGACGAGCCCGAACCCATCGAGGAAATGCCGTTCATCGTCGTCGTGATCGACGAGTTGGCTGATTTGATGATGACAGCGGGCAAGAAAATTGAAGAGTTGATTGCGCGGCTCGCGCAGAAGGCGCGCGCGGCGGGCATTCACCTGATCTTGGCCACGCAGCGTCCGTCCGTCGACGTGATCACTGGTTTGATCAAAGCCAACGTGCCAACCCGAATCGCGTTTCAGGTCGCGAGCAAGATCGACTCACGCACCATCCTCGACCAGATGGGCGCAGAGGCGCTGCTTGGGCGTGGCGACATGCTCTACATGCTGGGCGGTACGGGTATCCCTAACCGTGTTCACGGCGCCTTTGTCACCGACGACGAGGTGCACCGCGTTGTAGAGCACTGGAAGGCACAAGCGCCGCCGCAATACATCGAAGGCGTGCTCGAAGGCACCGACGCCGACACGTTGAACGAAGTCAATGGCACTGGGTCACAGGATGGTGAAAAGGATCCACGTTTTGATGAGGCGGTTGCGGCGGTGCTGGAGAGTCGACAGCCAACGATCAGCTACGTGCAGCGGCGGTTGCGTATTGGTTACAACGGCGCAGCACGCTTGATCGAAGCGATGGAAAACGCAGGGATTGTGACGCGACCGAATGCGATGGGCAAACGCGAAGTGATTGTGCCGAAGCGCGAAGAATGACGACCTTTTGGAGCGGCTTGCCGCGACCACGGTCTGCACGATGAAACGTGGGGTCGGTCAAGCCGCTCCTACAAAAACGGGATACGCAATAGTGAAATTAAGATTGAGTTCAGCTACATGGTGTGCGTCGCTAGTATGTGCCGCAAGCGTTGCCCAAACACCCGCTAATCCCCTTACGGATTTTCGTTCGTATACCCGCGACTTGACCTCGCTGTCAGGGTCCTTCACACAGGAAGTGCGCGATAAAAACGGTCGCGTCAGCCGTCAATCTGCAGGCACCTTCGCCATCGCACGCCCCGGTAAATTCCGTTTCGTCTATGAGAAACCTTACAGGCAAACGATCGTGAGCGACGGCGTCACGGTGTGGCTGTACGACGAAGATCTGAATCAGGTCACAACAAAAAAGCTGGCTGACACATTGAGCGAGCAGCCGCTGACGTTGCTGCTCGATCCCGCTGCGGCAGAAAAGGCGTTCGAGTTGAAAGTGCTTGAGTCGCGCGGCTCGATTGGTTATGTCGAAGCAAAGCCGCGCAAGGCCGACGCATCGGTCGACGAGCTGCGCATCGCAATGGTCGCCTCGCAACCCGCAGAGCTTTCCTGGCGCGACGCGCTGCAAAACACCAATGCCATTCGCTTCACCATGCTCACGAAAAACGGCAAGTTAGCCGCGGATACTTTCGCGTTTGTGCCGCCGAAAGGCGTTGACATTCTCAAGCAGTAGCGCGATCCGCAATGCGGCCAAGTACGCCCGCTAGCGCGACCGCTTGTACTCATACATGCGAGCATCGGTGAATTGAATCGATTGATCCCGTGTGGTGCCGTCATGCGGGAGCGGCGCGCAGCCGTCGGATTCGCCGGTCAGCAGCGCTTCGTCGGTGCCAAATTAGCAGGGCATCGGTTGTTGTCGCTCTGTCGGATTCAGTCGTGGCGATGCTGACGAGGGCTCATCCAATGACCCACGAGAGCCAGAAGAACGTCGGTATCGCGATAATTGCGATATGCATCACACCCAATCCCTTCTTCCCCGCGACGCCATCGTCAACCTGCGCGCCTCCAAAATTCGCGAAGTCGCCAATGCCGGAATCGGCCGCGACGACGTGCTCACGTTCTGGTTCGGCGAACCCGACGAAGTCACTCCGGATTTCATTCGCACCGCTGCGGCTGAAAGTCTTGCGCGTGGCGAAACTTTTTACTCACACAATCTGGGTCTGCCCGAACTGCGCGAAACCGTGGCGAACTATTTGTCGCGCCTGCATCCGAATCCCGCTGCGCCCATCGCCGCTGACAACATCGCCATCACCAGCGCGGGCGTCAACGCGCTTTCGCTCGCAGCGCAATGCATCGTGAGCCCTGGTGATCGCGTCGTATGCGTCACGCCGTTATGGCCGAACCTCGTTGAAATCCCCAAAATTCTTTCGGCCAATGTGGAGTGCGTATCGCTCGATTTTGGCGAGCGCGGCTGGCAACTTGATCTCGAAAAATTACTCGCCGCGTTGACACCGAATACCAAAATGTTGATGGTCAATTCGCCGAACAACCCGACTGGCTGGACGCTCACGCGCGAAGAGCAAAAGGCGATCCTTTCACGCTGTCGTGAGCATGGCATCTGGATTCTGGCCGACGATGCTTATGAGCGGTTAGTGTTTGACGGCACCGGTTGCGCGCCGTCGTTCTTCGACATTAGCGACGCCCATGATCGACTGGTCAGCGCCAACACGTTTTCAAAATCGTGGCTGATGACAGGCTGGCGTTTGGGCTGGCTCGTTGCGCCCGCTCCGTTCATCCAGCAGTTGGGCAAGGTCATTGAGTACAACACGTCCTGCTCGCCCGTGTTCATACAGCGCGCGGGTGATGCGGCTATTTGCGGTGGCGATGCGGTGATCGCTCGCACGCAAACGCGCTTTCGAATAGCGCGCGATCACTTGTGCGCCGCGCTCAATGCGTTGCCCGGCGTGCATGCGCCGCCACCACCCGCCGCGATGTACGCGTTCTTCAAAGTCGACGGCATGAAGGATTCGCTCGCGTTCTGCAAGCGATTGGTCGCCGACTATGGCCTCGGCATCGCGCCGGGTGCGGGGTTTGGCGATGAAGGCGAAGGCTATCTGCGCTGGTGCTTTGCGAGCGAATTGCCGCGTCTCGACGAAGGCATTCGGCGCTTCAAGGCGGGGCTGGCATCCGGTTGCTAGATTCTTAAGCGATTGACCGATAAATCTCTTGCAAATCAGTGGTTTGAAGAATAATCTTCAGACTATGCCTACAGTAGCGCTGGTAAGTCGAAAGGGGGGATGCGGCAAAAGCACGCTCGCGACTCATATTGCGTCGTATTTCGCGCGTCAGGGTATGACCATCACGCTCGGCGATCTGGATCACCAGCAGTCGATGCGCGTGTGGCTGAAACGACGGCCCAGTGCGGCACCCCTGATCTCCGGTTGGGTCGGTGAAACCAACGGCAACGTTCGCCCTCCAATCGGCACCACGCATCTCGTGCTCGATACGCCCGGCGGTTTGCATGGGCTTGCGCTGGCCAAAGTGGCGATGGTCGCCGACGCGATTTTGATTCCGGTTTCGGGTTCCGTGTTTGATCGTGAGGCGGCGTCTGATTGTTGGGCCGAGCTACGTGCGCATCCGCGCGTGGTGAGTGGTCGCTGTCAGGTCGCGGCTGTCGGCATGCGGCTGGATCGGCGCACGCAGGCCGAGGAGATCGCCAGCGACTGGGCCGCTTCGGTTGGGCTCAACTGGCTATGCAGTTTGCGCAGTTCGCAGATTTACGTGCGTGCGGTCGAGAACGGACTTAGTATTTTTGACATGCCCGCGAGCGTCACCGAGATTGATCGTGAGCAATGGGAGCCGCTGCTGGCGTGGTTGTTTGCGCATGGCTTTGCGCGTGCCGAACCGGGTGTTGTGCCGTCGTTTGCGCAGGGTGTGCCGTCGCGGTTGCCGCAGTCGCCAGCGGTGCTTCGCGTACTGCCGCGAGTAGCCGTGAATAGCGATGTTCAAGCGGCGGCTGAGTCCGAATTGATGACTGAGCATGCGTCCGTCGCCAGCACCGGATTTGCACGATTTGTGCCGCGCTTTCTGCGGCCGAAAAGTGGCGCGGCGCGCTAGGCGTTAACCGTAGGGCCGCCATGTAATCGCCGCGGAACGCGAGAAAAATGCGTCTTTGCCGAGGAGTACGCAAGGCGGGTAGTGCCCGCCCTTGTATCACTCGACCCGTTGCGCGGGACGCGTGCTGCCCCGCTGCGTAATCTGGAACCGTCCGGCCTTGCCGTCCTTGATCTCTTCAAACGCGATCTCTAGCGGCGTGACGCGGGCGAAGAAAACCGTAGCGGATTTGGCGAACAATTCAAACTCGCCTTGCCCCGTCGCCTGCGCAAATAGTTTGCCGTCGCGTGTGCGTACGGTCACGTTGAATTCTGGGCTGAGCGCATACGTTCCAACAAACTGTTCAAGTGATTTTGCCTCGACAGCAATGGCTGCAGTCCGCATCGGCGCAAGGTTGGCGAGCGGGATGGACGGTTCGAGCAAGTGCAGTCCCATGTCGGTGACGGGTCTGGCCGCATTCGACAATACGGCCACGGCGGCCTTGCGCGCTGGTTCAACCCAAAGTGTCGAGGAGAAACCGCCGGTTCCGCCGTCGTGGGTGACGATGGCGCGATCATTGATAGTTGCCAGAATCCACGCGAGGCCTTGCGGATTTTTGGGCCCCATTCCTTCGCCATAACGCTTTTGCGCCAGTGCGAATGCGGCCTTCAGTGGCGTGTCAATTGCACCGCTCGCGGCTTGCGCATAGCGGGCCATGTCTTTCGCGCTCATGCGCAGCGCGCCAGCAGGCGCGATGACATCGAAGCGCCAGTGTTTCGCCTGCTTCAGCGTTGTGCCCCTTTCCAGGTAGTGGCCGTCAGAAAATCGCGCGAGCTCACCGCGCGGCGTGTCAAGGTAGGTCGAGGTCAAACCGAGCGGCGTCAGCACGCGTTTCTGCAGCAATTCGTCGTACGACGTGTTCGCGGCGCGGGCGAGAACGTAGCCCAAAAGTCCGAATCCAAGATTCGAGTAGGCGTAGGCCTCGTCCCGCTTTTTGGTCGTTTTGCCAGCGTCCGTTTCGACGAGGGCTTCGCGCGATTTGAGATACATCAGTAACTGCTGTTCGCGGTAGTCCGCATAGGGGTCAGCGCGCGTCACGTTCGGCATATTGTCCGGCAGGCGCGGCAGGCCGGAGCGATGGGTGGCGAGGTCAATCAGGCGAATCGGCGCGCCGGTGTGATCGCGTAGTTTCAGGCCGTTCAAGCCGACGGAGAGTCCTTGCGGCAACCATTTTTCCACCGGATCATCAAGCCTCAATTCGCCTTTAACCACCATGTCGGCGAGCAGCAGTGCAGTGAAGGTTTTGGTGATCGAGCCGATCTCGAACAAGGTGTCTGCGCTGATCGGAACCGCTTTGTCGAGCGCCTGAAAACCATGCGTCACGATGCGTACCTGATCGCCGTTCACGATGACCGCCGCGAGGCCCACCGCCTGCTTGTCGACGTCGATGCGCTGGGTCAGGATTTCCTTGACCTGGGCGTCGGTGGGTTGCGCCTGCGTGATCGTGCTGGCGCTGGCTAGGGCGAAGAGCAGAACCGCAGTGCAGCGGCGGAACAGAGCAGGGTGATGCATGGTGCGGCCAATATCCATTGGAATGATGCCCGGATGCTACGGCGGAACCACCCGATTGTTGATGGGTAAGCGACGATGCGCGTATTGGCGCGACGATTTGCATGAAAATAGGTTTGCGGGGCACGACTTTGCACAATCAGCTTATTGATGAAATGACGTTTGATAGAGGGCTAGATCGAAATATCGCTGATAGTCGACTATTAGGCAAAATACGCGTAAGCCCTAGTGAAATGGTCGTTTAACGAAAAAGCTGATTAGAAAAGTAGCTATTTCTGTCTACCTCTCGCGACAACAAAAAACTAAATAAATCAATGCTTTGAGAATTCAGCGCGCAATCTGGTCGTCCGGCGGAGACAGGCGAACAAAGAAATGTCATTGCCACGTAGAACGCACCTCCCATGCTGACGTCATACTCACTCAATGTGCCGTGCCAAGGCGTTTTTTTGCAAAGGTAGTTGCAATGTCGCGACTCGGGGGAGCGAGGTTTGGCGCATTTATTTCAGCGGGGCATCCGCCGTGCTGACACTCATCGTTTTAGGGAGATATCGATGTTAAAAAACTCATTCTTAGGCCGCCGGGACGAACCGGTCAATGCCCCCGCCATCAACAGCCGCGCCACGCCGGACACGCCGCGTTATGCGCCGCAACCGGACGCCGCTCCGCTATCGGCCGTCGCAGTGACGCCGCCGGTGAATGTCGCCCTGCGACCGCCTCTTATCGGCGAAACAAAAGCGACCGGCTCCAACGGGAATAACGTTGAGCCGACCGAACCGCACATCGCTGGTACGCCACGCCTTACTGTAGGCCCGAACATCAAGCTTAAGGGAGCAGAAATCAATGATTGCGACACTCTGGTGGTCGAGGGCCATGTTGAAGCATCTATGGACAGCAAGACGCTGGAAATTCTCAAAACGGGTTCGTACGA